>Ga0209427_10001048_pt1 | contig 31309 bp, 27 predicted proteins | sample DeeMarSWOR136_30_FD_187465 | JGI IMG/M metagenome (GOLD analysis project Ga0209427, IMG submission 187465) | Marine sediment microbial communities from White Oak River estuary, North Carolina - WOR-1-36_30 (SPAdes) (version 2) | ecosystem: Environmental > Aquatic > Marine > Intertidal zone >...
TTATCACGGACACGGTGGGTTTTATCCGCGATCTGCCCCAAGATTTGATGGACGCCTTTGCAGCCACACTGGAAGAACTGCAAGAAGCGGATCTCCTTCTGCACGTCGTCGATGCCAGCGCATGGGATATGGAAGAGCAAATTCAAGCTGTTGGAGAAACCCTGGAAAAATTGGGTCTGGGTCAAAAGCCCACGATCTTGGTGTTTAACAAAATGGACCTTGTCCGTCCCGAACTCCTCGAACCGGTTGTCAAACGCTGTGCAGGCGTGGCCATATCCGCTTTGTCCAGAAGCACGCTGAAACCCCTTATTCATATGATGGAAAGATATGTCGAGCCGCTATGCATGGCGGAAGTCGATTCCGTTGAAGCGCTTGAAAAACCCGAGGCAACCCAAGCGTCAAAGGCTCAGACGCAGTTGGGTGAGACAGGATGAACAGGAGAAACGGGATTAAAAGCTTGGCTTAAAGGCTTGACCACACCGCACCAAGGTTATAGCATAAAACGTCAATAGGCAGGAAAGGAGGATGACATGTCCATCATTACCGTTTCGAGAGGCTCTTACAGCAGAGGGAAGGAGGTTGCCGAAAAGGTGGCCCAGGGTCTTGGGTACGAATGTCTGTCTCGAGACGTCCTTCTGGAGGCCTCCGACCAATTTCATATACCGGAGATCAAACTGGTGCGTGCTATTCACGATGCACCCTCCGTCCTCAACCGGTTTACTCACGGGAAGGAAAAATACATCGCCTACATTCGGTCCGCCCTCCTAAAACACGTAAAAAGAGACAACGTGGTCTATCATGGCCTGGCCGGCCATTTTTTTCTTCAAGGGATTTCCCATGTTCTCAAGGTCCGTGTCATCGCGGACTTGGAAGACCGGGTGAAGGAAGAGATGAAAAGGGAGGGTATTTCCGCCGAGGAGGCGCGGTATACCCTTATGAAGGACGACGATGAGCGGCGCAAATGGGGCTTGCAACTCTACGGCCACGACACGAAGGATTGCAGCCTCTATGACCTGGTGGTGCATATCAAAACAAAGACGGTAGAGGATGCCGTTGACCTCGTCATGTACGCTGCTCGGCTCCCTTGTTATCAAACCACGCCAGAGACGCAGCAAATGATCGAGGACCTGGCATTGGCTGCTGAAGCAAAAGCGGCACTGGTGGATGAATTCCCAAATTCAGAGACATTTTCTAAAGAAGGCTTGGTTTCTGTGCGAATTGATGCCCCGCCGATCCAGGAAAAGCAAGTGGTGGAAAAAGTCAAGAAGATCCTGGAAAAAATGGACGGCGTTCAAGAGGTGAGAGTACACGTCATTCCTTTCCCGCTCGTTGGAGGAGGTGAGTAAAGACCTTTTCTCCATCCCCCGCTCTATAGCCATTTCAAGGGCTTCAATCCATCGGGTTGACAGCGAAGATAGCATCGGCGGAGATAGATCTATCTCGTCGCACCGTCCATTTGCTGTATCGTGGAGTTCCGGTTCTTCGATCTTTTCAGTCAAAATCTTTCGCACCGGCCAGAGACAACCCTTTCATTTGCCCCGATGGTTCATCGGGACAAATGAAAGATTTGAATTTCTCTATGTCCTCAGTGTCTCTACTGGTGAATAGGTGCACGTGTTTATGCAATTCCGCAACTCAGTTTCAGAACCCGAAAGCCACCAACTTACACCAAAAGAATCTCGGGTGAGGCTGTACTCAGAGGTGGAGGATGATTATTTTATAACGTTATGCAGACATAATGGGCTCATCCCGCACGGTGATGTGAGAGACACGCATTCCCTACACACCTCAAATCTGTCATGAATGGAGGGATGAATATGAAACCCGCTCTGTTTATTGCCGTATTGATCATTGCAGGCGTGCTTGCCGTTGGATTTGTGCATTCCAGCAACAAGGCCACGGAGAAAAAAAGAAAGGAAATGACGATGAAAAAAGAGACCAATTACCATACGGCTACGTTTGCCGGTGGATGTTTCTGGTGCGTGGAAGCGGATTTCGAAAAAATTGACGGCGTGGTCGAGGTGATATCCGGATATGCCGGCGGCGAGAAGGATAACCCCACATACGAGGAGGTGTCTGCCGGCGGGACAGGTCATGTGGAAGCGGTCCAAGTGCTTTATGATCCGGAAAAGATCACATACAAAGAGCTACTCGACGTTTTCTGGCGGCATGTGGATCCCACGGACCCAGGAGGTCAGTTCGTCGATCGAGGATCGCAATACCGTACCGTTATATTCTACGAAGACGAGGAACAAAGGCGCCTGGCTGAGGAGTCTATGCGGGCACTGGAAAAATCCGGCCCTTTTGATAAGTCCATTGCAACGGAAATCAGGCCATTAACAAGGTTTTACAAGGCCGAAGACTATCATCAGGATTACTACAAGACCCACGCAGTCCGCTACAAGTTTTATCGCTGGAATTCCGGGCGCGATCAGTTTTTGTCCAAGACGTGGGGCGAAGAAAAGAAACCGACGGCAGATCTTTCAGAGAATGTGAAGTACAAGAAACCGAAAGACGAGGTGCTGCGGGAAAAACTGACGCCCATGCAGTACAAGGTCACGCAGGAGGACGGCACGGAGCCGGCTTTTAGAAACGAATACTGGGACAACAAAAAAGAGGGCATTTATGTGGACATCGTCTCGGGTGAGCCGCTTTTTAGTTCCATGGATAAGTATGATTCAGGCACCGGCTGGCCCAGTTTTACCAAGCCTTTGGAACCGGAGAACATTGTGGAGGAAGAAGACCGGAGCTTCTTCACGGTGAGAACCGAGGTGCGGAGCAAACATGCTGATTCCCACCTCGGGCACGTCTTCTCAGACGGTCCGCCCCCGACAGGCCTGAGGTATTGCATGAATTCGGCTGCTCTTCGGTTCATTCCGAAAGAGGATTTGGAAAAGGAAGGCTACGGCCAATACCTCAGCCTTTTTTCGGGGAAGAAATGAAAGATCTTTACGCGGCTGCTTTAATTACTCGACTGGGCGCCCCGCTTGGCCTCGCGCTGCTTGTCTTTGGCAGTGCGCCCCTTTTCGGAATTCTGTTTGGGGTTCAGTCTCTGGCAAATGCCACATTGTCCTTTGATAAGCCCGTGGATGCAACGATCGTTTGACACAAGTTCCTCCTTTTGGTTTGTTGCTTCCCGGCCGGCCGTCCTTTTTGGCACCGGGGGGAAAGAGGCAAAAAAAAAGTTGGTTCCGCTGAACTCGAAACCAAACTTTCTCTTTCACTCTACAAATCCGCCTGCCCTGGGATCCCGCAAAGGGGAATTTTTGGCGGTAGCGTCTTAAGACTCTTGAAAAGTATAAAATACTGTGTCCAAAAACAACCCATAACCACAGTAATTTAGATTCTTAACCTGCTGATGTCAACCCAAGGATCAGTCTTTTTTACAAATTCTTGAAAGTCCCTCCTGCTGGCCTGACTGGTAGAGCCTTTCTTTATAAACATGTCATTTCGACCCCTGGGAGTGCCTTACGGTAAACTCCCGGAGAAATCTTGATAACCCATTGGCATTGTAAGGTTTCTCCCCCCGCTTTTGCGGGGGTCGAAATGACAGTATTGCACCAGTGCTTCATAAACGCTCCGGTAGCCTTTCGGCACATCATCCAAGCCCCTGACTTCCTCCGGGTATTGTTTCCATATGCTGAAATTAACCCCCTGGGGGAATAGGTGCTTCCGATTTTCAAGCTTTTGTACTATACGGAAAAGTGCATTTTTTGGACGAACTGTGATGCCCCTTCTGCAGTAAAGCTTCGCCTCCCCGGCCCGTCCCGGACCGGTACGGGCAAACCGACGAGTCTGCGACAGAAAGATCCACTGCTTGAGGCGAAGTGATGCTATATACCGGAAGTAAGAATCCACCGCCGAGCACGCGGAGACCGCAGAGTCAATGGCACCTCAATATTTCGAAGCTTGACGCAAGTGTTAAGTTTTCAAGCTCTGAAGACTGCTGGTTCGGGATATCTATGAATATCGCCTCCATAGCCCGTGTCTTGGGTACCTTATTGATTGTTACCGGCAGTTCGATGGCTTTGCCATTGGTATGTTCCTTGTATTTCAACGAGGGAGATCTGTTTTCAATACTCATTTCGGGAATAATCACAATCGCGTTGGGACTGCCTCTTTGGTGGTTTTTCCGAAAAAGTCACGATTTGAGCCTGAAAGACGGTTTTTTCATTGCTGTCTTCGGATGGATCTTGGTCTCTGCTCTATCCGCCCTGCCTTTTATGATCCACGGATCGATTCCTTCTTTTACAGACGGCTTTTTTGAAATGATGTCCGGTTACACCACCAGCGGAGCCACGATACTCACGGATATAGAAGTGGTCCCTCATGGTCTTTTGTTTTGGCGGAGCGAAACCCATTTGCTCGGTGGTATGGGATTCTTGACGTTGGTTGTCATATTTCTGCCTCACGGAATGGGAGGTCTTCGCATATTTCGGGCTGAGTCGAGCCCAGGCCAGGTTATTACCAAGGAGAAATTCATACCTCGCAACAGAGATACCATGGTCTGGCTCTGGGGGATCTATTTGGCGCTGAACCTTTTGGAAACAGTTTTACTCTGTTTCGGAGGAATGTCTCTTTTTGATTCTTTGTGCCATTCGTTCGGGACGGTATCCACTTCGGGGTACTCCCCTAAGAATGCGAGCATAGGGTTTTATAACAATGCATACTTCGACTGGGTGATTATTCTGTTTATGTTTTTGGGCGGCATGACCTTTATGCTTTTTTATCAGATGTTGAAGGGGGAATGGCGCGCATTGAAAATAAATACGGAATTCAGGTGGTATGTAGGTTTTTTGCTCGTTTTCTGTGGGATTGTTTCATGGATTTTATGGAAGGAGAATACCCATAACACCTTGGCGGAGTCCATCCGACACGGCACATTCCAGGTCATGTCTCTTTTAACCACAACCGGGTTTACCACCGCAGACTATGAAAAATGGCCCCACGCTGCGCAGATGTTTCTCTACGCGGTGTGCTTTATCGGGGCTTGCGCCGGATCCACCACCAGCGGTATTAAGGTCGTCCATTACGTCATTATATGGAAATATATTGCGGCCTCAATAAAGAGAATTTTTGTCCAACCCATGGCGGTTATAGCCATCCGGCTTAACCAGCGTCCTGTGCACCCCCAAATCATTGATCTTGCCGTTTGTTATTTCATTGTCAACATATTCCTGGTACTGGGAGGGGGTTGTTTTATGGTGTTGGTGGATGATATGGACTATGTTACCGGCATGAGTTCCGTCATTGCCACGCTCATGAACATAGGTCCGGGCTTCGGCGCGGTGGGACCATCTGAAAACTACGCTCACATCTCTGATGTGGGGAAATGGTTCTTATCGTACAATATGCTGGTTGGCAGACTGGAAATGTTTTCAGCGCTGGTCGTATTCTATCCGTCCTTTTGGAAAAAATAGGGTGGCAAAGCAGCGATTGGCAGGGTGCGTTTAGCCTAAGAACAATTTCTGGACATCTTTCAGGTGGAGTGAGGTGCAGACAACGATAACCGGGTCATCAGCATGGATATGGGTGTCGCCCACAGCCACTTGCCACTGTCCGTCGCGAAAAATCGCACCGATGATAATCTTTCCGTAGTATGAAGGATCCAATTTGGAAAGGGGTTTGTGGGTAATCGGGGAGTTTGGAGCAGCGAGGATTTCGACCACTTCCGCATCGAATCCATGCAGGTGGGCCACAGAGAGCAATTCTCCCCTGCGAATGAATTTAAGAATCTCGTTCCCTGCCAGGATTTTTTTGTTCACGGCGATGTCCGACCCCATGGTGGCCGCCAGAACCAAATAATCCTCTTTATTCACCAGGGCAATGGATTTTCTCTGCCTGCCCTGAGCATCCCTGTTTTGTGTATTCATGAGATGCTTCGCTAACACGCAACTCATGATGTTGGTTTCATTCTCCCCGGTTGCGGTGATGAACGTATCCATATCCATGAGCCCTGCTGACAGAAGAACGCTTGAATCCGAACCGTCTCCATGTAGAACCTCTGCGTTTTTCAGCGTGAAGGATAACTCTTGGGCACATTTTTCATCTTTTTCAACCAGTCGAACCTCCACGGTTTCTTCTAATAACTCGGCTACGCGGCGTCCCACCAGGCCCCCTCCCAGAATCATCACCCGATGACGTTGTTGCTGCTCGACGCCTGTCATTTGCATCAACCGGGGCAAGTTTTCATTGCTGGCCATAAAGAAAACTTGATCCTGAGGCAACAGCTTATGCTCTCCGCCGGGGATAATCGTGGTTATTCCACGCGCAATGGCAACCACCCGGAAAGGAAAATCATGATGCATGCGAGAGATTTCTTTTAGTTTTCTGTTGGCCAAAGGGGATGTTTCATGAATACGGGTCGCCATGACCTGTATTTGCCCCTCGGCCACATCGATGATATCGTTACCTGCTCTCAATTTGATCAGTCTTACAATTTCTTGAGCCGCCAACTCCTCGGGATGGATGATCAAGTCAATCCTCAAGTCTTTGGCATTGAGAAAGGAGTCCTTATTTCCAAATTCCAGAGAACGAACCCTGGCGATCTTACGTTTGATTCCAAAGCGATCCCCAATCATTGAAGCCAACATATTCACGGCGTCATTGTCAGTAACAGCAATGAGATAATCCATCTTTTCCGCGTCAGCCTCTTGCCAACACCCGATACTCATGGCATTGCCTTGAATAAGCCTGGCATCCAGGTTCCCATCAGCATGGCGAATCAGGCCACCGTCCGACTCTATTGCCGTGATCGCGTGTCCTTCATGCTCCAGGCGTTTTGCCAGGTAGTACCCGACGCCGCCAAGGCCCAAAATCAAGATATTTTCAGAGGATTTCGGTTTCTTCCTAACCATGGACAAGACCCAGAATCTCAAGGCGGGAATCTTGGAAAGACTTTAGTCCAAGTATATCCTGAGATCAAGTTACACATAATTCTCAAAGCCGTTTTGCTATCGTCACGGCCCGTTGCAGTGGTTAGAATTTCGTGGGCAACGGTATGGAGCAGGGACTACGAAAAAAGAAACCGAGGTTGGAAATAGAGCTGGAAAATACCGTTACAAAACAAAAAATAATCGGCTGATGTCAGCTAACCACTTGAAATCAAATGGCGTCCCCAACCGGATTTGAACCGGTGTCGCAGGCGTGAAAGGCCTGTGTCCTGGACCTGGCTAGACGATGGGGACGCTAATATAGCGAATGAATGGTCACCGTCGGGCATTTCGCCCAAATAGGCCCTAGTGTAAATCCAAACTAAAGCTGAACCTCTCCACGTGCAATGCAGCTCCGGGTGTTGTCCCGCCTGAAAAGCGTGCCCTTCAACGGGCTCAGGACAAGATGTCCCCCGCACAGCGAAATCTTCGATTAGAGCTGGCTAGACGATAAGGGAAAAAACGGCTACGCCATTTTGTAAAACGTCCACCTGCAGAGCGGCAAAGCCGCGTTTCATAAAATCGCGGAGCGATTTTATTCTTGGTGGGCCGTGCAGGAATCGAACCTGCGACCAACGGATTAAAAGTCCGCTGCTCTACCTAACTGAGCTAACGGCCCATAACCACACGAATTTAATACCTCAACGTTTTATTGTCAAAAGTTTTTTCCCGGTTGAAAAGCGGTGCCGGGGCTGAAAATTTAAGAATGATGCGTTGTGTTTCGGCGGGAAGGACGGCTTTTCCCATCATGGACAATGATTTGTCTTTTTCGGAATTGTCTATTTTTGCTCTTGACCTTGCTTATGTATTACATTATAACTGTTACAAAAATCTTGTAACAACAAAAGCGTAACAAATGCCCAATCCTTTCCTCATCGAGACCCTTCCGCCGGATAGTGCTTTTTGCGACAGGCAGGAAGAGATTAAGCGGTTGCTCTCCTGTGCCGAGAGCGACACAAACGTGGTCCTTTTTTCCCCTCGCCGGTATGGCAAGACATCGCTTGCGCTCCGCGTCCAAGCGATGCTTGCAAGGCAGGGTTACGTGACGATTTACTGCCAGCTCTTTGGCGTAGATTCGGTTAAGGATGCAGCTTCCCGAATGGCCCGAAGCACACTGCGCGCGATTCATGCCCGAGCGTCCCTGCTGGAGAGAGGGAAGAGATTTCTAAAGTATTTCAGCTCATTCCGACCGGTGTTCAAGCCTATGCAAGACGGAATTTCCGTCACCGTGGAGCCGAGTTCCGCTGAGAATCCTCTTGAACTGCTTGAGCGCATGCTGGAGGAATTGGGAGATTTTGCGTTGAAATCCCGCTATCGACTCAACATCGTGCTGGATGAGTTTCAGGAGATCACAAGGCTGAAAGAATCCTCGCAAATCGAGGGGATTATGCGCGGAAAGATCCAGAGCCAGAAGGCTTCATATTTCTTTCTGGGTAGTCGGCGGGGGATCCTCCTGGCTATGTTCTCTGATCGCAAACGGCCTTTTTTTCAGTCCGCTATGAATCTGGAACTCCCTCCGCTGCCCCACGAGGATATTGTTGATTTTCTTGCCGAACTGTTCTCACAAGAGGGGAAAGACTGCCCCAAGGGGCTCTGTGCGGACATTTCGAAAAAAGTGAGCCAGCACCCCTATTATGTCCAGCGTTTGGCCAGAGAGGTCTATGACCTGGGCAAAAAGGAGATCTCTATAGAAGATGTGGACCGGGCCCTAGCAAATGTGATCGACACAGAACGGTATGCTTTTGAAGCCAGTTTATCTCGCCTGACCATACCGCAAGTGCGTGTGATTCGGACCCTGGCCGAGAGTCCGTCTAAGGAGATGCTTTCCGGCGAATTCATCGGCAAGTGTGGTCTTCCTCCGAGCTCTGTACAGTTTGCTCGTGATAAGCTCAAATCAGAAGACCTCATTGAAAAGGATCAGAAGAGCGGTATCTGGAGGGTGGTCGATCCTGTTTTCGCCATGTGGCTCAAGAAGTTTTAAAAACACAGGCCCTGCCTGTGTTTGGGCAGAACTGGGTTTTCAAGCGACCTCATTTTAAAGGACAGACTATGACTGGAATTGAAAATTTGAATCCAAGTGTATTTGATCCCCAAGCTGTGGACCCCAAAACAGCCAAATTTAACAAAAAGCTCGAAGAACTTCTTGCCACGATGCCGCGTGCCTACTCCAGGACGCCGCAGGAGGTTCGTGAGGATAGGGAGTCAGGGAAAAGCTGGATGGGTCCAATCAGGCGCCTCGATGAAGGTCAGGATCGTGTTGTCCGTGGCCTGGGCCGTGAAGTCCCGGTTCGTGTTTTCGTTCCGGACGAGGTCCATGGCGTCTATCTCCATATGCATGGGGGCGGTTTTGTCCTTTGTCACCCAGATCACTTTGATGAGGCCCTTGCAGCCACTGCAAAAAACTGCAAAGTGGCCGTCGTGAGCGTTGACTACCGGCTTGCTCCGGAGCATCCATACCCTGCAGCTGCTGATGACTGCGAGACCGTGGCGGTTTGGATGACCGAAAACGCTAAGTCTGAATTTGGTACGGAAAGGCTTGTCATAGGAGGAGAATCCGCTGGGGCGAACCTTTCAGTGGTCACCCTTTTAAGGATGCGCGATCGACATGGCTTCACGGGATTTTTGGGCGCTAATCTTGTCTATGGTTGTTTTGATATCTCAATGACACCGAGCCAAAGGAACTGGGGGGAAAGAGAGCTCATTATTTCAACACGAACGATAGAATGGTTTAATGACCACTATGTCCCCCAAAAAGAAAAACGGACTGAACCGGATGTGTCTCCCCTTTATGCAGACTTATCCAACCTGCCGCCTGCGCTGTTCACCGTTGGCACCCTTGACCCTCTCCTGGATGATTCACTTTTCATGCATGTCCGTTGGCTGGCAGCAGGCAATCCATCTGAGTTGGCCGTCTACCCAGGGGGTACCCATGTTTTCAATATGTTCCCCACCAAAATCGCTCGAGAGGCGAACAAAAAGATACTTCATTTTATTACCGAAACAGCAGAAGAATCAGCTTAGATAGTGCCCATCCAGAAATGAAAACTTGCAACAATTTCATTGGCCGATGTGAAGGACAGCCCAAGAATCCATCGATTCCAAAGCCCTTTTTTCGGCCATGGGCATTTTTCTCCCTTCGGGGCCGCTTCCAACCCGTAGACTCACACGCCGGAGGCAAGGCGAGATCTCACAAAAGAAACTCCAACAAGAATGAACTTCGCGGTCCCAATCTCTTTCTTCAAGAGCATCTCCATGATCTTCGGAGGAGCTGGTTTGATCTTTGAGGGTTTGACAAACCGAGGTGGATGTGAGAACGAGACATTCTGCCAGGGCTTACCGGGCGTCCACCCTCAAAGATCAAACCAGAGTGTGCTTTGGAGGAATCTTTTTTGGGAGATGCTCTTTCAGAAAGAGACGGGGACCGCATTCGGATCAACGCCTTGAGCCTTAAGCCTTATGCCTTACGCCTCACGCGAGGTCATGGCCTCCTGAACCTATTCAGGGTTCATTTGTCGTGCGAAGACTTTTGAACATTACCAAGAATTCGGCTACAAGAAGAGGGAGGAGGAAATGAAAAAATGGCACCCATGAGATTCACGGATCCAGAAACCTATTTTCCGGGTTTTTTCGTGTCTCAAGAGGCACGGATGATACAAAATACGGTTCATGAGTTTGTTAACAAAGAGATCATGCCGATCCGGAATGTCCTTGATGATGACACGAATTACGAATTAACGGATAAAATTCGTCAAGGCATGTGCGATATTGGCCTGCAAAAGCTCTCTTTTCCTAAGAAATATGGCGGAGAAGGATACAGTTCCGCAGTATGTGACTGTCTTATCTCTGAAGAGCTGGCCCGTGGCGATTTAGGCACTGCGGTCTATTACGCTTGTACCAGGTGGGGCTGGCGTCCGGCACTGACGGCCAATAATGAGGCGGTACTCGATGCGTTCATGCCTGATTTTTGCGCAGGCGAAGTGAAAATATGCGCTTATAACATGACCGAACCGGGCGGCTCGCATGGCGGCGGAGGAGCTGATATTGAAAACCCGCACTTTGAAGCCACCAAGATCAGAACCAAGGCTGAGCTCAAGGGTAATGAATGGGTGATCAACGGCTCCAAAATTTGGGCAACCAACAGCGGTGACTGTGATTTGCAATGTGTGGTTTGTACCGTGGATCCCAATTTGGGACTGGAAGGGGTTGTCCTTATTTATGTGCCGTACCCTTGGGAAGGCGTATCCCGAGGTCCTGATGAGAAAAAGTGTGGGTGCAGTACGGATAGGAACTGTCCAACGTACTTTGATAATGTGAAGGTGCCAAAGGAATGGGGGATAGGGCCTGGTGGCATTGCTGCCCGTATTTTTGAAACGCAAACCCTTGGCCTCGGGACATGTGCAATGGCTGCCGGGGTGATTCGAGGGGCCTTTGAAATTGTGCTTGACTATTCGGAACACAGAATTGTTGGGGATAAACCTCTTCGGCAGCATTCCACAACAGCTGTGGTATTGGCAGACATGGCTATTGCCCTTGAGACGACGCGTACGCTTTATTTGAACACAGCGTACTTAAGAGATCACATGGACGGCCTGAGTCCCAGTGCCAAGGCCTTTTATCCAACGAGGGCCAATATAACCAAGGTTTTTGGACCGGAGATAGCGGTCAAGGTTATTGGTGATGCCATGCCTCTACTGGGCAGTTACGGTTATGCCAGGGACTACAATCTTGAAAAATATTGGCGGGACAGTAAAATTCTAACCTTGTGGTTAGGGGGTGTACTCATAAACCGTTTCAATGTGTGCAGGGGATATTATGATTTAGATTTATAAAATGCGCGAAGAGGTTCTCATTCGGTGCGGAAAATATGCTGGTGGACGAGAGTCAATTCTTCTTCGTTCGGTCGGTAGGGGTAGTTCCACTGCTTGTCGTCGGGGAGGCAATTTCCGAAAGGGCGGTTGCAGGCAACTTGGCCGTCGGGCCCCAAGCAGCCTGTTGTCATGAATGGTACGCCCAGATCAATGATTTCAGTCAGTCGGCCTCCATTCACGCCAAAATGCAAGATGCGACCGCGCTGGTCGAAGGTCATGTCATTTCGAAGACTCAACCCCTCTTCGATCAGATATCGAGCCAACTGGACTCTGAGATACGCGGGCCAAGGCGGCTGAGGCCGGTCCGCCAGGGCGGAACTCTCTTCCGCGAAGAAGGAAAAGAGATGATTGACAACGCCCATTTGCCAAAGGCGCTCCATCAGGGAAACCATGTCCTCTTCTGTTTCCCCCATGCCCACCATGAGATGGGCGCCCACGTGGGGTGTACCGAAGATATCCAGGGCGTCTTGGAGGATCTCCCAATATTTTTCCCACCTGTGAGGGCCTGATACGCCCTGTCCTCTGTATTGGTCAAAGAGTTCCGGCGTGGCCAAATCGATGGCGACGCCTATTTTGTCGGCGCCCGCATCCTTCATGGCCACCAAATCATCTCTGTTCAGAATGGTAGGGCTGATGAGCAAGGAAATGGGAAGCACTGTATCTCGCCTTAAGCGGCGGGTCATCTCAAGGGTGTGTTTACGGCACTTGCCATTGGTAATCATGGAGATACAGGTTCGCTTTATATAGGAAGGGGCCAGATTAATGGCTTGAGTGATGTCATCCATGGAATAGATAGGCCAATCGACGTGGATGAAGCTTTTTTCCTGGTACGTGCCTGGACGTTTTTTTGCAAGGCCGCAATAGGCGCAATTGGCGGAACAGCCTTCAGGGTAATGGACCAGGAGGTTGACGCATCTATTCAGCGCTCCGCGATACATTCTTCCCCTCATTAAACCGAGGGAAATGGCTGTAGCCGTGCTCAGCTTGGCATAGTCGGGACTTTGGGGTTTTTCTGAAGTCGGGTTCATTTTGTTCACCACAGAGATCGCCGAGAAACCTTTTGTTTTGCCTGCCTACTGCTGCTAGAGTCTCACCTGGTTTTCTTTTGCTTTGAGGATGGCCTGCGTGAGGGTCGGCACATCAAGGCCGAATATCATGTCATGCTCCCAGATCTTGGAGATATTTTCCTCGATCTTTTCCTTTCGCAAAGAGGTCCACTTCAAAGCACTTTCGAGGCGGTGAATATTTTTCGGGGTGGAGAAAAAATCTCCGGTAATCACCACATTCTCAATGGATGCCCCTGAAAGGGCGAGATAAATCTCCAGAAGCCCGGCCTTGGTCTTTAGCCGACCGACTCCCATGCGGGCTCTGGGGTGTTTGTGAGAGAAGATCCAGTCCTTGTTGGTGTACCTTTCCTCAATGAAGCGGCGGATGGTGTTCTTCTCCCACCCATCGGGCTCGTCCTCACGAAACCGAATGCCGAATTCGGTTTCAAAGGATTTCTGAATAGCGTCCATCGCTGCTCTGACAGGAAGCTGCTTCCCCAATTCCTGCCTGACCGTGGTCATGCGTTGGCTGAAACAGTTGTACCCCTTATCACTCACCTTCTCCATCGGGGTATTCATGATGTCCAACATGAGCCCCACATCGAAATCCACGAGAAAGCTGGTGTGAAAAAGCAGACTCTTCCCTGCCTCAGCCGCTGCGGACAGGCCGGCAATTTTCTTTCCGGAAACCTCGAGATCATTCTTGGGCTGAAAATGTGAAGGAACACCAAGTCTCTCTAAGGCTTTGATCAAAACCTGGCCCATGGATTCGAAAACCCCGCCAACGCCTCCCTTTTCAAGTCCCGGCCAGTCCACATTGATGCCGAGACCTAAAGCGATGATCTCCGGGCCCATGATAACCGTGCCACCTCCAGTGCTTCTCCGGTTGTATTCGATACCTCTGGCTCGGCACCTGTCCAGTTTTACGGCTGCCTCAATATCCTGGTATTTACCCACAATGACGGAGGGGACAAAGGTGTACAAATGCAGAATAGGGGGTGAGCCATGGTTTGCGACGGACTGGGGGAGGGTGTCGTCCACGGCCAGCCCTTCGGCAGTGGACACAGACCGTGTTGTGTTTTTAAAAAGGCGCCAGTGGGTGCTCATGATCAACTACTGTGCTGGTTTTTTGCAATCGGAATAGCGTTTATGCCTTAGAACGGTCGGCGCAAGACACAAGGCATAGGGCTCAAGGCCCCCCGAAGCAAAACTTCTTTCTTTTGTCATGCGCCTTGTGCCTTATGCCTGATCCTTTATGCTTTTGCCTTTTCTTCTTCAGCCCTCTTGATTTCCTCCTCGATGAATCCCACAAGTGCTGCGCCCTGCATGAGGTTCTCCAATTCCGAATCCAGATCTGAGGCTTCAATGACGAGAATCCACCCTTTGCCGTAAGGATCGGAATTGATCAGGCTGGTGTCATCTTCCAAGTCCTCATTGATTTCCACAATCTCACCGGATACGGGAGCAACCAGCTTGCCAATCCATTTTCTCGACTGAATCTTACCGCAGGTTTCACCCTGGCTGACCTCATCCTCCTCGTCGGGAAGGTCGATAAAGACGATGTCACCAGCTTCCTTTTGGAAGAAGTCATTCATACCCACCGTCACCTTGCTTCCGTCCACGCGAGCCCAGCTATGATCCTTGTGGTAGTAAAGCTTATCCGGCATGCTATAGCCTTTGATGTCTGCCATATCCTGTGACCTCCTTCATAGGTATTTTCTCGTTTCTTGAACGTTTTCGAGGCGCCGACTTGAGGTCGGTGCTGTTCCAAAGGCATGAGGGGTATGGTTGCGGGCTGGACGACCACCGCCCGACGGCCCCTCGAGTAAGCAAGAACTTCTTCAACTTATTTCTGGGACGTGATGCTCGTTTCGCTTGGCTTTACCACAGATGCCCCGCGCGCCCGTCCTCCGTAGCAGTGCTACTGCGGAGGGTGGAGAAGCGCGGGGAGCTTCACTCGCCGGAGATTCATGAGGAGAATCCACGGGCATCTATAAACCATCGGTCTGTGGATGGCAACAAAAAATAGCCACAAATTAACTACTTCCGGGACCCAGGCCTCAACCTGTGTTGGTCTGCGAATACCAAGGGCTCTGCGAATAAGACGAGCTGGAGTGATGGCCTATTGGGTAGAGCAAGGCATTAGAGGCTTCACTCCTCGAATCTGACCTTCACGGCCCTGGCGTGGTTTGGAAGGCCCTCAATCTCGGCCAGGGTGACGACCGCATCCTTGACACCGGCGAGCCCTCTTTTGCTCACGTACTGAAACGTCGGTTTCTTGACAAAATCATCTACAGAGAGACCGGAAAACATGCGTGCACATTGTCCGGTGGGTAACACGTGATTCGTGCCTGAAGCGTAGTCGCCAACGGGAACAGGCGCATAGGGGCCCAGAAAGATGGATCCTGCATGCCTGATCTTGGGGAGAAGGGAAAAGGGATCTTCCGCGATGATCTGAAGGTGCTCGGCTGCGTATTCATTGGCGAAAGCAATGGCTCCCTCCATGTCCCGGGCCACAAGAACATGGGAATGCTTGCCCAAAGAGGACCCAAGGATCCCCTGTCTGGGCAGGGATTCGAATTCCCCATTGATGATCTCGCACACCTCTTTGGCCAGTCCCTCGGAGGTGGTCACGAGCACCGCCGCTGAATCGGGATCATGTTCAATTTGAGAAAGGAAGTCCATGGCGATCCATCGGCCGTTGGCACTTTCGTCCGCCAGGATGAGTGCTTCGCTCGGGCCCGCAGGGGAGTCGATGTCCACTTGGCCGTACACGATCATCTTGGCTGCGGTGACATACTTGTTCCCGGGGCCGACAATTTTGTCCACCCTGGAAATGCTCTCTGTGCCGTATGCCAGAGCAGCTATGCCCCAGGGGCCTCCCACTTTGAAGATCTCCTGGCAGCCGGCCACGTCAGCCGCAACCAGTGTTGCGGGATTGACGACCATGTCCTTGCCCGGTGGTGTCGTGACAATCACTTGCTCCACGCCCGCCACGATTGCGGGGATCACGGTCATGAGCACGGTGCTCGGGTAGGCGGCTCTTCCACCGGGAATGTAACAGCCCACACGGTCCATGGCCTTGGTCATGCGACCTGCGAGGATGCCCTCTGCGATCTCTACAACCCACATCTGTCTCTCTCGCTGGGCTTGATGGAACTTGGTGATGTTCTGAGCTGCATGCTTCAGCGCACCCACCACCTCTGGGCTGACCTGTTTGTAAGCCGCTTTGAACTCTTGGGATGTAACCCTCAAGTCGCCACGGACGATGCCATCCTTGAACTCCCTGCTCGCTTCCAGGACTGACGCGTCACCCCGCTGTTTAACGTCCTCCACGATCTTTCGGACGTGTTCATAAACAGAGGATATATCCTCCATGGATCGTCTCAAGATGGCCCCCCTTTTATTGGCGCTGATACTTTCCATCTTTTCAGGTTTTATCCTCATGGATACCTTGTCTCCTTGTAAGACGTTAGTCTAACTTTTGAAAATTATGGCCACAAAACTCGGTTTACCCGCCTTTGGCGGCGCCAGAGGCGACCAGGCTTCACCACAGAGATACGGAGGGCACGGAGAAGGCCGTATTTGCCCATTCGCGGGAGACTTGCCTGCCGACGCCTGGCACTGGCGGGCAGGTCTCCCGGCAAATGAAAGATTTGAGTTTCTCTGTTTCCTCAGTGCCTGTGGTGAATGGGGTGTTCATATTCTGCCTTCGCAATAGTCCCTGAGCGCATCCACGGTACTCTGAAAGGCGAGATCTTCCCAGGGGATTTCTTCGGGGCTGAAAAGGCGGGCTTCCAGAGCTTCTTCGCCCGCAATGAGACTCCCTGAGACATAATCGGCTACATAGACCGCCACCGCGGCCAAGCGGCCGGTGTAGGAGTAAATTCCCAGCAGATGGTTGATACGGATCCTAAGACCGCATTCTTCTTCTGTTTCCCTCAAAGCAGCGGCTTCGACTTCCTCACCCCGATCTACATATCCGCCGGGAATGACCCATTTGCCTTTCTGGGGCTCGATGCTGCGGCGCAGCAGAACGATCCGATTGTCCATCTCAACTATGGCACAGGCAACCAACTTCGGGTCTAAATAGAAGATGAATCGACATTGAGAGCAAACCAGTCGAGTGGGTTCTTTATCCTTCAATGTCATGGATTTGAGGTCCGCCCCACATACAGGGCAGAAACGGTATTCCACTTCTTCATGCAACATGGTGGGGAACCTGTTTTTTCTTATCGAATGGGTTGATGCCGTTCAAAGGTGTCCGCAAGGCTCATCCTCTGCCTGCGAGGGTATTTTGGCGTCAGCCAGATGTAGTCGGCTGTTTCTTTCTCAATGGCGGTTTTGCTCTCCAGGGGATAAGGCATAATCGTGACCATTGAGACGGGAACACGTCTGATCGTACGATAGGGTATTCCGAATTTCTTCACAATATGCCCATTCCCCACAAATACGACAAGTTTACCGTTCTTTTGGCTGAGATGGGTCGCAAGATTGAGGGCCATGGTCTCCTCCCAAACACATTGTGCCTCATAGAAATATTCAAAGTTCTCCAGTCCGTGATGGGCCTTTTGTTCATAAGCTTCACGAACATAGGCACGGTGTGCTTCATTCGTGAGATCGATATCCTCTGGGAGCTGGCCCCTTTCTTCTGGGCTCAGGCTATCTAAGCCTTCTCTGGCGATTTTTCGCACGATCTCCTTGGTGGCGTTGATGGCAAGAACCTCTATGCCTTTGCCCTTTGCCAACAGGAGGAGCGGACGGTAGAAGAGGTAGTCGTATCCCCAATTCCCGGTCCAGTCAACGCCCTCGAGGAAAGCCTCCTCGGTCGTGTCCGTCTTCAAATAGAGATCAAGCACTGTTTGATGGGGCACCTGAAAAAACTCCATACCGGCAGCCAAGGGAGTACCGCAATGGGTCAGGGCCTGCAGAATCTGGACCTGGATGAGATGGTGCTCGGGATTATCGTGGACTTCACCAACGAAGATGAGATCTTTTGCGGCGATTTGCTTTATGAGCTCTTCAAAAGAGACGGCCTCGCCACGGTCGAGCGCCACGATTTGGCCAATCCAGAAGTGGTGTGACACACCCGGGACAGTGGCCATGGGATGAGGCGATATCCTTGTCCCCGCACACCCACAGATCAGGAAAAGACCTGCAATGAAGACGAAGATGAGGATGGGTCTTTGATACAGCACGTCAACCATGACCTCACGAGCAAACAAGACAGGGAGTCTTCCCGGACAAAAGGCCAAAACAGCATTGCTTGGGCTGGGACAATTCGCTTGACTCCGCCCATTCCTATCAAATACCCTACCGGTGTGCAAGCCCCTTGTGCCGCGATGACCGATTGGACCTGGAAGGCACTGTTCCCTATGTCCCTCTCCGCGGCAAGCTGCCATGAGGAGAAGGAAATGAGAGAAAATCCGGTGGCCCGCTGAGGCTGTGGGATCCCTGTCTGCGGCCCCGCAAGCGGGATCCTTGTCTGCCTCAGCCAGGTCTGCGCCGCTCCCAAAAGCAATGGGGAATATTCGGGTTTCAGAGAGATGTGATATGCTCAAGCACTACCCCAAAGAGATTATCTTGAAGGACGGGTCAGGCGTCACTTTAAGGCCGCTTCAAAAGGGAGATGAGCAGCTCCTGTGGAACATGTATAAAAGACTGTCCGAGGAAGATCGATGGTTTCTCGAAAGCGACGTTTCCGATTTTGAGACGATCCGACACTGGACAGAGAATAACGATTTGAAAAGGCTTATCTCTATCGTGGCCGTGCTGGAAGGGGAGATTATCGCTCATGCCACGCTTATCCGGAAATATCATGGCGCCAATAGCCACATTGGTAAGATCAGAATTTCCGTAGATCCGACATTCCGTGAAAGACACCTGGGAACCTGGATACTCCTGGAGCTCAACAACCTGGCCATTTCCATGGGGCTGGAGATCCTTGTCATGCGGCTGGTGGGAGGCCGTGATACGTATGTAAGCAAAGGCATAAAAAGGTTGGATTTCCGTGAAGATGCTTTTCTCAAGGACTATCTTAAGGACAGGGAAGGAAATCCTTACAACCTGGTTATCATGGTGAAGCGTCTTCAAGGGGCGTGGGAAGATACGGAGGAGCTCCTGCGCAAGGCTCACGAATAGTGACCCCCCCTGCGCCGGATCCATACAGGCAAAAACCCAAGGCGCCCTCCCTGGAGGCCGTGACCGGAACCTAGCGCAAACCATGAATTTAACCCCCGCGAGACAGCATGGTTTGGATTCGGAATCGCTTCGGCACACGCTTCCGGAACGGCCGGGTGTCTATCTCTTCAAGGATCGGGCTGGACAGATCATTTATGTGGGCAAAGCCAAGAGTCTCAAGAAGCGGGTTCTGTCCTATTTCAAATCCACAGGGGAGCTCCCCCACAAAACAGCCATCATGATGAGTCGAGCAAGGGGCCTCGATATTATCCTCACGTCAACGGATAAGGAGGCCTTTATTCTTGAGAGCAACCTCATCAAGAAGCACTTGCCCCGTTACAATATCATTTTGCGCGATGACAAGCAGTATCCTTGGTTGCGATTTGATGTCCACGACCCCTATCCTCGACTCACGATTGTGCGAAAACCGAAAAAGGATGGGGCTCGCTATTTTGGGCCTTTTTCTTCCGCCCAATCCGTGCGGAGCACCCTCAAGTTGATTGACCGCATTTTTCAATTGAGGAAGTGCAAGACCCGCGGCTTGCCCCGAAGATCAAGGCCCTGTTTGAACTATCAACTTGATCGATGTCTCGGGCCGTGCAGTCAACGGATTACCCCCAATCGTTACAGAGAGGTGGTCCTTCAGGTGACGCTTTTTCTTGAAGGCCGAAGCCATGAATTGGTTAGGACCTTGAAAAAGAACATGGAAGAGGCTGCCGAGAACTTGGATTTCGAAAGGGCTGCCCGAATTCGGGATCAGATTAAAGCGGTGGAAAAGACCGTGGAGAGACAGCATGTGGCATCTGCAAAATCGCAAGACCAAGATGTCATCGGCTTGGCTCAGAAGAATGGGGCTTTTCAGCTCGCCGTTCTCTTTATTCGAAAAGGTTATTTGACGGGCAGCCGGGATTTTTTCATCAAAAGCCGGGGGGGATCGCCCTCCGAGGTGATTGAGGCATTCCTGAAGCAATATTACCTGCGAGAGCATTTCATCCCAAAGCAGATTTTGATCTCAGAACCGGTTGAAGACGTGCTCCCGATCACAGAATGGCTTTCGGATATGGCAGGAAGAAAGGTCTCTATTGTGCGTCCTTCGAGGGGTGATAAGCGGCGACTCCTAAAGATGGCTGTGGCGAACGCAGAGACCCTCCTGACAGCGCACGCCGATGATCAGGTGGTTCTTGCCTTGGCTGAGTCCGCACTGAAACTGAGCAGGACTCCGAGACGCATAGAGGGACTGGATATCTCAAATCTCTCTGGAAATATGGCTGTTGGGGCTGTTGTTTCCTTCGTGGATGGCCAGTCTCTGAAATCAGGCTACAGGAATTACAGAATCAAGGGTGTAGAAGGCATTGACGACTACGCCATGATGTCTGAGTTGGTCTCCAGGCGGTTGTCTAAGGAACCGCCTCCAGATCTTTTTGTGGTGGACGGGGGGAAAGGACACCTTCAAGCAGTCAAAAGGGTCGTCGATCGTCTCAGCAGTGATCAGTTGCCGGATTTGGTTGCCATTGCCAAAGAGGACAAAAAAGGGGGGGGTGAAAAAATCTACATCCCAGGCCGGAAGAATGCGCTGCCCCTGAAGCCCGATCACCCCGTTCTCCACCTTTTGATGCGCATTCGGGACGAAGCCCACCGAAGGGCTATCACCTACCATCGAAAGCTTCGAGGAAAGGGCCTCAGAGAATCCGTATTGGACCATATCCCTGGCATAGGTCTGAAGAGAAAGAAACGACTCCTGGAGCATTTTGGAGATGTGGAGACGATATCAAAGGCAATCGAGGAAGAGATCCTGAGCGTTTCAGGTATGACCCGCTCTGTCGCAAAAAATGTTGTAGATTTCTTGAAAAACCTGTGATACATATGCCGGTTGACAGAGAGGGGTTGTGTATGCTAAAGTAACCTAATAATTAGGCTTTTTCCGTCCAGCAGAAGGTGAGGGTCGACAGTGGCTGCCAAAAAGATCACAATTGTTTTGCTTCCGGATGGAACGAGGAAGGTAAGGCAGGTCAAGGTTCCGAGATTTCTCGTGGTTCTCTTGTTTACGCTTTTGCTCTCAGGGGCCCTAGGCCTCGTCTGGGTCTTCAAAGACTACAAAAACATCAAAACGGAGATTCCCCGTTTAGCCCACCTAGAAAAAGAAAACAAACACCAAAAGGCTCAACTTGTTTCTCTGGCCCAAAAGATCGACCGGATCACCCGAAGAATGACGGAACTCAGGGAGTTCGACAAGAAGCTGAGAACCATGGTGAACCTTGAAAAATCTGATGACAGCCAACAGCTTCTGGGTGTGGGCGGCTCGAACACAGCCCTGTCAAGTCCGGATTCATCTATTGAAAAGGCCCACGAAAAACTGGTCCGTCTCATGTACCGGTCTTTGGACAATCTGGACAAAGAGATCTCTTTGGAAACCCACGAGAAGTCTGAACTTCTGGATTATCTCGAAAGCCAGAAGTCTATGCTCCTTTGCACCCCTTCCATCTGGCCGACGAGAGGCTGGATCAGTTCGGGCTTCGGCTACCGGATTTCCCCTTTTACCAACGAAAAGGAATTTCACAGAGGGCTCGACATCTGCAATAGGATGGGCGCTCCCATCATCGCGCCATCGGATGGTGTTGTTGCGAGCGTGGGGTGGGATTTTGGATATGGTAAAACCCTTGTGATCAAGCATGGTTATGGATTGAAGACCAAATATGCCCACTTGTCTAAGATTCTCGTGCGCAAAGGTGAAGTGGTCAAACGCGGTCAGGAAATAGGCATGGTGGGCAATTCCGGCCGTTCTACCGGACCTCACCTCCACTATGAGGTTCACCTGAATGGGGTCCCTGTAAATCCTCTTCAATACATCCTCAACTAGTATCGAGTCCCAGAAATACCTTGAAAAGGCTCTCATTTAGAGGAGGTGCTTCGTTCTCGAAAGGGACGACCACACACCCCTCCGACGGCCCCATGAATATGGGATTCTGTCAACCCGCCCCTTCGGAATTATTAAAGAAACTCCTGGGACACGATTCCAGCTTTCAGATTTCCCTCAGTCGCATTTTTGTGTATAATCAAAAATTCGGGTGTGTCCGGTATAGGTTACCAATGGCAACAGATTGAAATGACGTCTATTTGATCAATTATGCTTGGCAAAGTCATCAAAGGTATTTTCGGAAGCAAGAACGAGAGAGAGCTGAAGCGAATGGCTCCCATCGTAGAGGCCATTAACGGGCTGGAGCCTCAATTTCAGTCCCTTTCCGATGAAGAACTGCGAGCGAAAACAGGGGAATTCAAAGAGAGGCTTTCCAGAGGCGAAACCCTGGACGACTTGCTCCCCGAGGCTTTCGCTGCTGTGAGAGAGGCCTCGGTGCGGGTCCTGAAGATGCGCCACTTCGACGTACAGCTTATTGGCGGCATCGTCCTTCACGAAGGGAAGATCGCTGAGATGAAGACCGGTGAAGGTAAGACGCTTGCCGCTACGCTTCCGCTCTATCTCAACGCCCTCACCGAGGGGGGCTGCCACCTGGTCACGGTCAATGACTACCTCGCAAGGCGGGATGCTGAGTGGATGGGCGGGATCTACAAATTCCTGGGTCTTTCTGTGGGCGTTATTGTTCACGGCATGGACGATCAGGAAAGGAAAAATGCCTACAGTTGTGACATTACATACGGGACCAACAATGAATTTGGTTTCGACTACCTTCGGGATAACATGAAGTTCGATGTGACCGACTTCGTGCAGCGTGATTTTCACTATGCCATTGTGGACGAGGTGGACAGTATCCTCATAGACGAGGCGAGAACGCCTTTGATTATCAGTGGTCCCGTAGAGCGTAGCGCAAACAAAGTTTATGTTGAGGTCAAGCCTCTCGTTATCAACCTGAAGAAGAAGCAAAGCAATGTTATCCGTTCATTGTTGCAAGATGCGCGCAAATTGGCTGAAAGTGGACAAGACGGGGATCAAAGTGTTGAGCTGCTTCTCAAAGTGAAACGGGGAGATCCCAAGAACCCCGTTTTCCTGGATATCCTGGCCCAGAATCAGGCGCTCAAAAAAGAAATCGATCGGATGGAACATGTGTTGAGCGCTCAGAAGCTCCTGCCGGAGATTGATCAAGAGCTTTACTGCACCATTGATGAGCGCAGCAATGCGGTTGAGCTGACGGAGAAAGGCATACGGTTGCTTTCCGGAGGCGGGTCGGGGGAGTTTGTGCTTCTTGATCTGGATGACGAAAGCCATACGATCAGGGAAGACGAAAGCCTCAACGAAGAAGAGAAGGTGGAGAGGTTGAGGGAGCTTGAAGAGCGCTATATGCGCTCCTCAGAACTCCTCCACGCAACCCAGCAGCTTATAAAGGCCTACTGGCTGTTTGAAAAAGATGTGCACTACGTGATCAAGGATGATCAGGTGGTGATCGTGGATGAGTTTACGGGTCGGATGATGCCCGGCAGGCGTTGGAGCGACGGCCTGCATCAAGCTGTTGAAGCAAAGGAGGGGGTGAGCGTTGCCGAGGAGAATCAAACCTTGGCGACCATCACCTTTCAGAACTTCTTCCGCATGTATGAGAAGCTCGCCGGGATGACGGGGACCGCTGACACAGAAGCTGCGGAATTCAATGACGTGTACAAACTGGATGTGGTGGTCGTTCCCACAAACGAGAGGATGATCCGTACCGACCATGCTGACGTCATCTACAAGAGCGAAAGGGAGAAGTTTAAGGCCGTGGTGGAGGAGATCAAAGATCTCTATGACAGAGGGCAGCCGGTTCTGGTGGGAACCATCACCGTTGAAAAATCCGAGATGCTGAGCAAGATGCTTACCCGGGCCGGGGTTCCCCACTCCGTCCTCAATGCGAAGCACCACGAGAAGGAAGCGGAAATCGTTGCGCAAGCAGGTCAGCCAAAGACCGTAACGATCTCCACCAATATGGCTGGGCGTGGCACAGATATCGTCCTTGGCCAAGGGGTCGTGGATTTGGGCGGACTTCATATCTTGGGGACGGAAAGACACGAGAGCCGCCGCATCGACAATCAGCTGAGAGGAAGATCCGGCCGGCAAGGCGACCCCGGTAGCTCTCGGTTCTATCTCTCTCTGGAGGATGATCTCCTGCGGATCTTCGGCTCTGAGAGGATAGCCTCGATTATGGGTCGATTGGGCATGGAGGAAGGACAACCCATTGAACACAATCTCATCACAAGGGCGATCGAAAACGCCCAGAAAAAGGTGGAGGCCCATAACTTCGACATTAGGAAGCATCTCCTCGAATATGATGACGTGATGAACACCCACAGGGAGATCATCTATTCGCTGAGAAAGGATATTCTCTCTGAAGACGGCGTGGCAGAAATCATCCAAACGATGATGGACGAAAAGGTGGATGGTCTGATCGAACGGTTTATCGATCCCAAAGCCTATCCTGATGACTGGGATACTCAGGGGCTCAAGGACAGCTTAACCAGACTTTTCGGCTTCCGGCCTAGAATAGGGCCTGAAGATTTGGGAGAGGAAAACTTCGAGGCCTTAAAGGCGGAAGATCTGTCTGATTTGATAAGAGAACAAGTCAATGAAGTGCATCAGAAACGAGAGATGGCCTTTGGCAAGGAAGACCTAACCTCATTAGAGAAGGTGATCTTGCTTCAGATCATCGACAATCAGTGGGTTTCCCATCTCCAGGATATGGAGAGCATGAAAGAAGGCATCGGGCTGAGAGGCTATGGCCAACTGGACCCGCTGAGGGAATACAAGAAGGAAGGTTACGCTCTGTTCGAAGAGCTCATGGATCGGATCAGGGAAGAAACCCTGTTCACCCTCTCTCGAGTCCAGCTTCTCAAACAGAGGCCTGCGGAAGAAACACCCGGGAAGAAGAAACGGGCCATGCATTTCAGCCATGGAGACGGTGGAGAAAAGCCGGAAACGGTGAAAAGAGAGGGCAAAAAGATAGGCAGGAACGCGCCCTGTCCCTGCGGTAGCGGCAAGAAATACAAAAAGTGCTGTGGGAGGAATGCATAACGGTATAAGGCTTAAGGCGCTAAGCTGGAGGCCGAGAGAGGCCTCACACTTCTCCAGAAACCCCCACCCAAAGACGAAAGTCAAACGGAGCCGACAAATCATCCATGGAAAAGGAAAGCTACGTTGTAAATGGCTTTAAGGCCTCAGCGGTCGCAGCAGGCATTAAGAAAGGATCAGGGCTTGACTTGGCCCTGATTTTTTCCGAGAGGGAAGCGGTTGCGGCAGGTGTCTTTACAAAGAACAAGGTAAAAGCGGCGCCTGTGATTCTGAGTCAGAAAAATATCCGCGACGGTAATGTAAGAGCCATTATCGCCAATTCGGGAAATGCGAATGCCTGTACCGGGAACGATGGTTTTCGCGCTGCACAGCGGACAGCCGAACTGGTGGCCCGGGAGCTCCGCATCAAACCGGAGGAGGTCCTTGTTGCCTCCACCGGTGTGATCGGCGCCCCACTCAATACGGACCTGATCGAAGGGGCGATGACGGAACTCGTGAGGACGCTGTCTCCCTCAGGCATACCGCGCGCTGTGGAGGCCATCATGACAACCGATTGCTTCCCGAAAATCTCCCGATTTCAAGGCGAGGCGGATGGAAAGCCTTTCGAGCTTGTGGGAATAGCGAAGGGCGCAGGAATGATTATGCCTCAGATGGCGACGATGCTCTGTTTTGTTTTGAGCGACATCGCCATAGATGCGGACGCGCTGAGAAGGGCTGTTGTTGCTTCCGCCGAGGCCAGTTTTAACCGAATTACGGTGGATGGAGATACGAGCACGAACGACACGGTCGTGGTTATGGCCAATGCTACGGCGGGCAACGGCCCAATGGTTTCAAGTGATTATGAAAGCTTTTCAAGCGGACTGACCCGGGTTATGGGTGAGTTGGCCGCGATGATTGTGAGAGACGGGGAAGGGGCCACGAAGGCGGTCCAAATTATCATTAGAGGTGCCTCAACGGCTGCTGAAGCTGAAGCGGCCGCCAGGACAGTAGCCAATTCCACATTGGTAAAAACGGCTTTCTACGGGCAAGATCCCAATTGGGGGAGGATCATGGCCGCTCTGGGCCGATCAGGTATAGAGATGCAGGAGGAGCATGTCGATATATGGATCGATGATGTCAAGATTGTGGAAGGGGGCACTGGGAAAGGGATCAAGGCCGAAGAGGAGGCATCTCAAAGGATGGCGAACAAGGCGTTCTCTCTAACCGTGGCGCTTCATCAGGGCGAGTATGAGGACCGAATCCTCACCTCCGACCTCACCCACGATTATGTGACCATCAATGCAACGTATCGAACCTGAACCATAATCCAAATAACGAATGAGGTAAGGCATGTTTATGATAATCATGGCAGGGGGCTCTGGTACCCGGTTCTGGCCTGTGAGTCGCAGAAATAGGCCGAAGCAATTCCTCAACATCATCGGCAATTATCCCATGGTGGTTGAAACATGCAACAGGCTGAGGCCGTTGGCTCGGGACGAAGAGATCGTCATTGTTCTTGGTCAGGACCACTTGAGTCAGGCCAAAGAGCTCTTTAAAGGCCGCAAAATCCATTTCTTGGCCGAGCCGATAGGCAGAAACACAGCACCTGCTATCGGATTGGGGGCCATCTATGCCTCATATGTGGGAAACGAGGGGCCCATCGCTTTCCTGCCGGCCGATCATTTCATAGGAAAGCCTTCCGGTTTGTTGGACTGCTTGAGGCAGGCAGAGGAAATTGCGAATGCAGGGGCCATCGTGACACTCGGCATCGTGCCCAGCAGACCGGAGACCGGCTACGGCTACATCCAGTGGTCAGCAGATCGACCTGACTTTTGGACCCTGCCCGCGTATCGCGTGACGGCTTTCACTGAAAAGCCGTCTCTGGAGAAGGCAAAACAGTACATTGTTAGAGGAGACTATTTCTGGAATTCGGGCATTTTTGTTGGGACACCGGCATTGATTCTCAAACAGATCGAGGAATACCTCCCGAATCTCTATTTGGGGCTGAAAAAGATCGAGAGACATTTGGGTACAGATGCCTTTGAGAACGTCATTGAAGCCGTCTATGAGGAGTTCGACAGCGTCTCCTTTGATCGAGGCGTGATGGAAAAGACCAAGGATCCTGTTTTCGTTATCCCTTGCGATTGCGGTTGGAGCGACGTGGGGTCTTGGGCATCCGTTTATGAATTAAGAGAAGGGGAATGCGATAAAGACCGGAATTTTGCGGAAGGTGAATGCGTTATCATCGATTGTGAGGGGAGCTTTGTTTCGAGTAAAGGGGGGCGGCTGGTCGCATGCCTGGGCCTGAACAACTGTCTGGTCGTTGATACGGAGGAGGCGCTTTTGGTCGCAGATCGGAAGAGATCTCAGGAGGTCCGAAGGGTCATTGAGCTTCTAAGGAGAAACCGAAAAGAGAACCTTTTGTGAGATTGGAAAAATGAAAAGGGATGAAACGTGATGCTTGACAGACCGCTGGTTCTGGCTACCCGGAATCAGGGTAAGATTTTGGAATTTAAGGAACTTCTCAGAGGTTTTGATATTGTCATTAAAAGCCTGAAGGACTTTGGACCCATTCCGGAGGTGGAGGAAGACGGGGCGACCTTTGAAGAGAACGCTTACAAGAAGGCTCATTTCACGGCCAAGGTGCTCGGCTTCCCTGCCATGGCCGATGATTCGGGCTTGGTCGTTGAAGCCCTCGGGGGCGCGCCGGGGGTCCGCTCTGCGCGTTATGCGGGAGAGGGTGCCAGCGACGGAGAGAACAATCGGAAGCTTTTGGAAGCTATGGAAGGGAAGGCCAACAGAAGGGCCGCCTTTGAATGCGTTATCGCTGTCGCCGTCCCTAGAGGGCCTGCCTTGATCTACGAGGGGCGGTGCGAAGGGAACATTGCAACACACCCCGCAGGTTTACAGGGTTTCGGATATGATCCTGTTTTTTACTGTCCTTCAGTGCAAAGAACCTTCGCCCAGATCTCGAGGGAGGAAAAGAACAGGGTGAGCCATCGTGGAAAAGCCATGGCGGAACTGCGGGAAGAGTTCGACAAGGTTTTGATCTGGCTCGAGCAGAGACTGGCAGAAGAACCTTAGCAGCCTTTGTAACCTTTCCTGTATTCATGTCTCCTTTATACTAATGGTAGATTGAAAACTTGCTGGAACTCGGCAAGAATTCATTGACAAACTGAACGAAATGTATACTGTTTTACTATAATTATGGCGTGGGCTGAAAAGAGCCAAAAGGAGGCAATAATGTTCCAAATCACGGAGAAGGCGAACGATAAAATTCAAGAGTTCTTCAAAGATCGGGAAGAGGCGGCAATTATTCGGATATTTTTATCCCAAGGCGGCTGAGCAGGGCCCTCGTTGGGCATGGCTCTGGATGAGCCAAAAGATGATGACGAAATTATCAAAGATAATGGGGTCACCTATATTGTCAATAAACAGTTGCTTGAACAGATCAAACCGATTCATGTGGATTTTGTAGATTCCCCGTTGGGTTCCGGCTTTTCAATCACCTCTAGCCTGAGTCGAGGCGGGGCCTGCGGAACTTGCTCGAGCTGTTAATGATAACGCTTTAGGATCGCCACTCTGAATGTGAATAGAGTGGCGATCTTTTTTTTCAGAGACTCTCCTCCTCCTTCTCAACTCTACCCCCTCCCTAAAAAGAGAACCCCGGCAGAGGGTTTCATCCTTTACACCCTTTCTGAATTAAGGTATGGATATGTTTATGAATAAGTGATTGCTGATCCACCCCGACTTGTCGGGGTGAGCATGGATCATGTCCCCGGGAATGTGCTCGTAGAGGACGCGCGAGTTATCCACCCCTCGTGTCCGTCAAAAGATATGGGACACGCTCAGAGACCATAAGGAGGGAAGGATGATCAGAGAGCAGGTGAAAAAGATCCTGGATGAATTGCCGGAAGGGGTCATGCTGGTTGGTGCTGCCAAAACGCGAACGCCGGAGGAAATCCTGGAAGCCATAGAGGCCGGTCTGGAGATCGTGGGCGAGAACTATGTTCAGGAAACTGAAAAGGCCTTTGAGGTCATTGGCAAGAGGGCCAAATGGCATATGATTGGGCACCTTCAGAGCAACAAGGCAAAGAAAGCGGTCAAGGTCTTTGATATGATCGAAACGGTGGACTCCATGAAACTGGCTAGGGAACTGGATAAGGCCTGCGGAAAAATGGAAAAAACCATGCCTGTTCTTGTGGAGATCAACAGTGGCGAAGAGAGTCAGAAAGCCGGGGTCATGCCTGATGATGCCCTCTCTTTGATTCAAGAGATCTCCACCCTGAATAATATCAAGGTCATGGGATTGATGACCATGGGGCCATTTGCTGGAGACCCGGAAGATGCCAGACCTTATTTTCAAAAAACGAGGGCGATATTTGAAAAGCTGAAAGCCATGAATCTGCCTAACGTTGAAATGAAACATCTTTCAATGGGGATGTCCAATTCATACAAGGTTGCGCTCGAAGAAGGTGCCAATATGGTCAGGATTGGAACCAAGTTGTTCGGTGAACGGGAATATACCGAAGGCTGAAGGCACAAGGCGCAAGGCACAAGGCAACAATATATGCAAGGTGTAAGGCTAAAGGCACAAGGCGCAAGGCAAAAGGAAGAGTGAGACACGGGGCATAAGCCACAAGCCGTAAGACAAAAGGCACAAGGCATAAGACACAAGGCCAATCCAGATGAACCCTCCACTGCTGATCTGTTGGGGGGAGAGGACGACCCAACAAGGCGGCCAATCACGAGGCAAGGAGACATTGAACCACGCGGCAAAAGAGATGAAACGGTTGATGGGAAAGGCTATCCACAGTCGAAATATGATTGAGGAGGGCGATCACGTGTTGGTTGCTGTCTCAGGAGGCAAAGACAGTCTTTCTCTTTTGTGGCTCTTAAGAGAGAGACTCAAGCGCGTCCCCATCACATACAAGATCACGGCCGTCCATGTGGACCTTGGTTTCGGGACGAACTCAGGGGATCAGATCACTGCATTCCTCTCCACCCACGGCTTTGATCATCGCATCATTCGAACTGAGATTGGGCCAAAGGCCCACGGTCCTGAAAACCGAGAGAATCCATGCTTTTTGTGTTCCCGGCTCAGACGAAAAGCCCTGTTTGAATTGGCCGCAGAAATGGGTTGCAACAAAATGGCCTTCGGACATCACAAAGATGATCTGATTGAAACGTTCTTTTTGAATATCTTCTACGGCGCTTCCATCAGTACCATGCTGCCGGTGCAGACGTTTTTCAAGGGAAAGCTCACCGTGATCAGGCCCTTCTACATGATCGATTGGGCATGGATACAGCGGTATGCCAAGGCCATGGCATGGCCGGAGATTGACCTCGGGTGCCCCACAGCAGGTGCTTCACGAAGAGAGGATATCAAGAACATGCTCAATCACTTTTACAGGGGTAACAAGAAGATCAAAGGCAACATCTTCCATGCCTTGCATAATGTGAAGCCCGAGTATCTTTTATGAGTTCTTGCTCCAGGCAAGGGCATTGGTAAGATGACCTCTCCTTGTAGGGGAGGGCTTGATGCCCTCCCGAGAACGTTTCCTTGGATCGAGAAAGGGTCTCAAGAGGGCACCAGTCAATCCCTTACACAGGCATGGCCGTCAGTCGGGTGGGGATAAACCCCACCCCTACATGATCTGGCCTAAGGCAAACCGAAATATTAGATAGGCTCTTACTTGAGCGCTTATGGGGACACCCCCCCACCTAGCCTCCTTTGAAGGGGAGAGCAATCCCCGGTCGTGGGGGAGCCTTTAAACTCGCAATGACCAAGAAGCATTTTCAGATTACCCTCCTTGGACCCCGAATGGCGATCTGCAGACTCGATCCCGATGCCGAATTGCCTGCCTGGGCCGAATGCAGGCTCTTTAGTGCCAGCACCAGAACCGATGAGGAACTCTCTATCGTCTGCCCTGAGGTCGCGGTCCCCGGTCAGGTGTTTTGTCAGAAGGGCTGGCGCTGTTTGAAGATTGAGGGGCCTCTGGATCTCACGGAAATAGGCGTTCTACACGCCTTAGCCCGCCCTCTGGCAGAAGCAAAGATCAGCATTTTTGCCCTTTCCACTTACAATACCGACTACCTGCTCGTTAAAGAGAAAGACCTGGATCGGGCCATGGAGGCTCTGACCCAAGAAGGGCACAGGTTTATTGAGTAAAGCATCAAGTTATCATGGTCATGACCCTTCCAGGCGGAACGGACTGGCTTTATGAAATCACTGCGCGATTTCATGTAACGTCCCGCTTCGCGGGACTTTCAAAACAGCGCAGCCAGAATACCCCGTGCTGTGCACGGGGATGAATG
>Ga0209427_10001049_pt1 | contig 31284 bp, 29 predicted proteins | sample DeeMarSWOR136_30_FD_187465 | JGI IMG/M metagenome (GOLD analysis project Ga0209427, IMG submission 187465) | Marine sediment microbial communities from White Oak River estuary, North Carolina - WOR-1-36_30 (SPAdes) (version 2) | ecosystem: Environmental > Aquatic > Marine > Intertidal zone >...
ATGCCCATGTGCTTATTAATACATGTCCTGCATGTGGGAATTTAGTAGTTCCTTTCCAATAACCAAGTAAGATACCGATAAATGCTGGAATATTTGTTATCAACGGTTCTTCAATAAAACCAATATGGATACCTGCATTTGGTAGGTCAAGTAAGACTTCGCCTAAATATGGAATTATTGAATCACTTATTGTTGCTATTCCTATGGATCCTGTGTAACCAATTATAATTGCTAACCAGATTTTTCTTTTTCCGTATCTGATGTATAGTGTGGTTGTCACAAGCGCACTTAATAAAACATGCGTTGGATGTAAAATGTAAAAAATATTCTCGGAAATTGGAGAAACCTGTAAAAGAAGGTTGCCAAAGACTAATATAAGCATAATAATGATGCCTGTAAGAGCGCCAAAGAAAGTAAATGGAGCATGTTCTTTAAGCTCATTTGCTACTCGTCTAATTATTTCTGACATCTTTCAATTTCAATGATATTATTAACATTTATATAATTTGTTATTAACTTTTATAGTCAAGTATATAAACTTGTTATTAATTATTTATAATTATGACAATCATAAGTGTATCATTAAATGAAAATATACTCAAAGATATTGAGAAAATACAAAATGAACATGGATATTCAGGTAGATCAGAAGTTATAAGAGCAGGTGTTAGACTTTTAATTTCAGAAAGCAAAGATACTGAAAAATTATTTGGAGAAATAAATTCTATTCTAATTGTTATTCATCATCATGATTCAGAAAGTGTAGTTTCAGAAATTAAACATGATTTTAAGGATATTACTAAAACACAGATACATAACCATTTTGAAAAAGAAAAATGTCTTGAAATATTTGTATTACAAGGAAAAGCCGAGAGAATAAAAGAGATGCACAGATTATTGAATACCAATAAAAAAATGGATATTGTTAAATTAATTGTACCATAATTTTAAAAATATATATCAATTATTTATTTTAATTGCAAAAATTTACCCTTACTGCTGTTGACGTGCTGGGTGTAGGCCGTAAGCCTCCTTCTGTTTTAAACGGTATTCTACTATGCGTCCTACCTATGAGCAGTCTGAACAACTGATCTCAACGTTTGGACTTGCTCCAGGGGCAGATTGACCGTTTCATCAAATCTCAAGAAGACCTCATCACCTGGTGAATCATAGCATTATTCTTGAGCTGTGTCGTTTCTGCGTCTCTGCAAAGACTCTCGCCTTTACTGCTTACACAGTTTCCTGGTTCAGAACGAGGGAGGACTTTCCTCAGCGATATCCGCCGTCAACCGTCCACCTACGCCCAGCAAAAAACAATTATTAAAATTTGTTTATAAATGTTTGGGAAAAACAAAACAAATTAAAGAAAAAAATTAAGGAAATGAAGACACTGATTCTTTTTCATCAACAATTTCGCTATTAAGATAAACCCTTGTCTTAAAATATGTTGTAAGGCTTTTTGGAATATCAATTGATAAAGTAACCTTCTTTTTTATACCTGGATCTAAATCAGAAATAACTATATTTTCATAATTTGCTTTAAATCCATTTGCTGTTATAAAAGCACCTTCGACTAAAACATTTCTTGCTGAAATTATTCCAAGGTTTTCAATAATTGCTTTAACATTTACAAAATCTCCAATTTCTGTATTTGTATAAATGGTAATTGTTCCCTCCTTCCATGAATGAATAAGTAAAGGTCTATTTGTAATTGGATAGATTGTTGCACTATCATTATATTCTCTGTACTCAAGTGGAATAAATCCACATGTTTTACCTTTAGTTGTCGTCTCTAAGAAGTAGTAGTCTTCTATATAATATTCATAATTTGGAATATCTTCTTCACTGAGTCTTACACCTACAGCCATATGATTTGGCAGTCTTAATAAAGCTATATCATATCCCAAACTATAAAGCAGGCTAGCAGTGAGTATTGCTTTGTCTTCACAATCACCACGACCATCAAATAATGTTTCAACCGGAAAACGGGGATATTCATAAGAGGAATTATCGTCACTATCGCTTTTGTATTCTATTGTTTGAACAAATGAAGCGATATAATTTATCTTTTGAACTTTTGTACCTGTAAATCCAAACATAATTTTTTCTAAAATTATATCAATGTATTCATCATCATAAGGGTCAAATACATAAAGACTGTAATCATCATTATTTATTCTTTCAAGCTTACTTTGATAATCATACAAAAACCCAGGTTTTGGGAGTTCAACTTTGTGAGGACCATAATAATTCCAGCTGAATTCTTTTGTTTGAACCTTATTATTTGTATTAACAGTTACAGATTGGTTAGCAATTATGTCTCCATCGATATCTCTTATATTTAAATCAAATAATGAGTCAGAGAATGTTGAATTCAAATAAATTAAACTATTAACATAATCAGCCTTTTTTGGCATTATTGCAATTGGCAGTGCTAAACCAATAGTAGCTTCATTATTCACATCTATCTGAACATCATATGGATAAACTGGGACATCCCCCTTGTTATAAACATATATACCTAATTCAAATAAAAAGTTCCTACTAAATGATGTATCTTTATTCCACCAATTCTGTAAGCAGGATAAAATTTCTATATTAGAGCCTGTTAAATAAACCGAGTTTGAATAAATCTCACTATTATCTTTATCATATGCTTTTATTTTATATGACATAGGAGAAATTGTTTGTTTGTATTCACCCAAAGATAAAATCGTATTATGTCTACCCTTAAAAAAAAGGTCTGAATCAATTATTTTATTATCTGTTCCTAAAATTTTAACTTTTGCTGTATTTGAACAAGAAAAATTTATTGATAAAGATGGAAAACCATCATCATCGCATATTTCATAACCGACCAAGTTAAAGGTCGTTCCTCCTAAGAAATCTTCAAATATACATCCTGAAAACAAACTAGTTAATATTATTGGGATTATAATGATTAAAAATTTCTTCATAGCTAGAGGCATTATTATTACAGAACAACTTTATTCTTTTCAATTTTTTCCTTGATTACATTACCAAGTCTCTTCATTCCTTCCTCAATTTGTTCATCTGTTGAATAAGAAAAATTAAGTCTCATACATCTTGCCCCACCTCCATCAACAAAGAAGGCTTTTCCATGGACATAAGCAACTTTCTGTTTTATTGCATCTAAAAACAAGAGTTCTGTATCAATTCCTTCAGGTAGAGTAGGCCAGGCAAACATACCACCCTTTGGTTTATAACAAATGCAACTCTCAGGGAAATATTTATCCATAGCCTTCATCATTATATCTCGTTTTGGTTTGTACATCTCACAAATCTTCATTATATGTAAGTCCATTGAACCAAGTCTCATAAATTCACTAGCAATATATTGAGTAAATGTATTTGTACAAAGATCTAAAGCCTGCTTACATATAATCATTTTTCTGCATAGCTCTGGAGAGGAAATATTCCAAGCGAGTCTAAATCCAGGAGAAAGAATCTTTGAAAAAGTAGATATATAGATTACTCTACCAATATCGTCAAAAGCCTTTATTGGCTTTACAGGTGGAACATCATATCTTAATTTTCCATAAGGATCATCTTCAACAACTATTAAATCATACTCATTTGCAATATCAACAAGTTTTTTCCTACGTGACTCAGGCATAATAACGCCTGCAGGATTCTGAAAGGTTGGTACCACATAGATAAATTTTGGAATTATTTCGTCTTTTAGCAATTTTTTAATAGTATCCTCTAAAACATCCACCATCATACCATCTTTATCAAGTGGAATACCGGTTAAATTGCTCTCATAGCTTTTAAATGCATTTATTCCACCTAAATAGGTTGGAAGACCAACTATTGCGGTATCTCCAGGGTTTAGAAACATTTTTCCAACAGTATCTAGAGCTTGCTGAGAACCGCTTGTAATTATTATATTATCAGGCTCTACATCAATTCCATCTTTATAGGATCTCTCAGCTATTATTTCTCTTAATTCCTTAAGACCCTGGGTCGTACCATATTGAAGGGCTGTTTTTCCATAATTTTTCATCACAGATTCAATAACACCTTCTAAATCTTCTATTGGAAAAGAATTTGGGTTAGGTAACCCCCCTGCAAATGAGATGATTTCAGGATCCTGTGTAACTTTGAGTAATTCTCGAATTACAGATTTCCTCATCTTTCCGGCTCTATCTGAATATAATCGTTCAATATTAACCATAAAATTCCCAGGCCACAGTATAAAATACTATTTAATATGTATTTCGAATAAGTTAACTTAAACAAAACAATAGGTTTAAGAGCTTATAAATAATTATCTTAACAATATTGTTATCTTAAAATAGATTTTTTGTATATAAAGTTAATCATTCTCTAGAATTATAATTTGATTTTGGAGTATTTATAAATGATTTTTTGCTATTAAAATTAAATTGAACTAAAGGTGTCTGAAATCATAGGATCTAAGCCCTTTGGGTTAGTATAACAGGTAATCTGTTATTGAATAGCTGTTAAAGGTAAAAAGAATGTATTTAGAGAGGAAAACTTGTGTAAGTTGGTGTCCTGTTTGTAATGTCCAAAGAGCTCTTGTTTATTATACTGAGGATAAGAGTTTCTTTTGTAATGAATGTCATTTTAGTTTTCAGAAAGTAGATAAGAATAATATTTTAAGTTTGAGTGATTTAAAAAATATTTATGGTTTGATATATGGGTTCGAATGATAATGATATAGTTAAAAGGATGGTTTTGCCTGACAGGATACAAGTTAGTGTTACTCCTGTTATTATGTCTGTTTATGATTATGATTGTTATTCTAAAAGGTTGATTCTTAAGAGTAAATATAAGGGCTATAAGGATGTTTTGATTGCTAATTGTAAGTTAAATGATTATGATTCTGATAGGTATAGGGATTCAAAGAATAAGTTTCATTATATGATTAATATTCCTTCTGATTATGAGTTTATTAGTAGTATTAGATTGGATGCTATTGATCCGTTTACTTTTAGTTTTAAGTTTAATTTCTTAAGGTTTCTTAGGGAGTTTTTTGTTTTTAATGTTGATTATGATAAACAAGTTTTGTTGGATGAGAATAATTATATTCCTGTTATGGTGTTGGATGATAAGATAGTTTCTAGGATTTATGATTTATTATCTGATTTGAATAATATTTTAATTGGTTATGTTAATAAGATAATGTTTAAGTTTTTTCCTGTTTTTGATATTCAGTATAATCGGGTTACTGTTAATCAGATTGAGTTTAATGTTGATTATTATGTTGGTACTAATGAAAGTTTGTATTTTATGAATCGTTTTTCTGATTTTATTAATAGTGATTATGGTATTGCTTTTCGTAATAGGGTTGGTGCGATTGCTTTAAAGCATAAGATTCCTTTTAATTTGTCATCTGAGAATACTGTTGTTGAAAAGAATGAATCTATTTCTATTCAATTTGAGATTTGTAAAGGTCTTAAAGCTAAGGTTTATCGTAAGACAAGAGATCATATACGTTTTGAGTTTACTTTTGAGAAGAGTTATCTTAGGCGTAAATTTAGAAATATTAATGTTGAAAAACCTTCTACTTCTACTAATGTTAAAAGAATTGTTAATCCGGTAATGGAGTTTTCTAAAGAGTTGTTTCGTGGTATTGAGTTTGAAAAGTATTTGAATGATATTAAAAAGTCTGAGAATTATAATCTTGTTTTTAATCAGCTTAATCCTGTTTATGAGTTCTATCGTCAAACAGACCCTGTTCATAATGATATTATTGATTCAATTGTTAATAGTAATCCTATTACTGATTCTGATAGTATTTCATATATTTCTAAAAGAAATAGTTATAGTAAGAAGTTCGAAAGGAAATATACTGATAGTGGTGTTAAACAATTGATCTTGAAAAAATGTTATATTCCTGTTCTTCAGCATAAATCTAGGCTGCCCAGGGAGATTGTTTGGAAAGGTGATAAAATGGTTGTCAAGAAATGGAGTTATGCTTAATATGTTATGCCCTAAATGCTCTAATTTTATGAATATTGAGTTTTCTGTGTCTAGTGATTCTTATATTTATATTTGTCCTGTTTGTAAAAAAGAGATTCCTGTGTTGTGATAAAAATGTGTAATGGTTTGAGTAATATGTTTTTTAGAATTAGGTTTCTTGTTTCTGTTTATATGGTTTATATTCCTAAATTTCCTTTAAATATTATGTTTGGTAAATAAAAAAATATAGTGTTGTGGTAATTTGAAAAAGTATAAGTTTAATATAAAGTATAATCAGTTCCTTAGTCCTAAGAGATATTTTAAGTTTATTCATAAGCATAAGAGTAGTTTTAATAAGAATAAGCGTTCTGGGGGTGAAAATCGTGAGAAGGTATCGTTTTAAGTTAAGGAGATTTAGAAGGCGTGGTAATAGTATTGGTACACTTAAAAGAGAAGAGAGAAAGGTAAGTAGAGATTATAATCGTGCTTCTCGTAGTGTTGGTACTAGATCTGATTACAGGATTTGATTGTCACCATATTTTATTAGCCATATCGGTGTGTGACATGGAAGGGTGCTAGGTTATTTCCATAATTTATTTTATGGTTTCTTACTAGAGCTCTTCCATACCTTCTATTGTTATATTTATGGTAAAACATATGGGGCTGGTGGGGAACATTTAAACCTGAGGGTTTATGTTCCCGTTTTTGTTATTCTATTTGTTCGTTTAATGATCTGTTGATGTTTGTTAATTTCTGGATTTTGTTATTTATTAGTTCTATTAGTTCTTCTGCTTCTTGTATGCTTATTATTATGTTGTTGGTTTTGTTCATTTTTCTATCACGTGTTTGGTGTATGTATGGTAAATTGTATAAATTTTATTAATATTGTTGTATAAAAAGTATTATGTTTGTTGCATTTATATGTGAAAGTATGTATTATAATAAATTAAATCAACTGCCGAACAATATAATTATAAAATCGGCGTACGACAAAACATTTTGTACTTAAGAGAGAGATTCCGACAAATAAATTTCTACTGTAAAAGGAAAAAATATAGGAAGATAAGTTTTGATAACATTTATATAATCACGTTATGATTAGATTATGGGGGAGGAATAGAATTTGAAGAAACCTATCCTTATCACACTCCTTTGTGCAAGTCTAATGCTTGTAACACCACTGACTGGTGTTGCACAGGAAAACAAGATAAGAGATAGTATTCCAGATATACCTGATGATGTATATAAATTGGGTGCTAAAATAAAAGATGTTGTAAATGAGATACTTGTGAAATATGTAGATATACCAACAGTTAGAAGTATTTGTAACGTGATACTAAATATAACGGATGCTATTGGTAGAATAATTTATTGTATCATTTTAGCATTTCTTATAATACCTATTGGAATCCTAGCTATATTTTTTGGTCTAGTATTAAGAAATGAATATATTGGGTATTATTTAGCAGTATTAGTGTGGGTAATTGTAGGTGAAATTAATAGTGTCTGTTACTGGTATTTTAATCCTCCATTCCAATCAATTTACACAATGTTGAATGTAAACAATAACATCCAATCCTTTGATGATTGCCCTTGCCTACAAGAATAGAATAAGATTATTAGAGAACATTTTTTTGGTAATAAGAGTGAAAGGATAATAACTTTTATCTAAGCTCTTCTAAGAAATTTTAAAAACAATAATTACATTATAAAAATGGAGGAAGAGATATGGTCAATTTTAAATTTATTTATTTAATAGGGTATCTTCTGATTAGAGCGCGGGGTTAAGGGCCAACTTCCAACTGTGTCCCTTACATATCTGTTTCACCTGCAACACCAGTTTAGCATATCGGAAGGCGCTCGCCCAAGATAGTATTATTGTGTTTTTGATTCTTATTTTATTTCAATTCACCCAATATAATTATGACGTTCTCTATATATTTGTGTAGAGTTTTTATAAGTCTATGTTTATGTTGGATTATTGTGATTTTATTGAAATAAATGCCAATTTTAAACTAAACTATATTAAAAAAAATGTATGATATAAAATTGGAATAATGTTATTGTTTTGTAATTTGTTTAATTCTATCCATTATGATTTTATCTGTAATATCGTTATTTAGTTTTTGTTCAGTTGTTGGTAGCATATTTATTTCATCTAATATTTTTGGCATTTCGTTTCTAAATGCTTCTATCATATTGTTATTTTCTTCTTTTGTTGGAAATCTTCCTGTTAAACGTTTAAATATTAATGGTGTTAGTTTTTCCATAAATTTCATTCCTTCTAATGTTTGTTTATTATTAGGGTTTAGGTTTATATCTAGTTGTTTTTCAATCTGTTTTAGTCTATTTTCATATGAATTAAGTTGCTCTGTTTTATCTCTTAAAATTTTTATTTGTCCTGTTTTTTCATTTGATTCTTTTTGTAGTTGTTCTATTCGTTTGTCTATGTCGTAAGCTCTTTCGTAAATTAATAAAGTTTTTGAGAGTTTTGAATATTCTTTTTGTAATAAGTTATCGGGAAGCTGATAATATCTATCGTTAAGATTTCCATGTTCGCAAAAATAGTCACATAATGTTTTGTCTATATTGGATGTATATACTTTAAAGAATCTTTTTAAACAATGTGTGGTCATTGTTAATCTATTGGTATTTGTATCCTTTTGTTTTAGGTTTGTTTTTTCTATTGCACAGTTCCATTTGTAGTTGGCATTTTGTCTTGTCATTGGGAATATTTTATCATCTGGTTTAAATTTATGTTTTTCGAAATATGATTCTAAGAAATGTTTAGTTTCATGTGTTATACATTTCTTTTTTGTAATACCGTTTTTAACATTTTTATAGTAAAATGTAATTATTGGAAAATCTTTGTTTATATCTATATCTTTATGTTTTAATAGGATAACTGAGCTTATTCTTGATCCTGAATCTTTCATAATTCCAAATAGACATCTTCCTTGTAAATCTGTATTGTCAAATATTTTTCTTAGTTGTTCCGGTGTTGGTGTGTCTGTTTTTGAAGCTGTTGAATTTTTATAATTATTTATTCTTTGCCAAAAGCCTGTTGGTAAATCGATTTCACAGTATGTAAAAAGTGATTTGATTACAGATAGTTGTGTTCTTTTTGTAGCTGGTTTGTTTTCTCTGTTTTGTTTGTTTAGTTCATATTCTAAATGGTTTTTATAATCTTCAATGTCTTTTTTATAAATTTTGGATTTCAATTTTTTATTTTTGGTGGATAGAAATTCATAGTCATCAATTAGATATAAATCTGGATTCTTGTTTATAAATAAGAAATATTCGGTAATAAAGTATTGGTATCTTATTTTGGAATTTACATTTGAAATGCTTTTAAGAAATCTTGTTATTTTATTGGAATTTAATATTTTATCTTTGGTAATATTAGCTTTAATATGTATTTCGTAAAAAAGTAGAAATATATGTAAATCAATAGGTGGGCGTTATTTGTCTATTACTCTTGAAAAAAGCGGTTTTAGATGTTCTTCAAATGCAGGCATCGTTTCTAAAGTATCTCTACAAATGTTGAATTTATGGATTATATGTAAAGCTAATTGTTCATCTGCAGTCAAAGTACCTTTTGTATTTGTAAACATCTTACTGATCTCTTCCTCAGAGCCTATCATCTCATCTCCCATAATATCAAGGATGTACCATTATTTCTGTTTATAAGCTTTTCTATCTATAATATTTAATTGTTTTTTAATTTTAATCTTTAAAATTTAAAAAAAAAAGAAAATTAAATTTATTAGAAAGATTTATTAAAAAATTGTTACTCTACCAAAAACTAATTACTGGTGATTTATTTAATGGAGGCAATTATTCTTTCAGGAGGATTTGGAACTCGTTTAAGACCATTAACCTACACACGTGCAAAATCCTTACTACCTATACTAAACAAACCAATGATAGTTCATCTTATTGAAACCCTTCCAAACACGGTAAATAAGATTATACTTGCTGTAAATTATAGAAAGGAACAAATTGAGAATTATTTCAATGAACAAGATTTTGGAAAAGAAATTATTGTAAATGATGAACCAAAACCTCTTGGTACTGGAGGGGCAACAAAATTTGCTGAAAAACATATTACAGGTCGATTTCTTGTATTAAATAGCGATATTATCTGCTCACTTAATCTAAAAAATATGATAAAATTCCATAAAAAACACAATGCAACGGCTACAATTTCTCTATGGCCAGTTGAAAATGTATCTGAGTTTGGCGTAGCCGATGTTAAAGAAAATGGCAAAATTGTTGGTTTTGTTGAAAAACCAAAGCCTGAGGATGCCCCATCTGAATTTATAAATGCTGGTGCCTATTGTTTAGAACCAGATGTTTTGGATTATATTGATACAGACCGATTGGTTTCAATGGAAAAAGAGATTTTTCCACAGATAATTGAAGATACAAAACGATTTTTTGGTTTCAAATTTTCTGGTTATTGGATGGATATTGGAAGAATTAGTAGTTATATTGAAGTACAAAAATTTTTATTAGATAAAAAGAAGATTGATTTCTTCCAAGGCAAGAATTGTAAGATATATGGTAAATTGAATGAATCTTCTATTGGAGATAACGTAACTATCGGAAAAGGTTCAAAACTTGATTCTGTAATTGTTTATAGTAATGCAACAATTGGTGAAAATGTAAATTTAAACTATTGTGTTGTGGGTGAAAACTGTAAAATAGCAGATTTTTCAAATATAAAAAACTCAGTAATTGGTGACAATGAAATACTTTCGGAAGAGACAATTTTGGATAACAAAGCCATTTGGACTCAGCCAATTCCTCAAGGTTACCCTGACAGACAAATTGGTAATGTAATAGAACAATAAAACCAGAAATACAAAAATCTATTTATCTTAAGTTTTGTTATGCATCTCGAAATAATTATGGTGATTTATTTATGACGAAATTATTTGGAACAAATGGAATCCGAGGTGTTGTAAACGAAGATATGACCTGTGAACTTGCACTTGGTATCGGAAAAGCGTGGGGTACTTTGCTTAAAAAAACTATTAAAAAACCAAGGGTTGCTATTGGAACAGACGCAAGACTTTCAAATCATATGCTTAAAAACGCTATATCCTCAGGTCTTCTTGCAACAGGTTGTGATGTAATTGACGTTGATCTTGTTCCAACACCTACTCTTCAATACACTGTAAAACAGAAAAAATTTGATTCAGGTGTTATCATTACTGCCTCTCATAATCCACCACATTTTAATGGTATAAAGGGAATTGCTAGTGATGGAACAGAATTTTCAAAGGACGTTGAAGAAGAAATTGAAAAAATATATTTTAACAAGAATTTTTTAAATGTTAAATGGAATGATGTTGGAAGATTTTCAAGTTGGGATGGCGCAATAGATCTTTACATAAATGGTATTCTAAATTCAGTTGATGTTGATCTTATTAAAAGCAAACAATTTCATGTAGTCCTTGATTGCGGAAATGGTGCTGGAAGTGTTGTAACTCCCATTCTTCTTAAAAAACTAGGGTGTAGAATAACAGAGCTATATTGCGAACCTGATGGTACATTTCCAGGTCATAACTCAGAACCTTTACCAGAGAATCTTAAAGAGTTAATAAAAAAGGTTCCAGAGGTTAATGCAGATATCGGTGCAGCACAAGATGGAGATGCCGATCGTGCAATATTTATTGACGAGAAGGGTGCATATATTTGGGGTGATAAATCCTTAGCAATTGGCGCAAAATATGCTACAAAAGAAAATGGAGGAGTTACAGTTACACCAGTTACTACATCAAGTATGTTTGATGATGTTGTAAAGGAAAATAATGGTAGTATTATTCATACAGCAGTTGGCTCACCAATTGTTGCCCGGGTAATGATTGAGAACAACTCTGTATTTGGAGGCGAGGAGAACGGTGGGTTGATCTTTCCTGAATTGCAATATTGCAGGGATTCTGCTATGTCAATTGCAAAAATTCTAGAAATCATGGCAAAGGAAAATAAAAAACTATCAGAGCTTGTTGATGAAATACCAAAATATGAGGTCTATAAATTAAAAATGCCATGTCCACATGATAAAAAAGAAATTGTTATGAAAACATTAGCAGAGAAAACAAAAAAAGATAAAAATGTTAAAAAAATTGATGAAACAGATGGGGTTAAGCTTTATCTTGAGGATGGCTGGGTGCTTTTAAGACCATCAGGTACAGAACCAATATTTAGGGTTTATTCGGAATCAAAACAAAAAAACAAAGCAGAAGAACTTGCAAAAACATATAAAAAATTGGCTGAGAGCATCATAAAAAGCCAATAGTTAGAGTTCTGATTTTAGCATTGGAGCAAGCTCAATTCCTTTTTTAGAAGTCATGGAGAGTACAAATCTTGATCTTCCATGAGCAGTACCTCGCATTTTTATAACCTGAAGGGTTCTGATTAAATCTCCTTTTCTTTCAATATCTCCAAGGAATATTATACCATCTGCTATAAATTCTTCAATTTCATACTGTGAATATTGAAAAATCCTTGGTGGTATTTCTGAGGTTAAAAATGTTGTACACATAAGAGCTGTAAGTGATGACCCAAGCTTAAATAGAAAATCCCTTATCGCTTCCCTTGTTTGAATCCTATAACAAAGAGATGTTATGGAATCAATTATCAAGCGTTTTGCATCAAGCTCTTTTGTTATATCTCGAATAACCTCAAATAAAATATTTACTTCTTCATAACTGTAACACTCAGAGTTTAAACCAAGACGATCACTAATACTCCATAGATCAATTACACTGAGATCTCCAGATTTTATTAGTTTTTCATCAAAGAAATCATAAACTCCTTGGAATCTCTTTAATTTTGGAATTGTTTCTGTTGCAGTAAAAAAAACGCCCCTTTCACCTTTTACTATCCCATTTGCTAAAAATTGCATACTCAAAGTGGTCTTTCCAACTCCGCTACCCCCTGATATCAAAACGGTACTGCCGGTTGGAATTCCTCCATTTAGTTCAGAATCAAGAGTTTCAATTCCGGTTATACATCTGGAATCTTTAACCATCCTTCTCTCCTTTACACCTGAAATATGAAATGCAATTTCAATATTAAATCATTTTTGCTTGTTTATTGAAATTTAATAACAATAAAAAAAATTTATTAAATTGTAAAAATGTTAAATCATAAGATTTAATGCATTTTCTAGAAAAATCTGTTTTATTGAGTTATTAATGCCAAAACATTAATAATTCTTCTCTCAAGAAATTTGAAAAACAATTTTTATTGAAGTATTGTGTGTATATAACTCAAATCTATAACATTTAAATATCCATAACTGGATTAATATTTTTGGTGGAGGAATAGTCCTGATAAAAAAATTCCTTACAATTGGAATAATAATATTATTTCTGAGTGTTGGTATTCAACCAGCAATAGCAACAGTAAAACCAGAAAATATTGATGTTGAATATTATGATGTTACCACAGAATTCATCGGACTAAATAAAAATGTCACAATACAACTTACAAAAGAAGAGATTCTAGAGTTAGAAATTTTATTTGAAAAATTTAGGGATAGTTGTAACAATTCAATATCATTTGAAGATACCGTTGAAATTTATAACAATATGATACAGCAATTAGATAGTTATAGATTGCTTGGTGATTTAAGTGCAAAACAAGTACAAGAACTGGTTACTGGTAGATTTCAGAAACCTAGAATTAATTTTATTATGAACAAGTTGATTGATATAATTCCTATTGACGACAATAGCAATTTATTTTGTCTGATCGCTGGTAGTGCATCCTCGACATTGATCATACCACCAGTTCCAAGATTAGTTAATTTTATAAGCTTTATTTTAAGTATTTTTGGAGGTTATCTTTCTTTAATTTTATGGGTACTTAATTTTATCAGACTTTATTTTCTTTACCCATGGTGGACAATCGGAGGTGGAATAGCATTAGGTTATATTTCTGGATGGCATGGATATCATTATACTCCTGCAGAGGGATGGTTTTATACTTTTGGTTTATTAGGTGAAAAAAAACGGGAAGGTAATTTATATGGTCAGATATCAGGTTTTGTTTTTTTAACTGCTACATATTTTATAGGCGCAACAGGTTTTGAAGGAGTAAGAATTTATAATAGTATGTGGGGACAATCATATTATCTTGGTTATGCAAATTTTGCTAGAATAGGATATAGTCCTATATTTTAATGGATTAAGTTTGAATGTTGTACTATTTCTTAATATAATTTATGCAATTATTTGCATTCCTTCTTCTTTTCTATTATTATTTACTAAAACTTTGATGATTGCCCTTGCCTAAAAGACTGATTGAATTTTTTTTCAAACACGATATTCTTGCTTATCTTAAGGCAATACATTAATAATGCCTGTTTTATTTGGGGTTTAAAAATGAAAAAATGAGGAATATAATGACCAAAGATGAAGAACTCACAAGATACCTAGCTCTAATCGAGCAATATAAAGAACAATTAAATAATCTTGAAATGCAATCATCATATATACAATCTGCAATACTTGATTATAATAAAGCAAAAATTACTCTTGAAAATTTAAAAAAGACAGAAAAGGAAAAAGATGTGTTAGTACCAATTGGTGGAAGTACTTTTATTAATGCTAATCTTAAGAATCCTTCTAATGTGCTTTTTGATATTGGTGCTGGTGTGATAGTAGAGAAGAAAGCAGATGACGCCATAAAAAAAATTGATAAAAAAATTGAAGAGTTACAAAAAACTCAAGAAAAGGTGTTGGAAGTTATGCAAAATTTGCAGAACAACTCTGCTGAGGTTTCAGCAAAAGCTCAAAAGCTTTTATCAGAAAGTGAAAAAGAATAATTAAAGGTATATAGATGTTTAAGTTTTTAAAGAAAAAACTAAAAAAATTCGAGAATGAACTTGAGGCTGAACTTGAAAAAGAACTGGAAAAGGAAACCAGTGTTAAAGAAAAACCAGCTCCAATATCTTCAAAACCAGTGGTTGAGGAAAAACAAGTTGAAAAAGAAACTGTTGAAGAAAAACCAAAACCTGAAGTAAAACCAATAGAAAAAGAAGAAATTAAACCAAGTCTTGAAAAACCAAAAGAGGAAAAAAAGATAGTTTCAAAACCAAAACCTGAAGAAAAAGAGAGAAGAAAAAGGATAGAAAGTGATAGACGTAGAAGAGAGGAAGAAATTGACAAACAAATTGAAAAAAGCATTGAAATAGAACTTGAACATACCTTAAAAACAAAGAGAAGTATTGAAGGAGTTGTAACAACTGAAAAAAAGGCTTCTCGTGGCATTAGTGAAGAAAAATTAGAGGATCTTTTATGGGAGCTTGAAGTAGGTCTACTTGAATCAGATGTGGCATATTCAGTAATAGAATCTATTAAAAAAGACATAAAAGAGGAACTGAAATATGCATCCTTTGAACGCGGTAAAATAAATGAAACTGTTGAAAATGTGCTTAAAAATGCAATTTCTCATGTTTTGAAATCAAATGAGATGGATTTCATTGATTTTATAAAGAATACCAAGAAACCAATTGTTATTATGTTTGTTGGAGTAAATGGATCAGGTAAGACTCTTGCTATTGCAAAAATCGCAACCCTTCTTAGGAAATACGGCATTTCTAGTGTAATGGCAGCAGGAGACACCTTCCGAGCCGGCGCAATTGAACAATTAAGCATTCATGCAGATAAAGTAGGGGTAAAAATAATTAAACATGGGTCTGGTGCTGATCCTGCAGCTGTTGCATATGATGCAATTGATCATGCAAAAGCAAAACATAAGGATGTTGTATTGCTTGATACAGCAGGCAGAGTGCAAACAAATATTAATCTAATGGATGAAATGGCTAAAATTAAGCGTGTAGCAAAGCCTGATCTCATTATATTTGTAGGCGATGCTTTATCTGGTAATGATGCAGTTGAACAAGCAAAGCGTTTCAATGAAGTTGTAGAAATCGATGGTGTCATTTTAACAAAGGTTGATACAGATGCAAAAGGTGGAAGTGCATTATCTGTTGCTTATACCATTGGAAAACCTCTTCTCTTTATTGGTGTGGGGCAAGGATATGAGGATCAAATTCCTTTTGAACCCCAGTGGATGATAGATAATATATTTGGAAAATGAATAGTATTTTTAGTAAATATATCAAAATGGATAGGGTTGTAAAGATACAGGGCTATGCTTGTACAACAATTCCTTTTAAACATGACTAACAAAACCTCAATTGAGGTCTGAAAAAATGATGATTGTAGGTCAAATATCAAGCAAAGAAGAAGCAAAGGAAGTTGAAGATATTGCTAAATGTTTGGTGGTTGGATACAGGGCTATGGTGCTTGCAGAGAAGGGAAAAAAGGTGATTTAATAAATGATTAGAGATAAAAAAGCAAAAATGGATTTTAAAAATAAGAAAACAATACCTAATGATATACCTATAGTCTGGGTAAATATTTAAATACTATTTTTTTTAATCCTGCCATCTTGTTTTTACCCAGGATTCAATAAATCTTTTTGATAGATCTGGTCTTGCTTTTGAAATATCTGTAACTGTAATTATCCCAATTATACTTTCATCTTTTAGAACTGGTAACTTTTTAATATTGTTTTCTTTCATAATTTTTATTGCTTTTTCTAAATTATCTAGAGCATGAACTGTTTTAATCTCAGATGACATAATTTCTTCCATAAGAGTTGTATTGGGATTTTTCTGCTCACAAATCGTTCTTTCTATGAGGTCTCTTTCTGTTACAATTCCTACACATTTATCTTCATCAGTAACTATCAAACATCCAACTTTAAACTCTTTATACAATTTGCATGCATCAAATACTGTTTTTTTTAAATCTATTTTAACAGGATCTTTACTCATCACTTCTTTAACTAACACCTAACTCACCAATTTTCCCTTAAAACAATCATTTCAATAATGCAGAGTGATATATTTAAATATAAAAGACCTATCTTTAAATTAATATGGTGAATATCAAACCAAGAAGTGAAGTTTTAAATGATGTTATAAAATATGGTAAGAAGTATCCAGATAATTGGAAAGCAGTTTTTGGAAAAGATAATAATAGGCTATCAAGGGATTACTATATTTTTAATCCGAAAATTGGAATTTATCTACTTAAGGAATACGAAAAAAATCCTTTTGAGATAAAAGGATTGGGTGGAAAAATAGCAAGAAGAATTGATGAGGACATTGAAGCTGAAATTTCAAAAAAGGCTGGAGATTTTGGTATAATACAGGGTAACTATAGAAAGATTTTTAGAAATCTTGAAAAAGGAGTAAAACCAGAGAAAATATTTGATGCAGCATTCAAAGGAAAAAAAGATTTGGGGATTAGTATACCAATAAAGGGGCATGCCTCTACTTCAAAAGATGTTTTTAACAATATTCATAATATATATTTTAAAGAACAACAGAGAATAGATAAAAAACTTGAAAAAATGGCTATAGAAGATGGCCTTTACAACTCCTATGGTTAGTAAAACTAATCCAAATATTTTATGATTTTATCTTTTGCTTTTTCTCTTTTTATCTTTATTTCATCAAGTAGTTTTCCCATCAGTTCTGCAGCATATTTCTTACACTGGCCACATATTTTTTTTCCGTTTTTACAATCTGAATAAATCTCTTGTAGTTCCCTGTCATTTTCTATTAAATGATATAAGAATAGTTCATAAACAACACATTCATCTGGTTTTCCACCATGTTTTTTTTGTTCTTCAAGAGTAACCGCTCCTCCAGTTTTTGATTGCATTATTTTTTTTGTTGCTTCTTTTGATGTATCAGTTAAAAATATAGCGCTCTCTGGTTTTGAAGATGACATCTTTTCACCAGTCAGTCCTGTCATAAATCTATGAAAAGTTGCAGAAGGTTGGAAAAAGCCATAACCTCCAAGTTTTGTTTCAAGCTTTGCTAATTTTTCGTCTATTTTTTGTATGTCCTCATCCCTTGCATCTTGGATATATATTGCTTTGTATTCAGTGATTCTCTTTAATTTTTTAAAATTAAGATCTTTTAATATTTTTTCAGCATTATCAAGTAGCTTGCTTACGTCTTTGTCAACTTTTACAAAGACTCCAATCTTATCATCTTTTGTTACAGTTACATTATATAATCTATGTGCTTGTGCAATGTCTCTGCTAAGTCTAATATGCGGATCCTGGTCAACACCAACTGGAACCAAGGTAGGTCTATTTCCACCAAATTTTTCAAGTTGAACATGAAGAATATCACCAGTTTGAACTAGTGGAGAAAAGATATGTGCCATATTTGTTTGACCATTAAATCCATAAGTTGCCTGCATTTGTGACCAGTTTATTTTTTTACCTAAGATATAAGCTAAATCTTTTACTTCTTGAAGTTTTGATTGAAAGTAAATTCTACATTTTTCTGGTTTTAAACCTAGTGCAATATAGTTAGGTATGTATTCATTTAACGCAAATTCCTTTGTTTCTTTAAGTGTGTAACCTCTTGTTGCAAATGCTTCAATATCTGCTACTGCAATGTTTATGTCTGCTCCAATATTTTGATAGTATATAACCTCATCAATTACCATTTTGTGCCCAAGATGCATTTTTCCAGATGGCATCAGACCTGTTAGAATAGCCCATGGTTTCTTTTTTTTAACTGAATAAAAAATATGTTCAAATCCTCTATGTCCAAATATTACTCCTCTTCTAAGTAGTTTATGAGGATTTGGTAGATTTTTCCACAAATTTTCTGAAAAATCTTCAATTCCAAATTCATCACGAAGTCTTGAGTAATCTTGGTATATAGTTGAACTCCAGGGGTCTATTTTCATCTTGATCCAGTATCATGAAACAAGCTATATTTCAAAAACTTACCGTTATTTGTTTATAGTATATTCATCTGTTATTATGAAAAATATATCCTTATTTGGATTATTATTACATAATGTTTATATAATTGTAAAACCATATTATTATATTGTAAATGGATGGCAAAGATGAAAGGAAGGATGTGATAGTTGTTTTATTAATCACGTATTATTTTTAATTAAAACATAGTAATTCATATAAAAAATTATTGTACAAACTGAATATATTGATTAAAAAAATTATTTATTTGTACTGATTTCTGACACTAAATTTTATTTATTTTCCTTTTATTTTTTATTTTAAAGAGGAAATATGATAAAAGATAACATTATGAAAAAATTAAAATTAAAAAAGATTTTTCTTAATAATCCAAAAAAGATAATAGATTTATTTTACATTGAAAATGATTTTTATTATTCCATAATCTATCACCCCAAAGAACCCTTGTGGGAGCCTATATATAACTCCTCTTCTCCCGAGCCTTTTTGCCGATTCTTTGTTAAAAAAGAGGAATCGGGCCTTATCCTATACAAAAGGACCTCCCTTAAGGCTCATAGAGAAATATCTAAAATTGTTAAAAATAGAGACAATGATTTTATTCTAGAAAATAATAATTTCAATAGTTCAGAATTAAAAAATCTAAAATAGGGGACATAATCAACTATTATAAAAATAGTTAAAAGGCTCCCACTATTTTTATAAATACAACAATAGTGATAAATATGATAAAAATATTTAAAATATTATAGGTATTTGAAAAAATCGTTGAAATTGAACAGTTTATGGAGGAAATATATGAAGAGACTCATAGCTTTGGGACTAGTTCTCATTATTGCTTTAGAGCTCTCAGGATGTTTGTCAATAGGTGAAAATAAGGATATCAATACAAATAATGAACTCAAAATTGGTGTTTGGGGAGGACCATTTGGTTTTCATCCCTGGATGGAATCTTATGATGTAAACACGATGTCTATAAATTCCAATATTTTTAATAGTTTAGTAGAATTTGATAATCTTTTTAGGATTACTCCTGCCCTTGCTGAATCTTGGAATAATCCAAATAATCTAACCTGGAGATTTCATTTAAGAAAGAATGTAAAATTTCATAATGGTTATAATTTCACAGCAGAGGATGTAAAATATACAATAGACATCATACAAAATAATAATAATAGTCCATTATGGGAATTATTAACACCTGTTTCAGATGTTGTTATAATCGATAATCATACAATTGATATTATAACCTTTAAGCCCTGTCCAATTCTATTAAACAAACTTATTGATATATTTATTGTGTCAAAAGAGTATCAAGAGGAAATTAATTATGAATGGCCAATTGGAACTGGCCCCTATAAACTAGTACAATACATAGAGGATAAAAATATTACATTTGATAGATTTGATAAATATTGGGGTGGAAAACCTGCAATAAAAAGAGTTGTCATGGAGATAATAATGGAATCTGAAGATAGAAAAAATGCACTTATAGCGGGAACAATTGATATTGCAGGAGTACACCCCGAACATTATCCGGAGATTTATTATGCAGATGGAGTTGATGTAAAAACTATTTCTCCTCCTTCAGTATTTTATATTGGTTTTGATTTTAGAGAATTTAATAGTTCATATAAATATTCAGAAAAAAATCCAGTATCTGATGTTAGGGTGAGAAAAGCAATTTACCACGTAATTGATATTGAATATCTTATAGATGAAATAATGAATGGTTTTGCTGGCGCTGCTTCACAATTTGTCTCACCTTTAATATTTGGTTATAATCCAAATATTAAGAGACTTCCTTATGACCTTGATACAGCTAGAGATTTGTTAAATAAATCAGGTTATGAGAATGGATTTGAAATAGACCTTGATTGTTTTGAAGCCAATTCAAGCCAGGAATTCTATTTAGAACTTGCAAGAATGCTTGGTGAGATCAATATTACTGTTCATCTTAATCGTCATTCTGCCTCTGAATTATATCATAAATTGTTTGTTAGGAATTCTTCATTTTATGTTGTGGGATGGCTTACTGGAAGTGCAGATGGCGGTGAAATATTTGATTTTATTTTAAGGACAGTAAATGAATCATGTAACACAGGTATGTATAATTATGGATACTATTCAAATCCTGAGATCGACAGTATTGGAATCAAGATTGGTTGTACAATGAATCCTCAGGAAAGACTCCAACTTATGCAGCAGGGATTTAAGATAGCAATGGATGATATTGCTTGGGTTCCGTTGTATATTTCCCAAAATATTTATGGATGTAGTGATAACATTGATTGGATTCCATATCCTGGAATGGGATTTAATATAGAAGATATTAAATTTAAATAAATGGGAGCATTTCTAGGTTAATTAATTCTTTAAAAAAACATATTTAAAATACATAACTTTATAACAAAAAATCAATATTTTTTAAAAATTGAACAAAATCAAAACATTTATGTTTGATAATTTAATTTATGCAAATAAAAAAAAGCTATAAATTAAAAAAGGATTTGAATATAAAATGAAAGAACTTGATTCAAAAGACCACAAAATTCTTTATCATCTATTTCTGAATTCTAGGCAATCCTTATCATCAATAGGTAAAAAGGTTGGACTTCCAAAAAATGTGGTGAAATATAGGATAGATAGACTTGAGGATAGAGGGATTATTAAGAATTTCAATGCAATGGTTGATATATTTAAGCTAGGATATTCAGTTTATAGATTAAACTTTATTTTTCAATATGCATCCCCTGAAAAAGAAAAAGAAATAATCGATTATTTCGTAAATTATAAAAACACATGGAATGCATCATCTGCAAAAGGAAGATATGATTTTATTGCAACAATACTTGTAAAAAATCCTAATTATTTTTATTCATTTTACGAAGAGACATTAAAAAAATATCGTTATTATTTCAAAGAAATCTTCTTCTCACAATTATATGAGAAATTTGGTTATAAACACGCTGTTTTATTTGATGAAAAATCATCTTCTGATGAAAGAGCTTATGAGTATAGATATGACGGGCAAACAATAGAAATTGACCCTATTGATTACAAGATTTTATGTTTACTTTCAAGTGATACTAGAATGCGCAGTGTTGATATTGCAAAATTAGTAAATATGACTTCCACATCTGTAATCAATAGAATTAATAAATTAACAAAAACAGGAATCATCCAAAGATATTCAACTACTTTTGATACAAATAAACTCGGTTACAAATCTTTTATTGTGAATCTATCTCTAAGAAATTATGATAAGAAAAGTAATATAATTAGATATTTAAGCAACTCTCCCTTTATTTGTGAGATACACAAAGCAATAGGTGCATGTGATTTAGAAATAACACTATTTACTGCAAATTTCGAGCATTTTTATAGATTAATGGAGGAATTAAGAAACAAGTTCCCAGATGATATTACATCTTATGACTATCTTTATGTAACACAAGTTCATAAAAGCAATTATCTTCCAGAAGAATAATAAAATTAGTTTAAAGAAGTATTTAAATTCCAATAAGAATTTATTTTTTAGATCTTTTTTTTATTACATTATCAATTCTGGTTTTTAATTCCTTTATATCAATTGGTTTTTCAATAAAATCATCAGCTATTAATCCTCCGGCATGTTCAGCAAAACCATCAGATCTAGCTGTAATAATTACAACAGGTATATCCTTCCAAGCCTTATTTGCTCTTAATTTATCAAATACTTCCCATCCGTTCATCTTTGGCATCATTATATCTAAAAGAATTACATCAGGGATCACATTTTTTTCTAAAAGCTTAAAGCATGCTTTACCGCTTTCAGCAGGAATAATGGAATATTGTTTTCCAAATAATTCTTCAAAACCGGTTTTTATACAGAATATTTGATCTTTTTCATCATCAACTAACATTATTTTTATCATATTTATCCGCCTTCTTTTATATCTAAACTTTTCCAAATTTTGACTTTGGTATAATATCTTATACAGATATTATTCTTCTTATTAATTCAAATTTATTTTTTTTTAGACGCTAATGGCAAGGTGAAATATACAGTAGTTCCTTTTCCAATACCAGAGCTTTCTGCCCAAATCTTTCCATTATGTCGCTCTACAATCCTTTTACTTATGGTCATCCCTAGTCCACTGCTATCAAAGTCATGACGTGATTGATCTGCTTTATAGAATTCATCAAACATATGTCTTATCTGCCCATTAGTCATTCCTATTCCTGTGTCTTTTATTGATATCTTCACAAAGTTTTTCTCTTTTTCAGCATTGATTGTGATTTCTCCACTATTTCTGTTATATTTTATTGAATTTTCAAGTATATTTGTAAGTAGTTCTTCCAGTCTAAGTTTATCTGCTTTTACGAAATAATCATCCGTTATATTATTGTTTATTTTGATGTTTTTGTTTTCAAATAAAGTAATTTTATTTTCGATTGTTCTTATTATTTCATTTTTTAGGTTTATATCTTCTATTGAAAACTTAGTTTTTGGAGAGTTTAATCTTGCTAAATCAAGTGTTTTTATCACAATACCTTTCATATAGTCTACATTTCTATTAAGAACCTCTAGCCATTCTCTTTTTGTTGCATCTTTTTCTTTTTGCATAAGAAGAGGAATCAAGGTCGACAAGGGCATTAAAGGGGTTTTTAAATCATGACCGAGTTGGTTAATAAATTCATCTTTTTGTTTAAGTAGCATATCTACTTCCATTGTTCTGTCTTTTACTCTTTTTTCAAGAGTCTTATTTAATTTATTAAGATTATTTCTTGTTATGTTTAGATCCTTGTTTATCTTCTTTAGATATTTATTTTTCTCATCAAGTTCCTTTGTTCTTTTTGCTACCTTTTTTTCTAAGTTCTCGGAATAGTTTTTAAGCTGATCTTGAGATTCTTTTAGAGCAATGCTCATATTGTTAAAAGCTACTGATAATTCACCTAGTTCATCATTTGAATTTATATTTACCTTTTGTCCCATCTCACCTTTACTCATTGATCTGACACCTTTTATTAATTCACCAACAGGTTTTGTAATAAACCAGTTAAAAAGAATAAAGATTAGTAAAAATGAAACTACTATGAAAATTACTGACAGAATCGATATTGTAAAAATCATTTCATTTGTCATATCATCCAGGCTTGAAAGTGATACAAAATATCTTACTGAATAATCATGCCTACCTGTCTCTTCAATATAAGGCTGAACAATATCTATTAATTTTTTATCTTCATAGATAATTGTGGAAGCTGTCGAAGACCCTGCTCTATCTATAGATTCATTATCAAACCATCTATCTTTTTCAAAAAAACCTCCATATTTTCCTTCCTCAATTTCTATTGAATCAAAAAGTATTTTTCCGTTAACATCTGCTAACTGAATTGTTTTTACATCCTTGTTTAAATTCATCAGATTATCAACAATCTGAATATAGTTATAGAAACCAGAATCATAATAAATTACATAATTGTTAACAAGGCTTTCTGCAGATAAACTAGCATAAGACTCTGCATTGTTAATTAGTGACGTTCTTGCTGCGTTATATTCTCTATTAATTATTATATATGAACTTGCAAAAAATATTATAATAAGTATGAATAAAATTGGCAATATAAGTTTTATTTTAAGTGAGTGAAATTTTACCATTATATAGTGCTCCATATATCACAATTTTCTAATATCTATAATCATCCCTGTTATCCTGTGTCCTTTTTTCTACCTATCAAGATAACGTTAATAGGATGTTTGCTATTTAATTCAATCCAATCTAAATCAATTATCATTTTTGGTTTGAAATTCCAATAAACATATCTTCCCGTCCCTTTTACAAACTTTATTTTTGCTTTTGGGCAGGTTTTATTATCGTTTTTACATTTGAATTCTGTATCTTTAGAATTTTTATTTGTATAGTCATTTGTATTGTTATTAAAATATCCAGAAAGTCTCATAATATCTGGAATCCATAAATAAGAATTTACATACTTATCTATCATAGATTTTTTATCACTCCTTTTAATATTTAATACTCTACGAGAATTTGTGAAATAAGACGAATTTCAGCTTTTCTTAGATGTTCTATGGCAGTTGCCTTACTTATCCCCATTTTTTCAGATAATTGAAAACCATTTATTGCTCTAGGATAATCATAATAACCATGCTTTTTTGCTGTTAGAAGGGTTTCCCGTTGTTTATCAGTCAAACTTGAGAGAATATTATGGTTTTCAAATGCTGCTTTTTGATAACTTATTATCTTTAATTCACCATATTTCTTAATAACCTTTAAAAATTCAGTTAATTTATCATTTTCTCCAATAACACTTAGTTGCAACTTGTTTGGTTGAATTTCAAATTTTTTTAAAATAATATCAAGATCAAAATCTTTTAATTTCTTTAGAATGGAATTTTTTTTATACTGAATTTTAATAAAACAGGTATGTTTTTCTTCAGATAATTTTAATAGATTAAAAGTTTTTATTTCCTTTAGATTAATTAAATCATCTAAAATGCAACCATTTTTAAGAGTTATTTCAAATATTCCAGCAACAATTCCTTTATCAAAATCCAATTTTAGAAGTTCTAACATATTTATAGACTCAATATTTTTATTTATCTTTTTTGAAATAAAATCGAAACCTGATTTAAGGCATATTTCAACCGAAAGTTTTCTCATTTTATTCCCCTCGTTTAATATACATTCAGATTATTGAATTAAAATTGTTACTACTAAGAATTTGTACAAATTAACAGTAAATAGTGTTAATGGATTAATGATGTACAAAAATTTTTAAAAAAATTGATGAAAAAAGAATTATCATTATGTACCTTAAAGATTATAATCAAATTTAGAATTTTTATAATTTTTTAAAGTAATAAAATAATAATATTAGTTATAGAAGTATTTTAAAAAATTGTAAATTGTTCAAGATTTAATTTTTTGTTTTCATTTTTTATGATTCGTACAATTTTTAAACGTTAAACTTTTTATTAAAGGTTTTTTTAATTAGAATTAAAAAGAGGTGGAAATATGAAAAAGAAAATAGTAAGCATATTTTTATGTAAGCTAATGTTAGTCGCTGCCTTAATTTCAGTAGTAGTAACTGGATCGATAAATTATACTGCAGACCAATCCCCACCAGATATAGAATGGGATAAAACATTTGGCGGGGATAAAATAGATTGGGGCTGTTATGTACAACAAACTTATGATGGAGGATATATTATTTCTGGAGCAATTGACAGAAATCCATATACTCCTTGGAAAGGATTTGGTTATTTATTAAAAATTGATAGCTCTGGAAACGAAGAATGGGATCAGAAATTTTTTGTTGAGACTTGTTGGGATGTCGTTGCTCAAAGTGTTCAGCAAACCGATGATAATGGAGATGGTATAAAAAATGATGGATATATTATTGTTGGTTATACTGGTTTTACCTGGCAATATGATTTATATCTAGTTAAAACAGATATTAACGGAAAGGTTCTTTGGACTCGTATAATTGGTTTGTATGATGCTTTTGATAGAGGTGTTAGCGTTCAGCAGACCACAGATGGTGGATATATTATTACTGGTAATACACAATCTTATGGATCGGGTGGAGGTGATGTCTGGTTATTGAAATTTGATAGTAACGGCTATGAAGAGTGGAATAAAACATTCGGTGGTGTTTATCGTGATTATGGATTCTGTGTTCAACAAACATCTGATGGTGGATATATAATAACAGGTGATACTGAATCGTTTGGTGTTGATGGAGATGTTTATTTGATAAAAACCGATTCTTCAGGAAACGAGGAGTGGAATAAAACATTTGGAGGAAATAAATGGGATAATAGCCATAGTGTTCAACAAACTACTGATAACGGATATATAATTACAGGATGGTATACAACAATTGCTGGAGACCGTGATATATATCTAATAAAAACCGATTCTTCAGGAAACGAGGAATGGAGTAAGACATATGGAGGGAATTATGACGATGTTAGTTATAGTGTTCAGCAAACTGCTTATGGGGGATATTTTATTACAGGATTTAGTTGTACAGATCCAATTTATTGTAATCCAGATGTTTATTTGATAAAAACCGATTCTTCAGGAAACGAGGAATGGAGTGAAACTCTTAATAAAACCAAAAATAATGAGGGATACTGTGGTAAACAAACAAAAGACGGAGGATATATTATCTCTGGGTATACCGGCAGTAATTATTCAAATGGCTCTATAGATATTTGGATTATCAAACTAGAAGGTCATAATCAAGAACCGGATGTGCCCAGGGTTGATGGCCCCTCAAATGTAAAAGTAAAACGCAAAACCGAATATTCAATTGTAACAAATGACCCTAATAATGATATTGTTAGCTACTTTGTAGATTGGGGAGACGGCGAAATTGAAGATTGGACTGATTTTTCCGAATCAGGTAAAGAGATTTTCTTGGAACACACTTGGAAGAAGCAAGGAACATATCTGATAAAAGTCAAAGCAAAGGATCCCTATAATGCTGAGAGTGATTGGTATGAAATAGATTTAGAAGTTGCAAAAAGCACTAATTGTGCTCAATCATTGATTCAAAGGTTATTAGATAGCTTCCCAAATGTATTTCAAGTATTAAGAGCATTATTAATATTATTCGGGCGATAAAATATGAAAAATAGATTAATAGCTACATTTGTTTGTATATTTTTTATAATAGCTACTGTTTCAGTTGTACAAGCATTCGATAGAAATATTCCAATAAGTGATTCATTCAATAATAAATATTATTTGACCGGAAAGACTAATTTTTTTATAAATAATGGAGATTGGTCTGAAAAAGCCAAACTAAAGGCATCAGATGCCGCACGTGTTACTTTCTTTGGATGGTCATTATCACTTGATGGAAATTATGCAATAATTGGTACACATAGTGATGAAAATGCAAGTTTTACCGGTGCAGGTTATATTTTCAAACGTGAAGGTTCAACTTGGACAGAACAACAAAGATTAACTCCATCAGATGCTGCCCCTGAAGATTTCTTTGGCTGGCGTGTTTCAATGGATGGTGACTACGCAATTATTGGTGCTTTTTATAGTGAAGGATCAGGTGCTGCTTATATCTTCAAAAATAGTGGTACAAGTTGGGTTGAACAAGCAAAATTGATACCATCAGATGCTGAACTATGGGATGAATTTGGTTTTTCAGTTGATATAGATGGCGACTATGCTATAGTTGGATCTCAGGCTGACGATGACTTTGGAAGCTGTACTGGCTCAGCATATATATTCAAACGAGAAGGAGAAACATGGACAGAACAAGCAAAATTAACTGCTTCAGATGCAGAAGCTGAAGCTTGGTTTGGAATGTCTGTTGCAATATATGGAGAGTATGCTATAATTGGTTCTTGGGACAATAATTACACAGGTTCAGCTTACATATTCAAACGAGAAGGAACAACATGGACACAACAAGCCAAACTAACAGCATCAGATGGTATACCTGGCGATCGTCTAGGAATCTCTGTTGCGATTGAAGGAGAATATGCTGCTGTCGGATCCATTAACGATAATAACTGGTATGGAGCAGCATATATATATAAACAGGAAGGAACAACATGGACAGAATTTCAAAAACTAACTTCATCAGATGGAGATCCTGGTGATTGCTTTGGCATTAATATTGATATCGAAAACGATTGTCTAATAGTAGGAGCATATGATGATAATGACAATGGTATTCACTCAGGTTCTGCCTATGTATTTTATCTTGAGAATTCAACTTGGACTGAGAAACAAAAACTTTTTGCATCTGATGCAGCAGTAAAGGATCAATTTGGTTGCTGCATTTCCATTGATGGAAATTACGTTCTTATAGGCGCATATTCAGAAGATGACTTTACAGGCTCAGCATATGTTTTCAATAAACCTGGATCTGATTTATCATTTAAAATAAATGGTGGTTTGGGAGCTAATGTAAAAATTACAAATGACGGGACACTTGATGCAGAAGAAGTAACTTGGGAAATTAATGTAAAAGGTGGAATAAGAAATCAGATAGATAAAACAAAAAATGGAGTTATTGACGTTAAAGCCGGCAGTTCAAAAAGAGTATCTACAGGTTTGTTTTTTGGTTTGGGAGCAATAGATATTACAGCAACTATAGATGGCGAGATAATAACTGCCCAAGGTAAGCAATTAATAATCCTAACCCTAATTAAATAAAAAAATACCATTTCTCTTTCTTTATTTTAAATTCAATTTTATTATTGGTAATACGCTGAGGGGGAGATTCGAACTCCCGCTCCCCAGATGGAGAACCGGCTCTCAAGGCCGGCGCGTTAGGCCGAACTTTGCTACCTCAGCATTAAAAACATTTAATCTGAGTAAATAAGAGGAGATAAAAAGAGTTTTTGATATTTATTTTTATGATCTTAAAACAATTTCAATATTTACTCCATCAGGCACTTGGATTCTCATAAGCTGACGTAGTGCTCTATCACTAGCATCAAGGTCAATGAGTCTTTTATGAATCCTCATCTCCCATCGATCCCAGGTTTCAGTACCTTCACCATCAGGGGACTTTCTACAAGGTACTTTCAGATGCTTTGTTGGAAGAGGAATGGGGCCGCTCATGTCCACACCAGTTCGTTCAGCAATCATTTTAATTTGATTACAAACTTCTTCAAGTTTTTTCGCGTTTGTACTTACTAGGGATATCCGAGCTTTCTGCGCCATTCCATATTACTCCAAAAATTAAAAAAATAAAAAGAAAAAAATGAAGAAACCTATTTGGCCTCTTCTACTTCTAGGCATACTCCTGCAGCAACAGTTTGTCCCATATCACGTATTGCAAACCTTCCAAGTTGTGGTATTTTTTTAGATGGTTCAATAACCATTGGACGTGTTGGAACAATTTTAACAATTGCTGCATCACCAGTTTTAATAAAATCAGGGTTTTCTTCTTTAACAGTTCCTGTTTTTGGATCAAGTTTCTTTTTGATTTCTTCAAACCTGCAGGCAACCTGAGCAGTATAGCAGTGGAATACTGGTGTGTATCCTTTTGTAATAACAGATGGATGGTTAAGAACCATTATCTGAGCAGTAAATGATTTTGCAACTGTTGGTGGATCATTTGTTGGTCCAGCAACATCTCCTCTGCGAATCTCGTTTTTAGCAACACCTCTCATGTTTACCCCTACATTGTCTCCTGGTAAAGCCTGAGATATCTGTTCATGATGCATCTCAATTGTTTTTGCTTCTCCAGTAACACCACCTGGTTTCATACTTGGTTTGAATATAAGTTGCATACCAGGTTTCATTACACCGCATTCTACTTTACCAACAGGTACTGTTCCTACACCCTTTATTGTGTAAACATCCTGTACAGGCCATCTAAGTGGTAATTGTGTTGGCTTTTCAGGAAGTATAAATTTATCTACAGCTTGAAGAACTGAATCTCCAGACCACCAATCGATCTTTCCCTTTTCTTTAACATTATCTCCAACAAAGGCAGATACGGGAATATATTGAATTTGATCATCCTTGTAACCAACGCTTTTTGCAAGCTTATCAACCTCTGCTTTAACCGTTTCAAAACGATTTTTATCATAAGCAGGTTTTGTATCATCCATCTTATTAATTGCTACAATCATTTGTCTTACACCAAGAGTTCTTGCAAGAAACATATGCTCTTTGGTTTGTGCCATGACTCCCTCTGGAGCAGCAACGACTAATATTGCTGCATCAGCTTGAGAGGTTCCTGTAATCATATTTTTAACAAAATCTCTATGACCTGGAGCATCAATGATAGTAAAATAATATTTATCAGTATCAAATCTTTTATGTGCAACATCAATGGTTAAACCTCGCTCTCGCTCTTCTTTCAGCTGATCAAAAATCCATGCAAGTGCGAAGCTACCTTTTCCTTTTGCTTCTGCTTCTTCTCTAAATTTATCGACCATGTGTTTTGGGAATTGTCCAGTCTGAAGTAAGATTTGTCCTACTAAAGTGGATTTTCCATGGTCGACATGACCAATAATTACAAGGTTCATATGTGGTTTATCTGGCATTATACTTTACCTCCTTTCAAGACCAATTAAACTTGGGTATATAGGCTTTTTCATATATACGTCTTTTCTTAAATTTTGATAGCGTATATGCTTTCAATATATAAGACTTATCCTAGTAAAATAAGGAGAATATCTGTCTAGATAAAATTCATATAAAGAGCTTTATTATTTCCATATTTTCTAAATATTTTATATAGAAATTGTAAATTATTTTTATTCCATTATTTTCAAAATTTGTTACATATTATATCATAAGATATATATTGATTTTTATTATTATTTAGAAATACCGAGGGCAGACAGTGTAATTTTTATAACAACAAGATCCATATTCTTATCTCTCTTCTCTGTCTCCCTCCCCCGGCTATATTCTTATAAAAGACTTAAGTGGGCTCGGGGAGATTCGAACACCCGACCTCCGCCGTGTCAAGGCGACGTCATAACCACTAGACCAC
>Ga0209427_10001050_pt1 | contig 31282 bp, 34 predicted proteins | sample DeeMarSWOR136_30_FD_187465 | JGI IMG/M metagenome (GOLD analysis project Ga0209427, IMG submission 187465) | Marine sediment microbial communities from White Oak River estuary, North Carolina - WOR-1-36_30 (SPAdes) (version 2) | ecosystem: Environmental > Aquatic > Marine > Intertidal zone >...
TTCTAGAGCAGTGGAAGGAATCTCAGGAAAGGAGGATGTGTCACTAATCATATGAACGAGTACACACTGTTTAACTCCTTGTGTGCGTATGCTAAACTGATATGGAGTTGCCCTATCAAAATCGAGATTCGTCGATGACCATTCATGATTTACCCGTTTCTGAGCGACCCAGGGAGGGGTTGCAAAAATTTGGCGTGGAAACCCTGTCGGCTCAGGAAATTTTGGCTTTGATTCTAGGTCGTGGTATTTCCGGTGAGTCGGTAATGGTGACTGCCCAGAGGCTGCTATCTCAGTTTGGCAATCTTAAAGGAATTGCTAATGCCTCAGTAGAGGAATTATCCCAGACAAAGGGGATTGGCCTGGCCAAAGCGTCTCAAATTAAGGCAGCTTTTGAGCTGGCTAACCGACTGGAGGGTTATTCAGAGGCTGGTGAGAAGCCAATAGTGAAGGTCCCGGAAGATGTGGTGGGCTTGGTGAAGGGCAGGCTAAGTGGTAAAAAGAAGGAGTATTTCCTGGCGCTTTTACTGGATACCAGGAATCGACTAATAAAAGTATCGGAAATCTCGGTGGGTAGTCTGGATGCCAGCATTGTTCATCCCCGGGAGGTATTCAAAGAGGCAATATCAGCTAGCGCTGCCTCGGTTATTTTTACTCATAATCACCCTTCAGGTGACCCTGAAGCCTCAGAAGATGACATAAAGTTAACCAAGCAATTAGCTCAGGCGGGTGAGATTGTGGGCATAGATGTCTTGGACCATATTATCGTCTGCGATAAAAAGTATGTTAGCCTGAAAAGAGAAGGCTTGTTTTGACACCACTTACTTTTCCAATTCTTGACACAGGCGGTAGGGTAAGGATGTCATCTGACCCCCCCTGCGGATTGACGCCTCACTTGGACAGGGAGCTAACCTGCTTATAAGTACACAGTGACACCAGCTCGAGAAGCTCACTCATCCGCCCCTTGGCCCTCTTCTTGTCTATGTTGTCCTCCAGTGTCTCCATTGCCTCATCAATGTCGTCGGCTTCTATCTCATATGTGGCGATGAATTTGGCCTCCCCCTCTACGGGCTTGGTATCCTCGTATCGGGTTGCCTTGATGAAGCCGGGGGTCTCCAGCACATCGGGAAGATGAATCTTGTCATACCACTCATTGAACTCCGCCTCGCGTGCGGCATCAGCGCAATTGGTCTTCGCTATCAAAAGCCATTTCGCCATGTTACGTGTCTCTCCTTTCAACGGGAAATATTACCACAGAGTTATCCCTGTCGCGGCAGAGTCCTGCCGATGATATATTTTGCTACCTTCAGAGGCACATATTTTATCCAGGATTTACTCTATCGACTGGCAGGCTTAAAGCCTATACAAATATGCACACTATGAAACTATACCAGGCGTGGTGTGCACCTTTGTCTCTAATGAGATACCTCTTTGATGTCCGCTATGCTACTCAGTAGTAGCTCACCGTGTCCTAACTAGTAGAAGAGGGGTGGTTCCTGCCTGTAGGACCCTTTCTGTGATGCTCCCAAAGGCCCAACGACCAACGCCAGACCGTCCATGCGTTGACATAGCTACCGCATCGACATTCAGTTCGTCGGCGCGTCTGATAATCACCTCGGCAGTATTCTCCGTCCCCCCTATGAACTCAGCCTTTGCGTTTATTCCCTTCTGTTTCAATTTAGCGACTACACTCTCAATGTAATCTTTGGCAGATGCCCTAAAGGATTCCAGTTCTTTCATTTGCCAATCGCCGACAATTGTGAAATCTGCTGCCACTATGCGAAGTAGGATTACCTCTGTTTTGAGCTTGGAGGCAAGCTCCTCAATATAGGGAATTATCGCTTCACTTCCCTTTGAACCATCCAGAGGGACAAGTACCCTGTTTAGTATCCCTTTCTCACGCACATCGGAACGAGCACCCTTGGCTCTAATGAGCGCCACCGGTCGGTTCGTAGCTCTCACTACCTTGTCAGCCACACTGCCTAGAGCCCAGCGTCCGATGCCGGACCGGCCCTGGGTTGCCATGACAATCAGACCAATATCTTCTTTGTCTGCATAGTCCATGATTTGCTCGGCAGGCTGACCGACTAGAATCACTGTTCCTATCTTGATTTTTTCCTTATCCAATTCCGCAGTACACCACCTTCCAGCACCGCACTTTGTCGTTTCAACCATTTTTTGCATGTAGAACTCGTGCATACGGTGATAAGGTGCCTGGGCTGGCTCATAGACATTTATCAGAGTGACTTCAGAGCCTAGTCTTCCTGCCAGTTCCTCGGCGTAGCATAGGGATACTTCAGCCAATTCCGAGCCATCTAATGGAACAAGTATTTTCTCGTACATTTCTAACCTCCTAATATAGAGCTAATATAATAGTCTATTGTCCTTCTCAGCATTTGTCAAACTGTAATTGTAGGCTAGACACTGGTATATACGGCCTCAGTCTCTTGTTGATAGACTCTTTTGGTTTGAAAAATACTTAAATTCTTCTGGCTTGTTCCAACTGCTGCCTCAAAGCCTCTTGAGTTTTTTCCTTACTATCACTGAGCATGGTATGATTTGCGGTTTAGTTTGCCTGTGCTAGGCTATTTATGCTATATTGTTAGCTGGAATTATGAACGGATAACAGTTTTGCCAATTGTGTATAGGTTATTCTTGTTCATAATCACCCCTCAGGTTACCCCGAAGCATCAGAAGACGATGTAAAGTTAACCAAAAGATTAGCTCAAGCAGGGGAAACTGCAAGCATAGATGTCTTAGACCACATAATCCTCTGCGATAAAAAATATCTGAGCCTGAAAGGCAAAGGGTTGTTTTAAGGTTAATATTGTTGACCTTATAGGTGGGGGTGCAGGTTACTCGCTATTCCTTAATAGAATATGAGCAGTATAAAATATGGGGCAAGGAAGTGAAAGTAGATTTTACTAAATTAGATAGGGCTTTTAACCCTCGGTGCATTGCCGTAGTGGGAGACAGCAAAAAAATAAATTTCATGTGGCTGAAGACTGAAAGTACCTTCAGGGGAAAGCTCTATTCTGTCCAAACCAACCCCAATACCATCAAGGATATTGAAACCTTGGGTGTGAAAAACTACACTAGTCTTCTAGACATCCCTGAACCTGTAGACCTGGTGATTGTATCAGTACCCAGAGCAGTGGCTCCCAAGGTCTTGGGGGATTGTATTCAAAAGGAAGTAGCGGCTGCTTTTTTCTTCACCTCAGGCTTTTCCGAGACGGATACTGAGGAGGGGAGAAGGCTGGAACACTTGCTCACCGAGAAGGCAGAGCAGGCTAACTTTCATCTCATTGGCCCAAACTGCATGGGAATCTTTAATCCCGCGATTGGGCTAAGACAGGATCAGTTTCAATACACTGGCTTAGCTGGACCGGTGGGCTTCATCTCACAAAGCGGTACCCATGCTGAGACATTCAGTCTCGAGGCACATCTTCAGGGAGTGGATATTAACAAATCGGTTAGCTTCGGCAACGGGGTGGTGCTTGATTCCACCGATTACCTCGAGTACTTTGGTCACCAGATAGACATTGAGGCTATTGGTATGTACTTGGAAGGGGTGAGGGATGGTAGACGATTCCTCACCGTGTTGAAGGAGGTTTCGGCTCGGAAGCCAGTGGTGATATGGAGAGGGGGGCGGACTGAGGAAGGGGGCCGAGCTACTGCCTCGCACACTGGCTCCTTGGCTAAGCCTCAGGCTATTTGGAACGCTACTGTAAGGCAGGGTGGGGCAATAGAGGTGAAGAGCATGGAGGAACTTATCGATACTCTGAAGGCTCTTCTATACCTCCCGCCAGTCCGTGGTAATGGGGTAGCCATAGCTGGAGGATCGGGAGGACAATCGGTAGTTATTACTGATGCCTTTGTCGAAGCTGGGCTGAAGGTGCCTCTCCTTACCCAGAAATCATATGACAGGTTTGCAGCCTTCTTCCCTCTGGTGGGAGTGAGCTATCGCAACCCTATAGATATCTACAACCCGGATCATAAATTACTGAGACGCATTATGGAAATCCTTGAGGAGGATGCTAACATAGATAACCTCGTACTATTAGTGTTGCCTGAAGGAGGTAACCGTCATCCTGCTGAGGAGGTTGAGAAAGGCATCAGTTCAGTGGTTGAGATTCGAAAAAGAACATTGAAGCCCATAGTGGCCATTTTCGCTTCTTTCTCTTCGACTAAGGGTATGCAGCAAGCGAGTAGGATGGCACAGAAACTCCAAGACGGTGGTATTCCCGCATTTATCACTCTCGAGCGGGGAGCCCGTGCTCTGAAAAATGCTCTGGATTACCACAATTTTAAGAATAGTATTGTTAACTAGTAAAAACATCCTCGGTGACTGGGCACCGTTACCTACCGCTATGACCATAACTTTTTTGACTTCATCTCAGCTTATAGGTTGTTTTTTGACCCTTCGTTTCTTTCCAGCACTGATTAAGAAGTCGAACGTTTATGGTTATCACTCTATCGGCTACTATCCTTAATTGTCTAGAAGTCTGTTCTTTGCCAAATAAGGCAACCTCTATGTGCTTCCCACTATCCTTTACTGCCTGTAGGGCGCCTACATAGTCATTATCCCCGGCAACAAGAATAGCCACATCATAATTGTTCCTAAAGCTATGAGTTATCATGTCAGTAGCCAGTAGTATATCGACTCCCTTTTCGTAAGGGGGAGCATTGGGCCAGTTGCTGTAAACCAGACGCCCCAGACGTAGTTCGGTGTAGGGTATGTCAGTTATACCATCAAAGAAGGCTTGCTGGTCCTTATACCGCTCCGGTTCCTCCTTGCGTCCTACCCTAGCGTTATAGTAATAGATTCTTATTAACTGCCGCCTGCCCAGGAGCTTATGGCAAAATTTACCCATGTCTATGTCAGTTCTACTAAAAAAATGCTTAAGCGAATGGTACAGATTGCTCCCATCAATGAATATCATTACCCTGTCTGCCATATATCACCTCCTTTCATCTAGCACTTGGTATATCCGCAGCTGGGGCAGATGAAGCAGCCTTCCTGGTATACAAGCAAGTTGCCGCAGTCGGGACATTGCCCGGCCAGGTTCTTGGCTAAGCCATAGTCCTCAAGCTTAGGCTTATTCTCACCACCACCGGTGTGTTTTTCCAGTACGCTAGCAATGGCATCGGCGCAGGAGAGCACGGCTTTACCTTCTTCCCAGGCAATGGATGGGCAGCGGATACCGCGGAGCTGCTTTATCACTGAGGTAACATCTACCCCAGACCTTAACGCAACTGAGATAAGACGGCCGATGGCTTCGAGCTGGGCTGAGGCACAACCGCCACTTTTACCCAAGGTAAGAAAGACCTCACATATACCCTGCTCGTCGGAGGCTACAGTTACATAGATATTACCACAACCGGTGGTTACCTTCTCGACAAAGGCGGAGGTTCTCTTCGGCCGCTTCCTTGGGGTAAGTGGTGCTCCTTCAGCTTTCTCTTCCTTACCTGTAACCAATACCTGTGCATCACGGCTTCTATCCCGATAAATGGTTATCCCCTTTAATTCTGCCTCGTAAGCGCGCATATACACCTCAGCTATGTCTTCTCTGGAAGCCTCTTGGGGGAAGTTAACTGTTTTAGAAACAGCGTTATGCGTAGACTTCTGGAAGGCAGCCTGCATTCTGATATGCCATTCGGGGCTTATTTCATGGGCGGTGACAAACAATCGTTTGATGTTGTCAGGGACGCCATCTGCATCGTGGAGTTTACTCCCGGTGGCTAGCTGTTGCATAAGCTCCTCGGAGTAGAAGCCTTCGCCCTTGGCTACTTCCTCAAAATAGGGGTTTACCTCTACTAGCTGGTCACCATCCAGAATATTCCTGACATAACTCAGGGCAAAAAGGGGTTCAATGCCGCTGGAGCAACCAGCTATTATGCTCAGGGTGCCGGTGGGAGCAATGGTGGTGCATGAGGCATTTCTTACCCTGAGACCATCAGGCACGTCATAGATGCTGCCGTTGAAGGTGGGGAAGACGCCTCGCTCCTTAGCTAATTCTGCTGAGGCTTTACATGTCTCTTCACTTATAAAATGCATAATGTTGGAGGCAGTTTGTAATGCCTCTTCTGAGTCGTAGGGAATGCCCAATTTGATTAGCATATCGGCAAAACCCATTACTCCCAGCCCTATTTTCCTGGATTTCTTGGTCATTTCAGCTATCTCGGGCAGGGGGAACTTATTGACATCAATAACATTATCTAAAAACCTGACGGCAACCTTCACTGTCTCAGCTAGCTTGGAATAATCAATCTCAACAGTTCCGTTTGTGGTTCGTAGCATCCTGGCTAGATTGATGGAGCCAAGATTGCAGGATTCGTAGGGGAGTAGGGGCTGCTCCCCGCAGGGGTTGGTAGATTCAATTTTGCCTAACTGGGGGGTGGGGTTATCCTGATTTATCCGGTCAATGAAGACGATGCCCGGGTCTCCTGTTCTCCAGGCCATATCTACTATCTTGTCGAATACCTCTTTGGCGTTGAGCTTATCCTCTACTTGGTTAGTGTGTGGATTTACTAGGTTATAGTCACTGCCAGCCTTGACTGCTTCCATGAATTCAGTGGTTACGGCTACTGACAGATTAAAGTTGGTAAAGGCGGTTGGGTCATCCTTGGCTACTATGAACTTCATAATATCGGGATGGTCAACATTGAGGATAGCCATATTTGCTCCGCGGCGCATTCCCCCCTGCTTGATAACATCGGTGGCAGTATCGAAGGCTCGCATGAAGGAAACCGGGCCGCTGGCTACTCCGCCTGTGGAACCGACCCTATCTTTTTCTGGTCTTAGCCTGGAGAAGGAAAACCCGGTTCCACCGCCGCTTTTGTGAATGAGCGCCGTATTTTTGACTGCATCAAAGATGGACTCCATTGAGTCCTCGATGGGAAGGACAAAGCAGGCTGACAGTTGGCCTAACTCCCTCCCCGCATTCATCAGAGTAGGCGAGTTTGGCAGAAACTCTAGATTAGCCATCAACTGGTAGAATTCCGCTTCTCTTACCTTGGCATCCGCCTTAGGGTCATAGATGAGCTCAGCAGAAGCAATAGTCTGAGCTACGCGATGGAACATCTCCTCTGCTGTCTCGATAACCTGGCCCTGTTTATCTTTTTTCAGGTACCTTCTTTCCAGAACACGAAGGGCATTTTCAGTAAGATTTGTTGCCGTAGTTATCCTATCTTTCGTCTTGACTGGCATCGCTATCTCCTTCTTAGGCTGAATTTTCTCAGCTAAAATTTCCCTTACCGTAGCCTGAATTTCAGAATCTGATGGCAGGCGCCCCTTTTTTTTGCCAGATTTTGGCACCAGGTGTTCCATTCCGGGTAGAGGTTGTGGCTCCAGGCGCTCAATGACTAGATTGGTGAGTTGCTCTATTTGATGTCTATCAGCCATGCCCATAGACTCGGCGGCAGCAAAGATAGCCCGAGCAATCTGGGTATGGTTAATTGGTTGTTTGTTTTGTGACTGCTTATCTGTGCTCATCTCTCAGTTACTGCTTCTTCCTCTCCGGGTTTTTGTAGGCACCAGTTTTATCTTCCTATTTTTTCCCACATTCCCAGCTAGTCCCTGTAGTTCCTCGTCGGGGAGTAATGGTAGTTGGCTTGTGGAACGGGATTTTTTGGCTTCATTACTAACCAGGGAATCTACCTCCAGTTTTAGGGCAGTGATGTCGGTAAACTCACGGTAGACGCTGGCAAAACGAATATAGGCAATATAGTCGAGGCTCTTTAATTTTTCCATTACCATTTCACCGATAGTGGCACTGGGTATCTCTGCCTTACCTAAGTGGTAGAGCTCAGCTTCTATATCATCGGCGAGCTTATCAACAGCACCGGTAGGTAGTGGTCTTTTTTCACAGGCTTTACGAATACCTATTAGCAGCTTATCCCGGCTGAATTCCTCACGCCGCTTGTCTTTCTTAATCACGAAAAGGTTGACCGGCTGGAGTCGCTCATAGGTAGTGAAACGGGAGCTACAGCTTAAGCACTGACGCCGACGACGTATACCGTCGTTTACCTCACGAGAGTCTATAACCTTAGAACTATGGTAGCCACAATAGGGGCAGTCCATAAAGAAATTCTCCAATATATTGTGTAATGCACTAAGAATACCACAATATGTAGTGTTTGTCAAGCTTTTGGTAGTTGGGGACTTGGTGGTTGGTGATTTGGATTGAGGCGCTATTAGCAATTAAGGACGGCAGCTTTTTATGCTGACTTGCTTTTATGGCTGGGGGGCTTGGCGTAAGCCATAATATTGGTCATTGCTGAGGAGGCGGGATAGCATTTCAACCGAGGTGCAGTAGGTGTCTCCACCACGCTGTTCACTTAGTTGCTTCCTCACTTCCTCCAGGTCAAGGGGTTGGTTACCATTAGCCAGAAAAAGGCGGAATATACTCTCTAAAATAGGTGACTTCTCAGTAATAAACCCCGGGTTCTTAGAGCAGCAGTCTTTAACAGCAGCTAAGAGGGCATCAATTGAAATCCCCTCCTTTTTTGCCTCTAGCCGCTTGCGGCATTTGGCGCATAAGCAATGCTGAGCCAGAGCAGAAAATGAGCGATTACTCTGCTGGCACCAGTCCAAGTCTATAAACCATTGGGGTCTAGGTTGCTCTGTATTTATATCTTCTTTAGCCATAACTCTGTTTACCGTAAAATTTTTTAGGGTTCAAATCCTACCTTAGCTACTTTGATGAGGTCAAGATAATCTGTTTTAATCCCTAGTATCTCTGAGGCTTCAATGTCTATCTTATAAGGGTCGCCAATGAAAACCTTACCACACTCCTCAATCTCGCCTCGGGTGGGGTCATCCTGAGTAATAAACTTTTGTCGAGCTTCTATAATCCCCAGGTCGAAAGGTAGAGTAAAATAGAGGTCAGCCACTACCTTATCTATCCCAAGGCTATATAGAGCTTCCCAACCCCTTGCTGTTTCACCACCATACTTACTACTCGGCAGTAGTGTGAGCAGGTTCATGAGACTAAGGCTGCCTCTACCATTAAAAACCTTTAATGGAGCCAAAGTTATCAAGTAATCACTGGATAGAATAACATTGGGCACCCAGAAGGTGGGGATGGCAAAGGGCTTGGGTAAAGGATTATCAATCTCCACCAATGTACAATCATTTACGTCCAGTGTCAATACCCTTGGAAAATTATAACCTAACGCTTGATATACGGGATATATGGGGTCTCCTCGTGGGGTGCCGTCAAGTAGAAGAATATCGGCATCACTGATCTGTCTGATACCGTCTATTACCATCGATAGTATATCCCGGCTGGTGGTTACCGGATATGATACCGGGTAAGATGCACTGGGTTTAATTAGGACGCGCCGCACCCTAGATATTACCGGTGGTGCTTCAAAAATAAACTCCGAAGTGTCAAATATCAAGCCTTCCTCCTCAACCGCCTATAATATAAACCTTTAGAAATACGTAGGGGCATTATTCAGTTCTAGCATCATTGCTAGTACGCTGGCTAATATCTCCTCTGGCTTGTTTTCTTGCCATCTCCAAATCGGCTTCGGTATTAATATTGAAAAAGCTCAAGTGGTCGGGGTCAAACCTATTAATCTCATCGGCTTCCACATACCTTACCTTAACCAAGGTTAAAAGTTGTATAATTTCAAGCTCGCCCTGTTTAAGTAAATATTCTATTGGAGTTAAGCAGTCCTTCGAGTAAATGGCGTGAAGCGGTTCAACCGTATTGCCTAATCGGGGAACTACCAGGTCAAAGTTAGCCGAAAGTTGTATCATATAACGTAACAACGCTTGGTTCAAAAAGGGCATATCACAAGCGACGACGAGATTATAGAATGAGTCCGATGCGGCTAAACCAGTATAGATACCGCCTAATGGTCCTTTACCGGGATAGATATCAGTTACTATTCTCAACCTTGGGTAGCCGATAAACTGGGGAAAAGACTGCTTTATGGCGGTAACTATAATAATGTTATTACCAAAGGAACTTATATTATTTACTACCCACTGCAGTAAATTTCTATTGCCAACAGTTTCTAGAACCTTATCACGTCCCAAGCGTAAGCTCTTGCCGCCAGCAAGAACAATACAACTTATATCCAAAGTGTATTTCCCAATTCCTTCTCTAGCCTCAGCCCTATACTATTTTACCACACTAGTCAACACCCCTGGGAGGGGGCACTACACTCCTTCATGCTACGCTTAATAGGTGACTTCCCCCAGCTAATTCTCATTCTCAATCCTCAACTAAAAAAAGACGAAATACAACCTTGGCATATGGCTATGTAGTATCAAATCTGGTTAGACCAGGAACAGGCTTGAGTTCCAGGAAACAATCACTGCGTAAACGGCAACAAAACATGATGTAAGCACAAATGCCAGCTTGGGATACCGCCTATACACATCCCAGAGAATCAGTGCACACAAAATTATACCCACCACCTTGATTATCATAAAGATAGGCTGCCCGACTATCCGCAGCAAAAAGGGATTGCCCTCTCTGGCTATACCATTTTGAACAAGGTAGTGGGTCAATACGCCATCGGCGATATTAAGCAATACTAACGAACCAAGAAGATATTTCAACTCTTAACTATCCGACACTTTATAGTTAAAGAATACATCTAGCTTAAAGATTAGTCAATAGGGGAGAGCAACAATCTAGTGTATTGAGACATCTCAGGGCTGTCAGTGGCAGCATACCGATGTTGATGTTGCTTTCGGTAATACTCTACAACTGGCATTAACTTCTTTTTATTCGTGATAAAAATTTCGTTCGGTTCCTATAGCGCTGGTTTCAGGATTATAATTTTGGTGCTGGCTGGAAGTTCTCCCTGCTTGAATTCCACTTCACTGGTATCCAGCTTATCTACATTCTTTTTCCCCCGTGCGAATTCGTCTACGCCAGCTATGGGGAAGCCACACTTATTAGTTTTATAGTGCATAGGTATAATTACCTTGGGCTTGAGCCTGTCACAAATCTGAGTGGCAGTCTTGGCATCAATGGTGTAATAACCACCTACCGGAATAAGCAGTATATCTACACTGCCTAACTCAGCCGTCTGTTTATCACTGAGTGGGTGACCCAGGTCACCAAGATGACAAATCATTATCCCATCTACCTCAAAGCAAATTATGGCATTATTACCTCTCAATTTCCCTCCAGCATCGTCATGATAAGTAGGCATGCCCTTGAAATTGATACCCTTAACCTCTGCTGTAGTCGCCCCTCTAACTACCTCAGGATTACCCCTAACCGTGGCTACATTATTATGGTCACTATGTTCATGGCTCACGATGACAATATCAGCCGACTCTTTTATTTCATCATAGCTAGGGCCACCTTCAGCCACATAGGCAGCATCATAGGGGTCGGTTATTATTTTCGTTCCACTATCTGATGTAATCATAAAAGAGGCATGTCCCAGATATTTAATCTTCATAATCTAAAACCTCCTTTACTGGGATTGTTTGGCTAGGGAAGTGACAAGGTTCACTAGGGTGCGCACTGGTACCCCGGTCGCCCCTTTAACTATGTAGGTTCGTTCCTTCTCGCTCATATTGGTGCCAGCAATATCCAGATGAGCCCATGGGGTATCACCAGCAAATTCAGACAGGAATTGAGCAGCGGTAATAGCACCGGCGTATTTGCCACCCACATTTTTAATATCAGCTACATCGCTCTTATTCTGCTCCTTATACTGGTCGTACATCGGCATCTGCCAGATAAGCTCTCCGGCTTCAGCTCCAGCCGCAATTATCTTATCTATTAGCTCCTGATTATTACCAAAAGCACCACTACATATATCACCTAGAGCTACCCTGCAGGCTCCGGTCAAGGTGGCTACATCAACCATAGATTTGGCACTGAGCTTCTTAGCATAGCCTAAAGCATCGGCTAAGATAAGCCGTCCTTCAGCATCGGTGGAGATAATCTCAATAGTCTTGCCGCTCATGGCGGTTAGAATATCGCCTGGCTTCAGGGCACTATCACTGGGTAGATTTTCTGTAGCTGGAATAATAGCCGTAACGTTAATCTTCGGCTTAAGTTGGGCAATAGCACCCATCACTGCCATGACTGCGGCTCCCCCAGCCATATCCCCTTTCATCTCACCCATCCCCTTTGAGGGCTTTATCGAGATGCCTCCGGAATCAAAGGTTATCCCCTTGCCAATTAGTGCCACATCAATTTGAGCAGAATCGCCCCCTTTATAATGGAGAACAATAAATTTAGGTGGTTGTCGGCTCCCTTGAGTTACACCTAACAGCGCTCCCATGCCTAGCTCCTGCATCTGTTCCCGCTCAAGAATGCTAACTTCAAGCTCGTAACTTTTAGCCAGCTCGGTGGCTATGTCAGCCATACGACTGGGGGTCATATAATTAGCCGGCTCATTGACCATATCTCGAGCTAGGTTCGTTGCTTCAGCCAGAATCTTGCCTTTATTGCAGCCCTGTTCTAAAGTGGGGAGTTTAGTTTCATCAGCGTCAACTATAGTAAGTTGCTTGAGCTCACCATACTCAGCCTCTTTGGTCATATGCTTCCGAAATGAATAAGTACCAAGCAGGGCACCCTCAGTTATTGCCTGGGCAGCACCTTCCGGGCTTATACTGGCTATTCCTGCTCCCTGAACAATAGTAGCAATACTATCTACCCTCTTCTGCCGTAATAATCGGCAAGTCTCAGCCACTACCCCCCGAACCTTATCCTGAGATAGTTCCTGCTTTTTACCCAGGCCAGCAACTACCACCCGGGCTGCTGGAAGCTTACCCAAGCTATGGATAATAGTAATCTCATTAAGTTTACCCTTAATCTCTCCCTGGCTAATAAGCTGTGATATAGCCCCAGCCAAAGCCTTATCTATAGTAGCTATGTCGCCATCAAGGCGCTCCATCCCCTCAAAAAAGTTCGCTATGATAGCCCCAGCTTCAACCTTAGTAATATCGCCAACAATGACCTTAATTTCCACCTTAACCTCCTTTTACCAGCTAATGAGATAGCCTTTGTCAAAGGGTAGATTGAAGAGGGTTAGGTTAACAAATACCCTTCTAAAATCTAGCGCTTCGCCTCCCTTATAATTTTGTCTAGGACCGGGGTAATATCCTTGGAAGTATCCACGGCATAATGGTTACGACGGATGTGCTGAACTGAGGGCTTCATTCTCTGGTATACTGTCCAGTCTGCATCCGATTTGCTCACCGAATCTACTCCTTCTTGCCTGGTCTTAAGTCTTTCATGCACCACCTGAGGCGGTGCCTCAACTCGTACCAGAATAAGCTTTACATCCAAGCGGTCAGCGATACGATAAAGATGCTCACGATACCGCTCTGATAGATTGGTAGCATCTAGAATAAGAGGCACCCCCCTTTTCAATAGTTCTTCAATGAGGTGGTGACATGCCTGGAAAAGATGAGAGCTCTCCTGCGAGCTATAACCTGGTGAGGGGAAGAGAACCTTACGCAGGGCATCACTTTCCAGAATAATAAACGGCAGCCTATCAGCTAATTTACTGCAAAAGTAAGACTTTCCCGTGCCAGGCAAGCCACTAACGACAATGAAAGCAGGCCTGGCTACTGACTCAGGAAGTTGCCCTAGGCTCTCACTCAGTCGCTGCACATCGGAGAGGAGTCGGGTATGTTCCACACTCTTGATTATAGAATGTTTCGCCCATTTTTGCTAGGTGGTTTTCTTATCCCCTTGCTAATAGTTACGGATGAAGTCTCTTATATTCTTAGCCTTAGCCCAATTTGCCATGGCTGTTGGCCAGAATTTTGCGCCAATTAGCACCATGAGGATAGCGGACAGGATAGTAGCCCACCCTGAATGTGTTATCATCCAGATAATGAGAGGTAGAAGTACGAGACCAATAAACATCGCCAGAGCAAAATTGTGGGTGATTATTAGGGGTATAACGACTATAGCCAGGAAGATTAAAAATCCGTACCAATACCCATAGATGGACATTGTGGTAGCTAGAGCGCCAATAGCGGTAGCCATACCTCTGCCCCCGCTAAATTTCAGGAAGACCATCCACATATGACCAATCACTGCGGCCAGTCCAGCAAGCATAACAAATAGCTGGGGCACACCTAGTAGCCAGTGGGCTATGGCTATGACTGCTGCTCCCTTACCAATATCAATAATGGTCACGGCTACGCCAGCTTTAACCCCGACCGCTCGATAGGTATTCAAAATGCCTATATTACCACTACCCAACTGACGAATATCTTTACCTGTAACTATGCGAGTGATGATATAGGCTGAAGGAATAGAGCACAATAGATAACCAAGAACTATGGCTATAGTCTCATTAACCATCAGCTAGTCGTCCTTGTAAAAAGCGACTCCTAGGGTTCCCGTGCCACACGCATAACCCATTATTGGGCTAAACTCGGTGAGCCAGATTTCTTGGCAGTTAAACTCAGACAGCACCTGCTCCTTTAGTTTTTCGGCTTCATCTAGGGCATAGGCATGCATCACCGCCATGTGGATCGGACTTTGCCCTACTTTGCCTCTTATTATTTTGAGGAGCCGAGTTATACCACGCTCTTTGTTTCTCACTATGCCAACAGTATGTACCACCCCCGAGGAAATAGTAAATATTGGTCTGATATTAAGCATAGAACCTGCTCTGGCGGCTATCTTAGGTATGCGCCCTGAACGGTAAACATAGCGCACCGTATCCATAACGGCAATGAGACTGACTCTGTCTCTTATTTCCTCGGTTGCTTTAACCACCTCAGCCAGGCTCTTTCCCGTCGATGCTGCTCGAGCTGCAGCTAGGGCAATAAAGCCTTCGGCAGCAGTGGCTGTTTGGGAATCTAATACTTCTATGGAGGTCTGGGGAAGCTCGGTTTTGGCTTGATTCTTGGCCATGCAGGCTACATCATAGATTGCGCTGAGCTTAGCCGAGAGAGTAACACAAAGGATATCCCTTGTTTGTTTGCTTGCTTCACGGTAGGCTTCAAGATAGTCTCCGGGAGAAGCAGGAGAGGTTTTAAAGGACTCAGGGTCGTTTAAAAATAACTCATAGGCTTGAGAAGGTGTTATATCTGCCCAATCCCTATAGAGCTTGCCCCCACAGTAAAAGTTAAGCGGTACAATCCTAATCCCGTACTGCTCTACTATCTCTCCGGTGAGGCAAGCTATACTATCAGTAATAATAGCTACCTTGTTAGCCATGAGAAATCTAGCCTCCTCTGGCCTTCCAGATAAAGTGTATAAATATAGGCAAAAGCGGTAGCGCCATTAGTTTTTATCGCTTGTCTCAGAAGTGTTAGCCGCTAGTAAATTGTGGTATATTATTAATCTTCGGGGTAAAAAGCAATTACCAATGTTCCCTTGCCTGTAGCATAACCCATCACTGGCGAAAACTCGCTAAGCCAGAGGTCAAGACAATTAAACTCGGATGAGATTCGTTGCCTAAGTCTTTCGCCTTCATCAGGCACATCAGCATGCATTACAGCCACATGCGCTGGGCTTGCCCCTATTTTTTCTTTCATGGTTGTAAGGAGCCGATTTACTCCGCGTTCTTTGGTTCTGGCGACACCAGTGAAGCGAACTATACCCCCTGAAATAGCGAGTATTGGCTTGATATTGATTATTGAAATCACCTGCGCGGCAATTTTGGGCATCCGCCCTGTACGATGAAGATGGCGAGTGGTTTCCATTACAACAATGACACTGACCCTATCCTTTACCGTCTTGGCAGTTTTAATAACCTCAGCCAAATTCCTCCCCTCGGCGGCAGCTCGAGCTGCGGCCAAGGCAATGAGCCCTTCTCCTCCGGTAACAGTCATTGAGTCCAATACTTCAATAGTTATCCTTGGAAGCTCGTCTTTAGCTTCATTCTTAGCTACACAGGCCGCCTCGAAGGCCCCGCTGAGCTTTGAGGAAAGGGTAATGCAAAGTATGGTTTGGAACTGAGCACTTAGCTCTCGGAATGCTTCAAGATAATCGCTAACACGGGGTGGCCCTGCCTTCCAATGGTCAGGCGCTTTCTCAAGCAGTTTGTAAGCCTCGGTTGGAGTTATGTCCACCCCCTCCAGATATAACTTGTCCTCAAAAAGAATATTAAATGGCACAATTCGTAGTGGGTATTGCCTTCTCATTTCTGGAGTCAAACAAGCTATGCTATCGGTAATAATAGCTACCTTTTGCATTAAAAACTCTCTTATTGTTAGGTAGGGAAATATAGCTTGACCATGATGCAGGATTACCTCAATAAGAGGGCATCTTGGTTACTGGCTTCTGCTCACCACGTCTAATCTTACGCTCCAATAATGCTGGGGTTAAGAAGAGTCCGAGCATTACTAAAATTAGAACCGAAAAGGCAGGCGAACCCAGACTGCCCTCGGTATAAAAGGCGACTAGAGTCAGAGTCAGAAGCCCCGATATAAGTAACACTGCTATTTTTGACCAACGCTGCCTCAAACGAATGAACATAGCCACACTTGCTGCTAGAACTAAAAAGGTCAGTCCAATCCAGGGGGCAAAATGTTGAAGGCGCTCAAGACTATACTCAGGGAATTTACCCTCTAGCGCCACAGCTAGGAACCAGCCGATAATGACTGGCGCCGGAAGCAACATTAGAGAGCTGTATAACCAATCTCTCTTTATGGTTTGAACGGTAATAGAGTATAACAACCAAAAAACCAACGGGATGTAGAGAAGTATTGCCAACCACGACCATCCTTTAGGTAGATAAAGTAAGAGAATACCAGCGACTACTACCGGGAGCAGAGAGTAACCCAGCCATGGAAAGAGCCAAGTTGGTTTCCCATGCCACCAGCCGTAGGCAGCCGTACCGAGGATTAAAACAATCGTGACTGATAGCCAGCCAATACTGTACCACCAATTCAAGGCAAATAATAGGGCAAAAAAGAGGTGTGGCGTTGAAGCTAATAGCGTCTGCCGCCAGGTACCCTGGCTATGAGCTTCATATATCTGACGAGCTACTAATTTAGTCGAGCCCAGCAGCTTCACACATCTCTTAGTTGCTTCCTCTTCAGATAGACCGCTTTGCTTCAGCTCCTCGACCCTATCCTGAATATGGGTCTCTAGCTCGTCAATAATTTCTGTCTCAGACGAGTGGTCAAGTCTCAGATTATCCCTAACACTGTCCAGGTAATGGCTCAGTAGAGTTGTCACCTCTCCCACCTCTCAAGCACTCTTGGCTGAATAATCAGGTTCATGGCAGCCAGAAAGTCTTCCCACTGGCTCCTTTTCTCCTCCAGAGCATAGTGTCCTTTAGCGGTAATAGTGTAATATTTCCTGTGCCGACCACTGGGCAACACTTGCCACTTACCCAGGATTAGCCCCGCCTGTTCTAAACGGTGAAGAACAGGATAAAGAGTGCCCTCCTTGAATTCAAAGTAACCTTCACTCCTTCTCCCAAGCTCTTTAAGAATTTGATAACCATACATCGGTTGCTGAGCTATTAAGCTGAGGAGTAAAGAAGCAATGCTGTCTTTCATTAACTCGTGCCTTTTCACCATTCAAGTTACCTCGCTTACCAATAATACCTAGAAATGCTATGTATTATAAGGATATTAATACAGTTTGTCAATAGGGCTACACATAGGTCGTTTAATTAAGGTGTTTAAAGGGGGAGAAGTTGCCCCGAAACAAACTATTTCGGGTTGATAAATGTATCTAAATGTAGGCACCAAATTCAATGAGGGAATGACCTTTATTATGAGGGTAACTGATGACTACCGGTGTCCCTGTCCCCTTGGTAGGACTTCCAACCTATTCCTCTGCTTTGCCCCAGGTCTGCATTATTTCCTTTAGTTGTTGGGCAAGCTTGGGATTGGAGCGCAGGCGGTTAATGAAGATGGGACAGCCTTCCAGCAGTGAGTTCTGGGCGGCAGTTGCCATGCTGGATAGGAGGTTTTGAATGCCAAGGTCAGCCTGCTGTGAAACATTCATCCCAGGTGCTGATGACTCTAGCTGTCGGCGGATATCCTCAGTAGTGAACCTCATTGGCATTACACAGGATTTATACCACGGGCACTCCTTACACTGGACTACCCCATAGGCTTCATCTAAAACATCACCCATATCTATTCTCCTTGTAACTTACCATTTTTAGATTTAAAAAACTACAACCTGAGCTAACTAGGAAAGACTGTCCTGATGCCTGCCTCTATTTCTTCCTTGCTCTGGAAAGGACCAGTTTTTATACCTTGAATTATACCATCTTTGTTAATGAGGAAGGTAGTTGGAATATAACGGATGCCATATTTCAGGGCTATGCTCCCTCCTGGATCAAGTAGCGCTGTGAAGGAAAAGTTATTGCTTTGCATAAACTCGCTTATTTTGGAAGCGCTATCCTCACTGTTTATAGCCAGCACCACCAGTCCTTTGCCTGACCATTCCTCATATACCTGTTGTAGAAAGGGCATCTCATAGATACAAGGAGGGCATCGGGTTGCCCAGAAGTTGATTAGCACTGGTTTACCCCGAAGGTTACTGAGAGAGATGTCTTGTCCATCAGGTGTTTGAAGCTGGAAGTCAGGTGCCTGATTACTTCCCTCTGGGACTTCTGGGACCTGAGGAGTAGAGTTTGAGTTGCAGCCAGCCATTAATAGCGTCCCGGCTAGTATCACTATCAATATTGCTTTTCTTACTTTATTCATGGTTCAGTCTCCTTGAGTTTAACTCAAAATTATCTCTAAAACCAGACCAGCTTGTTGGTCAGGATAAGTATGCCCACGGCAATAAGCAATACACCACTAGCAATATAGATTATACTGGAATAACGGGTGATTTTCTTTAATAACGGCGCGATAGAGTCAAAGGCGGCACCTATTGCCAAGAAGGGGAGTCCCAGCCCTAGGGAATAAGTAGCTAGCAGGTAAGCTCCGTGCCATGCTGTCTCCGAACTCCAGGCAAGAGCCAGGATACCTCCCAGTATGGGACCAACACAGGGTGTCCAGGCTAGGCAAAATACGGCTCCGGTCAGGAGGGAGCGCAGGTAACCGGTAGTAATACCCTGAGATGGGGCTAGACGCCTTTCATAATTTAGCCAGGGCACCTTCAGGGCAACCAGCATGAATAGCCCAAAGGCTATCAGCAGGCTACCGGATATTGTACGGATTGCTGCAACATGAGCGCTAATAGTGAATCCAGCTAGGCCGACAACAGCGCCAAGAGCAGTAAAGACTATGGAAAAGCCGACTACGAAACTGAGCGAATGGAGGAATATGGTGACGCGGCTTCTAGCTGCCTTGGTCTCAAATATTTCAGGGCCAGCTAGGCTAGCTAAGTATACTGGCACCAGAGGCAGCACGCAGGGCGATACGAAGGAGGCTATTCCGGCAGCGAAGGCAATTAAAAATGATGTATGTTCCATTGTCTACGTTATAATTAGCTTCAATGCTAACTGACTTGACCCGAAATATCAAGTTAACCCGTAGTTGCTTATACCTCGCGCTATAAGTAATGCCCCTATTTACCATGAGGCTGGAACTGTCTATAATATTCTGGTATGAGAAATGTGTGCCGAAGACGTAGCTGTGCCTTTTGCTGATGCCCCTGGGATGGAGCAAGTAGAGGCAATTATCAACAGTTGGCGGAGACCCGCATTGCCAGACAGATTGGAGCACCTGGCTCTGAATGTTGGTGAGGGTAGCACGATAGAGTTAGCCCATCTGATCAGAAGAAGCTTAGCAGAGATTCAGAATGTTTGTCACAAGGCTCAGCTTGAGGTTAAACTCATTAGCTGGCTCTATGATTTTATCAGGGCAAATGTAAAGAGAGGCAGGGTGTTTAATTTGGGTGAGGTTTTGCTACAGGGTAGTGCCGATTGCCTGGGTTATGCTAAGCTGTTTACGCTGCTGGGTCGGTTATTTGGTCTCGATGCCGGTGTCATAGAGATAGTTGTGGACAATGCCGGAAGGTATGTGCCTCACACTGCTGTTTTGGTCAGGTTATCAGACGGCCGCTTACGGGTCATTGATTTATGGTACGGGTCGAAGAATATCAGGCACAAAAGGATTGGGTTGCAGGTAAATCAAGGCGGCGCTTGGAGAATTGAAGATGTGGAGATGGGGAGGCTGAGTAATCAAAGAGAGAAGTGTTATCTGCCTGATTCCTGTGTAGATGCCATAACCCACTATATTTACGGGAATCGGTATTTAGAGAGACAGGAGTTTGATAATGCTATTAAGTGCTATTCAAAGGGCATATGTCTTTATCTAGGCAATGCCAGATTATTTTATAATAGAGCCATTGCCTATGAAAATTTAGGTGAATATGAGAAGGCGGATGTCGACTATGCGCAGGCGTTGCGTGATAGTGCTGCCATGATACGCCTCTTGGCTACAGAGCACGATGAGGTTACTGCTCTGCTTGACCTTGATGCCAAGGGCTTGGATAGCCTGGCTCAGGATATGTATTCACTTTACCGTGGGTTTGCCACTGGTAAAGAGGTTCAGCTATCGACAGTCGCCAGGAAATTTGGCTTATCTGAGGCGAAGGCAAGGGCTATCTTATCTTTAGTAGAGGCTAAGTTAGCTGTTGGTTCAGATTAAGCCACCGAAAGGGGGAAGCAAATGAGACCACTAAGCTATACTCAGGTTTCGCAGTATTTGTCCTGTCCCTTATGCTACAAGCTCCAATACATTGACGGTTTGAAGCCAAAGGACAAGTGGTATTTTAGTTTTGGCTCAACACTGCACCTCTGTGCCGAGTATTTCTTTAAGGTTAGTGTGCCCCCGCCACCATCACTGGAGGAGCTGCTCCAGTTTTATGAAAGTACCTGGCTTTCTGAGGGATATGATTCAGCAGAGGAAGAGGCCAGGTATAAGGCTTATGGACGAGAGATACTATCCAGGTTCTGGGAGATGCACAGCTCAGATTTCAGAATGCCGGTGGCTGTGGAAAAGCTGTTTTATGTTGATATTGATGGGATAAAGCTGAGGGGCTATATCGATAGGATAGATAAGCTAGATAGCGGTGGTTTATCTATAGTCGACTATAAGACAAATAAAGAGCTTTTTACTACCGGTGATTTAGAGGAAAACCTTCAGTTGACTTTATATCAACTGGCGGCTGAGCAGACCTGGCAGCTTCCCGTGGAGAGGCTTACCCTATATCACCTAAGGTCAAATACGCCTTTTAGTTGCCAACCGAGGAATAAGGCACGACTTGACGAAGCCAAGTGTCTGGTTTTGAAGGTGGCTGATGGCATTGCTGAGGGGAGATTCCCGGCTATTGAGAACCAGTATTGCCCTTGTGACTTCGCTGAGCACTGCCCATACTACAGGCAGAAGTATGTAGAAATTGTAGCTGAGCCAAAGGAAACTGATATCCTGCGAGGAATGGTAGTAGCTGAGGTGGTAGAGCACTATACCTCGCTGCAGAACCAGATAAAAGAGCTCCAGTTGCAGCTCGATGAGACAAAGCAAATGATTATTGATTACTGCCTGGCTAATGGATTAAATCGGGTTTATAGTAAGGAGCATGCTATCACCTATAAGCTGGTGGAGAGAACGGGCTTTAGCGAGGATGAGATCAGGAGTCTGCTTGAGCCTGAGGGACTGTGGAGTCGGGTGCTTAGCTTTGACCAGCCCAAGCTCAGGCAGCTTATTATTGATGAGGATATAGCTAGGGAGATTAGAGATAAGCTGGAAGCCTTAAGACAGGTTATTTCTTCCTATCCCCAGTTATGGGTCAAAAGGCTTATTGAAGGGGAGTGATTATACTTAGTGATTTTATGGAGGTTAGAAAGTAATGGGGGTAAGCTACCAGAATGAATATCGTAGAAAGCTGATTTCGGCTGAGGAGGCAGCCGGACTGGTGAAGTCCGGGATGTGGATTGACCTGGGTGCTGTTACCGGATTTGCCTCGTTGGTAGATGAAAAACTAGCCAAACGAGCTCGTGAATTAGAAAGGGTGAAAATCCGGGCTGAGAATACAATGACTCAGCTTCCTAAGGTAGACCCTGAGCAGGAGCACTTTATCTACAACTCGTGGTTCTTTTCAAAGTTAGAGAGGGAGTATCACGATATAGGATGCTGTTCGCACATACCGTATAACTTAGGTGAGGGTCCCCGAATGTATAGAGAATGGCTAAAAGATAAGGTGGATATAGCCTTTATCGAGGTAACACCGATGGATGAGCATGGCTACTTCAATTTTGGGGCAACTATCATGCGACACAAGGCGACATGTGATGTTGCTCGGACTCTGGTAGTGGAGGTTAATGAATCACAGCCGTGGGTTTACGGTGGCTATGATGAGGTGGTTCATATTTCGCAGGTCGATTATATTGTTAAAAACGAAGAATATAAAATATCGGAATACCCGGTGGGACCGGTAGTAAAGGAAGATGAAGAGATAGCTCAATACCTGGCGGAGCTGATAGAAGATGGAGCCACTATCCAGTTGGGTATTGGCGCTATACCCAATGTAGTCGGTAAGCTGCTGATAAAACATGGTTTGAAAGACTTGGGCATACACACCGAGATGTTTACCGAGAGCATGGTGGAACTTATTGAAGCCGGAGTGTTAACCGGTAGGAAGAAAAGCCTTAATTCCGGTAAAGCCGCTCACTGCTTTGCTGCTGGGACAAGAAAGCTATACCAGTTCATGAATCGCAACCCGGTGCTTGCCGGTTTCCCGGTTGATTATACTAATAACCCTTATATTATTGCCCAGAATTACAAGCAGGTAGCCATAAATAGTGCGCTCAGGGTAGACCTGAAGGGGCAGGTATGCTCGGAATCGACTGGATTCCGTCATATTAGCGGCACCGGTGGGCAACTGGAGTTTACCCGAGGGGCTTATATGTCACCTGGAGGGAAGGCATTTATCTGCCTCCACTCTACTTATAGGGATAAGGATGGCAAATTAGCGTCAAATATAGTGCCTACCCTTGAGCTCGGTGATACTGTTACCGTGCCGGCGACTGATGTCTCTTATATCGTAACCGAGTTTGGGGTGGTGAACCTTAAAGGGAAGAGCACCTGGCAACGGGCAAAGCTCTTGATTTCCATTGCTCACCCTGATTTTCGCGATGAGCTGGAAGAAGCAGCCCGCAAGATGAATCTAATAACCGGGGGAAGCAGCGAATTAGGTTATGATGTTGATTAAGGTGTCGGGAATTCAGCCACATCTTTTGGCGTAGAAATTAATTGACCTTGCATTTTTTGCTAAATTCCTTTATTCTGTATGAAAATTAAATAGGCAGCCTGGAGGTGCCTGAACCGATTCAGGTAGAGCGGAGAGCAAGTCGGTGAGAATCCGACGCAGTCCCGCCTGCTGTGACTGATAGGTAGTCCTGTCAGAAGCCAGAACGCCGAACCTCCGAGTATTCCTGAACCTCCGTGGGGAAAGGGGGTGGGAAACATGTTTGACGAGACATGATTATCCCCTTGTCCGAGCGGGCAAGGGGTTTAATTTTATCTAACAAATTTAATTTAGAGGCAATATTTGGTAAAAGTGAAGCGATATGGATATTTTGCTGATATTGGTCATCGCTCTAGTAATTGATTTAACTCTGGGTGAGCCGCCCCGCGCCCTACACCCTGTGGTATGGATGGGTAAATTAGGCTCACTTTTGGAGAGGGGTGGTATTGGTCGTCACTCCCGAGTTCAGTTTGCCTACGGGGCTGGGATGACTTTGTTACTTTTAGGGCTGTTCACTGCCTCGGCATATTTCATCGTGTTCTATCTAAGGAGCTTTAATTTCGCTGCTTATGTGATTATAGGTGCGGTACTACTCAAATCCACCTTTTCCCTGAAGGAACTACGGCACGAGGCAATCAAAATCAAAAACCTTCTCTTGAAGGAAGAACTGGACGTAGCACGCTTTGAGCTACGCTCGCTGGTCAGCCGCAACACTCAGGATTTACCCAGCCCACGGCTCGTATCAGCTACTGTAGAGTCGGTAGCGGAAAACACCTGCGACAGCTTCGTTGCCCCTTTGTTTTATTTTCTGCTCTTTGGTATCCCAGGAGCCGTTGCCTACCGGGTAGTCAATACTCTAGATGCTAGGATAGGCTATCACGGGAAATACGAGTATTTAGGCAAGTTTGCCAGTAAGTTGGATGATGTGCTTAACTTTGTACCAGCGAGATTGACGGCGCTACTCCTGGTTGCAGCCAGTTTTTTATCCAAAAGAGACGCCCGAGCTTCGTGGCAGGTTGCGCTCAGCGCGCACGCTAAGACCGAAAGCCCCAACGCTGGCTGGACTATGGCAGCAACTGCTGGCGCGCTCAATGTGCAGCTGGAGAAAGAGGGGCATTATAAAGTAGGCACGGGGGATGCCCCTCTGACGCCAGAGACTATCGATGCCTCATTGAAGTTAACACAAGTAGCGGTGTTAATCTGGGTGGTAATATGTTTTATAGCAGGAGCGATTTACTTTGTCGTTACGGCCTAAACCCGAGGTAGAGAACCTGGAAGCCTGTCTCCACGGCGGACCGAATCGGGCTGAGTTGGCAGCTGTGGGTCTTACCCCCGAGGCGATTCTCGACTTCAGCGTCTGCTCTAACCCATTTAAGGCTCCACCAGGGGTGAAGAAAATTTTCAATGATATTGCCGTTAATCGTTATCCTGATTCGGAGGCCACCGAGTTTAAGGAATGTCTTTCGGGAAAATTGGAGGTGGCTCCCGATAACATTCTGGTTGGAAGCGGTGCTGTAGAGCTTATTCGTCTCATCGCTTTGACTTACTTTGGACATGGGGATTCTGTCCTGATTCAGGAACCAACCTTTGGCGAGTACAGGGTCGCCTGTCAAATCGTTGCGGCGGAGGTTATTAGCCAGTGGGGGAGAGAAGGGGAGAGTTTCGCACCAGGTATAGAAGAAACCGTCAATCTTATCAGGCAACACCGCCCTAAAGGGATTTTTGTCTGCAATCCCAATAATCCCACCGGTCAGTACCTCACTAGGCAAGAGATTGAAGCGATTTTAGCAGCCTGTGGCGATAGCTTGCTTATCCTGGATGAAGTTTACATAAACTTTGTGGATGAGAACTGGTCTTCTATTGACTTGATTCATCGGGGGAATGTGGTTTTGGTGCGCTCTATGACCAAGGACTATGCCTTGGCTGGACTACGCCTTGGTTATGCTGTTGCCAATCAAGAAATTATTGATGCTCTGCGACGGGTTCGTCCCCCTTGGAATGTTAGTGTGGTGGCTCAGAAGGCGGGGGTCATAGCTTTAGGGGAGGCGGATTATCTGGAGCAATGTAAACAGGATATAAAAGAGGCAAAGCAGTTTCTCGTAGGTGAGCTTACCCGAATTGGCTTTACCCTGGTTCCATCAAGGACAAATTTTTTCTTGGTAAAGGTAGCCAATGCCAAGGCATTCCGCGCCACTCTGCTCAGACAGGGCATCTTGGTGCGTGATTGCACTTCTTTTGGTTTGCCTGGGTATATCCGTATTGCCCCCCGCACCATGCCTGAGTGCCAAAAACTTATCACCACCATGCATTCACTAACGCAGGAGGGGAAGCTAAAGGTCGATAGTTAATAAGGCAGGGTTTCTATATTTGGAGATGTCAGAACTTTTAGCCAATACAATTGGGATGATAAAACCCCTGGATAGGGCGGCAATGGTAGCTGCCCGGTCACGGCAGGATACCCTGACCAAGCCGCAGGGTAGCTTGGGCAGGCTGGAGGAATTATCTGTGCGGCTGGCTGGCATTCAGGGTAAGCCCATCCCTCAAATCAGGCATAAGGCGGTTATTACTATGGCTGGCGACCACGGGGTAGTGGCTGAAGGGGTAGGTAGCTGGCCTCAGGAGGTAACGGCCCAGATGGTTTATAATTTTCTCCGTGGTGGGGCTGGAATCAATGTGATTGCCCGTCAGGCAGGAGCCAGGATTATTGTGGTTGATATGGGGGTAGCCACTGAGCTGGAACCTAATCCCAAACTTTTATCCAGAAAGGTTGCCCTTGGTACTCAGAATATGTGCCTGGGTCCGGCTATGACCAACGAGCAGGCAGTAAAAGCGATAGAGATGGGAATTGAAGTGGTAACGGCTGAGGTGGCTAAGGGGTTGGATGTAGTAGGCACCGGTGATATGGGCATCGGTAATACTACTGCCAGCAGCGCTATTTGCGCCGTTATGATGGGAAAATCGGTGGCTGAGGTGACTGGGAGGGGCACTGGCATAACCGATGAGCAGTTGGCACGCAAGGTGGAAGTAATAACCAGAGCCCTGGAGGTGAACCACCCTGACCTGGCTCAGCCTCTGGATGTGTTGGCAAAGGTAGGTGGCTTTGAGATTGGGGGGCTGGTTGGAGTGATGTTAGCCGCAGCTGCCCACCGCATTCCGGTAGTTATTAATGGCTTTATCTCCGGGGCGGCAGCTCTAATAGCCACGACACTATCACCAGGATTAAAGGACTTCCTTATTGCGGCTCATGTTTCGGCTGAGACTGGTCACAAAATATTGCTCCGGCATCTGGGACTCAAGCCCTTGCTGAATCTGGGTATGCGCCTGGGTGAGGGCACTGGTGCTGCCTTGGGAGTATTTCTGGCTGAGGTAGCAGCCAGGGTTCTGGCTGAGATGTCCACCTTTACTGAAGCTGGAGTATCAGAAGGGGGTTAAGCCAAGCAGTTGAGCTTCTTAGTTGCACTGAGGTTTCTGACTATTATATCCCTGCCCTGGCGGCGTGAGGTAAACCCGGAGGAAGTAGGTCGCTCTATAGGTTACTTCCCTGTGGTCGGAATCGTAATCGGGCTTATTTTAGCTGGATTGAACTGGCTGCTAGCGCTTGGTTTACCTTCGGCTGTGGTTAATGTGTTATTGATAGTTGCCTTGGTGGTGATTAGTGGTGCCCTGCACCTTGATGGCTTGATTGATACCTGTGATGGGATGGGTGGTTACAGGACAGTTGAGGATAGGTGGCGGGCGATGCGTGACAGCCGGGTCGGCGGCTTTGGTATTATCGGTGCCTGTTGCCTGCTACTGGTTAAATATATCTCATTGAATAGTGTGCCCGAGCCTTTGTTAATGGCGACATTGATGCTTATGCCGGTGGTAAGTCGCTGGGCAATGGTCTATGCTATTTTCGCCTATCCCTCTGCCCGCCCGTCAGGTTTGGGGAAAATGGTTAAACAGGAGGCTAGTGCGCAGAGTTTTACCATAGCTACGGTTATAACCCTGGTGGTAGTTATAGGTCTGGCTCGATTAGCCAACATGACTTACTTTTATCTGGCAGGCCTGGCTATAATGTTTGGCATCTGGATTATAGTTATGGTCGTGGCAACCTATCTGAAGCGTAAGTTTTCCGGTCTTACCGGTGACACCTATGGTGCTATAAATGAGGTAGCTGAGGCTTGTGTTCTCATTCTTGTCTGTCTGCTAGCTCACAAACAATGGTTGGTTTAACCTATAGAGAAGATTAATTTTTAGGGAGGTCCCATGGATAAAGTTTTTACCTCGTGGAGCGGAGGGAAGGATAGTTGCTTTGCCTGTTACCAGGCGGGTGTTAGCGGACTGAAGGTTAATTACTTGGTAAATATGATAACTGAAGATGGCAAGCTCTCGTGGACTCATGGACTGTCGGTTGAGTGGCTACAAATGCAGTCGCAAGCCCTTGGAATTCCGCTGGTTCAGAGACGGACTACGATGGCTAATTATGAGGCTGAATTTAAGGATTTGCTTCGTGCCTTAAAGCAGGAGGGAGTAAATGGTGGTGTCTTCGGTGATATTGACCTTGAGGAACATAAGCAGTGGATTGATCGGGTATGTTACGAGGTAGATGTCACCCCCCATCAACCCTTGTGGGGGCAGGCTCAGGAGAAAATACTAAAGGACTTTGTAAGCTTAGGCTTTGAGGCGGTTATAGTTGTGGCTAAGGCTGACCTGTTTGGGCAAGAATGGTTGGGTCGAAAGGTTGACCTGGATTTCCTTAAGCTGTTAGATGAGCTGAAAGAAACAAAGAACATTACGCCCAGTGGTGAAGCTGGGGAGTATCACACCTTTGTTATTGATGGGCCTATATTCAACCAGCGGCTAGAAATCATGGAAACCAACAAGGTGTTAAGGGAGGGGCGCTGGTTCCTGGAGATTTTGGAGTGTGCCCTGAGGTCTAAATAGTAAGTATAAGGTTATGGGAACCCGGAGGTAAGGTTGGTAAACGTTCTAATAATTGGTGGTGCCCGCGGTGGCAAGAGCCAGTTCGCTCAGGAGCTTGCTTTGAAGTCAGGTAAACCGGTGCTCTTTGTGGCTACAGCAATTGCTGGCGATGAAGAGATGCGACACCGCATTGAGGAGCATCAGAAGGCAAGACCAGCAGCTTGGAGCACCCTTGAGGTTACTACAAATGTTGGCAGCCAGATTGAGCAAAAAATCGGTGGCGCTCAGGTGGTGATTATAGATTGCATCACCCTCTTGGTTAATAACATTTTCAGTCAATACGGCAGCCAAAGTGGTGAAGAAATCGATGCTTCACTTGTTGAGGAGAAGCTTACTGCTGAGATTAACGAATTGGTGGAGTGTATTAACCGGGTTGATGCCAGCTTCATTATTGTCACTAATGAGGTTGGCCTGGGCTTGGTTCCGGTTAACAGAGTGAGCAGGTTGTATCGCGATTTGTTGGGTAGGATGAATCAGATGCTGGCACAACAAGCTGATGAGGTTTACCTGATGGTCGCTGGCTTACCGGTGCAGATAAAACCAGCTAAGGGTAGCTGGCTATAGCTTTGGTCTCCGCCGTAGCGTTTCCTGTAGATTTAATAGCATAACTTGGTGCTGTTTATATTGGCCAACCCAACCAGTCGAAGACACCAACCATCTTGAGTCCCATATAGAATATTACCGCAATGAAAATATACTTTAATTGCTTGGCTGGCAGCTTGTGCGAGGTTATGGCGCCGACCTGTGCCATGCTAACACTGGTAACTGCTAGCAGAAACCACGAGGGTAAGTTGACATAACCGATAGAATAGTCGGGTAGATTGGGAACGTCAAGACCATTTACAATATAACCTGTAACACCGCCAATACTGGTAAATATCGCCACGGCTAGGGAGGTAGCTACCGCATTATGCATCTTGAACTTTAGGGCTAGCACTAATATTGGAATCATCAGCACACCACCGCCAATACCGAGAATACCGGTAACAATGCCTAGTGGGATAGCCCAGGCAACCCACAGCCATGGATTATCCACAGGTTCTTGCTCAATTTCGGCTTCTCTGGCAGTAAGCATCCAGATACCACTGAGAAGGACAATAGCACCAAAGGCTATCTTTAGCGCTGAGCCGGGTAGATGGGTAGCTAGGGTAGCCCCGCCGAAGGCGCAAATTAAACCGCAGCTACCCATAATGATGGCTGCCTTCCACCACACCGCTCCCCTTTTATTATGTCTCCAGGCTCCACTAGCAACTGTAGGCAAAATAACCAGCAAGCTTGTGCCGAACGCCAGCTTTACCGCTATATCGGGTGAGACACCCATATTGGTAAATATCATAAACTGGACTGGGGTCATGATAAAGGCGCCGCTAACGCCCAGTAGACCACTGGCGAAGCCAACGCCGGCGCCGGTTACCAGTAGAATGATGATATGAGCTGTTACCACTTAGCTATTTTCTCCACATCCAGCTTCACGCCCAGAAATACACCGAAGGGATTATTATTTGAGGGGAAGTTAGCCATATCTAATGCCCTAGCTGTCTCTTTAGCGATTTTATCTTACTACTAATACTTGAGGTTTTATCTCGCCTAGCGTCTATCTTAATCGTCGTTACTACCCTCATCGCTCCAGCATCAAAGACAGCTTCGTGCATTTTTCTGACTAAAGCTAGTAGCTGCTCCAAATCACCCTCAATAATTGTTCCCATTGCCGTTAGCTCGTATTTTATGTCTTCCTCCTTCGGCAATACCTGTACCGCTTGAGCTATATATTGGCTAACTGAAGGGCTTCCCGTTCCTAAAGGAACAATGCTGACATCGACTAATGCCATTTTTAAACCTCCTTGGAGAGGGCTAATGCAGGTGCTCCATTAATTTTTCCAGTTTGCTATCCATAAGTTGCATCCCCTAACTCAATCACCAGTCCAGCACCACAATCTAAACACCGGTCTTGGAATAGGTGCTTAATCTCTGACTTATATTGGGTGCAGTGGCAAGGGCAAATCAGGGACAAAGGGCTTAACCTATCCAGGTCATAAAATCCGTGGAACCCACCAGCGATGCCGTAAATTTTACCAAATCTTGACGCAGCATCCAAAATGTTTCCCACCCCAGGATGGGAAAAGCCTGCTATTACCATAATACCTTTATCGGTATTAATCGCCAGAGATTGCTCTATGCCTTGAAGCTCGCCGGTACTAAATATGTTCTTGCGAATTTGGAAAGCCCCTTTAATTCTGGTTACCTTTCTGGCTGAAATCCCTCTCCCAAACGACTCTGGAACATAAAGCTCGGCATCTCTAGTAGCTTCCATAATATCTTGGAGACCACCGAAATGGTCCCAATGAGGATGTGAAATCACCACTATGTCGATGGCACCCGGGTCAAACTTTAGTTTTCTCATGTTATGTAGCAGTATAGAGCCATCGGCTCCGGCATCAAATAAGATTTGGGGCGCATCTTGAGCTTCTATGATGCATGAAAAACCCCAGTCTGCTTTTAACCCCGGCTGTTTGACTTCGTTATCATAGACGATAGTGATTTTCATCTTTGAATTTCTTGTAATGCATCACTAAGGATTAAACGGGTTATTTAGTCCACCAAACGTGCGCATGGCACTGAAACCAAAAGAAGGAGTTGAGTTTGGGTTTTAAGTGCTTCGAGTTCTTGCTCTTGGGTCATCTGTTTATTTTATCATTCCCTTTGCTTTAGATAATGCTAATAATGGGCATATGTTCATAATTACAATAACGATTATTTTATCAATTGTCAAGTTTTATGAAGCCAGTGGGGCGAATTGCAACCAGGTCTCCTCATTGCTATAATATTTTCAACAGATGGGGCTGTAGCTCAGCTGGGAGAGCGCCTCCTTTGCACGGAGGAGGTCAGGGGTTCGAGTCCCCTCAGCTCCACTTGGGGTGTCAATAGGCAGAACTCCTAATGATTGCGTTCATCTTCCATTCGGTGGCATTGGCAAACGATATTCGGTCCCGTTGCCTGCTTCTTCAAGTTTTCGACCGAAGAAGAAGTAATCGAAAAAGCTAATGATAATACATTCGGCCTCTGTGCTTCTGTCTGGACAAAAGACGTTGCCAGGGGAATCCGGATGGCTAACAGGATTCAGGCCGGTACTGTCTGGGTGAACGATCACGGCTCTCTTACCGTGGAGATGCCCTGGGTCGGTGTGAAGGAAAGCG
>Ga0209427_10001054_pt1 | contig 31256 bp, 27 predicted proteins | sample DeeMarSWOR136_30_FD_187465 | JGI IMG/M metagenome (GOLD analysis project Ga0209427, IMG submission 187465) | Marine sediment microbial communities from White Oak River estuary, North Carolina - WOR-1-36_30 (SPAdes) (version 2) | ecosystem: Environmental > Aquatic > Marine > Intertidal zone >...
CCTAGGTTGGTGACCCGCCGGACACCGGTCAAATACCGCGGTAAGGTAATCGTCTCCGCGTGAGGGTAGGGATACACCGGATAGGTGCCGATATCCCTGAACTCTGTCTCCTCGACCAAAGCTTGACCACTCTCTTCAAGCATCTTGACGTTGGTGAATCGCCCATCGAGAAACATGGGAATCTCGGTCTCCATGGCATGGAAGCGATGCTCGATCACTGCCGCCCCCTCCACCGGTTCGCCTCCATGAATGTGGTAGATATCGACCGCGTCCACCTGCGATAGTACATAATCAGCACAAAAGCGCACCAACAGGTTGGCCAGGCCTGGCGAGTTCCCCATCCCAATCAAAGCGGAAACGCCAGCTTCCCGCGCTGCTCCATCCAGAGCCAGTTCTCTCACCGTGGCATCCAGGTCATCGCAGACGTCAACGTAGTTGATCCGCGCGTCGATCACCGCCTGCAGGATTGCGGAACCGTGCTTGTAGAAAGGCCCGATGCAGTTAAGCACCACCGATGACCCGGCCACGGCCTGCTTTATGCTCTCAGCCTCATCGGCATCTACATCGACCACAGAGATCCTGGAAGGATCGAGCTGCTCAGCCAACCGGCAGGCGAGCTCGGTTCTCTTCTCCGCGATCACAATCTCAGAAAAGTCGTCCCTGGCGGCGAGCGTTCGCACAGCCACGGAGCCAACCGCTCCACAACCTCCCAGTACGGTTATCCTAGACATCGAGCACCTCCCACCACGTTGTGGTTCTATCGTGCTGCATGGACTGTTGCTCCATTCTACTGCGCTGCCAAGACGCTGTCAATCCTATCGCTCCGAGCAGCGGATGTTCAGCTGTCCACGAAGCAGGCTCTGCACCTCGCTCATCCGATCTGCCAACGCTGTGGGAGTGCCCAGCCGCCGCTCAATATCCTCCAGTCCGTAGCCGTCTAGCGTCAACTGATCCGCGTCATTGAACATCACGGCTGGCAGGACCAACCAGTCCCCAAGGTCCTTGCCCTGCAGCGCGCGGACCACATCCTCTCCTACCAGCAGACCGGAGACCGTGACCGTGGAGCCAAAGAACTCGTTGGGCACAGCCTCAACTACGATGGCTGTGCCACGTGCTTCAGTCAGCTCCGCTGCCAGGACTCGCATGGTAGCCGCGATGAGTGTGCCGCAGACGAGAGTTACTCGGTGACACAGCCCCAGGCCTGGACGGCCTTGATGTTTCGCCTGGCCCCAGTCATCCAGCAGCTGGCGCGTCAGGCCAACGCCGTTGGCCAGCTGTGGAAAGCCGTCATAGGCCTTGGCCGAAGGCAGGTGCAGGCCGGCCATGAGGTAGAACTCATCTGAGCAGTAGATCAGCCCGATGCCCAATCGCTGTCGATGCCCGCGCTGAAGCGGCTCGATTCGGGCCACCACGCTTGCTGCTTCCTTCGCAGTCAGAGGCCGCAGCCCACACGACTGATAACGGGTGATGCCAACCGGAACCACGGCGATGGATACCACTGTGGGGTACAAGGCCGCCAGGTCTTGCACGGTTTGCTCCAGGGCCGGACCATCGTTGAGCCCAGGCGTCACGACAATCTGCGTATGCACGTCGATGCCAAGGGCACCCAGCCGGCGGAGTTGTGACACGACATCGGGAGTCTGCGGCACACCAAGGATCTTGGCCCTAAGCGCCGGATCCGTTGCGTGCACAGAGACGTATAGCGGGCTGAGCCGCTGCTCGCCGATACGCGCCCAATCTTCCTCCTTCAAGTTGGTAAGGGTGATGAAATTGCCAAAGAGGAAGGAATGGCGATAGTCGTCGTCCTTTATGTAGAGGCTGGCGCGCAAGCCCGGCGGCATCTGGCAGATGAAGCAGAAATCACACTGGTTGCAGCAGCGCCGGATGCCGTCGAAAGTGGGCGTGGTGAACTCCAGGCCCAGGTCTTGACCATAGTGACGCACCACATGAAATCCGACGGGCTCTCCGGCATCGCGCTTGGCAACGATCTCCAGCTCTTCCTCCGCTGCATAGAAGCGGTAGTCGATCACGTCACGCAGGGGGTGCCCATTGATGGAAAGGATCCTGTCACCTGGGCGCAGGCCCGCTGCTTCCGCCAGACTGCCTGGTCTGACTTCAGCGACTATGCCGCCGCCCAGAGGCTTCACCGCAGGCTATCCTTGTTCCGGTTGATAGGGGACAATATACTGCGTGGTTGCATTCTCCAGGTCGCTATACACGCCCCGATACTCCGGAGGCAGCAGGGCAGCCAAGCGGTACATGAGTTCCGTTGTCATTGGCAGAAGCTGCTCGCGAGGTGCGATGCCCTCCACCGGCCGGAGATAGAAGGGCCGACCGTACACCACCCGCAGTGGAGTGCGGCGCAGGCGCAGCAGGTTGCGTCCCAGATGCTCCTGGCCGCTGAGCGCGACCGGTACAATAGGCGCGCCGCTGCGCAGAGCGAGCCAGGCCACGCCTGTAAGTCCTGGCTGCAGCGTTCTGGTCCGGCTGCGTGTGCCCTCTGGTGCCATCAGCAGACCGAGCCCTTGCTGCAGAACGGACAGCGATGTGCGGATCGCGCTCATGTCCAGCTCGCCGCGGCGCACAGGGAAGGTGCCATACAGATGCAGTATGGGACGAAAAAGCGGGTTCCTGTAGTTCTCGATTTTGGACATTATGATGACTAGGCGCCGGGTGAGCACGCCAACCAGAACCGGGTCAGCGAAATAGATGTGGTTCATCATAGCGATAAAGGGCCCTTGCTCCGGGACGTTTCCTACGTCCACCAGGTCCAGCCTGAACAGGATCCTGGCGACGATACCGAGCACAAAGTCAGCGAGCCGACGGAACAAGTGTCCTAACCCTTTCGAGCGTACACGCCGTGGTACTTCTCTGGCAACAGCGCTGCGATGCGGCGCATGATCTCATCCCTGCCTGCGTCTAGCTGGGGGCCGCGCGCAGCGCCGCGTGCCAGTGGTCCCTGTAGACGAAACACTGGGCCGATGTTTGCCGTCAGGTGCGGGCGCCGCAGGCGGGCCAGCGAGGAGTAGACGGTCTCCGTACCGATCAACCCGATGGGCAGAATCGGCGCGCCGCTTTTCAGAGCCAGGTAGGCAGCACCCTTCCGGCCACGCTCCAGCGTGTGGGATGGGCTCATACGGGCCTCGGGAGCCAGTCCCAGAACCTTGCCTTCAGCCAGTACTTGAAGCGCGCGGCGGAGCACCTCACGATCGTACTCGTCGCGGTGCACCATGATAGCACCATACAGGCGCAGCAGCTGCCCGGTGATGGGAACGCTCCACAGATCGGACAGGCCAATGGCCTCCATTTCCCAAGGAATACTGGCCATGACCAGCGGCCCATCGAAATGTGCCATATGGTTGAAGACAACGAGCAGGGGACCTCCTTGCGGAAGGTTCTCTCGGCCGTGCACCTCCCAGTGGGAGAACAGGCGCAGCAGGCCTCTCATCAGATTCACCAGGAACCGACGTTTGAAGCTCATGGCTCCACTCCTTTGCTTGACGATCTGGTTTATACGCTGCATCACTTGGTTCACAGTCAAGTTGGTGGTGTCAATGACCACGGCATCGCAGGCGGGATGCAAGGGAGCAGCATCCCGTTCACTGTCTATCTTATCCCGCCGGCGCATATCACCAAGTATGTCTTCATACTGAAACACCTGGCCGCGCTCCGCCTTCTCCCGGTGTCGCCGCTTGGCCCGCTCCTCGGCAGTAGCGTCCAGATAGATTTTGAGCGCAGCCTCTGGCAGGACTATGGTGCCAATATCTCGACCGACCATGACCACACGGCCCTGGAGACCGATGCGGCGTTGCTGTGCACTGAGAGCAGCACGGACCCGTGGATATGCCGACACAGGTGATACCTGCCGCTCCACCTCAGGACGCCTCAGGTCCCACGTCACGTCCAGTCCATCCAGGTACACTGTGTATTGCCTGCCATCCTCCACTGCTGGCTGGCGAACATCAATGTGCACTTTTTCGGCCAGCTCACTGACCATCTCCTCATCGGTGATTGGAATGCCACGCTGCAGCGCGGCCCAGGTCACAGCACGATACATGACACCGGTATCGAAATAGAGGTACTGTAGCTCTTTGGCCAGCAGTTCACCGACTGTGCTCTTGCCAGCGGCCGCTGGACCATCGATAGCGATCATGTCTGGGTATGGCAATGCGACCTCACTGCTCTGTGACTATGATGCAGATTCAAACTGATCAAGCGATGTCATTGCGAACCGGCCCATGGCTGTGACAAGCCTCGCCCGGACCAGAGTGCGAACTCGAAGCCCTCCCGACATCGGCGTCGCTTGCGTCGGGTTCCCATAGGCTAATGCTCTCCCGGTAAGCCCACTGCCTCTGCCAGAAGTTCTCTCTCCTGCGGCGTCAGGGAACGATGCTGACCTGGGGACAGGTTGCCAATCGTGAGAGGGCCCATGCGCACGCGAATCAGCCTACGCACAGGATGCCCCACGGCTTTGCACATGCGACGCAACTGTCGCTTGCGCCCCTCGTGGATCACAAAGCGCAGCCAGGTGTTTTTCTCCTCCCTACGCAGAACCGAGACCTCGGCTGGCCAAGTATAGCCATCCTCCAACTCGATCCCGTCGCGAAGATGCTGCAACGTGCGTGCAGTCGGACGGCCGTCCACCAGCACATGATACTCCTTCTCATGCTCATAGCTGGGATGGGTAAGGCGCTGTGCCAGCTCCCCATCATCGGTCAGAAGGATCAGTCCCTCGCTGTCGATGTCCAGTCGTCCCACGGGGTAAACCCGCCGCTGCACAGGCAGCAGATCGATCACCGTGGGACGACCTTGTGGGTCGCGCACGGTCGACACATAGCCCACGGGCTTGTTGAGCAGGAAGTAGACTCGCTCGGGCAGTAGCTGAATCGCTTTGCCATCCAGCTCAATGTGATCGCGGTGCGGGTCAACCTTGCTTCCCGGAATGGTAACGATCTCTCCGTTGACCTTTACCCTACCCGCGGCAATCAGTTCCTCGCATTTGCGGCGAGAAGCAACACCCGCTTGAGCAAGAACCTTGTGTAGGCGTTCCGACGTCAATCGCTTCGGCTCCCTAGCTTTGACCGAAGATTCCCGTTTCTGCGTGTAGAATCACCACTGAGCATCGCGGACTATTCTACAGGCGTCGACCACTGCGGTCAATATCATTAGCGGCATCCGCCCAAGGCACAGCAAACCATTCGTACACTGCAAGCATTGACACCGGGCAACAGCCGTACAGGAGGCAAAAGGCTGGCGTGTCCTGGCAGGAGATACCGACGTACTCGGAACAGAGACTAACTGGAGTGGCGTTCCCTGCCGTTCACGCTCACGGAGACATGGTCACCCGTCGCTACTGATGCATGCCCCAGTCATGAAAACACGGTGCCAAGCCCTACGGAACGGCCTTTCTCAACTTGAGCTGTTCGATTGGCCCGTAGCTCGATCGACGTGTTCCTGCGCTCCGCTTGCGGGTTGTTGCGATTCTACCACGCGTGAGCAAGCGCTACTGGTCGCTTGTTGGCAGCTATGCTCTCTGCGATGCGCATGCTTGCCCAACGCGAGTCTGTTACGTCGACAGTTGTCGCCTTGCTCTTACATGACAGAATATTCATTCTTGACTTTCGCCGGAATGTCTTTACAATTGTTAATTGACAGTATAAGACGCCCAGTACGATCCTGTCCCCGCCCCTCGCCGGGACTGGGGGGCATCGCCAAGAGAGCACATGTCTGCTGACCCACGGCATGAGCTCTGCGGTCCCGGGAATGCGTTTCGCACCAGCTGGTCAGGCGGGCTGACAGGGTGGTTTCCCAGATTCCGGCACCTTGACGGCACCTGGGCTCCGTGATCGCGAGCCGGCCTGATTATCCTTCTCCCGATGGAAAAAGACAGGAGGAAAGCAATGGCAAGGCTTCTAGGCGTGTGCAACCGTCTGTGTGCGATGGTCGGGCTCTCCAGGCTGGCCATCGCCCTGAGTGTGGCACTGGCACTGCTCACCATCTCGTCCACAGGCAGTGCTGAATGGGCAATCTCGAGCAACCATCAAGGGCTCGCCATCGCGGCTTCCACGCCTACAGGGGATCCTCCCTTCACTGTGGTCTTCCGAAATGGAGTGGGCGGGTACCAGGGATGTGAGGACACTTTCATCTCCGCCTTTAGTCCCCACGACAACTTTTCAGATGGCGAGCTCCAGCTAGGGGAGAAGGGTCGGATTCACACCCTGATCCGCTTCGACGTGTCCGACATTCCGCAGGGCGCGTTTGTAGAGGAAGCCACCCTCAGCCTCTACGTGCACAACTACGGGCAACGCGAAGGGCCGATCGATGCTGCATCGTATCCCGTACTGCGGCTGTGGAAAGAGCTAGAAGCAACCTGGTACCAGGCCACTGATATCGAGGACTGGACGGAGCCTGGATGTCACGGCATCGGAAGCGACCGCTCCGATACACTGCTCGATCAGCAGACGATCTACGAGCGTGATGTTTGGTATTCTTGGGACGTGACGCAAGCAGCGCAGAGCTGGGTCCAGGATTCTGCCTCAAACAAAGGAGTGGTGATCCAGCAGACAAACCTGGAGATGGGCGGCGAATTCGACATATGGTCCTGCGAGTACCTGGGCATCGATCGGCGCCCGTATCTTACGGTTCGCTATTCCATGTCCACACCAACTCCAACTGGCACGCCCACGGCGACACCAACGGACACGCCAACGGCCACCCCCACGCCAACCGAGACTCGTACGCCAACTGAGACACTTACGCCAACCCAGACCCGCACACGCACGCCATCGCCGACGATAACCCTAACTCGAACACCGGCTGGCGATGTCGTCCTAGTAGGCCGAGTGTACAACGCGGCAATCGGGCCCACCTCGCCCATTTCCGGGGCCGTGGTGTCCGTCGAAACGTGTGTGGGACGCGCCTTCCAGTCGGTGAGCGGCCCTGACGGCGAGTATGATATCTTCCTGCCGGGGCAATACCTCAGCGCATGTGTCTGGATCACCCTGCATGGCTGGGCGACTGGCTATCAAAGCTACTCACAAGTGATCTCGGTGGCCGACCTGAGGATGAGTCCCGTGCGAGACATTCCGCTACACCCAATGGGGTGGTCCACCCCGACCGCGACCCGGGTCGCCACAGCTACGGCTGTCAGACACTGGCTGTATCTGCCCATCGTGCTCAAGCAGTCCACTTGATGCGCCTGGAGTGAGGCGAAGGATCCGCGGACTGTTCGCGGAGCCCAAACCACGAGCCGCATGTCGTGCACGGGGTGCAACCGCCGACCGTGCGTCGCTGGACCGCCAAGCAGTACAGCGGATTGCGGCGGATGACCAGCTGGCGTGAGCAGCTCGGGCACCTGCCCTCGTCCTCAGAACATCTATTGCTCCGCTGTATGTTTCCGCGATAGAAGCTGACGTCTCGCCGTGGCCCAGAGCTGCTGCCCCCAGTCCTGCTACCTGCACCCAGCCCGGACCTTGGGCACCCGTTGGCGATATAAATCCCTGTTGGTAAACGTGGTGATTCTGCCGTATAATGAGCTGGGCGACAGTACCATAGAACTGGGTGTCGGCCAGGGAGGCAAATACCCAGCAGGAGAGCCAAGCGCCGCTATCAACTCGGAGAGATGCAGATGCAAGACGAGGGGCTGAACAGCAAGATGCGCGAGGTGCGCGAGATGGCCGATGCCAAGGGCTTCTCCTCCGATCACACGCGCATCTGGGAGATGCTTGCCCTGATCCATACTGAGATATCAGAGGCCACCGACGCGTATAAGAAAGGCTCCGCCCTGGACAAGGTCGGGGAAGAATTGATCGACGCGATCATCCGCATCCTGCACCTGCTCTCGGCACTGGACTTGGATGCCGAAGATCTGTTTCAGCAGAAGATGCGGGTCAACTGGTCGCGCCCTCACAAGTTTGGCACAGTGCGCGGTGGATAGCAGACGCGTCTTTGAAGAAGGAGAAGTCGTGTTGGTCGTCCTCGGCCGCAAGCGATTCCTGATGCGCTTGCTGGCGGGTGAGGTGCAGCACACGCATCGCGGCCTGATCCCTCACGACAGCCTCATCGGAGAGGTGCCTGGCAAGGCGATGACCACGCATCTGGGAGATCCCTTTGTGGCGCTGCCCCCCTCACTGCACGACATCATTATGAGTATTCAGCGTCGCTCGCAGATCGTTTATCCCAAGGAGATTGGCTACATCCTGCTCAAGCTGAACGTGGGCCCTGGCACCCGCATTGTGGAGTGCGGTACGGGCAGTGGCGCCCTGACCATCGCGTTGGCACACACCGTGCGCCCCAACGGCCGCGTGTATTCATATGAACAGCGCGAAGACATGCTGGACACAGCTGCCCGGAATCTGACCAATGCCGGCCTCTTGGACTGGGTAGAGCTGAAGCACCGCGACATTGCCAAGGGCCTTGACGAGCATGACGTGGATGCACTTTTTCTGGATGTGCGCACACCATGGCTGTACGTTCAAGAAGCCTGGAAAGCACTGGTTGAAGGTGGCTTTTTCGGGGCTATCGTCCCGACTGCCAATCAGGTGTCGGAGCTCATCAAGGGCCTGGAGGAGCAAGGCTTTCACGACATCGAAGTATGCGAGATTCTGCTGCGACCCTACAAGACTGTTGCTGAGCGTCTGCGGCCAACAGATCGTATGGTGGCGCACACCGGCTACCTGATCTTCGCGCGTCGGCTGGCACAGGTCCCCGGCGAAGAGATTTCTGAACATGGCGCAACGGAGCACAGCAACCCTTCGGCACCGGAGCTTGGCAAGGGTTAAGGCACTTGACGTAGCCACACTTCGGGTATAGTATAGCCAGGCAGGCACTGCCCTGCTTTGTGCTAGTCATAGGGAATCGTCGTGCCAGATGAAATCGGTTTGTGGTCGCTCTGGTGCTTTGAGGGAGAACAAGCACCCTGGCATGAAGTATTGCTGTCAGATGAAGGATCAAAGGAAATGGCTCAGATACGAAGACTGGTGCTGGACGTCCTGAAACCGCACAACCCCTCGATCATTCAGCTTGCCGGCGAGTTGAGCGAGTTGAGCGGGGTGGAGGCGGTGAACATCAGCATTTATGAGGTCGACCAGCGGGTGGAGAATGCCAAAGTCACGCTGGAGGGTTCCCAAGTCGATTATGATGAAGTGCTCAAGATCATCGGCGAGAACGGCGGTGCGGTGCACTCCATCGACGAGGTGGTCGCGGGCGGCATGATCATTGAGGATGCAGCCACACCCCAAGACGCGCTAACCTGAACGTGTGCTGTGGGTCCACAGTTGGTAGTCGCCACTTGATGGGACAGCTGGAAAACGCCTGTTCACACCGACGCCAGCGTCCAACCACATGCTGTTTGCCTCGAATTGCAGACTGATCGTTGTTTAAATGACCAACCTACGAGAAGAGATCCGGCGCTTTAGAGAGTACGAACAGGTCGCCGACATAAGCGAGATCGCTCGCCGCCTTTTCGCGATGAACTCATTTGATGGCGTGTTGACCATCCTGGGCGTCCTGGTGGGCAACTACCTGGCGGAGGTGCGCAGTCCGGCCACGATCATCGTCACTGGGATGGCCACCAGCGTCTCCATGGGCGTGTCGGGCCTGTGGGGGGCGTACCTGACCGAATCCGCCGAGCGCCAGAAAAGCCTCGATGACCTCGAGGAGGTCACACTGACCGATCTTTCCGATACGCGCATAGGACGTGCCTCGCGTGTGGCAGTGGTGATCGTTGCTGCCGTCGACGGCATTGCGCCCCTTCTGGCCTCTTTCCTCGTGTTGGTACCCTTCTTCCTGACTTCGGTGTGGGGCAACATCCTATACAGTTACTACCTGGCGCTGGTGATTGCCATGCTCAGCCTGTTCGCGCTCGGCGCGTTTCTGGGCACGATATCCAAGCAGAACGTGCTGATCGCCGGCCTGAAGATGATCGTCGCTGGCGCTGTCGCTCTCTTGCTGAGCTACCTGCTCGAGAACGCCCTCCAACCTTAAGAGGGAGGAGATGTGGTCCATGCCGCCACTGCGACCCATTCGCCCCCGGCGGAGACCCTTTGCCGCTGCACGGCAGAGACTGGCCCGAGCAAACGAGCATTTCGCCCACGGCGAGTATGGAAAGGCAGCATCGATCTTCCAGGAACTGGCAGAGGCAGCCGAGGGGCGTGGCATACTGGACCGTGCTGGCGACCTCCGCATGCGGGTTGCCCAGTGCTACCTGAAGCTCGGCAATCTCGACCGCGCGGACGACGAAGCGCGACACGCGTTGCGCCTGTACCTGCGTGCCCAGCGGCCGCGAAAAGTGCGCCGCTTGCTGCCCAAGGTGATGGCCACACTGGAGAAACACGGGCGGCAAGATGAGGCGAAGGAGCTGCGCGAAAAGGCCGAACAGTTGCTGGGCTCCGCGCCCGGTGAAGCTGGCCCTCTCGGGCCAGGCATCATACCAGCGCGCGGCACCCTTCCGGGCAAGTGCCCCTACTGCGGGAGTGTGGTCAACGCCACCTAGCTACTGTCGGATTCGCCATTCACTCGACGAGCCCTGAGGCCGACGCCAAACTGCCCTAGACGCACCATTCGTGTCTCCCGCCCTTACGGGCGACGTAGTCTTCCAGAGCCACATCCCTTGGCTGCAGCCGCCCATGCCGCAGCTGGGTGTGCCGGGCACCAGGTGCAGGGCTCGGTCCCAGGCAGCCACTACGCTGATCGAGGGGGCCCATGCTCCCAAAGCGGACGGAGGTTGGCCGTCACAGGTGGGCCGGCAAGACAAAGGTCTCCGCCAGGTTGAGGGAGGCTAGCGGAGACCCGGTGGTCGCAAACTCGCTGACTACGCGCCTTCTGGTTCCTGCAGAGAGTCCCCTTCCGCCAGTATCTGCCGTGCTTCGTCGGCATGCTGAGCGGGCACTTTGATGCGAACCTGGCCGATACCGTCCACAGTGAGGCCAAAGACGAGGCTGGCGCTGTCGTAGGACAGCAGGGCGGGAATGCCTGCCGCTTCGAGCTTGGACTTGATGACGTGCGCCCTCAAGTGCCCCTGCGCCCTGTGTACCTCGACCAGGTCTGGAATTTCCTCTACTTTCGCGTCCTCTGACATCTCGCCCATGCTGTCCTTCTCTTTCCCACTGTCACGTCTGACTCTGAACACCAGGAGGACGCCCTCGCGCAGCGCCACCTGCGCCTGGGCAGCGGTCATAACATTGCTCACGCCCCGCGCTGGGCCAAAGCGAAGTGTGTCACCGTGCAGCGCCCACTCCAGACCAATGCTCCGCACGCCGACCGCGTCCTGGCCCACAGGAAGCAGTGTGACGATGTCGCCAGGCTCGCCGTCGACTTCCAGCTCACCGCCGCCCCTCAGCAGCCAGACCTCTGTGTCCCCCGATACGATCTTGGCTCTCACGCCGGCCTGCCATGCCATGTCCAACAAGAACACGTTGGCCAGTGTGTGATCCAGCCGGTCACCGGTGGCGCCCAGCAGCAGGATCTCGCGGGCACCTTGCTGCAGTGCGTAACGGACCGCCAGCTCGGTGTCCGTCTCGTCCTTGCGCGCCGGATGATCCACGAGCTGGCAACCGCTCGCTTCCAGCTGCGAGACAAGTTGCCGCGACAGGGAATCCATGTCGCCAACGACCACCTGAGGCACGAGGCCTAGCTGCTGGGCAACCATCGCTCCACCATCCACAGCGATGATCAAGTCATCCGGCCGCACCAGGTGGTTATATCGTTCGTCCTGCTGAACTTGGCCGTTGGCGACAATGATCGCGCGCACGTTTGGCCTCCATTCCCTCTGCGCTGTCCCTCAGATTCTACCACAGGAGGGCAGTCATACTCAAACGTCGGATAAGTTGGCGCACCAAGGGATGTGGGGCCTGCCAACTGCCGCGCTCTTGAGGGCAGGGCCTGGCCATTACTCACGGCTATACTCAGTAGGTCCTGTCCCTCACCTCCACCCCCGGCTCTCAAGGCGCGGCTGACCATCCTCCTCCGCTCTTGTCCGCCCTGCGTGATGCGGATTCGGAAAGGCGGGAGGGGACCGATGACAGGACACTGTCCCATGTTCGGTGCGCACCACAGTTTGCAGAACCAGGACCTTGGCGGCATAATGGGCCCTCGACGGAAAGGAGTGACGGTGAGGCGTACTATCTTGTCAGAGAAGGCAGAAGCATACTTGCAGAGACTGTGTGTGGAGATTCCAAGCCGGCGTGTTGGCAGCGAGGGAAACCGAGCGGCGACGGATTTCTTCGCCCGCACCGTGGGACCCTTTGTTTTCGACCTACAGTGTCCAGAGTTTGACTGCCTCGACTGGACCCACGAAGGCGCCCATCTCACTGTGCAGGGCGCCGCCTTCGAGGCCTATCCCAGCCCCTACTCGCTGGGCTGCCGGGTCAGTGCGCCCCTGGCTGTGGTGTCCACGATCGAGGAGTTGGAGGCTGCGGAAGTCTCTGACAAGATCACCCTGCTGCGCGCGGATATCGCCAAAGAGCAGCTGATGCCAAAGAACTTTCCCTTCTACAACCCGGACCGGCACAGACGGATCATCGCCTTGCTGGAAGCGAAAGTGCCCCTAGCCATCGTCGCGGCTACTTCACGCGATCCAGAGATGGTGGGCGGCGCTGTGTACCCATTCCCGCTGATCGAGGATGGCGATTTCAACATTCCATCGGTCTACATGACGGAGGAAGAAGGCAACAGACTGGCTGCACTTGCGGGCAAGGTGATTTCGCTCGAAAGCCGGGCCACTCGAATCCCTGCCAAAGGCTACAACGTCATCGCGCGCAAAGGCGCCAACATGCATCAAAGAGTCGTGCTGTTTGCGCACATTGACGCCAGGATGGGCTCTCCTGGTGCGGGTGACAATGCCAGCGGGGTAATCGTATTGCTCCTGCTTGCAGAGTTGCTGGCGAACTACCGCGGCAATCTTGGTGTCGAGATGGTGGCCGTCAATGGTGAAGACTATTACTCAAATCCGGGAGAGCAGCAGTACCTTGCCACGAACGCCGGCAGGTTTGACGAGATCATGCTCGGAATCAATCTGGATGATGTGGGCTATCACAGGGGAAGGGTGGCCTATTCTCTGTACGATTGCCCCGATGAACTGGCTGACCCGATACGTCAGGTGCTCTCTGCTTATGGCGGAATCATCGAAGGGCAGGCCTGGTACCAGGGCGATCACGGACTCTTCCTGATGAACAAGAGACCAGCCCTAGCCTTTACATCGGAGCTGCTGACGGAGCTTATGGCGGGGATTACTCACACTCCCAAAGACAGGCCGGAGCTTGTCGATGCTGCCAAGCTCGTCGATATCGCCAACGCGCTGCGGGATCTTTTGCAGCATCTGGACCATAGTCTGCTGTAGGTAGAGAAGAGCGCCCAGCTCACGGTGCAAAAGTTCTATGGTGCGGAACCGGCGACAGCAAGAAACCCGGCTTGTTATTGAAGCCGGGTTTCTCCGTTCCGCTTAACCTGTGTCGAGCACCAAGGGCTACTGGATGGCGTACGTGATCTGCACGCTCATCTGTACTTCGAGCTCACCGGGCTCTATGGGCGCGCCTGCGCCATAGGGAACAGCCGCTGCGGCCCGCTCGTAGACGGGGCCGGCGCCCGTGATGACCTCGCTGATGCTCAGCACATCGCCCACTTGCACGCCGTTCAGCTCCGCCAGGCTCTCGGCTCGCGCCCTGGCATCTTCCACGGCATTGGCACGCGCCTCAGCCTGCAGATCGGTCGGATCATCCACGCTGAACCCGATGCCGTAGATGTTGTTGGCACCAGCGGCTACCACCTGGTCTAGAACGTCGCCCAGCAGTCCCAGATCGCGCACCTTCACCGACACCTGATTGTTGACACGGTACGTCACCGGGCCTTCGGCCCCCTCGACCTCCAGGCGCTGCGGCTCACGCTCCGCCCACACGCTGAAGTTGCTGGTCTGGATGTCCTTGCCCGCGATGCCCAGATCCTTGAGCGCAGCGATGATGTCGGTCATCTTGGCCGCATTGTCATCGACCGCTTTCTGGACTGATTCATCGCTCGTCTCGACGCCAATCGTCACGTTCGCCACGTCGGGCGTGCCATACGCCTTGCCCATACCAACCACTGTGATGCTGCGATTGGGGGGTGTCGCGGCTGAACCTGCACCCGTCGCTGTCGAGCATCCCGTGGCAAGGACCAGAACACTGACTAACAGCATCCCTGCAATAAACATCTTCCGAACAAACATCGTTATCACCTCCTGTGTGTTTGGCCTCTTCGGCTTCGCAGACAAGACGCGCAAGAGCTGCAAAAGGTTCCACAGTTCTCATGGAAAAGAGCACACCGCATGGATTCTGAGCGACCCGGCAGGGAATTGCGCTGCCAATAGAAAAGCCACCAGGAGAGGTCTCCCCTGGTGGCCCTCACTGCGCTGAAGAGCACGGGTCGATGTGCTATTCCTCCTTGGGAAAGCCGGGCATGTAGGCCAGAACGCTGCGCCGCTTGGCCTGAGCCTTGATGTCCATTTCCTGAGCAGCCATCTCCAGGGACACCAGCTTCTCAACGGCTTCCATCCAGGCACCCGATTTGACCGGGGAGTGCCGCACGCGGTGCCGCCTCACGATCAACGCCTCTGGTACGGGACAGACTTGCACGCAAGCACCGCAATACAGGCAGAACCGATCGTCGAGCACCAGGCTCCCATCGCGCATCAGCAAGGCGTCGGTGGGGCAGATGTCAGCGCAGGCCTGACACCCTGCCGGGCACAGGCTTTCCCGCAGACGGATGAGCCCCTCAAACGGCCGGGTCACCTGGAAGGTGACAGGAGATTCCGCCTCACACTGCTTGCAGTAGATGCAATCGCTCTCATCCACTTGCACATCCAGCACCCTGGTGACCTTGCCCTTCTTGCTGCGCTTCACCTGAACAGTAATCACCTCTGTCGGACAGCACTCGACCACAGCATCAACTTTGTCCTTGGGCAGCTGCGAGCCATCCACCGTGATCTCCTTGGTCAAGGTCGGAAAGGCCTCCAGCTCCAGAATGGGCAATCGCTCCTCGCCATCCACGAGCATGGTTAGGGCGTTGACGGGGCACACGATGACGCACTCCCCGCAGAAGTTGCACTTCTGCGGGTCAATATCCACCGTAGGCCGCTGCACGAGCTTCCCCTCTTCCACCACACCCGGCACGAACTCAACAGCCTCTTGCGGGCACACAGCGGTGCACAGCTCACACCCCACACACTTCACCCGGTCCAGGTTCAGCAGGTGGCTGCGGGTAATCATCTTGCGTTCGAGCACCAGACTCTGTTCGTTTGACCGCTTACTCGTTGTACCGCGTTTCATGTTCCTCTCCGGGTGGTTGAGTGTTATTAGAATTCCCTTGGCTTGCCTTCGAGCTGTGCATAGCTAAAGACCGGGCCATCCTTGCACACATAGTAGGGTCCGATGTTGCAGCGACCACACTTGCCAATCCCGCACTTCATGCGCCGCTCCAACGACGAGTAGATGCGCTCAGGTGGAAAACCCAGGGCGGTGAGCTTGGGCATGGTGAAGCGGATCATGATCGGCGGCCCACAGATCACCGCATAGGTGCCTTTGGCCTTGGGCGCGACTTTCTCCACCACGTCGGGCACAAAACCCACGTGCTTCGTCCACTCTGGCGCAGCGCTGTCGATTGTGAGATGAACGCTGATGTCCTTGCGCTGCTCCCAGGCCGCCAGGTCTTCCTTGTACAGCAGCAAGCCGGGCCGCCGGGCGCCGTAGATGATGGTCACATCCTTGAGACGGTCACGGTTTGGCCCGTGGAGGATGTAGGCCGTGAGAGAGCGCAGCGTGGTGAAAGCGAAACCACCACCGATGATCACCAGGTTGTGCCCTTCAAACACGTCTAGCGGAAAGCCATTCCCAAGAGGGCCCCGCAACCCCAGCACCTCCCCCTCCTCCATCTGGTGCAAGGCAGTGGTCAGCACTCCAGCCTTGTTCACCGTGAACTTGAGAGGGCCAGGCTCTGTCGGAGACGAAGCGATGCCAAATGGTGCCTCGCCCTTTCCGAACACAGAGATTTCACAGAACTGTCCGGGGACGAAATCGAAATCAACTGCGTCCCCTGGATTGGCAAAGGCCAGATCGAACGTCTTTAGCATGGCATCGTCGGTTTCGACGTGCACGCTTTCGATGCGCACGGGAAGCGGAAGATAAGGATTGAGGGCCGCTTCAACGGCGGTCGCGGATGGTCGTGCTTTCGATGTCATGCGGACGCCCCCAGTTCGGCCAGTGTCTGGCGGATGTCGATGTTGACCGGGCAGAGTTGGACGCAGCGTCCGCAGCCCACGCAGCCGAGCCTGCCCTGGGTCACGGGCTGGTAGCTAAGCTTGTGCATCAGGCGCTGCCGCACGCGCTCTCGCCCACTTGGCCTCGGATTATGTCCAGATGCCTCCAGCGTGTAGACGCAGTACTGGCACGTGTCCCAGTTGCGAATGCGCTGCCCACAAGCCGCGCTGCCCTCATCCACGATGTCAAAGCAGTGGCACACGGGGCAGAGGAAAGTGCACACACCACAGCCCAGACAAACGGCCTGTATCTCGTCCCAGAACGGGCTATCGATCATCTCATCCAGGCGCTGCTTGACCGTCTCTGTATCCACAGGCTGCGGCAACCGTGCCAGCGCCGCCTCCTCCACCTCTTGGGCCGCTTTCAGATCGGCCTTGGTCGGTTTCTTGAAATAGTCTTCGCCCAGAAGCTTCTTTCCCCTGCCCGTTAGAGCCTCGGCCAGATACGAATCCCCGATGTCGGTCAGGAACAGGTCGAGCCCCTGCTTTTCAAAGGGTCCTCCCCCCAGCGAGGTGCAGAAACACGTGGCCAGCGGCTTATTGCAGCCAATGCCCACAAGCGTCGTTTTCTCGCGCTTGTTGACGAAATAGACATCACGAGCATCTGGCGTGTCGAACACCCTGTCCTGAACCAAGAGGGCACGCACATCGCAGGGGCGAATGCCCCACACGATTCGCTCTGTCTCCACCGCTTCTGTGGACCGCAGAGCGAGCCCACCGTCTGCCTGCTCATAACTGAACAGCACTTCTGTCTGAGGGAAGAACACTTCCTTAGGTGGCTTTCGGGTCACCAGGGTGTCCCAGTCCACATCATTCGGAGAGCCAATCTGGCGAAAAGACACAATTTCCGCTACCCTGGTGGGCGCGTAAACGGTATAATCCTCGAGCAGGCGCGCCAGGAACCTGGCGACGTCCCTCTTGGCAATGGTTTTCTTCATTGATACCTCATCGCCGGTCACAGAATTGAGCCCGCCGCTGGTCGAGCCCCCAGTCGACCCCTCTACGACACATCGGGATCCTCATCAGGCAGGAAGACAGCCAGAGGAGGCGGCTTGTCCACTTCAACGCCAGCCTCGAAACCGAATAGCTCCCACACTGTGCGGCTCGACTTGCCGTTGAGGTACACCAAGTCGATCTCTGTAGGACAGGCCCGTTCGCAAGCCCCGCAGTTCACACAGCGTCCAACCAAGTGATAGGCGCGGCCTATCTGCCAGGCCTGCTGGCCCGCGGGTGTGACGCCCGTTTCCATCCAGCGTGGCGCGGTGTGATCAACGAAGCATTCTTCACAGTAGCACATGGGGCAGGCCTGCCGGCAGGCGTAGCAGCGAATGCAGCGCTGTGCCTCAGAGGCGAAGTAGGCGGCCCGTTCCGCCGCGGGTTTCTCCTCGATCTGGCGCACATACGCGAATGGATCCCCCGATGTGACTTCCACAGGTTCGGCCAGCAGCACATCATAGATCACCGGATTGGGATGGACGCATGCGGCGCAGGAGCGGTAGAGGACCTCCGAACGGGGCAGGCGGATGGAGAAGCCATCGCCCTCGACAACAACCTCATCACCGTCCTGATGGACCGAAGTAACCTCGCCAGGAGCGCGGCGGGGCACGATGCGCCGGTCAATCATGCCCTCGCAGGGAACGCCGATGATGTACAACTTCTCGCGCTCCAACTGGTGCTCGTTGATCAAGGCGACAATGGAACGCGTATCACAACCCTTGGCCACAATAGCCACTCTCTTGTCTCGGACGCCCCGCAGATAGCGAGCTAGGTTGTTCTCGCAGAAGGGTCCCCAGACAAGCCTCTCCGAGTCAGCCGCCTTGCGGATCACAACGGGGGCAGCACGCATGGGGAGAGTTCCCTTGGTGAAGCCAATGACGACATCTACTTCACCGCTGTCCAACAGCCGCTTCGCTTCTCGCTGTATCGCTTCTGTGAGTTCCTGCATTGCTGGTCCTGTTGCTGTCATAGTGCGCACACTGTGTTCGGAAGAACGCCACGCACGGCCAACTCCTGCATCGGTCCCAGCTCCCGGACATCCTGCAGCAACCCGTCTACGAGTGCCCGCAGCCTGCCGCGATCCGTTTCGCCCAGCCAGGCGAATTGCACCCGTCTCTCCTCCAGGCCAACGTACTGCAGGAAGCTCTTGAGCGTGGCAAACTTGCGGCGTCCCACGTAGTTGCCCTCTTTGTAGTGGCAGTGCTCTGGCTGGCAACCCACGACAAGAATCCCATCGGCACCGTGCTGCACCGTACTCAGCAAGAGCAGAGGATTCACTCGCCCCGAACACGGCACCTCGATCACTCGCACGCCATCTGGCTGATGAAAGCGCCGCGCCCACTCGCTGTCGGATTTCAAGCTCCACTGACAGAGGAAGACGACGATCTTGGGGTGCCAGTCGCTCATGCTGCCACCTCCAGAGCCTGCAGCTCTGCCTGGATTTGCTCCAGCAGCTTCTGGTCGCTGTCCTCCGGTACATCGATGGACGCTGACCGACAGGACGCGGCGCAAACACCACATCGCATGCACAGCACCGCATTTACCTCAGCAACCATCTTTTCATGGCCCAGCACGCGTCTCTGCACCAATTGGACCGCATCGTAAGGACACACCTCCACGCACAGCCCACAGGCCACGCAGGTGCGCTCGTTGACCTGAGCGGCAGGTCCGGAGGGCAGATGGCCTTCCCTTTCAGCCAAGGTGCGAAAGGCCTTGAAGAGGTCAGAGATGTGGATGTGCTGAGGGCAGTGTGGATAACACTCGTCGCAAGCTGAGCACATCCAGATGAGATGACTCTGCAGTACCTCCTGCCGCATGCCGAGAATCGCCATGTGCAGGATACGGCGAGGATTGTAGTCTGGATCCTGTCGGCGGACCAGACAAGCCGCCATGCATGTGCCACAGGAGTAGCAGCGCATCAAGTTCTCGCCGCCCGGCTCTGCGATTACCTCGTCTTTGAACCCACTGGTACGGTTGCTCAGAGCTTGCACTGACCCACCTCTTAGACGCTGACTATCGCTTCAAGTGCCTCTGCCACGTCGGGGATCTCGGTTATGCGCCGGAGTCGCTTCTCCAGTTCGGGACGCACGCGTTCGATCTCTTCTTTCAACGCCTCTGGATCCAAGGCTTTGAGCGTTTCGTCCATTTCGCGAATCACGCGGGCATACTTGCCACCCTCTGCTGCCGAAATCCACTCCACGCGGAACCTGTCTGGGGAGATGCCCATGTTCTCCAGGCGCTTGGCCAGCCGCTCGAAGCGTTCAGCACCCACCTGTTGCCCTGTGATGTAGTGGCAGTCCTGCGGATGGCATCCAGAGACGAGCACCATGCCCGCACCCAACCGGAAGGCCTCGAACACAAAGTCCTGATCCATACGAGCCGAGCACATCACGCGAATACCACGAGATGACGCTGGATATTCAAAGTGACTCGTTCCTGCCGTGTCGGCGCCTCCATAACTGCACCAGTGACACATAAAAGCAAGGATCTTCTTCTCAGGTTCCTTGGCGAGCAGCGCACGCAACTGGGCAAAGATCTGAGCGTCGGTAAAGTGCATCTGAGTGATGGCATTGTGCGGACACTCAGCGACACATCCGCCGCAGCCGTGGCACTTGGCAGCGGTAACACTCGCCGCTATCCCCTCCTGGGTAATGATAGCGTTGTAGGGACACTTGGTCGCGCAAATGCCACACTTCTTCCCTTGCGCCATGACACAGCGATCTTCCCAAACAACCGCCACGATGGGTTCTATCTCCCACGTATCAGATCTAAGGATCCGCGCCGCGCGCGCGGCAGCGCCGGCACCCTGAGCAACGCTGGACGGGATGTCCTTCGGCCCCTGTGCAGCGCCAGCCAGGAAAACGCCATCCGTGGGCGAGTCAACGGGCCTCAGCTTGGGGTGGTACTCCATGAAAAACCCGCTGGGACTGCGGCTGATGTTCAGGATCGAGCCCACATCTTCTGCGTCCGCACGTGGCACGGCCGCTGTGGAAAGGACAACAAGCTCCGATTCCAGCTCAATGACCCGACCTAGGCTTTGGTCCTCTGCCTGGATGAACAGATTCCCCGTCTGCTCGTCCTGAGTGATCCTGGATGGTCGCCCCTGGATGAAGCGAATCCCCATCTCGCGAGCGCGCCGATAGAACTCCTCGTATCCCTTGGCAGGTGTGCGGATGTCCATGTAGAAGATGGTGATGTCTGTGTCGGGATGCTCGAGCTTCCACTGTATCGCATTCTTTATGGTGTACATGCAGCAGAAGCCGGAGCAGTAGATCTGGAAGCGCTCGTCGCGCGAACCAACGCACTGCACAAAGGCCACGCTCTCGGGCATCTTGCCGTCCGATGGCCGCATGATCCTGCCACCGGTCGGCCCTGCCGAGTTATTGATGCGCTCCAACTCCAGCGTGGTGATGACATTGCCATAGTGACCGTAGCCATACTCCTCAAGTGGCGTAGGATCAAAGCTGTCAAAGCCCGTAGCTACGACGATGCTGCCGACATCCAGCCAGGTCTGCTTGGGCTGCTGCCCAAAGTCGATTGCATCTAGCGTCCCGCAGGCATCGACGCACTTGTAGCACTTGATGCAGTTGTCGAGGTCAATGGTATAGAGCAGAGGGGATGCCTGGCTGTGCGGAATGTAGATCGCCTTGCGCGGGGCAATGCCCTCCTCGAATTCGTTGGCCACTTCGATCGGGCACACCGGTGCGCAGTCACCGCAGCCGGTGCAGAGGTCGGCAATCACGTAGCGAGGTTTCTGCTCCACCAGGACCTTGAAGTTGCCAATGAAACCTTCGACTCTCTTGACCTCAGTGTAGGTCAGCAGTTCGATATTGGGATGACGCGCCGCGTCAACCATCTTGGGGGCCAGAATTCATATCGAACAATCCATTGTAGGGAAGGTCTTGTTCAGCTGTGCCATCCTTCCCCCAATGGACGGCTCCCTCTCTACGAGATAGGTCTTGATGCCCATATCGGCCAGGTCGAGCGCGGCGTTGATCCCGGCGATGCCACCGCCGATAACCATGGCCGTCTTGGTCACTGGCACCTCAATCATATTCAAAGGCGTCAGGAAGTACGCCTTCGCGATGGCGCTGGCGACCAGCTCCTTGGCCTTCTCCAGGGCTTTGTCCGGCTCATGGGAGTGCACCCAAGTGTCCTGTTCGCGGATGTTGGCCATCTCAAACAGGAATGGGTTCATGCCGGCCTCAGTGACACACGCCCTGAAAGTGGGCTCGTGCAGACGCGGCGAGCATGCGGCCACAATCACGCGGTTCAGATTGTGCTCCTTGATGTCCTCCTGGATCAGTTTCTGGCCCGGGTCAGCGCACATGTAAAGATTGTCTTTGGCCAGTACTACTCCAGGCAGTGAGGACACATACTCCGCAACCGACTTGGGGTCGATGACACCGCCGATGTTTGACCCGCAGTGGCAGATGTAAACTCCAATCCTCAGATCACCGTTGTCGCTCATGTACTTCTCCTACACAGACTATGTTACGTTCTCGACAATGAGAACCGGCGATGAGGTGCAATGCACCCGGCCGCGAGCCATTGTCAGGCTGTCCGTTGGTCAGCTGCTTGCCGTGAGCTCCTGAAGCAGTTTGCTGACGTCTTTGCGTCGCGTCTTCTGGGCAACTACGTCGGGGTCGCTGGGCGAAAGCGCCTTCTTCTCACAGTATGCGATGCACTGCGGCTCATCATAGCCGGCGCGCTTCATCGATGCGGAGAAGTAGCTGCCAGCCAGGCAGTCGCCCAGAAGACCAGTCAGCGGCGACTTGTGGCACACCGCGTGCTTACTGCCCACCGGGACCATCGTGCCAGCGAATGCGCTGTTAGCGAAACACAGCGCGTTGTCTGGACCCAGTGGATCGGCCCCTTTGGGGATGTTATCATAAGCCAACCGTGCAGCCATGGCCACACCGCCGACATACTCCTTCAGCCAGTCATCATCGAGCTCTTGCACATGGGTCTTGCGCTTCGAGACATCAATGTGCAGAATCCTGCCCCAGTACATGTCTAGCCGCCTGCCTCCAGGAAGAGCAGCAACAGCCTCTGGCCTTCCTTGGGTTGAAACTCGAGATTCGGTGGAACGTACCGTGCGTCAATGTTGAAGAAGTAGGGCTCCACAAGGTCGTATGTCTCGGGATCAACAAGCTCGCCCAGGAAGGCGGGAAACTGCCCTGCCAGCGCGGCAATCACGTCGCGCAGCGTCGCCCCCTTTTCCACGCGCACCGTCGTCTGTTTAACCCCACTCAAGCGCCGTGGGAGTCCAAAGAATTCTACGGTCAGCTCCATTTGCGCTCAATCCCCGCCGATCACACAATCGCTATTGCCACTGCACATTTCGGACTAATATGATCATTTTACTACCGATTCAACTGGATGCAAAACGATAACCCGTTGGCAACCCTGCGAGGCTGCTGGCGCACCGAACTAGGACGACCGTGCGCCCGCTCCAAGAAGAGCCCTCGACAGGCCGACAGCCAGCCACGAATAGCGGAAAAGAAGTGAAGCGAAGAAGGTACCGGCCCGAGGCCAGATACAGCCTGTCTGTTCAAGCAGAGGTAGTCTAGAAGCAACGATGCTGTCTCCGAGAGTCGATCAGGGCAGTCCAAACGACGATTATATCATAACTCTCAGTGAACACAAAGCATCGATCCCTTCCGACGGAGAGAAGCGCACACTGCAGACGACAGTGGTGAGATCGTCTCGCACCTGGCGAAAGTGCGCTCACCTGTGCCCAGCCCTCCTCGGTCGTACGACAGCGAGCCGCTCTACTCGCCGGCAACCGTGATCTGGGGAAAGATCATACCGCGCGGGCCCAGGTAGTCACCTAGGAATACCGTCTCCTCGGAGAACTGCGCGTCAGCCAGCACGGTGAAGAGATTACCACTGATTGAGCCGCCGCGGATCGGCCGGCGCTGCCCCCTCTGAACCTCGTAGCCCAGACGGATCTCACCCACAAAGTCTCCGGTGATGGGATCTGGACTCATGGCTGAGAAGGCAACAATATGGTAAACTGTGCCATGGCCATCGAACAACTGGTCAAATGGGGAACTGCCCGCCGCGATCTCCATGTTGCCGAAGGTCCCGGTTGCAGGGATTGCCAGGTATTCAGCGTACCGTTGCGTGGCCCAGAAACTTGACAAGACGCCGTTCTTGATGATGAGTGTCCGCCGGCCGGCCAGGCCGTCGCTGTCGAAGATGGCACTGCGGGTGCCGAACGGCAACAGGGAGTTGGAGTACATCATGAACGGATCACCGCGGGGCTCCACACTGAAAATGCTCTTTCCGACCTCCCAGGGGCTGAGTCGCTGATACTTCAGCTGCCCGGCTGAGCGCAGCACCAGGGGAGAATAGCCGGAGCTCAGAAGCAGCTCCGCGAGCGCCTCGTCGGACACCACAACCGCGTACGTTCCAGTCTTGGGAGTCTGCGCCACGATCGCGTCACGGGCATACTGCGCCTGACGATGTGCCAACAGGGGTACATCCAGGTCCGATGCCCGGCGGCGGTCGAAGGCGATATGCGATTCCATCTCCTCGTCGCCATTCGATGCCAGCAAGACAAAGTCCAACAGCAGCTTGGTCTCCACCTGGGTGCCAATTGTGCCCCTGCTGTTCTCTATACTGGTATGGACCTCGTCAACGAATGCCTCTGCGCTCGAGAGGCGAACTCCCTTCTCAGCTCCCACAGCGTCCACCAACTGCTGCACCATGTGCTTGGCCACCTCTTGTGGCTGTGCCCGGATCTCCGGGTCAGCTAGGTCAACCCTCGGGAACTCGGACGGAGTAGGCAGCCCATAGGGCGGGTTGTCGGTCAGACCGGCCATGAACACGGCTTCCTCCAGCTTCCGCGACACATGGGCTAGATCTGATGGCAACAGGGTCACCTCAGCCTCGCCGCGCACCAGCTCTTCCCCACGCTGGGTCGCGCGATGGTCGTTCATCACAGTCACCACCACGCGCTCACTGGTGACCGCCCGTGTGTTCTCCGGACCATCGCCAATCACATAGTGCTGCTGGCTCAGCTTCCGAATGTGGCGAACGAGCCAGTCGCTCACACCATCCTGTCTGCGTAGAGCATTCACGATTTGCTGCAGCATCAGCCCAGCCTCGCTTTCAGTTTCAGATGCGGGCCGCCTGATGAGACCGGTGCCCACTCCTTGTGTCCCTTGCCACAGGTTCCGCCGCTCAAAGCAAAGTCATTCCCAACGGCGCTGACGCTCTGCAGGATATCCGGAACATACCCTGTGATGCCCACCGGGGCAAAGACCCGTCCGGTCAGCTTGCCTTTCCGAATCTCCTCGCCGTAGTGACTAGTCACCTGCATGCCCCAGCCCTTGGGATCTTCCATGCCACTGGATGAATGCTGCAGGTAGACGCCCTGTTCCACGCTGGCGATCATGTCCTGCACCGGCGTATCGCCACGTGCGAAGAAAGTATTGGACATGCGGGCGTACACCTTACGTTCAAAGCTCTCGCGGCGACCGTTGGCCGAGCGTGGCACCTTGAGCCTGTGCGCCGAGAACAGATCCGAAAGACCGCGCTCAAAGATGCCCTGACGGATGATGTAAGTTGGCGAGGCGAGCTGCCCTTCGTCGTCGAAGAAGTAGGAGCCGAGCCCACCAGGATAGGAAGGATCGTCCACAATGTCCACCAGGGGCGAAGCGATCTTCTTGCCCAGGTACTGCTCGGAACGCGCCCGATGCTTCAAGAACATGTCCAGTTCAACGCCATGCCCAAAGGCCTCATGGGCAATCACTCCTGAGACATCAGGTGTGCAGATCACCTCGTACATGCCCGGAGGCACCTTCTCCGCCGAGAGCAGGGCCAGTGCGTGGTCACACAGTCTGCGCAGCTCCTGATCTGTGAATCCAATCAGCTCCAGACCGCCGACACCATCCCTAGTGGCCCAGTCATACTTGACTTCCTGCCCATCACGTACAAAGACCTGTACGCTCAGGCGCAGGCGCATGACGTTCTGCGATAGCCGCTTCGCGCGATTGGCAAAGGCCTTCGAATCTCGGGTCTCCAGATAGCGCACGTGAACGTTGACAATGCGGGGATCCAGCTTGCTGGCTCTGCTGTGCAGATCACGGCACATCTCCAGCTTGTCCTTCGAGGAAAGGGCCGTGGGATCTTTTGCGCACGGCGTGGCAAAGTGCGCGGTCGTTTCCGGCCCTGGGTCGATGGGTTCCGCTGACGGCAAGACCTCAACTGCCTTGGCAAGCTGTTCAGCCAGCGCCATCATGGGTCTCGGGGCGAGGTCTGTGCCAGCCACTTCCTCAAACCAACGGCCATTCCAAGCCGTGAACACAAAGCCCTGGCGCAGCGGAATCTCCGACACGCGCTGCTCACGATGGTTCACGACGACTTCCAGGCCTCCAGTACGACCCAGCAGCGCGGCACCATAGGGCACGTGTCTCTCCATCTTCGCGACCAGTCCGGGCAGCACCTCTGCTGGGACTGCTAATTGTGGCGGTAGCTTCTGCAGGTCCATCTGCTCCTTCTCCCTCGTTCCATGGCTCTCAGGCAATGCGCTATTCTAGGGCAATTGGCGAAAACGCACAAACGTTGCTAGAATAGGAAATGCATTCATTTGCCTGGAGAGCACATGGATCTACTGAATGAGTTGAACGCTGCGCAGCGTCAAGCAGTGGAAGCCCTGGATGGGCCAGTCCTGGTCCTGGCAGGCCCCGGATCAGGAAAAACCCGCGTACTGACCTATCGTGTTGCCTATCTGGTCAGGGAATGCGGCATCAACCCGTACAACATCATGGCCGTCACTTTCACGAACAAAGCGGCCCGCGAGATGCGCAACCGTTTGGACAACCTCATCGGCGCGCGACACCTGCAGCAGTTGACCATCGGCACCTTCCACGCCATCTGCGCCCGATTGTTGCGCCGTGAGGCAAAGGTGATAGGTTTCCCGCCGAACTTCGTCATATATGACAGGGCCGATCAGCTGGGCCTGGTCAGGCAAGCGCTGAAAGAACTCGATCTGGATGAGAAGATGTACCGCCCGGCAGCCATCCAGGGAGCTATCTCCAAGGCCAAGCGGTCTCTGCTTACGCCAGAGGAGTACAACCCACCTTCCTACTGGCATGAGGTGGCAGGGAGGGCATACGCACGCTATCAGCAGTTGCTGAGAGCCAACAGCGCTCTGGACTTTGATGACCTGTTGATGTACGCGGTGCGCTTGCTCTACGAGCACAATCGGATCCTGCAAAGGTACCAGGAGCGTTATGTCTACGTTCTGGTAGATGAGTTTCAGGACACCGACAGCGCCCAGTATCAATTGGTCAGGTTGCTGACTGCCAAGCGCGGAAACCTGTTTGCCGTAGGCGACGAAGATCAGAGCATCTACGGATGGAGAGGGGCTGACTTTCGAAACGTCCGTCGCTTTCGAGACGACTATCCCAAAGCGCAGGTCATGTTGTTGGAGCAGAACTACCGTTCGACGCAGAACATCCTGGAGGCAGCAAGGCACGTAATCTCGCACAACACCTTACGCACCGACAAGAGGTTATGGACCACGAATGATCACGGGCTGCCCATAACCGTCTACGAGGCCTATGACGAGCAGGAAGAGGCGGAGTACGTCGTCAGCGAGGTGGAGAAGCTCGTGGCTGAAGGGCATTGTCGCCTGCGCGACTGTGCCATCATGTATCGAACCAATGCCCAGTCGCGTGTCATCGAAGATGCATTCGTGCGTCACGGCTTGCCCTACAAGCTGGTGGGCGCGACACGCTTCTACGAGCGCCGAGAGATCAAGGATGCACTAGCCTACCTGCGTTTGATCCATAACCCGTATGACGACGTCAGTCTGAAGCGCATCCTGAACGTCCCCCCACGCGGCATCGGCGACAGGACCGAGCGCGCATTGGCGGCCTGGGCAGCAAAGAAGAGCGTGCCGCTCTACACAGCGCTGCAGCTGTTGAAGGATGCTCCGGAAAAGCGAGACGCTGCCCGGGCAAAGAAGGACGAGGCGACAAACGCCATCAGCCTGGTGTCACCCTTTGACACACGCAGCTCGAGAGTGCTGCTGGCTTTGCTGACCCTGTTGGATCAGTGGATAGCGGCTCGCAGCGACAGCAGCGTTCTGGAGCTGCTGGATAGGGTTCTGGCTGATTCAGGATATGACGACTATGTCAGGGATGGCACCGATGAGGGCCAGGATCGCTGGGAGAACATCCAGGAGTTGCGTACCGTTGCGCGTGAGTACAGCGATCTGCCAGTGGATACCGCCCTGACCACGTTCCTCGAGGATGTAGCACTGGTGTCTGATGTGGACAACCTGCGCGATGAGGTAGACGCAGCCACTCTGCTCACGCTGCATATGGCCAAAGGTCTTGAGTTCGGCGGCGTCTTCATCGCAGGGCTGGAGGAGGGTGTACTCCCACACAGCCGCTCCATGGGAGAGCCAGAGGAGATGGAGGAAGAACGCCGCTTGTGCTATGTTGGCATGACGCGGGCCAAGGAGCGCCTGTATCTGGTCCACACCTTCCGCCGAACGCGCTTTGGCACTCAGGAGTTGAGTCAGCCCTCTCGCTTCTTGCGTGACATACCCAGCCGCCTGACCAAAGGGAAGCAAGCGCGAGCCCCTGCCAGGCGCAAGACGACACTCGAGCGCACACGACAACGCGCGCCGTGTTCCTTTGCTCCGGGTGATCGGGTTCAGCACCCCCAGTTTGGTGAGGGAGTCGTGGTCAGCAGCCAGGCCCGAGGCGGGGACGAAGAGCTGATCGTGGCTTTTGCTGGCAAAGCGGGCATCAAACGCCTGATGGCCAGCTTTGCCGGAATCAAGAGAACCGCCCGGCCACAGTAACCTGTCGCGGGCAGGAGCGAGCCGTCAAGACGCCCGCAGCCCTGCGAACCGCCGAGAGCAGTGCGCCACGACCTGCTCGCACAGTGTACCCTAGATGTCGCTGCCTGCTCCTATCACTGCGGCGCCATGCGCGAGTTGCTCCACTGTAGTGCAAAATGAAGAACGATGATTCGGCGCAATGCGCCTGGCAGTGGTTACAAGCTGAGCAATCAGTGCTCAATCTGCGTCCAAAACAACAACGACTGGGAGCATATCGGAGGATGAGAAACCTTCCCATCGCGATTCTGACGGTAGCCACGCTGAGCCTCTTTGTCACCCTGCTGTTCCTGGGAGCAAGCTCAGCGGGCGAACTGAATTCTTCAGCACCTGCCGCGCACGCAGCTCCGCTAGGTGCACAAAGCGCCTCAGCGCTGGGCGAATACATCGTCGAATTCCAGGAAGGCCTGAACGGGTACTCGGGCGTTGAAGACACGCATATCTTTGAATACGCGCCAGACCAGAACTACTCAGTAGACACGCCAATGGCTACCGGTGAGAAACAGCGGCGGTCCACCATTGTCGGGTTCAACATGGCCCCCGTACCACCGGAAGCGTCTGTTGTCACCGCCACTCTCTACTTGTATGCCAGCGGTTGGAGTGGCGGCAGTTTGCGTGTGGACCTGCACTATATCAGCAGGACGAACGTGATTTCCGAGCTCACGTGGCTCAAGGCTTCCGCTGCTGACTACTGGGGACTGCCTGGCTGCAATGATATCGCAACGGACCGACCGGACCAGCGTGAAGATTACGAGGACATCTTGACCGTGCCCGAGTGGTATTCCTGGAATGTCACCAACGTGGTCCAGGGATGGGTGGACGGCAGCCTGCCTAACAACGGATTGCTACTACGTGGGGCAAGCCAACACAGTCTCAACAAGGTGAGTTTCGCAAGCAGCGAGGCTGACCTGACACATCGTCCTAGGCTTGTCATCCGCTACGTGGGTCCGGCACCCATCTACACAGCCACACCTACGCCGACCAATACACCCACCAACACTCCGACAGACACGCCCACACCCACGAATACGCACACACCGACGAGCACGCCGACCAACACCCGGACTCCGACTTCCACACGCACGCCAACCCCCACCCAGACCCAGACACCTCTTCCGACCTACACAGGCTTGCCGACGAATACGCCAACACCCAGCACCACAGCGGCACCTTCGCCTACGGCCACGCAGGTTCTGAGCCCGACGGTTGCTGAAATCAAGATCCCCAGTGCGTACAGTGAGCAAATGAACGAGGCACTGCTGCTGATCCCGGCTGGCTACGAGCCTGACCGTCCGGTGCCGCTGGTAGTCTGGCTGCACGCCTGGGGTGGATATGCCCGGCAGGCCTGGGAGCGCAATGCCTGGTACCCAGAGACAATCACCGAGAGGGGATGGCTGTTCTTGGCGCCAGAGGCAAAGCCGTACAGGCATGTGGCATTGCTCCCTCTTCAGCACCGTACCATGGAAATGATCAACCACATCAGCCAGACTTATGCTGTGGACACATCGCGCATCTATCTGATGGGCGTATCGGGCGGTGGGTACAGGGCCATTGTCATGGCTGGGAAATACCCACACGAGTTTGCAGCAGTCGTGGACATTAAAGGCCCAATGGACCTGGAAAGGTGGTACTGGGAGGATCACCAGGGGAACCCGGGCCCGTGCCTGGGTCCCCATCGCGAGCCGATGTGCAATGATATTGGCAACCAACCGAACGCTACAAACAGGTTCCAGTACCAACGGTTCAGTGGCCTCTATCAGACCTCGGGAGAGTTCGACGGGTTGGTCCGCAACCTCCAGCACGTGCCTGTGGCCATCTTGCATAACACAGGTGGTGACCTAGACCTGGACGGTGATGGAGAGCTTGAGTACCATATTGTGCATCCTCACCATTCAGAGGATCTGAGAGATGCCCTGCTATACTGGAACTCGGACTATGAACCGTGGGTCTCTTTCTTCCGTGGCAATCATGGCACTGAGCCGCCCGAATCGACGATCGGCGAGCTGATTACCTGGCTGGAGGGACAGTCCCTGGCATCACGAGATGTCCCGGAGCAGCTGACGATCCAAACAGACGAGTCCAAGCAGTACTATTGGTTGTACATCGACCAAGAACTCGACTTTCCGCACACCGAGCGATGGACAACGGTGGAAACGTGGTACGATCGAGCGACGGGCATGATAAGCGCCACGGTAGTGGACACTCAGAGAGCCGGCTTGCGCTTCGACTTGGCGCAGATGGACCTCGAGCCCGCATCCCGATATGTGGTGGAAGAGCGCGACCTGACCAGCAATGCCTTCTGGCTCTACTACCGCGAGCCAGAAGACGGCACGCTTACCGTGTCAACCAGCAACGGCAGTGACCACTCGCTGTACATCTATCCAGAAACAGCGGGCAAACACATTGAGGTTTTTCGTCAGGCAGTGGATACCACACTGGACAAATACTATGAACATGATAGCGACTACTACCAGCAGTCGCAGTTCTTGTGGCTCAAGAAGGATGACGTTTTCTCGCCTATTGTCAAGTTCGATCTCTCCAGTGTCCCCCAGGGAGCGCGCGTCCTGTCAGCAGCTCTGAGGCTTTATGTCTACCGCTCACGCGGCGATCCTGATGCGAACTTGCGCGTCGACAGCTACAGGGTCAACAGGGCCTGGGTGGACAGCGAGGCAGACTATACGTGGGCCCAGACAGGAAGGCAGTGGGCGCAGCCCGGCTGCAACGGCGTACCGGAGGACAGGGAGGGAACGCCGTCCAGCGTTCATGTCATTGAGACCACCAACACCTGGAGCAGTTTCGACGTGACCGCTGCGACACAAGCTTGGCTGGATGACCCGGCAAGCAACCAGGGCGCAGTTCTCAAGATCGAAACCTATACCGGCTGGGGTTGGTATGAACTTGCCTCAGCGGAGCACGAGAATGCCAGCTGGCGCCCAGAGCTGCTGCTGGTTTACGAGCACTTTCCAGCCACAGCGACTCCGACCGGCACAGCAAGCCCAGCGCCAAGCTCCACGCCGACCGTAACGGTCAGTCCAACGCTCTCCGCCACAGGCAGGCCATATCGAGCATACCTGCCTATTGTGATCAAGCCGGGCACCTGAACTGCTGTTTTGA
>Ga0209427_10001055_pt1 | contig 31253 bp, 33 predicted proteins | sample DeeMarSWOR136_30_FD_187465 | JGI IMG/M metagenome (GOLD analysis project Ga0209427, IMG submission 187465) | Marine sediment microbial communities from White Oak River estuary, North Carolina - WOR-1-36_30 (SPAdes) (version 2) | ecosystem: Environmental > Aquatic > Marine > Intertidal zone >...
GTGCCTACTCACCACTGGACAAACATCGGCATGATGACATGGATATAGTTATCTGTGCCTACCGGGCGGATAACTCCCGGGCTTGATGGGTTGGTGGTCTCCAGGGCTACCTGTGTCTCGTGGAGCATACTAAGCACATCGGTCAGGTACTTGCCATTGAAGGCAATCTTTGCCTCCTCGCCCTCAACAATGGCATCAATATCACCAATATCCTCACCTATCTCCTCGGAGCGGGCGGAGATGGTTAACTTACCCGGGGTTAGCTCACCACCGGGGGCTATCACCAAACGAACAATGCCACTACCGTCACGGGCAAAGATGGAGGCTGTCTTGGTCGCCCTCAAAAATTGGGCAACATAAACTACAACTCTGGTATTGTAGCTTTGAGGAATAAGCTGATCATATTGAGGGAAGGTGCCTTGAACCAGTTGAGACACCAGTTCAGTATTCTTCAGCCGAAATAGAATCTGGCTCTTGTTGGGATTTACCGTTATCTCAACTGCTTCCTCTTGGTCGGCTGCCAGCCGATTTAACTCAGCCAGAGTCCGGCCTGGAATAATGACCTCGGTCTTCTGGCTAACAGGGGTGGTAATGGGTAGCTTATATACGGCTAGTCTAAAACCATCAGCTGCTGCCAGCGTCAGTAAATCAGCATCAAAGTGGGCATCAACACCGGTAAGCACCGGGCGAGACTCCTCCGTGGCAGCAGCGAAGACAACATGAGCGATTCCCTGGCGAAGAGCTTCTACCTCAATTTTAGTGGTGATACCATCTTCAATCTTAGGTATCGGTGGGAAATCCTTGGCGTCAACCCCGCTAATTCGCGCCTCAAATCGAGCACACTTTAATCCTAGGGTCTTGGTCCGAGGGAAAAGGCTAATATCAACCTTCTCCGTGGGCAAGGAGCTAATAAACTCGGTGAGGAGTCTGGCTGGGACGGTAATTTCTCCTTCTTCCTCCACCTTGGCACCAATCCAACAGCTAATCGCCATTTCCAAGTTAGTGGCGACAAGTTTAAGACGAGACTGGTCTGTGGTTAGGAGAACATTATTGGTTATAGGTAGGGTTGTTCTGGTTGCTACTGCCCTCCCCACCATGTTAAGCCCCCGATTTAAGTTCTCTTGAAGACATGATAACTTCATAATGCACCCCCAAAATCATGTTTGTAATGTAGTATATATCAATAATTGATTCTACTCAAGGTTAATTGTCCCGCTTTTGCCGCCACTTTTCTGGATTAGTCGGATAATCTCTATTGTCATACCCCGGTCTACTGCTTTACACATATCGTAAATGGTTAAAGCGGCAACTGCTGTAGCGGTAAGTGCTTCCATCTCCACCCCGGTCTTGCCTGTGCTCTTTACCGTGGTTGTAATCTCCACTGTGCTATTTTCATCATCCAGGCTTAACTCGACCTTAACATCTCCGATGAGAATCGGATGGCACAGGGGTATTATATGGGGCGTCTGCTTGGCTGCCATAATGCCAGCTAGCTGAGCTACCGCCAGAACATTACCTTTTGGTATCTTGCCCTTCTTTAACAGGTCAAGGGTAGAAGCCTGCATTTTGACCCTGCCTTTGGCTATCGCCTCACGTTGGGTATCAGGCTTCTCAGTAACATCTACCATACGAGGGCGACCCAATGCGTCTACATGGGTTAGCTCTTCCATAATAGGGGCTTTTGGCTCATCCTTTTGTTTTTCTGATGGTACAGGTCGCAGCATTTCGGCTTGACTGGCTAAATTAGTAGCCAGGGTATGAGCTTCCTTGTGGGAGGAATTTCTGGCATTTTGGTCAATCCATTCCCATCGCACTCTTCGTTGGCTCGCGACCTCATCTAACTGTTGCCACAGGTCACGATTGGCACGCCTTTGCCAACCTTTAGCCATACAACCGAAGAGATACTGGCTATCTGTATATATAACCACTTCTGAACCCTGTGGAGTATGCGAGATGCCTTCTAGGGCGGCGGTAATCTCCATGCGGTTACTAGTGGTGTGCCTGACCATACCTGAGAAAATACGCTTTTGACCATCTTCAGCGATAACAGCTCCCCAGCCTCCCTGCTGTAGAACTGGGTTATAGGCCCCGTCAGTATATATCTCAATCATCTTTTACCCGCCTACTTGAGAGAAGGATCGGTCATCAGGTATGTAACCCTCGGCTAGGTGATGTCGTAATGGCTTGCTGGCAACTGCCTCTTGAATTAATTGTTTTAGCCCGGCTAAGGAGATGCCACTGCGCAAGGGCTGCCTCAGGTCTATTTCATCCTCAGCTAATAGACAGGGGCGGAGCTTACCATCGGAAGTAAGCCGCATCCGATTGCAACGGGAGCAGAAATGCTCACTAACTGGTGTAATAAAGCCAATAGTGCCCTTGGCATGAGGAAAACGAAAATACTTGGCTGGCCCATTACCTACACTGGGCAAGCAAGACTCTAATTCCCCCAGAGGCTCAAAGCGTTTTCTCATGTCATTGACTGAGACAAATTGTGAGGCAGTAGCGTTCTTGTTGGCAAAGGGCATAAGTTCAATAAAGCGCACATGCCACTCATTTTTAATAGTCTTGGTGGCAAAATCTAGGAGTTCATCATCATTAATACCGGCCATAACCACCATATTAATCTTAACTGGATTAAGCCCCACCGACATGGCGGACTCAATCCCGTCTAGCACATCGCTGAGATTGCCGTCACAGCGGGTGATATACTTAAATTTGTCTGGCTTAAGAGTGTCTAGGCTTACATTAACTCGCTGTAAGCCAGCCTGCTTAAGCTCAGCAGCATAGCCATTAAGCAGGATGCCATTTGTAGTTAGAGAAATATCATCTATGGTGTCTATGTGTGCCAGCATCTGGATTAATTTAGGTAGCCCTAACCTCACCAGAGGTTCACCACCGGTAATCCTTACCTTAGTTATACCCAGCTCGGCAGCAGCTTGCACGATAGTGTAAATTTCTTCGTAAGAAAGAACATCCTCATGTTGTATCAAGCGAACACCCTCAGGTGGCATGCAATAGATACAGCGCAAATTACAGCGGTCAGTTACCGAGATACGCAGATAATTTATCGGCCGCTGGAAGGAATCAGAAAGTCCAGTCATAGATAATATATACCTCTCTAAGATTTAATAATTTTGTCCAGTATATTTGCTGCCCTTTAACCTCTCTAGCGCCTGATATACTTTTCTGGCTGCCTGCCCTCGATGACTAACCTGGTTTTTTTCTTCCAGAGATAATTCAGCCATTGTCTTATTCAGTTGAGGCAGATAGAACAGTGGGTCATAGCCAAAGCCCTGCTTCCCTCTAGGTTCAAAAGTTATAAACCCTCCACACTCGCCGGTACATAACTCTATTTTACCATGGGGAGTGGCTATAGCGATAACACACTTGAAGCGAGCTGTCCGCTGCTCCCAGGGTATACCTGTAAGCCTGGCTAATAGATAATTAACCCTATCCCTATCTGAAGCACCTTCACCGGCGTATCGGGCTGATAGCCAACCAGGTTCACCACCTAGAGCATCAACCTCCAGTCCTGAATCATCGGCTAGAGCTAGTAGCTGGCTCTTAGCAGCTAAAACTGTTGCTTTCATCCTGGCATTCTCTTCCAGGCTCTCACCTACCTCATTAACTGTAGTGGCGATATCCAGTTCAGCCAGGGTAACAAGCTCAAAGGGGAGGGCCTGGAGCAAGCTTTTATACTCACGCACCTTGCCTTGATTGTTGGTCGCTAGGAGTAACTTATTGCGCAACGGGACCCCAGATAAGCAATTATTTTATAGATTACTGATAAGTTCATCGATAGTCATGGCAGCCATGGTCAGGGTTTTAAGTGTGCCTCGTGAGCCCAATTCTATCGCTACTTTAGATACAGCCTTGTTGTCCCGAGCTTCCAGGATGTTTATAAAATCGTATGGACCCAGAACAGAATACTGGTTTAGTATCTTGACTCCCATGGCTTCGACTTCCTTATTAACCTCTTTGATTCTCTTTGGATTTGCTTTTAGAGTCTTTCTGCCTTCGTCAGTTAAGGTGGTAAGCATAATATAAATTGCCATTTGTCCACCTCCTATTTAAATTATTGTAGAGTCCCGTTGCGCCCTTGATTACAGAATGATAACCGTGCCAATTAAATTAGTCAAGGTCGGTGAACCTTCCCTCTAATTTTTTCATTACCTGAGGCATGGTAGTATATTCCATCTCCTCCAGTGGCAGGCGGTGGGGTTCAAAAGGACCGTGACGCCGCATAAAATCAGCAACGTCATTTGCCTGCTGGCGGGCATTATCAAATGACTTGTCAGCAAACATATCACGGGGTCCTACTAGCTTACCTGCTGAAAGTTGAAAGCCTGCAGCTGTCACCCTGGGTGGTCCATCAAAGCGGGTCGGGGTGCTGTCCTTAATGGATACTGGCATAAGGGGACCATGGTGTGAGCCTCTCATCCAGCCTTCTACAAGTAAGGGTAAAGTGAAGGGTTCTAATACCTCCCCAACTGCTGGGAAATGCCCTTGGGAGCGAACAATACACACCGGGTCATCTTTACCTACATACCGACCAGCAATCATAGATAGCCGCTGGGTAGAAGATGACGCTGCTATATCATTGGTATCCCGATGATAGACAGCCTTTACCATATAGCGTGAGGGAGCGCCGATAAATACTAGCAGGTCATAGATTTCCTCGGGGGTATTAAAGGTTATCTTTTTATGTTCCTTTACATCATGTACCTCAAAGGTGAAGCCATTGTGCATATTAGAGGCAATAACCAACCCGATAGTATTAAATGGGTCAGCAAATATCCTATATAGTGGTAGATTCCATGCCCCTGATGAGGTCTTATCAGCCATGAAAATAATAATAGTCTCAGCCCCTCGCTCCTCGAATTCCATCTCGGCTACCCCGGGGCCCATCCCTCTGACATTGCCGGCGAAGGCATCAGACAACAAATCTTGCCCAGCACCGTGAAGCTTTAAGCTTTTAGCTATCTCAGTGCAGCCAACGAAGGTGTTCCACGCCAATTTATGGATTTTTTCGTTGTTCTCTCCCTGCTCGTGGGTCATAATTAGTTGCAGGTCATCCCCGCATTTGGTTACATGGTAGTCGACTAACAATCCGTCCTTTTTAGCTTTAGCCAGGCACTCACCAGCTTTAGCCATAATATCAGGGTGAGACTCAGAATGTCCCACATAACCTCCGATATCAGCCTTAATTACACTCAGTGTGATATGCATATTCACCCCCTTTATAGTGTTTAGTTAATATTCAATCCCGGCTCGCGCCTTTATCCCTTCATTATAGGGATGCTTAATCTTTAGCATCTCGGTGACCAAGTCGGCCATCTTAACTAGCTCTTTATCAGCATAGCGACCGGTAAGGATAAGCTCCATGTGCTGGGGCTTATCACTAATAAGCTTAATTACCTCATCCAGTTCAACCAGTTTCCAGGCTATAGCTATGTTTACCTCATCCAGTACCACCAGGTCATAGCTACCACTGAGCATAGCCTCACGGGCAGCATCTAACGCCTGTTTTGCCTGCTCTTTTTCCTCCGGCTTAACATTTGCTGGGTCAGTGAAAGCTCTAAACCCAAAGCTAGCTATACTAACATTAGGTAGCTTAGACAGGATACTTCGTTCACCGTAGGGATAATCACCTTTCATGAAGAAAACAATGTATACCTTCAGCCCGTGGCCTAGGGCTCTGATTACTGTTCCTAGGGCGGCTGTAGTCTTGCCCTTGCCATCACCAGTGAAGACTTGAACAAGACCCCTCCTCAAAGATTCTGATGACGAAAGGCTATTTATGGATGCTTTTTCTGTCAATAAAGCTCCCCAAGTGGCAAACTAATAGCGAAATGCTCAAAGTCCGACACTATTAGCAACGACAGTTTAACAACCTAACCCAGTCATGTCAAGGAGGTGGCGCTCATTCAGTTGGTGTTAGGATGAGTGCCCATCGGTTCAAGTGTAGGGTAAAAGCTAGAGCCTTTCCAGTGTTTCTTTTACAACGGGGGCTTCTTGTATGAGCTGGTCCAGGGAGATTTCCTCTCCAGTTATTCTAAATGCTTTCTTTGCCGATGGGGAGACGACGATAACAGCAACTGGTTGTTTGACACCAAAAAATGAAGTAGCGCTGTTAGCACGCCAATAGTTCAGTGAAACCTGTACCACCGGGATTAGCGTTAGCCCAACGACTGCTACCGGATTGTCGATTGCTATTTCTTTCTTTTCCATTTGGTTAAAGCCAGTTTCTTCAGGAGTCTCATTGCAGCTAACGAGAAGGCAAATCGTATGAAAGATGGAACCAGTTGGATAGGCCGCAGCCTCACCGTTCCATGTAAATAGCCTTCGAAGACAGCCTTATCATAAGAGGGTTGCACCCTTATTCGGTAGGGGAAAGAATAATTGAGAAAGACGGTAGCTGGCCCAATAAAGGCAAAGAGAAGTCCGGTATCAGCCGGGTTATCAAGTCCTACCCTGAAGTTTGCTTCGAGTTTTCTAATCCTAAGACGAGAAAGGATATCTCTCAGTAACCGCTTGAGTTGACTTAGTAGACCTTTGGTCTGCAGGATTTCAAATATATCTTGAGCCTTTTTCTGCCACCTAATGAACTTGGGCTTACCTTTAACTGCCTTCTTTTTCTCTTCGGGCTTCTTCTTTCTTTTCCTTACTTCTTTACTAACTAGGCCGAAGAGCCATTCCAGCCTCATACTAAACTTCGGCTTGCCATAGACATCGATATGCAGCAACACATCAAGCGGCACGCACAGAATAAGGATGATGAGCACAACGAGGCTACATACAGTAATGACAGCCCACAACTGCTGCTATCCTTCCTTTTTCCGTTTCTCCCACTTCTCCATAAATTTTTCCATCATCCGGGGTAATATCTCACCTATACTTTCTATTGCGGTTGCTATACCTCCTTTGATGGGTTCTATCCTCACCCCCTCCTTATCGATGATGACCACGGCGATAGGCCTTACCCCGGCACCACCACCAGTGCCGCCTCCAGCGCCCTCCCCTTTTTGTTTAGCCTCTCCCTTACCCTCAGCACCGCCGGCACCAAAACCAAATCCAACGCTTATCAGGGGAATCAGGGTCGTACCTTCAATAGTTATTGGCTCCCCGACTACAGTTTTGGTGCTGAGTACCTTTTCAATTTCCCCGAGAGTTGTCTTAGCCAAATTTTCCACCATATCCACTGGTTTTCACCTCCTTTGATAGTAATTAGCGGTTAACCTTTCAGCCTAAATTTTGAGCACTCATCAGTTAGATGGTAACATCGTAAGTGGGAAGAGTCAATAACTCGTTGCTGCTAGATGGCTACGACGCATAAACATCCAACAAATGGGCGGATTATTCAATATCTGAGTATCTGTGGAAGACACATAACCAAACAGGAAAAGGCTACCCACTTTAAGATGTGGGCTGCCTAAAGTTTAAGCACTACGGTTCACCCTCACACCCGCGTTGAATATGCCTCAGTCCCAGCTTATTAACTATACTTATTTACTTTTCTTTTATGGTGCGCTCTATAGCTGCAGCTTTCCCAGAAAGTCTTTTCTCTACGGCAACAACCGCGTCCATAAGCGCTAAGTTTAGTAACTCAGCCAGTTGCATAGCGTTATTGGCTATTTGCTCAACTCTAGCAATCGACTCAGCAGCCACTCTAGCGGCTTCACTGGCGGCCTTCTCTCCCGCCTTTCGCGCTTCCTCTGCTGCTTGTCTGGCATTTTTGGCAGCCTCATCGGCTGACCTGATGCTATCCTCAATCTCATCAAGGATTTGAGGCAGTGGCTTTGTCATTATTTTCTTGGCTTTGATTTCGTTAACCATTTTTCTCTCCGTTTAGCTATTTCCCACTTACATTATACTACATATCATCAGTCGTGCGTAAAATGTCCTCCGCTTCTTACATCACTAGAATGTATTGCTACAACAATCGAGAAGCTATATAATCTCGTGCGAGGAAGACTTTTTCGAATCCATCTAAGGCAACAAATGGAAAAGGGACATCATGTCAAGGATGAGGTAATGGCTTATGATTGAGCATAAAAAGAATCTATATGACTTGACTACAGGAATTTCCGTTACTTCCTTAAGCTCTTTTTCATCGCCGGGAGATGCGTACCGAGCAGCCTTTGAAGAGCACTCGCAGCCTTTCCTGGATTATCGCACCTTTGATGGAAAGAGTATACAGAAGCGTACCCTAACCAGAGGAGAGTTTTGGGATTTAGCCTATTCAGGGGCTGCATATCTCACTGAGCAGGGACTATCAAAAGGTGACCGGGTAGTTCATTGTTTTTCTTATAATAACTTATATGATTTAGTATTCAGGCTTGCCGCTGTCCTAGTTGGGTGTGTTCCAGTTACCGTTAACTGGCAAGCAGACAGTAATGAAACTATCCTTTATAAGGCTGAGGTAACAGAAGCCAAGCTTATGCTCTATGATGATGGTTTTGCTCATAGGGTGAAGGAGATGAAGCCCAACTTATTGAATATGTCGTTTCTTGAAGCCAGAAAAGTTGAGGAGTATCAAGCTACTAGCCCGGTGGTCTGCCCGCCACTCAGTTATGATGATGAACGAATGGTTATTTTTACCTCCGGTACCACGGGTAAACCCAAAGGTGTTAGCTTGTCACACCGAAGCTATTTGGCTAGCAGGCTTACCTTTGAGCAATATTTTGGGATGTCAAAAACCACACAACTGGACTTATTATTGGTTAACCCCTTACACCATGCTAATTCGTCAGCATTATTAGATTGGGGCATGCGGCGTAGTGACACTGTAGTACACCTGTTACAACGTTATACAACAGCTTACTGGAAGATACTCGCCGAGGTTGCCAGCCGGAAGAGGGACTTACTTGTTACCTCCGTAGTCCCCCGGCATATTGATTTCCTGGAGGCTCTATCTGCTGAGTCAAAACCGCCAATCAAGAAGGCTGAAATCAAAAAGGCCCTGAGTCAAACGGATATTCTGATAGGCTCAGCACCGGTGGGACCAACAACCATAAAGCGCATACTTAATTTTAGTAATCGCCTACCACATGTACGCTTTGGCTCAACTGAGACCTGTCTCGAGGTGATGGCTACCCCGGCAACAATACCACCTGACGAACTGATGAAGGCGTTTGAAGTCGGCTGGTCACATCGCTATAAAGGTGAGGCAACTGTCGGCTATTATATTGGTCGAGAGCACTTTCCCTTCACCCGGGTTAAAGTGGTTAAGGCTATCGACCCCGAGAGCAACGATTACTTTCAGCCCTGTGAAATTGGTGAGCCTGGTTACCTTATTACCCAGGGCGCCAATGTTATGAGCTACTATGTAGGTGATGCTGAAGCTACCAGGGGCGCTTTCAGGGAAGGATGGTACACCGGTCTTAGAGATATCGCCTTTGCCTTAAGGAATGAGAGGGACGGGCAGCTGGATTACTACTGGATGTCCCGGGATTCGGCACTCCTTATTCGTGGTGGTGCCAACTATGCCTATGAGCAGGTTGCCACCGAGCTAAACAAAGTGCTGGTAGAAGACTTCCACCTGAAAGCCGAACAGTTTAAGTTAGCTGTGGTGGGTCTTCGAGTAGAAAGCGAACATGAAGACAAGTGCTGCGTGACCATTGAGCTTAGCCAGGAAGCAGCCGATATAAAAGCACAATTGGAAGCTAGTTTTATAGAAAAAGCCGGTAATCGGGTTTCAAAAGGTGCCCGACCTGACTATGTCCAGTTGGCGCCAATTCCCTTGAATTTTAAGGGTGCCATAATTGTCTCCGAGTTAAAACAAAATTTCAGGAAATTGCTAGAGCATAAAGGCGTCGTAATATATGACTGACCTAAAGGGGAGGAGTGTTTTTTAAGAGGCGTAGCCTCTCCCAGACTCCCTTTATCACTAAGTTATCGTTTAGCTAATGCCTCTTTTTTCAGAATTTCGGCTTTGTCTGTCTTTTCCCAGGGGAGGTCAAGGTCGTCTCGACCGAAGTGCCCGTAGGTAGCAGTAGCTCTATATATGGGACGGCGGAGGTTAAGAGTTCGGATAATGGCTTCGGGTCTTAGGTCAAAGTGCTTATTAATCAGCTCAAGTATGACTCCCTGGTCAACTTTGGCTGTGCCAAAGGTTTCAAAAGAGACAGCGAGTGGACGGGCAACACCGATAGAGTAGGAAATCTGAAGCTCCAGTCGCTCGGCTAGCCCGGCAGCCACAATGTTCTTGGCTATGTAGCGAGCCATATAGGTCGCTGAACGGTCAACCTTGGTTGGGTCTTTACCGGAGAAGGCACCACCACCGTGACGGGCAATGCCGCCGTAGGTATCAACCAGAATCTTGCGACCCGTGAAACCAGTGTCGGATACCGGTCCGCCAATTACAAACCGGCCAGTCGCGTTGACATAATATTTGGTTTTATCATCCATTATTGAAGCTGGGATAACAGCCTTGATTACTTGCTCAATAATGTCATGTTCGATCTGAGCCTGGCTGGCATCAGGATTATGCTGGGCTCCAATCACTATACTATCTATTCGTTTGGGAGCGCCCTTATGATATTCTACAGTTACCTGTGATTTTCCATCAGGGCGAAGGTAGGGCAGGATATTATCTTTTCTAACCTGAGCCAGACGCCGGCACAGCTTGTGTGCCAGTGAAATGGGTAAGGGCATAAGTTCAGGCGTCTCTGAACAGGCAAAGCCAACCATCATTCCCTGGTCTCCAGCGCCAATTTTATCGAGGTCATTACTAGCTGAACTTGTCTTAACCTCTAACGATTTATCTACTCCCATAGCAATATCGCTGGATTGTTCCTTAATGGAAACCATCACTCCACAAGATTGATACTCGAAGCCGTATTCGGGATGGGTATAGCCTATATCACGAACCACTTCCCGCACTATATGAGGGATTTCCACATAACAATCGGTGGTAATCTCACCCATGACAATTATCAAGCCGTTGGTTACCGCTGTCTCACAGGCTACCCTGGCATACGGGTCTTTACTCAGGATGGTATCCAGAATAGCATCTGATATCTGGTCACATAGCTTATCCGGGTGCCCCTCGGTAACCGACTCTGATGTCAGCATGTAAACTGGCGAACTAGTAAAAGTGTTAGTCATTTTTGTTTTCCTTTTTATGTCCCTTCTTGCCAACTGGTCAGGTATTCTTTCTGCTCTGGGGTTAGGCTATCAATATTAACGCCCGTAGATTTAAGCTTTAACCGCGCTACCTGTTTATCGATTTCTTCGGGTACAGGATAGACTTTAGGTTTAAGCCTCCCCTTATTTTTCACTATATACTCCAGGCAGAGTGACTGGTTGGCAAAGCTCATATCCATAACGTTGGCTGGATGCCCTTCAGCGGCAGCCAGGTTAATCAATCTTCCCTCACCTAGTAGATACAGGTTGCGACCATCGTCCAAGGTATACTCGTCAACGAAGGGTCGTATTCGTCGCTTACTACGGGACAGGCTTTCTAAAGCCGGAATATTAATCTCTACGTTGAAATGTCCGCTATTGGCTAAAATGGCACCGTCCTTCATCACCTGAAGATGGGCTTTATCAATAACATTTTTATCCCCGGCGATGGTGATGAAAATATCACCCACCTTGGCAGCTTCTATTAGCGGCATGACCTGATAGCCATCCATAACTGCTTCCAGAGCACGCAGTGGCTCTACCTCGGTCACAATCACCTGGGAACCCAACCCCTTGGCTCTTAAAGTTATGCCGTGTCCGCACCAGCCATAGCCGCAAACCACCACCTTTTTACCTGCCCACAGGATATTGGTGGCGCGGGTGATGCCGTCAATGGTACTCTGCCCAGTACCATAGCGGTTGTCGAAGAGATACTTGGTTTGGGCATCATTTACTGCGATTATGGGATACTTTAGCTTTCCTGCTTTCTCCAGACTGCGTAGCCTGATGACGCCGGTAGTGGTCTCCTCGGTACCACCTAAGACATTTTTAATTAAGTCAATTCGTTTGGTGTGAAGGGTAGTAACTAGGTCAGCGCCATCATCTACAGTAAGCTGGGGTTTATTGTCTAGGGCAGTATTGATATGCTTATAATAAGTCTCCTCGTTCTCTCCCTTGATGGCATTAGTGGGGATATCATATTCTACCAGGGCAGCAGCGACATCATCCTGAGTGCTAAGCGGGTTAGAAGCACATAGAATAACGTCGGCTCCTCCCTCCTTTAAAGTTATAGCCAGGTTTGCCGTTTCGCTGGTAATGTGAAGGCAGGCTGAAATTCGGATATCCTTCAATGGCTTCTCAGCCGTGAACCTCTCCCTGATTTGTTTCACCACCGGCATCTCTCGGGCAGCCCATTCTATTCGCTGCCTACCGGCTTCAGCTAGTGCTGGGTCTTTAATATCGTGTTGGCTATGTGAAGTCATCGGTTACTCCTTTGTTTGAACCTTTGGTCTTTTGCCCTTCTTATTTTAGCAGTTTAATCTGATTGGCGCTGAGCAGCACCGATAAGGTCAGCTAGATTATTTATCCCTTCTTTTTTCATAAATTGCTCTATTCCTTCTAGGACATCAAGCGGAGCACGAGGGTTAGTAAAGTTAGCCGTACCTACTTGAACAGCACTGGCTCCAGCCATGATGAACTCTATAGCATCACTGCCAGTGGCGATACCCCCGCAGCCAATTATGGGCAATTCTACAGCACCAGCCACCTCGTATACCATATATAATGCCACTGGCTTTATGGCTGGTCCAGATAGCCCTCCGGTAATATTGCCTAACCGGGGTCTGCGTTTGGTAATGTCAATAGCCATACCTTTAAGGGTATTGATTAAAGTGATGGCATCGGCTCCAGCTTCGGCCACAGCCATGGCTACCTTAACCATATTGCTGTTGTTTGAGGTTAGCTTGACCAATATCGGCAAGGAGGTAGCTGCTTTGACAGAGGCTGTTACCTCAGCGGCTGATTTGGGATTTGCCCCAAACTCAGCCCCCCCAGCCTTAATATTGGGACAGCTGATGTTTACTTCGATGGCACTAATTCCAGCTACTCCATCCAGTTGATTGGCCAGTTGAGCGTAATCGCTGACGGTTTCACCGGCAATATTTACAATAACGGGCACACGCCAGCTCGCCCATAGTGGCGCCTTCTGTTTAATTACGGCATTAACGCCAATATTCTGTAACCCGATTGAATTGAGTAAACCAGAAGCTGTTTCAGCTAACCGCGGCTGTGGATTTCCATCTCTAGGTTCGAGGGTGGTTCCCTTACATACAATAGCTCCTAGCTTCTCAATATCAAATATCTGACTATACTCGGTCCCGTAGCCAAAGGTGCCAGCAGCCGTCATCACCGGGTTAGCCAACAGCAAGCCTGTCTGGTGTTTGGGCGCTAGTTGAATCGAAAAGTTCATAGGTAACTCCCTATGGTAGGTTAGTGACAATACCAGTATTATGGATATTACTGATTATACGGTATATGCTCAGAGGTGGCAACCTTTCTTGTGAATAGAAGAGGAAACACTATATCGCTTAGACAGCAGGGAATCCAGACAGCAAGGAATAAAAAGAGGAAAATGAAAGGAAGTAAGGGAATCCAATAGGCTATACCGAAGGCGGTAAAGTAGAATAATGATGCCCAAGTGCTTAACAACACGTGCCCTGAGTGCGGGAATTTGGTGGTAGGTCTCCAGTAACCGATTGCAATACCGATTAGTGCTGGAGGGTTTATAAGCCACCACTCTTCGATAAATGGGATATGGAACTCCATGTTTATATTAAGTAAGGCTGCTCCCCAATAGGGTATTATGACATCACTTATTGTAGCTATGCCAATGGAGCCGGTATAACCGATTAAAATCGCCACCCAGATTTTGCTATTACTATGTTTTTTATACATAGCTGTGGTTACAAGAGCACTCAGTACAACATGAACGGGATGCAAGGTATAAAAAATAGTGTGGGAGATCCCAGAAGGGACGTTACCAAAGACTATGATAACCATGATAATAATCCCGGTAACGGCCCCCACGGCGGTGAACGGGGTATGCTCTTTGAGTTCAGTCACTATTCGTCTGAGCATTTCTCATAAAATCGAAGAAATAATATTTAGACAGTGCTTGGTAAATTCTACGTTGTTTCTTTCTGACAAGCTTGGCAAAGCCCAACAAACTCAAGCAGATGACCTTGAATATGAAAACCGGTCTCTTGGGATAGCCTTCGCTCCAGTTTACTAAGGCTATAGCCGGTGAAATCAGCAACCTTACCGCAGTTGGAACAAATCAGGTGGTGATGATGCCCTGGGGCGCTAATGGTGTAGCTATGGCAGCTACCTCCAGCGTGAAGCTCACAGATAAGTTTTAGCTCGGCAAGCATGTTAAGAGTGCGATAAACGGTTGCCAAACCAATATCAGGCTGGTTTTGATGCACCTTCTCATATATGGCAGTAGGTGTAAGATGGTCCTGACTAGCGGCAATAGTTTTTATTACTATCTGTCGCTGTCGGGTGAGCTTATAGCCATGCTGCCTCAATGTAGCTGCTAATTTTTTCTCTGCGAGTCTCATCTCATATGCTAAGTGAGAAATTTTATCATTTAGATTATACCAGGGTTGTCCCTTGATGTCAATACTTACTTGGGTGTCTTGCCTGAGCTTTGATACGGTATCATTTTAGTTGACAATAACTTGTTTAGTCATTAGCTTGACAATTATTCGTCTGCGTTGCTAGTATGAGGTTGGTTTTTAAAGTTTAGGTGGTGGGAAGGCTAGTGATGTCGAGATTATTAGATAGGATAGATAGCCCTACAGATTTAAAAGGAATGACACAACAGGAGCTTAAGCAATTGGCTTCTGAGATCAGACAAGAATTGGTAGCTGTAGTTTCTACCCACGGAGGTCATTTAGCTTCTAACTTGGGTGTGGTTGAGCTTACTATAGCTTTACATCGGGTTTTTGATAGCCCGCGGGATAAGCTTATATGGGATGTAGGGCATCAAAGCTATGTCCATAAGCTGCTTACCGGAAGAAAGCAGCGCTTCGCCTCTCTCCGACAGTATGGTGGGTTATCCGGTTTTACCTGCCGTGGCGAGAGTGAGCATGATCCATTTGGTGCTGGTCATGCCAGTACCTCGGTCTCGGCTGCCCTTGGCATGGCTATTGCTCGTGACCTTTCCGGTGATGACTATCATGTGATTGCCATCATCGGTGATGGCGCTATAACTGGGGGGATGGCTTTTGAAGCACTTAATCAAGCAGGCCATCTGGGCTCCAGGCTTATCGTAGTTCTAAATGATAATGGGATGTCAATTTCACCCACTGTGGGCGCTCTAGCTAAGTTGCTGAATAGGGTGCGCTTTGACCAGCGCTACCATCGAGCCAAGACGGAAAGTAAGCAGTTACTGGCTCCGCTCCCATTAGGTAATAGGCTATGGGAGGCGAGCCAATGGGTTAATCGAGGATTTAAAGGCTTGATTATGCCCACTATGATTTGGGAGGAGCTTGGCTTCACTTATATGGGACCTATTGATGGGTATAATATTGGTGAACTCGAATCAACACTTATCCAGGCACGGGATTATCACCTCAAACCGACCTTTGTTCATGTGGTGACTACTAAGGGTAAGGGCTATCGCCCAGCAGAAGAGGATGCTGTTTACTTTCATGGTGTGCCAGCTAAAAGTGTAGCCACTAAGACAATACCAACTTATAGTGAGGTATTTGCTCAGACCGTGCTTCGCCTTGCCCGTGACAATCCCAGGCTGGTGGTGATTACCCCGGCAATGCCTGAAGGGAACTGCTTAGACATTGTTAAAGCTGAGTTTCCAAAGCGAATGTTTGATGTCGGAATCTGTGAGCAGCATGCTGTTACCTTTGCTGCCGGGCTGGCTACCCAGGGTTTTATCCCTGTTGTGGCTATATATTCTACCTTCTTGCAGCGCGCTTTTGACCAGGTTATACACGATGTCTGTCTTCAGGATTTACCAGTTATTTTTGCTATTGACCGTAGCGGTATTGTTGGCGACGATGGTAAGACGCATCAAGGCACCTTTGATATCTCTTATCTAACACCAATTCCTAACCTGGTGGTATCTGCGCCCAAGGATGAAAACGAACTTCAGCATTTACTTTACACAGCAATAAAGTCAGCCCATCCTATGGCTATACGATACCCGCGTGGTTCGGGATTAGGGGTGGAACTGGACAGGGAACTTCGTGAGATTCCTATAGGTAAAGGGGAAATAGTAAGGGAGGGAGAGGGTGTAGCCATATTAGCTATAGGGGCTACTGTGGCTCCCGCCCTTGAAGCTGCCGGTGAGTTAGCTTTAAGCGGTATTGAGGCAGCGGTAGTTAATGCTCGTTTTGCCAAGCCACTGGATTCTAAACTTATAGTAGACTTGGCTGGTTATATTAAACGCTTGGTTACAGTTGAGGAGAATGCTTTAAGTGGTGGCTTTGGCAGCAGCGTAGGCAAGCTTTTTCAAGAATCAGGCGTGTCTGATATTCAGGTAGAGAACATTGGTGTTCCTGATGAGTTTGTCGAACAAGGTACTCAAGCTATCCTTCGTTCTAAGTATGATCTTGATGCTAAAGGGATAGCCCGACGGGTCTTAACTTTATTCCCTGACCTTGCTTCTAATTCCTTATTAAAGGTCAAGGGTAGGGCGAGGGCTGCCCCATTTTGACTAGTCTTGAGGAGATACCATAGTAAATCTGTCTGTTAGTAGGGGTATGTGGTTTATACAGTGTGGAAGCCGAGATATGATATCGGGTGTCTGAGCTGCACCTGATATTTTTATATTTTGTATATGCTCGAGGGGCAAAATGGATAAGATGACAGTCAGGGACATAGAGGTTAGTGGCAAGAGGGTTTTGGTTAGGGTTGACTTTAACGTTCCTCTAGATAAGAAGATGAGAACTATAACTGATGACAGCCGTATTCAGGCTGCATTACCAACTATCGCCTATCTTATTGAGCGAGGGGTGAGGGTTATTCTGATTTCTCACCTGGGTCGACCTAAGGGAAAGGTAGTTGATAAATTGCGAATGACTATTGTTGCCCAGCGTCTGTCGCAGATTTTGGGGCAGCAGGTGGGAGTTGCCACGGATTGTATCGGTCCTGAAGTAGAGAATTCAGTAGCACGCTTGCAGAGTGGGCATGTTTTACTCCTAGAAAATCTTCGCTTCCACTCCGATGAAGAAACCGGCAGTGCTTCCTTTGCTCAAGCCTTAGCCCGCTTAGCCGATATATATGTTAATGATGCCTTCGGCACTTCTCACCGGGCTCATGCTTCAATAGTAGAGATTACTAATTATCTGCCGGCAGTAGCTGGCCTATTACTTGAAAAAGAGGTTGAAACTCTAGGTCGTGTTCTGAAGAATCCAGCTCATCCTTTCGCTGCGCTTCTGGGCGGTGCCAAAATAAGTGACAAGGTGGGTATGTTAGAAAATATTGTAAGTAAGCTGGACTATTTTCTAATTGGCGGTGGTATGGCAGCTACCTTCTTAAAGGCTAAATCCTATGAGGTGGGTCAGTCCTTGGTTGAAGTTGAAATGCTGGATACTGTGGTCAGGTTGATGGAAAGGGCAGCAAGAAACAGTGTGCGCTTGCTATTACCAGTTGATGTGGTTATTGCTGATGAATCTGGCACTAAAGCTGGAACCGAAGTTGTACCCATAACGAATATACCGAAGAATAAGAGGATTGTAGATATTGGTCCCCAAACTATTAGAAACTTCCGTAAAGAATTGCGAAGGTGCAAGACGGTCTTTTGGAATGGACCAATGGGCATATATGAGACACCTCAGTTCGCTAAGGGAACCAGAGCTATGGTTAGACTCTTGGCCAATCTTGGTGCTGTTACTGTTGTTGGAGGTGGCTCTACTGCTGAGGTAGTAATTGAGATGAAGCTCGCCGATAAGATGACTTTTATATCTACTGGTGGTGGAGCTTCACTTAAATTTCTGGGTGGAGAAACCTTACCAGGGGTGGAGGCGCTACTAAGTAAAAGGATGCCTTTAGAGGGTAACCTAAAGTTAATACAGGAAATCGCTATACCTTCACCGGCCAAGATTGTACTATTGGTTGTTGATGGATTAGGCGGACTGCCCAATCCGGAAACAGGTAGGACAGAATTAGAGACAGCTAATACACCGAATCTTGACCAGTTGGCGGCTAAAGGCGTATGTGGTCTTATTGACCCGGTAAGCCCAGGAATAACTCCAGGTAGTGCCCCAGGTCACCTGGCTTTGTTTGGTTATAATCCTGTCAGTTTTAGCATTGGTCGAGGTGTGCTGGAAGCACTTGGGATAGATTTTGACCTTCAGCCGGAAGATATAGCTGCTCGTGGAAACTTCTGCACTGTCGATGAAACAGGGTTAGTTACTGACCGCAGGGCAGGTCGCATTTCTACCGATAAGTGCACTGAACTTTGCCAATTGTTAGATGGGGTGGTAATAAATGGTGTTGAAGTCTTTGTTCGTCCGGTGAGGGAGCATCGCTTCATAGTAGTGTTTCGAGGTGATGGTCTTGCTCCTGACATCAACGATTCGGACCCTCAGCAGGTAGGAGCGGCTCCAAGGATTATTACTGCTCTACGTCCAGAGGCTGGTAAGACGGCGAGTATTGCTAATCAATTTGTAGCTCGGGCAAAAAAGGCCCTGGCTGAGCATCACCCGGCTAATATGGTTCTCCTCCGCGGCTTCTCTAAGCAGCCTAACTTTCCCACTATGCGTGAGATTTATAAATTGAAGCCAGCCATCATTGCCAGCTACCCTATGTATCGGGGACTGGCTAAGTTAGTTGGTATGGAGATTTTGAAGACAGGGATGAGTATTAACGAGGAGTTTAAGACATTAAAGCAGAACTATGCCAGCTATGACTTTTTCTTCTTACATATAAAGGGAACTGATTCGGCTGGTGAAGATGGTGACTTTGATAGAAAGGTCGGGATTATAGAGCAGGTTGATAGTGCTCTATCTGAGCTAATAAGTATTGAGCCTGATGTCATTGTGGTTACTGGTGACCATTCAACACCAGCCCTGCTCAGAGGACATAGCTGGCATCCGGTACCTGTTCTTCTATATTCTAAATGGTGCCGTCCGGATAGGGTAAGCGAGTTTTCTGAGTCAGCTTGTGTTTCCGGGGGGCTAGGGCAATTACCTGCCATACAGATTATGCCGTTGGCGATGGCTAATGCCCTGAAGCTAAGAAAATTTGGTGCCTAATAGGTTATAATATCCGGAGTAGAAGGGTCTGGTGAAACAATTACCGTGAAAAAGGGCTAAACTCAGATATAGACACGGTATTCCCTTTATAAGATTTGTATCTATGGTTCATAGTCCAAGTGGTTGGGTGTAGTGGTCTTGTTATTGCAGTAAGAAGTTTGATGCGGGGAACTTGAATTAACAAGACAAAAGCATGGCGTTTCGCTAAATCAATGAAAGGAGGTCATAGCCGTAGTGAAAAGAGTTGGTATAGTGGGAGCAGCAGTAACACCTTTTAAGGCTAGATGGTATGAGAAGACCTATTACGAGTTGGCACAGATGGCTACCAGGGAAGCTGTACAGGATGCTGGTATTACTATCAAGGATGTGGATTCAGTATTTTACGGTATTTATAATGACATCTTTGAGAGAACTGCTATTCCCGAACACCCGCTGCAAGGTATTATTGGCATGCAGAACAAGTTTGGCATACGAATTAGTAATGGGGGTGCTACAGGTGCTTATACGATGTCGGCAGCTCATGCCTACCTGGCTGCGGGAAGGTTCAAAACAGCTTTGGTCTTGGGAGTGGAGAAGGCAACAGATTGCTTCGACTTTAAATCGATGTCAGCCACACCAGAGGTAATTAAGACCATTGGCTGGTCTGGGGATAGCTTCTTTGAGCAGAAGATAGGCTGGTCAGCCTCAGACAGTTACGCTGAGGTAGTCCTAGGCTATATGGATGAACATCCAGGCGATTTGAAGCCAGAAATTACTGCCCAAATCGCATCGCAGCTCAGCCAGCAGGTGAAGACCAACCCCTATGCCCAGAGACAATTTGACCAGGTAACCCCTGAGGAGGTAATGAACTCCAGGCTGGTGGTTTACCCTTTCAAAGAGCTGGAGATATGTGTCTACACTGAGGGTGCAGCTGCTTTAATCTTTGCTGAGGAGGAGACAGCCAAAGCAATCTCAAAGGCTAGCGGGAAACCCATTGTCTGGATAACAGGCGTTGGGGAAGCTAACGAACACTCCTTTGCTGGCAAAAACCAAAAGGTAATGTCCCGAATTATGTCTGATTATTATGGGTCCCATCGGGCTTATGAGATGGCTGGTATAAAAGACCCGGTAAAGACAATAGATATTGTTGAGCTTCACGATGCCTTTGTCCATCAACTGGAGATTAGTATGGCGGAATTCGATTTGGTGCCTCTGGGCAGGGCTGATTCTCTGATTGAGGATGGTATCATGACTCCTGGTGGTAAACTTTTGGTCAACCCTTGCGGTGGGCTAATCTATTGTGGGCACGCTGTGGGTGCCAGTAATATAATGTCCGGTTGGTCAGCCAGGAACGAACTTATCAATAGAAAGCTTAAAACAGCTCTGCTTCACGGCACGGGGAGTACTGTTGCCCAATACACTACGTGCTTGATTCTGGAGCATGAGTAAGGAGGAAGATGTGACTGAACAGAAAGTTATACCCGCTGAGTTTATACCAGACGTCGAGTCGAAAACAGTAACCATCGGAGATAAAGACTACCTGGTTGCCAATGATGCTATGTTCACCTTCTACCAACGTAGCAAAGGTGAGCTTTCCCCCTTCTTCCTGGCGATAAGGGACGAGAAGAAAATTTTGGGGTGCAAGTGTACCAAGTGTGGCATTGTCAGGGTGCCTCCCTTCTTAACCCACTGTCCCGATTGTAACTTTGCTCCTACAAAGCTGGTAGAGGTGGACCAGGTGGGGGTAATGAACAGCACTCCACCCATCACCTATTTCGCTACTTCCATGTTTTTGCATATGGCTCCCTTTGGCAGAGGCCGGGTAATACTGAATGGGGCTGACACAGCTGTAAGTGTCAACATCTATACCACCACGGGAATACTGGTGCCGGGGATCGTCAAGAAAGGTACCGAGGTAAAGCTTATCTTTAGGGATAAGCGCATCGGTGAGATTACTGATATATTTTGTATAGCCACTTCTGAACTTACCCCCAAGCAGGTTGCCAAGAAGGGTCTTCAGGAGTCACAGCTCAACTGGGAAGCTGCCATTGAACCTGAACTCCCCCCAGCTACTGATGATGATGTAGCTGCTTGCAAGGCTGCTATCAAGAAGTTGCAGGCTATCGCTATGGAAATGAGCCGGACTGAGCGTTGCCGTAAGGACATCGCTGGCTGGAAGCGTGACATTCTGGTTAAGACCAAAGGTGGTGAGTTCGCTATCCAGATAGACAACGGTAACTTTAAGGTCGTGGAGAGAGAAGTCAAATTTCCCGATTTTGTACTGGTCTGCGAAGACCCGAATACCCTTCTCCGTGGCCTAGCCTATAGGGGTGCTCTTACCGATTCCATAATAATGAAGAGGCTCTGGATTAGCAAGAATATGGAATTCACCACCATCTTTAAGCTGGACAGAATGGCTCGCTCCTTGGCCAGAACAAAGAAGGAATAGGGGGGAATATCTGTAGAGGCAGGCTAATGAATTTTGATTTAAACGAAGAACAGAAGATGATAGCTCACTCCGCAAGAGAAATTGCTAAGCAGTTTGGTCCAGAGTACTGGAGAGAAAAAGAGGAGAATGAAGAATTTGGTGGTGAGTTCTGGAAAGTTATAAGTGATGCTGGATTTACTGGCATGATAATTCCTGAGGAATATGGTGGAGCCGGCAGGGGAATGAGTGAGTTACTCATAGTGATGGAAGAGTTAGCTGCAAATGGATGCGGAATGGGTGGTGCTTGGTATCTTATCCTGACCGAAGTCTTCGGTGCTCTAAGTATAATACGACATGGAACTCAGGAGCAGATGAATAAATATCTGCCCGGGATAGCAAAAGGGGAGATTGAATTTTGCATGGCTCTTACTGAGCCAGATGCGGGGTCAAATACGCTCAACACCAAAACAAGGGCGGAGAAGCAGGGTAACAAATGGATAATAAATGGTAATAAGACATTCATTAGTGGGGCAGATAGAGCTAAAGGGATGATGATTGTAGCCAGAACAACGCCAAAGGAGAAGGCTTCCCAAAAAACGCGAGGGTTGAGCCTTTTTTTGGCAGACTTGCCAAACCCAGCCGTTGAGGTAAGTCATATACCCAAGCACGGAATAAACTTCAGCCGTTCATGTGATGTTGGCATCAATGATTTGGAGTTGCCGGAAAGTGCTCTCATGCCGCCACAGGATATGGGATGGTATTCGCTGGTCGATACGCTAAATACGGAAAGAATGAGCTTTACCACGGCGGCTGTAGGCATTGGTAGACTGGCGATAAGTAAGGCTGTTGATTATTCAAAACAGAGGAAGGTTTTTGGTGATGTGCCAATTGGGAGCTATCAAGCATTACAGTTTCCTATAGCTGAAGCTTATGCCGCCCTCGAAGCTGCGAAGCTCTTGAATTTCAAGGCGGCTACACTATTTGATAACCAAGCTGCTCCGGGTGAGGTGGGGGCAGTGGCAAACATGGCAAAGGTCGTAGCCGTTGAGAACGCTATTAAAGCCGTTTATTGGTCAATGGAAATCTTCGGGGGCTCCGGATATGCCAAGGAATACGATGTTGAAAGATGGTGGAGAGAAGTCAACTTAATTAGACTTGCTCCAGTTTCGCAGGAGATGGCTTTGAATTATATAGGACAGCATGTGGTCGGAATGCCGAGAGCCTATTCTTAAGCGTATGAGTCTTTGATAAACAAGAATGTAATAGCTTTGGAGTAACAGTAGCTGATATCCCTGATGCGGCAGTTCTTACCCTTTAGGAGATTAGAATGCGTGTACCGATGATTGCCGGCAACTGGAAGATGAATACTACGGTGAGCGAGGCCGTAGAGCTGGTTACCAAAATGCGCCATGAGCTTGACGGGATAGATAATGTTGACAAGGTAATCTGCCCGCCATTTGTTTCATTGGCTGCGGTAGGGGAGTTAATTAAGGGAAGCTCAATAAAATTGGGGGCGCAGAATATATACTTTGAGGAAAAGGGCGCCTATACCGGCGAGATTTCTCCACTAATGCTGGCTGAATTGTGCGAGTTTGTTATTATTGGGCACTCTGAGCGGAGGCAGTATTTTAATGAGACCGGGGAGATTGTTAATAAAAAGATTCGGGCAGCGCTGAAGGTTAGACTGAAGCCTATCTTGTGTATCGGAGAAAGGTTAGAAGAGAACGAGGCAGGGAAGACTGAAGAGGTGGTCACCGAACAGCTAGGGTCATCCTTGGCTGGGATAGATTATTCCAGCGGATTGATAATGGCCTATGAACCAATCTGGGCTATTGGCACCGGCAAGGCAGCTACCGGTGAGCAGGCAAACGAGACTATCGGTCTCATTCGCCATAATATCGCCAAACTATATGGTAATAGAATTGCCCAGGATGTGCGTATTCTTTATGGTGGCAGTGTTACTGCTGCCAATGCTGCTGAATTTATAAGCCAGCCTGAGATAGATGGTGCCCTTGTCGGTGGCGCCAGTCTGAAAGCTGACCAGTTCTTAAGCATTGTCAGGCAAACCTCAGAAATTAGGCGGTAATATGAACCGTCTGGTAGCCATAGTTGGTCCCACAGGAATAGGTAAAAGTAAGCTGGCTCTTCGTCTGGCTCAGACCTTTAATAGCGAGATAGTAAGCGCCGATAGTCGACAGGTCTACCGCCATATGGATATTGGCACAGCTAAACCCCGTCCGAAAGAGCTGTCTCTTGTCCCTCATCATCTGATAAATATAATTAATCCTGACGAGGATTTCAGCTTGGCTCAATATCAAGAGCTAGCCTACAGGGCTATTAACGACATTCAGCAGCGTAGTAAATTAGCCTTATTAGTAGGTGGCAGTGGACAGTATATCTGGTCAGTATTGGAAGGTTGGGGAGTGCCGCAGGTTTCGCCTGACCCTGAATTTAGACGTAGCTTGAAGGAGAGGGCAGCTACTATTGGCCAAAATGCCCTTTATCAGGAACTGATGGCGGTTGACCCAGTGGCGGCGCACCGGATTGACTGGCGAAATGTGCGTCGCATAATCAGGGCTCTTGAGGTATATAGGGGGGTGGGGATTCCCTTCTCCCAGCTTCAGCATAAGAAGTCACCAGCCCTTAATACACTCATAATCGGTTTGACCACAGACAGGAGAGAGCTATATCATAGAATTGACTCAAGGGTTGATGAAATGATACAGCAGGGCTTGGTAGCTGAAGTAGAAAAGCTGGTGAATATGGGTTATGATTTTAATCTGCCAGCTATGTCTGGCATAGGCTACAAGCAAATTGGTATGTTTCTTAGGGGTGAGTTGCCCTTGGCCACTGCTGTACAGCAGATTAAGTTTGAAACCCACCGATTTGTTCGGCACCAATATATGTGGTTTAAGTTAAAAGATGATAGAATAAAGTGGTTTGATGTACAGGGTGAAGCAGAGTTGAAAATCACAAGTCGAGTGGCTGGATTTATGAGGGTTGAATAATATGAATTTTACCAAGGTGCAGGGTGCTGGGAATGATTTTATGCTGGTTGAGACCAGCGATATGCAGCGTGATTGGTCACAGATAGCACTGGCTATATGCAACCGTCACTTTGGCGTTGGCGCTGATGGCTTGTTACTGGTATCACCTTCAGATGTGGCTGATTTTCGAATGCGTGTATTCAATCCTGACGGCTTCGAGGCTGAGGCTTGCGGTAATGGGTTGAGGTGTGTGGTTAAATATGTTGTAGATAGTGGATTGACTGATACTGAAGCTCAGGAACTTCAAATAGAGACGAAGTCAGGCATAAGAAAGGTCAAGCTTTGTAAAACAGGTAATAAACTAGCCAAAATTCAGGTTAGTATGGGTGAGCCAAAATTTGGAGCTAAGGATATTCCGGTAATAATAGAGCAGGGCGAAGGGGATATACTTGACATAAAACCAATTTTAGACTGTCCAGTTACTATAATGGGCAGGAAACTATTGCTTGCCCTTGTCTCTATGGGTAACCCTCATGCTGTTTATTTTTTACCGCATCCCGTATCTGATTTCCCATTGGCTGAGATTGGTCCAGAGGTAGGGCGACTATCAGTATTTCCCGAAGGGGTGAATTTTGAGGTAGCCTACATTCGGCCAACTTCACAGCAGATAGAGGTTAGGGTGTGGGAAAGGGGGGCAGGGGAGACACTGGCCTGTGGCAGCGGTGCCTGTGCCGTGGCTGTTGCCGCTCGACTGCATGGTTATATTAGTGGTAGCAAGGTTGACATAAAACTTCCAGGTGGTACACTGGAGGTGGAGTGGGATGGGGTAGGGGAGGTGTTCCTCAGCGGTCCGGCTGAAATAGTATTTACTGGAGAATGGTCAAGTGAAAGTATCAAGACGAGTTGAAAATCTGCCACCTTATCTTTTTGTGGAAATTAGCCGAAAGATTGCCGAGAAAAAAGCTAAAGGTGAAGATGTAGTAAGCTTTGGCATAGGCGACCCTGATATGCCTACGCCATCCCATATAATTGACAGGCTATGTCAGGCAGCACAGGATCCGGCTAACCATCGATACCCGGAGAGCGAGGGTTTACTCCAACTGCGCCAAGCTATAGCCGGCTGGTATGAAAGACGCTTTGGCGTTTCCCTGGATGCTGACAAAGAGGTGTTACCCCTGATTGGCGCAAAAGAGGGCATTGGTCATATTGCCTTTTGCTTCATTGACCCCGGTGATATTGCCTTAGTGCCTGACCCAGGCTATCCTGTTTACTCGGTAAGTACTATGTTAGCTGGCGGTGAACCTTACTATATGCCACTTGTTGAGCAGAACGATTTCCTGCCTGATTTGGATTCTATCCCGGCTCATATCCTAAAAAAGGCTAAGCTTTTATGGCTCAACTATCCAAATAACCCTACGGGTGCCGTGGCTGACCTTGATTTTTTCAACAAGGTGGTTAAATTCGCTCAGCAGCACAATCTGGCTGTCTGTCATGACGGACCATATTCAGAGGTTGCCTTTGACGATTATCAGTCGGTTAGCTTTATGCAGGCAGATGGGGCTAAGGAAGCAGGCGTGGAATTTCACTCCCTGTCCAAGAGCTATAATATGACCGGCTGGCGGATAGGAATGGTGGTTGGTAATCCTGTCATGGTGGATGCCTTGAGGCGAATTAAGTCTAATTTGGATTCAGGTATTCCTCAGGCTATTCAATATGCTGCCATTGAGGCGTTGACTGGAATTCAAGACTGCATCCAGGAACACAATGCTGTTTACCAGAGGCGTCGTGATTTGGTCGTTGACATGTTAAATAGTATCGGGATTGAAACCAAATCACCAAAGGCGACTTTGTATATCTGGGCTAAGGTTCCCGAAGGCTATACCTCGGTGAGCTTTGCTACGGCTTTATTGGATGAGGCGGGGGTAGTAGTCACCCCCGGGATAGGTTATGGCAAGAGTGGTGAGGGTTATATACGGTTGTCATTAACAATACCAGACGCAACACTGACGAAAGGATTGTCACGATTGGCAGAGTGGCGTAGCACTAAAAGTGGGCTGAGGACAAAGAAGTAATTTTACATAAAGTATTATCTACCGGGAAATGAGGGGGTACTATTAGAAGCACAATTCTCACCCGGACATCTCCAGAACGAGCGTTTTTGGTAGCGGTTGTAGCCAAAGGAAGCACTGCTAAGTGGGCAGTAGAATCCTCTATGGACGAGCTGGCTCAATTGGCTGGCACGGCTGGGGCTGGTGTGGTGGGGAAACTTATCCAGCGGTTACCTGTGCCGTCAAAGACGCATTATCTGGGCAAAGGTAAGCTGGATGAACTAATATCCCTGAAGGATAGCACCAACTATAATGTAGTAATTTTTGATGACGATCTTTCGCCATTACAGCAACGAAACCTGGAAGAGGTTCTTCAGGTAAAGGTAATTGACCGGGCTACATTGATTTTAGATATTTTTGCCAAGCGAGCCCGAACTCGTGAAGGCCAATTACAGGTAGAACTGGCTCAGCATCAATACCTGCTGCCTCGTCTTGCCGGGCAGTGGAGTCACCTTGAACGGCTTGGCGGTGGTATTGGCACCAGAGGTCCCGGCGAATCACAACTTGAAACAGATAGGCGCCTTATTCGCCGGAGAATACATCATTTGAAGACGCAGATTGAACGGGTGAGAAAACAACGAGCCCTGTACCGTCAGAAGCGCAAGAAGAGTGGTATCCCGATAGTAGCTCTGGTGGGTTACACTAATGCCGGTAAGAGCACCGTATTGAATGCTCTTAGTCATGCCGATGTGTTTGTTGAGGATAAGCTCTTTGCTACTTTAGACCCAACTACCAGACGCTTAACCCTTCCTGACAAAAGTGGGGTATTAATTACTGACACTGTTGGCTTTATCAGAAAGTTGCCGTCTACCATTGTAACTGCATTCAGGGCGACCCTTGAGGAGTTAGCCGAAGCCGACTTGCTCCTTCATATAGTTGATTTAACTTGTCATAATGCTCCAGAGCAATGTCAGACAGTAGAGGATATTCTTACCGACCTCAACCTTGAGGACAAACCCCGGATTACCGCTCTGAATAAAATTGATTTGTTATTAAATAGTAACCGGACCTGGGATGAGGAAGCAGCCATAAATTATCTTTCCGACTCGGGTAATGTGGTGAATGGAAATACGGTGCTTATATCAGCAATAAAAGGATGGGGACTAACCAAAATGCTGGAAGTTATCAGCCAGACCCTTACCAAAGTCGCCCAACCGGTTTAGCTAAAATCCCCAGAAAAAATGACGCTCTGTAATCGAAATTTAGGCCCCTAAAAATTCTTTTGAATGGTTTACTACCTTTTAAGGCAATAAAAGGATAATTCGCCCCAAATTTTTGCCCGAAAAATGGCGTTTTATTTTTCTACTTTATTTCCCGTAATCCGGGGCGAATGTGTTAATGGCATCTACCAGCAATGTAGCGCTGTATCCTATAACCGGACCTCCGCCCATGGAAGCAGCCACAAATGCAGTTTCTATAAGTTCTTCACGGGTAGCCCCGGCTTCGAGAGCTTCATTGGTATGGGCAACAATACAATGTTCACAGTGAGTATATAAGCTAATGGCTAAGCCTATTAAGTGCTTGGTTTTTGGGTCAAGGGCTCCTGGCTTTGTGGCGGTTTGTATAAAATTGGAAAATGCTTGCATTCGCTGGCTATCTGCTTTTTTCAAAGCGGTTAATCCCTTTCCCAGCTCATTCAATGATTCTCTTGGGTCCTTTGCCATCTGATGTCCTCCTTACGAGTTATTGAATGTTGGATGATATAATAAACCCGGGGCATGGCTTTGGCAAGAAGAGACTGTGAGCACAATTTAACATAACACATCAGGTAAAATAGTGGTATAATGATATTAATTTAAGTAAACAGGAGGTAGAGTCATGAGCGAAAAGCCAGCAACTCCGCACGAGATAAAGGTTAGTTTCCCTGAGCAGATAAAAGGTGGTGTTTACTGTAACAATGCGATAATTATACATACCAGGGAAGAATTTATTATGGATTTCATGATGATTACACCACCCATAGGAGCTGTAGTGTCACGGGTGATAATGAGTCCGGGACATATGAAAAGAACAATCTTGGCGCTTCAATCAAACCTTAAAAAATATGAGGAGAAGTTTGGGGAGATAAAGGAAGCGCCAAAACCAGCTGAAGAGCGTCATATTGGTTTCAAGACACCTTGAGGTGTTGAGTGAGCTGAGATGGGCATTGAGTGGCTCGTAATAATAAAGAGCATAAATTGGCCACAGGTAATCATTAGTCTTGTTTTAGGTGGTATAATTACTTATTTCATCCAGAGGTATTATCAAAGGCGACCACTAAAGACTGAGTTCGCTGTTACTGTAATTAAATCTAAGGAGACAGATATAACATCAGAGTTTATGCAATTTTAAGTTGGTGCTAGAGGTGACCTCAAAAACGTCAATATAGAAGAGATGGCTGATGTTGTAAGGCAAGAACTAGCTGGTGAAACAAAAGATGAAGATTAGGGCGTATGTACTTTTTATGTTAACTGCCTTACCTGTATAATTATGGGGCGCACTATATATGTTATGTTAGATAAATAGGTTTGCACGCCTGCATCCCACTCGGGCTTTTAATTCCTTCTGCTCTTCTTTTCCCCATCTCAATATCACTCATTCATATTTTGGGAATATTATAGCATAGGTTCACTCACTCAGATAATGAATCAAGCAAAGTAGTAACGAGAGGATCAATACATATGGATGTAATAAGACCCCGAAATTTTCGAGGGGGCTCTCTCTTTCCCCCCAACTCGCTTTGTCAAGTTGAAAGAGGTGTTGCTTCAACGCCTCCCGGTGATCAGCTCCGAGAAATTTATCTCTTATTAAAATTATAAAGACGGTGTAGCCTAAAGTAAGCACCAAAACTTAACTTTTCCTCCCACACTAGGGCTTTTTACCCTATTTACCTATTACTATTGTTGGATTGCTTAGATAGCTAGGGCAAATTACAATGAAAGTAGGTTGGTTGCAGTATAGATGAGAAAAAACATGGAAGATAACTACGAAATGGGTCCGCTGCTTACTGTAAGGGAAGTAGCCCGGCTTCTCCATGTCCACGCCAATACTGTAAGACGCTGGGGGGACCGTGGGATATTAAAGGCATACCGCATCAAACGCCGTGGCGACCGAAGATTTAAAAAAGTAGACATCGATCTCTTTCTGACTGAGTTCAACGCAAACCAAGGTTACGAGAGAAAAGCTAGCTAGCCACCCCTGGTATATTTCGACAGGACTAAGCTCATACTTTTTACATCCGACCCGAGAAGTGGAATTGCTATTTCATGGTACCTATTTAATAAGCTCGAATTGCATTGCCTTTTGTTTCTCTTAACTTCCACTGCCCCAAAGTACGGAACAGTAGCCACTACGCTGCAGTAAACTGCCAAAAATGCTGTTGATGATCCTTTATAAGAAAAAGCCGGCACATAAGCCGGCTAATTTATTTAGCTTAAGTTATCTTAATCAAATCTTGTTTTATACAATATGGACAATGATAATTAATAGCCTTGGAGAATAATTTGCCTTTGGGGAAATTAGGTCGTCATTCATCAGCCTTGAAACTCTACCGTTAGCACTAGTTTGTTATGTCAATTACCCTACCCTACTGGAAATAGATAAAAATGGAACGGCGTTGGTTTTAGTCGGCGAATAAGTGGGCTCGGCAGGACTCGAACCTGCGACCAGACGGTTATGAGCCGCCCGCTCTAACCACTGAGCTACGAGCCCATGCGTAGGAGACTGGATTCCATTCTAGCTTATTAGCGTTATGCTGGTCAACCTCCCGGCGCTGTCAGACTTGAAGGGATTTACTGTTGGAGCCGGGCATACCAAGTATGAGGTGGTAGAAAACTAGAGCATCTTCAAACTGAAGGTTGGGTGAACTATTGAAACCATATGTTCCCTTTGTGCAATATCTTGCTTAGAATAACTGCTGTCTTTAAAAAGACACAAAGTTGGGTAAAACCTCCATTCTAACCTATTGTTATTGTCACTTGGTAGTGCCATAATAGCGGTAAAATAATAGAGGAGGTAACTAAAATGGCTGAGGTTCCAAAGGAATTGAGGCCCTGGCTCTTCGGAAGGAGTGCTAAACAGCAGGCGAGGTTGATGATGGCTTTCACCCTTGTGTGTTGGGCTTGCTTAATAGTGGGAATCGTGGGTGACGCCATAGATAAAACGCTTGGCTTGGAGCCAACAAGTTGGTTCATAATAGGGGTTGGATTCTTGCTAGCTGCTGTCTGGCATTGGTTCAGGGCATATCATGCAGCAAAGGAAGGATAGGCTAACCTGTTCTCCTTCCTTCTGACCTACTCCTAGCTTTGCGAAGCCTGAGATAGTACCGTAAAGACTAATCGCTCTCCAGATTTCAGGATTAACTGGAATCTTTATAAGGGTGTGACTTCAGCATGTGAGCTTCAGGTCAAACTAATGCCCCAGGGGATACCCTCCATAGCCAATAGCCTTGTTAACACACAGATTTGACTTGTGAACTTTTAACTTTGAGTACCTGCTAACTAGGCAGAAGTGTTCACAACTTTATATAGCTTCAAAGCTTCATCAAAGGTTAGGCTTGCAGCATAATGAGATACCATATCGGGAGTCT
>Ga0209427_10001056_pt1 | contig 31251 bp, 21 predicted proteins | sample DeeMarSWOR136_30_FD_187465 | JGI IMG/M metagenome (GOLD analysis project Ga0209427, IMG submission 187465) | Marine sediment microbial communities from White Oak River estuary, North Carolina - WOR-1-36_30 (SPAdes) (version 2) | ecosystem: Environmental > Aquatic > Marine > Intertidal zone >...
ACCGGCTCTGCTGTAGGTGACGAAAACACTGCTTCTTTTACCGAGGAAACTATCGTTTACGGAGGCAACCAATCGATGCCATTCTGGTACGACAACAGCGTCCTCAAGTATTCAGAGGTGGAGAAGACGCTGACTTATCCGCGTGACTGGACCGAGGATGGTGTAGGAGTACTGTCAATCTGGTTCAGAGGCAATTCGGATAATGCTGCTGAGCCGATGTATGTTGTTCTCAACGGCAGTGCAGTAGTCACTCACGAAAATCCGAATGCAGCACAGATAGATACCTGGACCCAGTGGAATATCGACCTACAGGCACTTGCAGACCAGGGCGTGAACCTGGCCAATGTCAATACTATTGCTATTGGTTTTGGCGACAGGAACAATCCGGTGGCTGGCGGTTCGGGTATGATGTACTTTGATGATATTCGTCTGTATCGACCGGCAGAGACGGCACCGTAAGCCGGAATTTTAATGGCCTCCATTGCTTCTGCCGTAAGGTATCCTGTGGACTTCGGATTTCGAAGCAAGATACGGGGGCGTGGTTAATATAGTAGATTTGTTCAATTCGGGGCTTATACTGATTGATTAGGTATAGGCCCCATTTTCGTAGAGCAATATCAAAGCCGTAGGTTAGACCACCTCAGGATTTTCTGTATCCCCCCTCTAAGAGGTGTTTAATCGTTCTACAATGGCCAAACTCAAGCCGAAGGGTATCTGAGGTAGGGTCAAAGGATTTTGGACAGTTAGCAAAGCAGTATCAGGAACAGTTGATGACCAAACAACTTGACATACTTACCGATTCTCTCGGAGTATCAGTAGAAAGCCTGGAAAGGTTAAAAGATCGGTTGGGATAGCAAAGCATATACGTTCCCGATGTCTAATGATTTCGGCAATACCAGTTCTTTGCGTCAGGCGATCGCTGAAGTTCTTGACGAACTTAATAGTAATCCGGAAAGCGATTTGACACTTCGTTTCCGCGATCCATTGTCTAAAAATATGCTCAAGGTAGCTTAGATGATGGTGAAGCAGGGCTTCTGTTGATGGGATACACTAAACAATACATACCCCCGTGGTAATCCCACTGGACCAGTATCGTATTCGGCCATACATTCTGGGGCGGAGTTTACAGAAAGAACGCTACACTCTCCAGGATATTTTCTTCCTCGAAAGGTTTAGTAATATAATCGTTAGCACCCACTTTATAACCTCTAACTCGGTCATCTATCGCTCCCTTGGCCGACACCATGATGATCTTTGTATGCGATAGCGAAGAGTGCTCTCGTAGCAGTCGACACACCTCGTAGCCGTCCATATCGGGCAACATAATATCGAGCAAAATGATGTCAGGCCGGAAATCCAGCGCGGTCTTCAGAGCTTCCTTGCCTGTTGCGGCTGTCCTAAGATCGTAGTGATCACCAAATAGTTCCTCGACAATTGTGGTATTGTTCGGATCATCATCGACGGCCAACATTTTCTTCTTTGCTTGCATACGCCTGTTCCTTTCTATATTCTATGTTTTAACTTAGTTTGTGCCAGCTCAAGTTACTCACATACTCCAGAGTCAGCAGCAGCACCACTCAGTGCCGGCTGTGTTGCGGTTCTAGTCTCCGCAGCTATCGGGATCTCAAATGAGAATACGACGCCATCCTCCGGCCGGTTCTCGGCCCAGATGCAACCGCCGTGAAGCTCAACCAATCCCTTGGCCACAGCTAACTCAAAGTCCGTGTTGTGTCTGCCTGAGCTAACATATTTCTCAATCTGAATCGATCGGCTGAAGAGCTCGTTTATTTTGCTGATTTCTATGCTTCGTCCGCTGCCTTCAATATCCACACCAATTCTGTCTTGGAGATTTTTCACTCGTATATAGATACTGTCACCTTCATGAGCAACTCTGATTATGTCGCCTATCAGATGTCCAAGGATTTTGACAATCTTTTGGCGATCAGCATTGACTAACAACTCTTCAGTGGGCATATCGATGTTAAAGTCGATCAACTTCAAAGCCATCTTCAGCTTGAGCAGGTTTACTACTTCTAATACCACAGATTGCATACCAAAAAGGGTCGGTTGTAATTCCACTTTGCCGGCATATATTTCTGAGATATCAACGAAGTTGCTGATAGTTTTCTCAAGATGTTCCATACAATCATTAGCTATTTCGAGTTGGTGACGTAGCTTCGAATCAATTTTTCTGTAGACATTCGTGTCAACATTGGAGAAGACATTCGCGCTAACAATGGAAATGATGTTCTTGGCAACTACTACCGGAGTTCTCAAATTTTCCATTACTGTAATAGTAACTTCATGTCTCATCTGTTCCACTTCTTCGGCATGTTTTAGGCGCAGATAGACGCGTACCTTTGCCAGGAATTCATCTCCCTCGAAGGGTTTAGTTATATAATCGTCCGCTCCAGCCTTATAGCCTTCGAGCCGATCCGTTACCATCGCTCTGGCGGAGACCATGATGATCTTCGTATGCTTGAGCGTACAGTGCTCTCGCAGCCGCCGACACAGCTCATGGCCGTTCATACCAGGCATCATAATATCGACCAAAATGATGTCCGGCTGGAAATCCTGCGCAATCTCCAGAGCTTGCTCACCTGTCGTGGCCGCTTTGAGATCGTAGTTATCATCCAATAGTTCCTTCAAAATTGTGATATTGTTAGGATCATCATCCACAGCTAAGATTTTTCCTTGTACTTGCATAATTTTGTCCCATTCCAAATTTTTAGACCCTGGCGCAGTATACTTACACAACGCTATGGGCCCCTATAAGTTTACTGTTCGACTACAAGCCATCGTCAGCACCAGCCAAGGCAAGTTGGTCATCCATATGTGTGTCTATGGATAGCGGTATCTCAAATGAGAACACCGCCCCACCCTCTGGCCTGTTTTCTGCCCAGATGCGGCCTTTATGCGCGGCGACGATCTCGTGACAGATCGCGAGCCCCAGGCCTGTGCCACCTGCTCCTGTCTTCGTCTTGCTCGACTGTATAAACTTGTCGAACACAACTTCCAGCTCATCCTGAGGAATCCCAGGGCCTTGGTCACAAACTGAAACTCTAACTGAGCTACCCACACGGCATACAGCAACAACGATGGTCCCGCCCTCCGGCGAGAACTTAACTGCGTTATTCAGAAGGTTGCGAAGTACCTGCTTGATCTTATCAGCGTCGAGCGTGACTTCTTCATCGAGTTTGGACACTTCATGTCGTATGCTCAATTTCCGTTCCGATAGTAATGTATCTAATTCATTCGTCACGGTTCTGACCAGTATGCCAAGATTGGATGGCTCGAACGCAAACATCGCTCTTCTTGATTCCAGCTTTGCCAGGTCAAGTAGATCGTTGAGTAGCTCCAGGAGCGTTTGTCCGCTCTTTTTGATTCTGTTGAAGTAATCGAGGAGCTTTTCTGGTTTGGCATTAGTGTATTTCTTAGTGCCAAACGAAGCGAAGCTGAGGATGCTATGCAGCGGTGTACGCAGCTCGTGTGACATATTGGCCAAGAATTCGGTCTTGGCTCGGTTGGAGGCCTCGGCTTCTCTTTTAGCTATCAAGAGTTTCTGTTCTATCTGCTTGCGATCATCTATCTCATTGCGTAGTTGTTTGTTTACTTCCTGCAGGTTAGCAGTACGCTCATTCACTATTAGCTCAAGGTATTCACGGTGGCTTCTCAATTCATCCTCCATGCGTTTACGATCGGTGATGTCCTGGCCGACCGCAATGATTCCGATGGCTTGGCCCTTAGCATCGAAGAGAGCCGAAGCGTTCCACAACAGGATACGCCGACTTCCATCGCGTATGCGAATCGAGTTTTCAAGGCTTTTGATTGTTTTCCCTGACAGCACCTTTTTCATATCGGTGACGACTTTGTCTTGGATTTCTTCCGGTACAAATAGCCGTAGATAGTCTTTATTCAGTACCTCCTGCCGTTGCCGACCATAGAGGTGCTCTGCTTGCTCATTCCATTCGAGTATTCGATATTCAGGTGACAACACGAAGATTGCGCTTCCGGCGGTTTGGACTACAGAACGGAACCGGTTCTCAGTCTCTGTTAACCGCTGCCTTACACGCTTCCTCTCAAGCGAATATCGGATAGTCCTGACTAATATGTGTTCCAGAGATTTTCCTTTAATAAGATAGTCTTCTGCTCCCCCCCTTATCGCCTCAAGGCCCATTTCCTCATCATCCAAGCCGGTCAATACAACAATCGAAGCATCGGAATTTATGTCTTGAGCTTGTTGGACAGTGTCGATTCCGCTGCTGTCCGGAAGGTTAAGGTCAAGTAACAGAACATCGTAGCTGCCGTTGCTTAGACGTCTGGTTGCTTCAGACAGAGTACCTGCAGTTTCCACATTATACTGTACAGACGTGTTGGATCTGGCCAAAGTGACTTCTACTAACCGGCGATCCTGAGGGTCATCATCCACCAATAAAATGTTTACCTTCCTATTGTTCATTTTGAATTTTTTGCTGTTTTCTGATTAGCAAACGCTTGGTGATTCAACTTCTGATCCTTCAGATCATCTTTGACCAACAACACCACAACAATTTTGCACGTATCCATTTTTTGCTCCCTAAATCAAGTTTGTACACTTGAAATTAGTTTACCTTGCTCTTGCTCTAAGCTTTTCGATGCCGGCAGGATAAACCAGAACGTCGAGCCGACGCCTATCTTCGATTCGACTCCAATCTGGCCACCGGACTTGTCCACTATCTTCTTGCACATCGCTAATCCAGTTCCTGGCCCCGTGTTTTCTTGCCTTGGGTGCAAACGTGTGAACATCTTGAAAAGATGCTTGTGGTGCTCTTTCTCAATACCTATTCCGTTGTCCTGTAACTCTATCCTTACAGCATCTTCGGCGATCTGTTCAGCCCTCATCAGAATTCGCGGCTGGATGGCCTCCTTGCGATACTTGATGCCGTTGATAATAAGATTCTGCAACAGTTGCCTGATTAGGACAGGATCAGCCTGGACTTTTGGCAGAGGCTGTGGAATTTCAATTGTAGCGCCGGTTTCTTCTAATAAAGCTGCAAGCTCTAATTGTTCTAACTGCTTTACGAGCTCATTCAAATCAACTGTTTCAGATACAACTGCCTTTGCGTTTACCCGTGAATACGCAAGTAGATCTTCTATCATCTGAGTCATTCTTTCGGCTCCATCGATCATAAATCCCAAGCTCTCTTGGTCTTCGTTCTCAAGTTGGCCATTAAGAGACTCTTTCAGTAGTTGGCCGAAAGAGCAAATCTTACGCAGCGGCTCACGAAGGTCGTGTGATGCCATGTGAATGAAATCTCTAAGTTCTCCATTTGAAATTTGCAGAGCTTCTTCAGCTCGTTTGCGCTCGGAGATTTCATGGTGTAATCGTTGATTTGTGGCTTTTAGCTGTTGTTCACCGGCCTGCAGATGCTGCTTGGGGGCGTTGACCACATCTACAGATGTGGTAGTCTTCTTCAAGTCCGCGATCATTTGATCAAATGCGCGTGAGAGCCAGCCGATTTCGTCTTTTGCATCTGTTCCTACTTTATAATCCAAATCACCCTGGCCTATTATCTCAATACCTTTGTACAGAGCCTTAAGCGGTTCTACTATTGACCTTGCTAAAGCTAATGCAATACCAATACCTAAAAGTACAGTAAAAGCAGATGCCAATAGACCATATTGAAAGCCGCGAGTAACTATCAACATTGCCAAAACTACAAGTCCAAATCCAATAAATAATCTCGTACGTATCTTAATTTTTCTTACTCTTTCCATTGTCTTCTACTTCTATATGGGCATTACCATTGTCTTATCTGTCCGCCCAGAATTAACTCATTCGTGTTTCCTTCCCCAAGAACTGGTGGATAGCATCCGCTGCCCTTTTTGAATGGATTGCGACAGGGCCAGTGCCATTTCATGTGGGCAGCGGTACTATCCGTTAGCAATTAAGAACTCCTGACTGCAAAGACGCCTATTCTTGCTAATAATACTACAGCGCCACTTAGTTGTGGCATTGAGAGCTCTGACTTAGGTGCTTACCGACTGTAAATATGCTCTCAAAAGCGCTTATCGGGGGTGTAATAAGCCCTCAAGGGTGGCCTACGAACCTACTGTCCAAGAGCGTAAACAACAAAGATATACGTAAGTTCTCATCTCTGAAATACATGCCTTATTATCTCCATCTATACGTGGCGCTGTAGTACTAATGAGAAACACCAGCTATGTAATTAACTCTTCCGTTCCAATTCATTATTATATACCAGGTGCTCGTCTTGGATAAACTAATCGGGGCTTTTGGCACAGCAAATCACTATACGATTCCTGGTCGTCGCGCTCCAAAAACCTGGCATCACAATTGAAGCAACATAATGCTGCCAGGAATTTGGACCAGTCTACAAGCAGGGACACTGTGGCATATTATGGATGGACTGGGCATTCCGAATAACAAACCCAGGAAGAGCCTGGTTAAACAGACCTATGATATAGACGACAATCCCATTAAAACAGTTGAAGGAAATACGATGTAGGTACGCTACAAGCTCAGGCTACGCGTACTTGTTCTGGAGGCGTTGGTCAGAGGTAAGATTATGGTTATTAGAGGTAAGATTATGGTTATGCGAAAAAATTCTCTAAGCAAAACGTTAGTGCTCATGTTAATAGGTCTGATTGTGTTTGGCCCTGCTCCGCGTTCGTTCGCCCAGCAGCAGGACGCAAATGAGCCGGAAGATTTGTTTGAGATGTCCCTTGAGGAGCTGATGGAAGTGCCGGTGGTATTTGCTTCCAGCAAGAGACTACAACCTATTACTGAGGCAGCATCAAGCGTAGAAATTATTACTGCTGAGGATATTAAACAGTCAGGCGCAATAAATATTGCTGATGTGCTAAGGGACGTAGCCGGAATCCAGGTAAAGGAACCTTCCGTAAGCAGTCATGCTATAGGTGTTCGTGGGTTCGCTGATGCTCAACATGTCCTGATTACACTTGATGGCAGCAGTGCCTACCTGCACCATGTAAATCACACATATCTTAATTTAATACCCGTATCTTTGGAGGAGATCGAACGCATTGAGATTGTTAAGGGGCCCGGAGGCGTTTTCTATGGCGGTTCTGCTTTTAGTGGAGTAATCAATATTGTCACCAAGACGCCCAAGCAATTAGATGGAACTCAAGTGACTACGGTCGGTGGCAGTCAGGATACCTTGCGCAGCAGCTTCCTGCACGGCAGAAGCTTGAAAAACTGGGACTACAGTGTCGCGGCAGGCTATTTTAAGTCCGACTATACGTCACCTCCACGGGACTACTTTATGCACGAAGATACCCGCACTAATTATGGGGCTGGAAGGGTTGTTTATAATTTTGGTGACAAATCATCCATTACTGCGGATTTTCGACAGCGTTACAGTGATGATGCAATCTCCCGACACTGTACAAACGTGAGAAACACCTATTTTACACTGCGATATGACGAACCTGATTTCTGGGTGCGTTGTTTCTACAACAAGCAGTTTAAAAACGCTGTGAATAGATTGCTTAGCGTGGATGACACAAACTATGAGCTTGAAGTTATGCGTATCTTCAAGTGGGGCAAGAATATTACCAGCATAGGTGGGTTTGCAAAGAAAGTTGATTTTATAGTCAAAAATAACACTGGTGACAAGCACCAAAGCGACATTGAAGATTATGCTATCAAGGCAGAGAACGAATATCATGCCACAGATCACTTTATCTTTACCTTAGGAGGCAGGGCTGAGTATTTTTCTGAGGTGGATTTGGTTGGTCTCGGACGGGGCAGTATTATCTATAAGCCGACTGAGGATCAGCGTCTTGCAGCAACTATTGCCAGTGGCTATTATCTGCCTTCTCTTGCCCAGCTCTATGGTTGGGGCGGTATCCTCCCGTTTCAATTCAACCCTTCTTTGAACGAAGAGAAGATTACCTCTTATGAATTAAGTTATTACGGCCCCTTGACTAAGAAGATTAAGCTAAAGTCTGCGATTTTCTACAATGAGTACCGAGGTCTAATTTCTAACGACTTCAGTGCCGCTCTGACAAACTCGGCTGATGCCCACCAGTACGGCTTAGAATTAGGTTTTAATTACGTACTGACCAACTGGTTAACAGGATTTGCAAATTACACTTACCAGAACATCGACCGCAGTGACCTTGGTAGTTTGGAAGTGGACCCCAAAAATATGGTTAATTTTGGTTTCCACGCTAAATCTGGCAAATGGTTGTCCGGTTTAACCTTTCATTATGTTGATAAGTTTTATGAGATATACGATGCAGCTAACCCGGCGTTGGGTCGTTTGTCTGCAGCCCAAAAAGTAGACCCCTATATCACTGTTGATGCCCGAATTGCTTATAAGCCGAAGGATAATCTTGAATTTGCGTTAACTGCCTTTAACCTTTTTAACGACAGACATTATGAATCAAATCCAGTTGGATGGATTGGTGCAGACAAGGTCGACCGCCGAATAATGGCAAGTGTAACTTACAGATTTTAGTTCTGAAATGCAGGACAAGGGATAGATGATAAATCTGGTTTGACATATGCTGAAGAATGAAAATTAAAGTTTACATTTTTACAGCTTTAGTATTGACCCTGCCCTTGGGGTTCTTAGCACCACAGGCCCAGGCTGGTCATACGCCCACCCATGAATACCGGATAAAGGCTGCATTTTTGTATAACTTTATCAAGTTTGTGGATTGGCCCAAAGAAAAGATGGCTGATAGCAATGAGCCAATCATTATAGGCATCATCGGTGAAGACCCATTTGAAAAGGCCTTCGAGCCTATTAAAAATAAGAAGGTTAAGGGCAAAAAGATTGTCATAAAGCGATTTCAGGGTCTCGAAGAGTCGAAACAGTCCGACGAGCAGACTGCGCTTATCAGGAAATGCCACATGTTGTTTATTTGCGCCTCAGAGAAGGAAAAGCTCAGGGAAATCATAAATTTAGTTAAGGATGATGGTGTTCTTACTGTTGGAGAGGTGAAAGGTTTTCTCGAATCCGGCGGTATTATCAATTTCCTGATGGAGGATAAGAAAGTTGTTTTTGAAATAAACAACCACGCTGCCAAGCAGGCCAGGCTCAAAATCAGGTCTAAGCTTTTACGTCTGGCAAAAAGAGTTATCCCGGAAAAACCATCCAACGAGGATAAGAGCTGATTATGTTCGTTATTCGAAACATGGCAATAAAACAGAAGCTGATGTTGATTATCATGGCGACATGCACAGGAGCTTTGCTGCTGGCCAGTATCGTACAACTGTTATTTGAGCGCAGAGAATACCGTAAAGAAACAGTGCGCAGTATGTCATGCTATGCGGAAATGATAGGAGATAACTGTAAGGCGGCACTGGCTTTCGAGGATGCAAGAGACGCACAGGAGACGCTCACATCGCTACGGACAGAGTCTTCGATCGTTTTCGCCTGTGTATATACGAAAGAAGGGAAGGTGCTGGCCCATTACCAACACCCGGACATTACGGATGAGATCTCGCCGCCGGTATGTAAAAAAGAGAGTTACAAGTTTGATAACAACTACTTTAATCTGTTCAAACAGATCAAAGATAACGGCGAGATTATCAGTACAGTTTACATCCGACTCAACTTATATAAAATGAAGGCTATGCTTTGGTTGAAAGCAGGCACTATTGCACTAATTGTGCTGATGTGTTCCCTCATAGCTTACTTGGTGTCATCAAAACTGCAGAGTATTATTTCCGGGCCAATTTTAGACTTGGCTGAGGTTGCAAAAGCCGTCTCAGAAAAGAAGAACTACTCTGTCCGAGCCCTGAAGCGGAGTAATGATGAGGTCGGCTTGCTTATAGACGCATTCAACGAAATGTTAGAACAGATCCAGCAGCGCGATTTGGCATTAGTGGACGCCAAAGACCAATTAGAGATAAGAGTTGAGCATCGCACTGCTGAACTAACCACCACCAATGAGCAACTGACCAAGGAAATTGGCGAGCGCAAGAAGGCCGAGGAGGCCCTGCGGGAGAGCGAGAATAAATACAGAACACTTCTCGAGAACCTCCCTCAAAGAATATTTTCAAAGGATAGAAATTCAATTTACGTCTCGTGCAACGAAAATTTTGCCCGGGATTTAGGGATTAGGGTGGAAGAGTTTAAGGGCAAAACCGATTACGACTTCTTTCCCAAGGAATTGGCTGAAAAATACAGGGGAGATGATAAAAGAATTATGGAAGCTGGAACAACAGAAGATATCGAGGAGAAATATATCCGGAACGGGCAAGAGATGATCGTCCAGACAGTCAAAACGCCTATCAAGGACGAGCAGGATAATATCGTTGGAGTATTGGGTATCTTCTGGGACATTACGAACCTCAAGCACGCAGAGGCCGAACTTAAGGCTGCCCAGGAGAAACTGATTGAGACGGCACGCAGAGCGGGCATGGCGGAAGTGGCCGCCGATGTACTGCACAATGTCGGAAATGTCCTCAACAGTATTAACGTATCGACAACCGTGATAAGAGAGAAAGTTACCAACTCGGAGCTGGCAAACCTGGAAAAAGTGGCAAATATCATCAATGAGCATACTGACGACCTTGGAACGTTCCTTACCGAAGACCCACAGGGGAAACATATTCCCGTGTATCTGACTGAAGTCAGTAAATATCTGACAGATGAGCAGACTGATATTATCGCCAAACTCAAGGTATTGACCGAGAACGTCCAGCACATCAAGGATATAGTCAGCATGCAACAGTCATACGCTAAGGTCTCGGGCGTTGAGGTCCACACGTCTCTGAGCAAATTAGCCGAAGATGCCATTCAAATCAATAGTGCAGGTTTGCAACGCCATGGAGTTCGGCTTATCCGTGAGTTTGAGGAGATTGGTGAAGCCGAGATTGACAGACAAAAAGCGCTCCAGATCTTGGTGAATCTGATAAGCAACGCCAAGTATGCCCTGAGCGGCAGCAATAGAGAAGAAAAATTACTGACTATTCGAATCTATAAACATTGTGAAGATCGCTTTCGGATTGAAGTGGCCGACAACGGCGTTGGGATATCCGAGGAAAATCTGGCGAAGATATTCAACTATGGATTCACGACCAAGAAAGATGGCCATGGTGTCGGTTTGCACAGCAGCGCCCTGGCAGCTAAGGAGATAGGAGGAACCTTGACCGTCTATAGCGAAGGCTTGGAGCAGGGAGCGACGTTCATGTTGGAATTGCCATTTAAGCCTGTGGAGGTTATGAGATGAAAGAAAAATGCCAGAAGAATCAGCGTATCCTGGTGATTGATGACAGCGAGAGCATTCATAAGGATTTCCGGACAATTCTTGGAAGCGGCGATGCCGATACTGCTAATCTCCACGAAGCCAAAGCTGCAATTTTTGGCAACGCATCAAACTCATCAGGGCGAATAAGTTTCGAAATCGACTCTGCCTTCCAGGGCCAGGAGGGATTGGAGAAAGTTAGACAGGCTTTACAAGAGGGCCGTCCCTATGCCATGGCATTTGTTGACATTCGCATGCCGCCGGGCTGGGATGGAGTCGAAACAATCAAGCGAATCTGGCAGGAATATCCGGAGCTTCAGGTCGTAATTTGTACAGCTTATTCCGACTATGAATGGGATGATATCGTTGCAAAGCTTGGACAGACTGAACAACTGCTGATTTTGAAAAAGCCGTTTGACAATATAGAAGTTTATCAACTTGCCACCGCACTTACCGAAAAATGGCATCTCTCCAAACAGGCACGGCTCAAGCACGAAGAGCTGGAGCGTATTGTAGAGCAACGAACACATGAAGTAGAAGAAGCAAATAAAGAGTTGACTATTGCTTTGGAGAAAGCCAGAGGAGCTGGAAAAGCCAAAAGTGAGTTTCTCGCTAATATGAGCCATGAAATCCGCACACCAATGAATGCTATCATAGGTTTCAGCGACATGTTAGCTGATGAAGAGCTTACAGATAAACAAAAATGTTGTGTTAGCACCATTTGCGACAGCAGCAGACACCTGCTGGGGATCATAAATGATATTCTGGACTTCTCCAAGATTGAGGCCGGCAAACTGGATGTGCAAACGAGCGAATGCTCCCTTAAACATCTGTTTGCCAAGATCGAATCAATGATGCAGCCTGCAGCTTTAGAAAAAGACCTGAAATTTGAGATTCAAGAGGATCAAGGTTTACCTACGAATATCTTTTCTGACCCTACACGTTTGGAGCAATGTCTAATCAATCTTATAAGTAATGCGATTAAATTTACCGAAGAAGGACATGTGTATGTGAAGGTTTCTTTGGAGGACAAAAATAATCAGCCATACATTCGCTTTGATGTCAGTGACACAGGCGTCGGCATCCCTCCTGAAAAGCAGGAAAAGGTGTTCGAATCATTCTCTCAGGTAGATGGAAGTACCTCTCGCAAGTATGATGGTACTGGGTTAGGGCTGACTATCACGAGACAACTGGCAGAACTTCTCGGCGGAGAGCTTACTTTGACCAGCGAGCAGGGTAAAGGTTCGATATTCTCACTCACAATACCAGCAAGTGTTGATGTAACAAAACAGCCTTTTTTGGACAGAAACAATATTGCTGACCACATGGGCGACGAGCGTGACAAGCTGAAGGAAGCCAAGTTTTCTGGCTACGTATTAGTTGCCGAGGATGTAAGAAGCAATCAAATGCTTGTTAGATGGTTGCTGGAAAAAGTAGGATTTGAAGTAACAGTAGCCGAAGACGGAAATGAAGCGGTACAGAAGGCTCTTAACCGGTCATTTGACCTAATCCTCATGGACATACAGATGCCCAATATGAATGGCTACGAGGCCACAAGGAAACTCAGGAATGAGGGAGTCAAAACCCCAATTATTGCTCTGACTGCCAGCGCAATGTCTGGTGACGAGGGTAAATGTGTTTGTGCTGGTTGCGACGACTATTTGTCCAAACCGCTCGACCGCCGGAAACTGTTGGAAAAAATTCGCAAATACCTCCCGGTGGAGAACGAAGCTTTGAGTGAAAAAGCCAACTCAGTCAAATCTCAAGTAGATGATTTGGCAAATCTCTGTTGTGACCGAATATCTCAAGAATCTATCTTGGGGAAGACAGTTGGAATCGAAGACAGTAAAGAAATACTTAACTGGGGCCAGCTTATTGGCAGATTGGGGGATGAGGAATTAATCAAGGAAGTTGTGCCTATATTCTTAAACGATAGTGAAGAACGCTTTAATAAGCTTACAGAGGCAGTGAAAGCTGGCGATGCCAAGGGAATTAAGTTATACGCTCATGCATTGAAGGGAGCAGCTACAAATGTCGGAGCAAAGCGGCTCTCTGATATAGCTTATCGTCTGGAATGTGTTGGCAGAGAGAACGATGTGGAGGCTGCCACGCCACTCTTTGATAAGCTGAAGACGGAACTTGAAAAAGTGGTGACGTTTTTATCCCGCACGGACTGGATAGAAATAGGAAAACGGGAAAAAGTGATTACAGATGAAAAACTCGAAGCCAATATCTCTGCTGGAGGATGATCGTACTAATTTGAAGATATTCGTGCACTCGAGAATTTGAAAATTACGAACCCTCTGGTTCATTCAATCAATTGCAAAGAAGTGTTGACATGGCCAAAAGATTAGAAGAACGAGAAACCGTGTATTGTTACTACAGATTTGAACATGCCGATAATGCACAGTTTAGAATTTCTGAAGAAGGATACTGGCCGGACTGCTATAACTCTGGAAACGGTGGATAATAGGATAGTATGTCAAATTGAAAATTCACACGGACAACTGGTTACTTATGGAAAATGGGAATACAAAAGGCGCACAAATCAAAGCTGGACGTTCGCCGATGGCGCAGCCTTCTACTGGCTGCCGCACTGTCAACTGGTGGTATCTTCCTGGCGTTAGGTATCTCGAGCATCGCGGAGTTGCTGCCCAGATTTCAGATTAAGGATGAGGTCCTTCATGCTGTGTTTGAAACTCTTGGCTGTATGCTCGCTTTGGGAATTGCCAGCTTTCTACTGATGCGTCATAGCGAAAGTGGCAATGGATACATGATGTGGTTGGCGTGCTCTGTACTTGTTACGGGGATTATAGACGCCTTTCATGCGAGTATGACACTTAGTAATGAGTCTGTCTGCCTGCGCAGCACAGCCCAGTTGATTGGTGGTTTGTGCATTGCTCTGATATGGCTACCTGAACAACTCACTCAGACGCGACTGGTGAAAGTACTTCCCAAAATACTTGCGATGGCAGCCGGATTATTCGGCTTGATATCGTTGATTTTTCCTGAGGTGCTGCCTGCAGTCCTGACCAATGGGAGATTCACATTGACTGCCAAAACGCTTAACTTCACCGGAGGCATTTTCTTTCTTTCTGGAGTAGTATATTGTATCAGCCATTTTGACCGCAGCCGATACGTAATATACGCGCTGTTTGCCATCTACTGCCTCCTTTGTAGTGTAGCCGGGTTGACCTTCATTTTCACTAAGCTCTGGAGCCCGGGGTGGTGGTTGTTGCATCTGGCGCGTTTGGGAGCTTATGTCGTTGCGTTTAAGTACGTTTCAACTAATTCCTCAGCAGAATATATGTTTCTCGTCAGGAGCAAGGAGACTCTCGGGCGTGCAAAGGCAAGAGCGGAAGAATCAAAGAAGGAGCTTGAAAGGGTCAACAAGAAGCTCGAAAAATCTGTCCAAGAGGCAAATCGCCTAACCCAGGAAGCCATAGTGGCAAATCGAGCCAAGAGCGAATTCTTGGCTAATATGTCACACGAGCTGCGTACCCCCCTTCACAGCATCATCAGCTTCGCCTCGTTTGGCATCAAGAAATACAATAGTGCCCAACTAGAAAAACTCCTCGATTACTTCAATAGGATCAAACAAAGCGGAAAAACGCTTCTGGAGTTACTCAACGATCTGCTTGACCTGGCAAAGCTGGAATCAAAAAAAGTGACGTTTGCGTTCGAGCCAACCGATCTTGGGATACTTGTCAAATCTGTGACAAATGAATTAGACACATTGCTATCGGAACAAAACTTAAACGTACGATACGAAGTGTCCAAATTCAATGGGGAGGTCGCACTCGATGCTGATAAGATCAAGCAGGTACTCCGTAACCTTCTGAATAACGCGATCAAGTTTTCGCCGGAGAGTGGGATCATCGATGTTACTATATACCGTGCGGAGAGCTCTGTTAGAGTTTCAGTTCATGACCAAGGCCCTGGGATTCCTCAGGATGAGCTGGAAACGGTGTTCGACAAGTTTGTGCAGTCGAGCAAGACGAAGACAGGAGCAGGTGGCACAGGCCTGGGGCTCGCGATCTGTCACGAGATCGTCACCGCGCATAAAGGCCGCATCTGGGCAGAGAACGGACCAGAGGGTGGCGCGGTGCTCTCATTTGAGATACCACTATCCATGGACACACATAGGAAAGACCATCTGTTGTTATCTGGTGCTGACAACGGCTTGGCAGTCGAGCAGTAATTTAATCGTATAGGAATTTGTAATAATAGCAAGGCTGGGCAATATAGCTAAAAAAGTCCCGCCGAAGGCGGTTAATTTAATAGGGGCCCATAGCGTTGTATATGTATGCTGCGCCGGGGTCTAAAATGTGAGATGGACAGAACTATGCAAGTACAAGGAAAAATCTTAGCTGTAGATAATGATCCCAACGGTATCACAATTGTGGAAGAACTGTTAGCAGATAACTACGATCTTAAAAAGCGGCTACGACAGGTGAACAAACGCGTGTCGGAGGAATATGTCCCATAATACAGGGATTTGCCGTGCGCGATACAAGATTATTTCTGGCTTAAATCACGACATTTCCTATCTTAAGTAGAGCATTTCTCGTGCAAGGATTCACAGTTGCGCAGCCGATACTAAACTATGCGTGTACTCGCGGTGAATTGTCAGCATAGTGATCAATAGTTATGGAGAACATAAATAGGTTGCTAAGCATTGATTCTTACATTAGCGACTTGCTATGGAGAGCAAGTTGCTGATTATTTTAGTATTGAAAATATGAAATAAGAAAATGCATGACTTTTCGTGCAAGAATTTGTCAGAGAGTTCAAGTGCTATTTCAGGGCATATTGGAGTTGATACCTGTCTTGTCCTGCAATACCACAGAGTGGCATCGTTGTGCTTTGATCCTCTCCAGCTGGCAGTGGAGCCGTACCATTTTGAGAAGCAGATAGAATATCTGGCACAGAACTTTAATGTCATATCGATTGATGAGATGAAGCATCATCTGGAAACTTCAGAGCCTTTTAGAGAGGGAACTGTAGTGGTAACATTTGATGGAGGTTACACTGATGTGCTTTACACGGCTAAAGAAGTGCTCGAAAGATTTGAAGTTTTTGCCACAGTCTTTGCCAGCTCAGCCAACATTATAGAAGGGGGGCAGCTCTGGTGGCAGGAATTAGAAGATTTTCTTATTGCAAACCATTTTGAAGGGCAACTAAAGTTGGAGATAGACTGTCAGTTGTATAAATGGCCTCTGGTGACACAGCTCGATAGGTTTCGGGCTTATGACGATTTGTATTCAATCCTATCTGACAAAACACCGTCAGAACAAAGAACAATTGTTGAACAAATTACCAGAAGCTTATACCTGCAGGCTGAGGAGCTCGACAATCATAGAACAATGAGCGCTCAGGAACTCAGGAGGCTTGCGGAAAGCGGATTGGTTACAATTGGCGGACACACGCACAGCTATGTAAAGTTATCATCTTTGCCTAAATGGCAACAAATTGAGGAAATATCGAAAAATAAGAATGTATTAGAGGAAGTATTAGGACACAATATCAAATATTTTTCTTACCCGTTTGGAAATGACAACAGCTACACAGCGGAGACTATTAGTATTTTAAAGGATATTGGATTCAGCTTGGCGTGTGGTAATTCTTATGGCACAGTCAGTGTGACAGGCCAGACAAGTCGTTATGAATTACCGAGGGTCAAGGTTGGAAATTGGAATCCATTCACTTTCTATAGATTTCTAAAAAGATTCTTTAACTGAAGGATAAAGAATTCGCTGATTACAGTGAGAAATAAGCGTTTGAGTGGGAGACTGAGGTGAGGCTGTGAATAACAGATGGTCACAAAAGCCTCCGAGAGAGACAGGGAGACACCTATGGAAATAAGAATATTGGTTGCTGACAAACATAGGGTTGTGCGCGAGGCTATTTGTTCCCTGCTGCGTAATGAGTTTGGGATGGATATTGTTGGAGAGGCTGAAGATGGCCGGACCGCAGTCCAACTTGCCCGAGAACTACGCCCAGATGTCATTATTATGGAGACCTCTATGCCCAATCTAAACGGCATCGAGGCCACCCGGCAAATAGTCCACGAATTACCTGACGTCAAGGTAATAGCCTTGTCAGCACATTCAGACCGGCGTTCTGTGTGTGAAATGCTTAAAGCAGGCGCATTGGGCTACCTGCCAAAGCGCTGTGCCTTCCAAGAGCTCGTTTCTGCTATACAAAATGTCGTTGCAAATCGCACTTACCTCAGCTCCCACATAAGCAGGATAGTTATTGAAGAGTACTTACATCATGCAGCGGAGCAAGGACAGTCTGCCTACTCGGTATTAACGGACAGGGAGCGCGAAGTGCTTCAATTGATCGCAGAGGGTAAGTCGACGAAAGTAATAGCGAGAGAATTGTACGTTAGCCCCAAGACTATTGAGTGGCACCGTAACCAATTAATGAAGAAACTAAATATAGAAAGTGTGGCTGAGCTTGTCAAGTATGCAATAAGTGAAGGGCTGACCAGCATTGCTTATGCATGACTTGAATACTCTGTGATTAGCGTAGTCTCTAATACTTTATCTACGTAATTTGGTCAACGAATAATTTGTTCACTCCTTTGTAACAAGCATTTTCCAGCCGGCGAGCTGGGACACTTCACTACAGTTGAGCTCACACATTCTTTTCTAAGAATTGTGTGACGCACCCATTCAATTATTACATATACGCGCTTTTCGCTAACTGGAATTATAAGCTGTCTAATCTCCAGGCGTTCTTGCTACCCGTTTTTTCCAACCTTAGAACCAGTAAAAGGCTGGTTAAATAAGCGTGTCTTCTACCCGACAATCTAACTGGAGTATTTGATGCATTTGTTAAGTCGTATGCAAGGCGGAATTTACCTTTTGGGTTCGGACTTGTGCTGTAATCGTTGTGGCATTTAATCAAGGAATTTGACGAGGGAGGCTGGTAATATGAGTATAAGGCTTTTGATTGCTGATGATTATGATGCTATGCGGGAAAACATAAAATCTTTTGTTGGCAAGCAGCCTGATATTGAGGTTGTTGGCGAAGCGAAGGATGGAGAAACTGCAGTAGAGCTTGCCAAGAAGTTGTCACCGGACGTGGTACTTATGGATATTAGCATGCCTAAATTGAGCGGGATTGAAGCTGCTGGAAGTATTCTTAGCAATAATGCCGCTGCACGAATTATCATTTTGTCCACGCGTTCCAACAAGCGTTTCGTGGAGGCCGGGCTCAAAGCGGGTGTTTTGGGCTATGTGCTCAAAAGTTCTATTTTCGATGACTTGCTCCCAGCTATACGCGCCGTTATGGCAAATGAGCTTTTTCTGAGCCCTAGGATCACGGATGTCGAGATTGGAGACTACACAAAACAACCGCCGAAAGCGGACGACTCAGTTTCGGGGACTTAAGAACATGGGACACTTGTAACTGGGTTTTTGGAGCCTCATAACCAGGAATTGCCTGGATAAATAGGCAAACGATTTAACCGATAAAATTTAACTGGGGGTGTTGGTTTGTTGTGAAAAAAACGAAGAAAGGAAAAAGATTTGAAAGGGTAAAGTATGTTTTCTTCAAATAGGACAAACTGTATTTTCAGGAGAGATTTTTGTTTGATGATGACGCTGAGTGTAGTGTTGTTATCAGGTACTGCCGGCTTGGCGAGGGAAAAGGAAAGCGTACAGCACTACAAAATGATTTCATCTGTAGAATATACGGGTGGGGGTCAATTCAGGAATCAGGTTGAAACCTTATTTACGGTGAGAAAAGAGGCTTTGTCAGACGATAAGGTTCTGTATTCGCTTTCTGGAAGTAATCTCGATCCGAAGCTCGCTCAGGAATCTTCTCCGATAGAATTTTCATTTATTCTCGATAGAAACACCCGACATTTGTCAAGCGTCGGTGAAGAGGACATGGCTTTTTGGGCGAGAGTCAATAATGAATCTATCAAGTCACTCAAGAGGGTGACAAAGGATAATGTCGGAAAAACATGGAAACAATCTATCAATCTGTCATCCCTTGGCGATTCGCTTCCCGGCGAATTGAAATTCACCTTAACGGCGTTGGAGCTTAAAACAGATGTTTTTGGTGAAATGATAGCTGTTAGGGCCTTGTCTGAGCCGTTTTTTGTAGAGTCCGGCAAGGGTTCTTTAAGATCCAAAATCAACGCTGTTTATCTTTTTGATCCGAGAATTGAGGAGATCTATCTGAGCATATCTGTTTTCGAAGCGACAAAAGACGCCAACGGCAAGAAGACCTTGCGTCATGAGGTTGCGACATACAGGACTAATGCAGCCGGAGCATCGGTCGATTTGAATGGTCTGGGCCCAAAATTCGAAAAATTTGTTAGAAAAGTGGGACTCAGCAGAAAAAGTGTGAAGATTGAAAAGAAGTCGCCTTTGCCCCAGTGGGCTCAGTCTGAAGGTTTAGCTGCCGCACAGGTGGCCAACATATGCGCGGCAATGGCGTGCGAAGGTGCTCTAAATCCCGTTGTCACTGTTTGCATACCTTCGGCCCGGATAGTTGCAATACAAAGTCTGGGCGAAATATACTCAATTGGTACGTTCGCAACAGCCGAGACTGTAGCTGGCTCTTTGGGAAAAAGTGTCCCCGGTATCGGAACCATGAAGATCGCAGTGGCGCCGGCATGGACAAGCATGGGATTGATTACTGCTAAGACCGCTACTCTTGCGGCGGGGGCTACCGCTGGTGGGCTGGTCATAGCCAATAACAGCGGTCAAGGTGAAAATCGCAGTCCAAGTACGCCATAGTTGCTAATATCTCAATATGCGAGGTAGAGAGGGGGCCCCTGTCAAAAAAGCTGGGGCGTGATGATGAGGATTTTGAAATTGAATTCGCGGGTTGTGCCGGAAGAGCTTAGCATATTTCTTGGTTGAGGCACGTATCGAGATTGAAGAATCGTGGCAGAAGGCTACCGGCTTGGTGGATTCTTCAACCACATCAGATCCTGCTCGAAATCAAGAACCATCACAGTATCTGCAAAATACTGCATCCCCAGCATGCCGGAGCACTGGTCCACAATCGGGCTATCGTTCGGGAAAACAGAAATCTTAGCATTTCTGACTGTTCTATTCCCAACTTCAAGTTCTGGTACAACACCGCGTTTGCAGACCAGCCGTCCAATATATGGATATAAATCTCTGCCCTTTCTCAGCTTGACATGCTGGATTTCTTTGCGCATCTCCTCCCACAGCTCTTCGGCGATCGCCATCCCTCTTCCACTACCGGTATCAAGCTGTAATTCAATTTCCTCCCCGGCAATGGGAATCTTAACGAAAAGGAAAGTATTACCGCCTAAATCTTCTTCGATCGCAAAGGAATACTGCGTCCACGAATCCAGCTGGTCGGGCTTAAACACTTTCTTGAGTGATAACTCCACTTCCTTCCTTACGCTGTCAAACGAAATATACTTAAATCTCCGCAGAGCCGCCAGTCCTGCTATTACAGCCTTGCCCTTAGCAAGCGGCAGTCCGAGTAGCTGAACTTCCGTATGCTGCTCTTGATAATAACAAGGCCAGTTGGCCAATGTCACTTGCCCTATGTGCAGTTCCGGAAGATAGCACATCCCCCATCCGACAGAATCTACGTTATGACTTTTAAGTGGATAAATAGCCAGCTTGTTTTCCATAATGTGGATATCGTTCACGAACAGAGCGATTGACGCTCCTGTATCCAAGACAACTGGATATTTTCTCCCATTGCCGAGTTTACCTTCAACGGCCATCCAGCGGTTTACCGAGAAGGAAGAGTGATATTTAATCCGACAAGGATCTTGCTGCTCTGTATCACCATCTATCTTATTGCTGCAGTCCCACTTGCCGCTATGTATATCCTTCGCCCAATTGAACCCATTAATTGAGTCATGTTGACGCATCAAACGTATACCTGCCATGCCTTCAAGCCTCTTGCTGTTTACTACCACCATCTGGCATCCTGCTTGCAATAACAAAAACAAGGCAAGCAAACTGCGCAAAGTGATTTTTCTCATATCCATCACCCTGACAAAATAACGTTCTATCCGGCAATAATTGCTATTGTTGCGTATCCAGAGTGTCCCAATGCCGAGCTGATTCCTCCTGATCGCAGGAAAGATTAATGTTACCCTCCTATGGTAAATCTCCCCAAGATAAGATTTCCCTATTTTATCACTTCTAATGCTCTGTGTCAAGCATTTTTGGTAGCTGGTATGAAGTGAGTACGAGTTAAGCGTTAAACCACCTGGAGGTTACTTTGCGCTTGATTCAATCAGAGTGCCAGGTTTTTCCAAAGTTGAAGCCAGAGCACGGATCCCACGCCTTTGTCGTCAACTATTGTCGCGTATTAGACATAGAACAGGTAATGGGTCAATCCTAATACCAACTTGGAGTGCGTCTTGTGGTTCTTTATATCGCAAAACAGGGTTTTTGGAGTGTCAGAACCAGGAATTGTATGGCCAGTTACAGACCCGATAATAACGATAAATATACTAAGCCTGGATAGAGCATTTGGCGTGCAGCTATGGAAGAAGTTAAATCGGAGATATCAAGTGAAAAAGGTCTCCAAAAGTTTCCAATTTTTTAGAAATGTTTTTCTATATACTTTAGCATTCTATTTGCCCTGTATGACAGGATGCAATGGTCCAGTCTTATCATCTATCGAGCAGGTGAGAGAATTTAACAAGGCCGGGCCACTCATGCCAGAAGGAGATGCAGATAGCTCGGTCAAGGTACAATCTCATATCGGCCCGTACCGGGTAGTGCCCGGTGACGTGTTGGAGCTGCAGATGCCCGTTGTCTTACGGGTTGTCTCTTCTGAATTCTCTGCTTGGCTCAAGCCGGCATACGGTCGTAAGGATTACGAGCCATACTTGGTTCGGGTAAGCGATGCTGGGACTATTACATTGCCGATTGTGGGCAAGTTACCTGCTGCCGGCAAAACACTTTCTGAGATAGAAGCATTGGTTATAGACGCCTACTATCCAAAGTATGTTGTAAATCTCCCAATGGTAGTTTGTGAGGTAGTGAAGTATCGCAGAGAAAACGAAAGAGTTTTTACTGTTATTGGCCTTGTTAACAGGGCCAATGCCTTTCCTTACCCGCCGGATGTTCAATATAACTTGATGGAGGCTTTGGCATTCGCCGGAGGACTCAACATGACTGCAGATCCTCGTTATGTGAAAGTTTTCCGACATGATACCGATGGTAAGATTATGTCAGCCACGTTTAGTGTCGATAGCAAATCTTTGATTGAGGCGTATGGGGTCGTGATAAAGCCTGGAGACGTGATATACGTGGACCATACACTGCGTACACGTATGAACCAGTTCTTGTCTGATGTACTCCAGATCAGAGTCGGAGCAGACGTTAGTAGAAATGTGATCGATTAGAGGAAGTTCTTGAATACTCTATTAGAGAGCGTATGGATAACAGCAAATTAGAAAACGGAGTTTCAAACCTGGGGTTCCCACAAGGTGATGCGCTGCCACAAGAAGGTTTTTTGCGGATATTTCTGCATCACAGATGGACCATTCTGGTCACCATCATATTGTCTTTGGTTGTTACATTTCTTTATCTTTTGAAGGCTACCCCAATTTACACAAGTTCATCAAGAGTTTACGTTGAACAAAGCGGCCCAAAGATTATGAGCGAGTACGAAGGAGTTATGACTCGGTCCCAAAATTATCTTTTCACACAAGGCGAATTGATAAAATCTACACCTATCGTTGCTGATGTGGTTAAAGATTCAAAAATAAAACACTTCAGAATATTTGCTGACGTGGACAACTTGGCTGCTTACATCAAAAATAATTTGAATGTTCGTATCGGCCGTAAGGACGATATCATTGTAGTATCGTTCGATTCGCCATATCCTGTGGAAGCTGCTGAGATAGTCAACGCTGTGGTACAGTCCTACATTAACTATCACTCTACGCGCAAACGCAGTACTGTTTCCGAAGTGCTGAGAATCCTTCAGAAAGAAAAGGTTAAACGAGATAAGGAACTGTCAGACAAATTCGCGGAGCTTTTGGAATTTGCCCGTGAAAACAGCGAGGTTTCTCTTGATAATCAAGGTGGGAATATCTTTCTTACAAGACTGACGAAGCTGTCCACTGCGGTGACAGACGCGCAACTGAGCGCTCTAAATGCAAAAGCTGATTACGAGGCAATCAAGAGCATGGAGGACGAACCGGCTAAGGTCAAACAATTCGCTTCAGCTTCGTCCACGGCAGGAGTGCGAGTATTTGTCAATGACACAGAAACTCAATTGAAGGCCGAGCTGAGAGCTGTGGAAATTGAGCTACAAAATGCGAGGTACCATTGCAGTGAAGATCATCCGGCCGTCCAGGCGATCCAAGCCAAGATTGACCGTATCAAGCAAGAGCTTGAGAGCCAAGCGAGGGAATTTGCTGACTCCTATGCCGAAGTGATGCAACTAAGGTGGATAACGGCAATGGAAAAGGAAAATGAGTTACAGGCATCTTTTGATGCCCAGTTCCAGGCAGCGCGGGACTTGGGTATTAAATCAACCGAGTATTCGGTGCTCCAGTCGGAATTGAACCGAACTGAAAGACTCTGCGAGATTCTCGATGACCGCATTAAGGAGCTCAATGTTACAGAAGATGTTGGGGCACTTAATATCAGCATATTGGAGGTAGCGCGCCCTGCAGACACTCCCTCAAAGCCTGAAAAGAAAAAGTATATGGCAATGGCCCTGGCTTTAGGCCTCACGCTTGGTGGTGGTCTTGCTATACTTCGGGACATGCTGGACTATCGGCTCCGGTCCGCCGACGAGATATCAATCGTCCTCGGCGTTCCTATTCTTGGCGTCATACCAACAATGTTAGACGAGAAAACCATTGCATCGCCTGGCCATAAGATACGGGCCTTACTAAAACTCATCGTTGCCGGAGTTCATAAAAGAACAGGAGCAACCACTTCATCAGGAATAGTCAAAAACGAGTCTGTACCTGCCCAAGATGATGGCGAGGCCGTAACAGAGAATATGAGCTTTATGGAACGCGCCCAAGAGGTGCGCTCCGAATTGGAGTATATAAGGTGTATTCACAATACGAATAAGAAAACCCACGGGTCCGTATGTACAACCGCATTTCCCAAAAAGGCCAGTAGAAAGACAAAGACTACTGCCATCAGTTCACCAATTGCGGAAAAAGGCAAGATTAAAGTAGAGAAGCCGGACGTTGTAAAACGTGGACAAAAGGCGCACCTCGCACCCAAGTCTATCGTTGCTGAAGCCTACCGAACGATACGTACCGCTGTGTTTTTCGGCATTTCCCAGGAAGAAGCAAAGACTATTCTTATTACCTCTCCAGATCCTGGCGACGGCAAGAGTACAGTTGTGAGTAACCTGGCTATTACAATGGCGCAGGCCGGACAAAAAACACTTGTGCTTGACGCTGACTTCCGAAAACCAATACAACATAATATTTTCCAAATCGACAGCAGAGAAAAGGGGTTATCTAATTTAATTGCGAGAGCCATAAAAATAGAAGAAGCGATACAACCTGGGCCGGTCGAGAACCTCGATATCCTCAACTGTGGGATTGAAGTTCCTAACCCTTCGGAGGTATTAAACAGTAATTCGTTTGCCAAAGTGTTAAAGGTCTTTTCTGAACGATATGATCGTGTAATCATAGATTCTCCACCGGTTGGGCCGGTCGCCGATAGCCAAATATTAGCGGCTCTCTGTGACATAACGCTCTTGATTCTAAGAGCAGAAAAATCCACACGCAGGCACAGCCAGCAAGCCCGGGACAGCCTGCTAAGCGTTGGTGGTCACATACTTGGTGCGATAGTGAATGGTGTTCCACGAAAGCACGGCCGTTATGGTTATTACTACGCTGGTCGCTATGGTGGTTATGGATACTACGGTCACTATGGCTACTACGGTAACAGAGAAAAGAAAAAAGTGTTGGTAGGATAATGAAGTCTCCCATCAGACAAGTTATGAAGACTAAGCATATGAAGTCTGAACAAGAGTATTATGTCGATATTCATTGTCACTGCCTGCCTGCTATTGATGACGGTCCCATCACACTGTCGGAGTCGCTTTCTCTGTGCAGGGTCCTCGCTGACGATGGTATAACCGACGTCATAGCGACACCCCATCAACTGGGACGATTCAGCGATTGCAATGAAGCGGCCCTGATCAGAGACCAAGTTGCTGCCCTCAATGAAGAATTGGAAAGTAACGGCATTAGCCTTAACGTAGTACCCGGTGGAGATGTTCGGGTGGACGAAAGGATATGCCAGCTTATCAAGGCTGATAAAGTGCTCACGCTCGCAGATGGGGGCAAGTACGTTCTCTTAGAGCTTCCGCATGAGGTCTTCGTAGATATCGAGCCGCTGCTTGTCGGACTTTCCTCTTTAGGCATCCAGGCTATTATATCCCATCCTGAACGACACCCTGTTATTGCAAGACGACCGCAGGTTTTACTGAAATGGTTTGAGCAATCGGCTCATCTTCAGGTGACATCTGCCAGCCTGCTTGGCGATTTCGGCACCATGGCCCAAAAGGCTGCATGGCACTTTCTAAACCTGGGCTGGGTTTCGTTTGTGGCAACGGATTCCCATGACTTGGATGCTCGCAAACCCCGGATGAAAGCTGCTTTTGGGCATATTTGTGACAGACTTGGAGAAGCAATGGCGCGCTTGGTTTGTATCGAAAATCCGTTAAGAGTATTAGAAGGTAAGGATGTACTGTCTGCTCGTTCTATAAGCACAAGGAAGTCGATTTATGAAAGAGTACCGAGCAACTCTTGACAAAACGAGGGTTCACTTGAGCAGCTTTGACTCAGCGATCGAATGGCTACTGGTAGCGCTTCTGGCGTTTATGCCCCTTGCCTTTGGAGTGGTGCACGCATGGAGCGAAGAGGTCGTTATTGCTCTATCAGGCGCGGTTGTCGTCTGTTTCCTGCTCAAATTCCTGGTCCATCGCGGTCAGATGCTGATTTGGAACTGGGCCTACGTGCCCACAGGATTATTTCTGTTTGTCGCGGTACTCCAGCTCGTTCCATTACCTGCGCAGCTGGTGAACATCATCTCGCCAAATACTGTGGCTTTAAAAACGGAACTCTTAGGCGATCTGCCTGATGCTGACACACTGCTCAAATCAATGTCGCTTAGCTTCTATCCGAATGCCACAAAGCATGACCTGAGGCTCGTACTGGCGGTCGCAGCCGTCTTCGTAATCGTCCTTAATGTCTTCCGCCGACCGGACCAGATAAAGCGCTTTCTAATGGCTATAACAGTAATCGGTGGTGTCATTGCTGCTATTACCCTGGCACAGAACATTTTCGGAAACGGTAAAATCTACTGGTTTGTGCCCACCCGCTATGGCGGGGCCCATTCAGGTTCATTTGTCAACCACAGCAACTACGGGCAATTTATGAACTTGTCAATCGGGGCAGCACTCGGCTGGCTTTGCGTGAAACTACATGAAAGCTTTGCCGGCAAAAAAGTAACACCAGCAGGCATCGTCGATTACTTGAGTTCTGGTTCTGCAAAGTCATTGTGGCTGCTCATTGCAGTGATGGGTCTTTGTACGGCATCGGTTTTTATCTCTCTGACCCGAGGAGGTATGGTCAGCATGCTTCTCGCCATGACCTTTACCACACTACTTTTTGTCTCACGACGGTCTTTCAGGAGTCATGGCTGGATAATGGTTGTTATAGCACTTATCGCATTTACCTGCGTTTTGTACATAGGTTTCGATGCCGTCTATGATCGGCTGGCGACTCTCAGAGATTTAGATAAGGCCGAATCCGGCCGGCTGCAAATACTCAAAGACATTTGGGTTGCGTGGACTAAATTCCCAATATTCGGAACCGGACTTGGAACGCATTTGGTGGTTTATCCGATGTTCGATCGCTCAACGATAACTGCATTAGCTGCACACGCAGAAAATGAGTACGCCCAGGCGGCGGAGGAAACCGGCTTGGTCGGTTTGGGCTTGTTGGTAATCTTTGGAATAATCATCTGGTCAAACTATGTGAGCACTATTCGTAGGGTTCCCGCCCGGCGGGGTCCTAACATTAATTTGCCCATTTGTTCGGCAGTATACGGACTCGGCTTTGGCATTTTGGCAATGCTTATCCACAGCCTAAGTGATTTTGGCCAGCACTTACCAGCCAACGCCATTTTATCTGCCATATTCTGTGCTCTCTTGTTGGCCTTGGCTCGGTCAGGACATAAAAGCAGCAAAAGGATTACCCAGGTACTTACGCCGTCTTGGAACTCCACAGTTTTACGGATAACTGTTGTTTTTGGCGTATGTGTGCTCTGGGGCTGGGCTCTAACCAGTGCTAACAATGCTCGTATCGCCGAGAGACATTGGCAACAGGCTCTTGATATAGAAGAAGGTCTCATAGAGAGAAGCTGGCGCGGGACAGACGCCGAGTATGCAGATTTGATTTCTCACGCAGCAGCAGCAGTAGACTATCAGCCGGACAATATTAGATACCGACACTGGCTGAACGTGTATCGCTGGCGTTCAATCTGTCAAGTAACAAATCCTGATACCAGTGAAATCATCCTCACTGATGATTCAAGGCCGACTATTCACGATATAGTTGCCGAGTTTTACAAGGCCCTCAGAGTGTGCCCGACACACGGCCCAACCTACAGCATAGTTGGCCAAATCGAAAAGTTAATTCTCAACGACGACTCCGGCGCAGAGAGGATAAGAAAAGGTTTTCGTCTGGCACCGTGTGACCCAGTAGCCTGTTTTGTGGCGGGCTGGCTCGATATTTTGGAAGGAAAAACACAAGACTGTATTGCAAAATTCGAAAGGGCGGTGCAGCTTGACAGCAATCTGTTTAAGGATGTCGTGGACATATATGTCAATCAGCTTAGCCGGCCTCATCTGGCTATTTCGGTAGCCGGAGATGACATTGGCTGGCTAACCCATGTGGCCAATGTCCTGGATGATATGCAATATAACGACCTTGCAGCAGAAACCCGAGAGAAAATAAGGGATTTGCTTGAAGCAAAATGCTCCGAGCCTGGCACTCCCGGTTCGGTGTTTGCACGCTTGGGCAATATCTACAGCAAACAGGATAACAACAAGGCAGCAGTGGAATGTTATCGTCAGGCCTTGGCGCGGGAATATAACCAGGTTTACTGGAGATTAGAACTGGCAAAGCTCCTCGTCAAAATAGAAGAAATACCAGAAGCAATGTGCGAGGCAAAGATATGCCTGCGGCTGCGTCCTCAGTTCAAAGCCGCTGAAACGTTTGTCGCGGACCTTTCAGTCCACCCTGCTGTCTTAGCCGAAGAAATTACATCGCCCTGATGCTTGCTGGAAACTGATGAAGCCTTCAAAAGAAGGCTGAGTATTGAATGCACGTTGGGTTCCCGCCTTGCGGGGGCCCTGCAATATGCCCGGTTGGTACACCGACGGGGACGGAGTCTGAACAAGATCGACAATCTAAAACTAACACCTATAGCTGGACAATGAAGACTTACTTATGCGTATATCTCGGTTCTGCCGTACTGGCGATCATAATAACCCCGATCGTTATTCGTGTTGCCAGGCAGCTTAATATCGTCGATACTCCCGACATACGCAAAGTCCATTCCAAACCTATTCCTCGTATAGGTGGTGTGGCGATTTTTGTGTCTATGATGGGGCTTGTCATACCGGTGTTGTTTTTGCCAAATGTTGTTGGCGACAGTTTTCGGCTCATTCATTCTAAAATTGTTGTGGTGCTCTGTGCTGCTGGATTTATATTCTTCGTCGGACTTGTGGACGATGTAAGAGACCTTCGCGTACGCACAAAACTCTGGGCCCAGCTCGCTGCCGCAATTATCGTATGTTCTGCCGGTATCCGCATCGAATCAATAACTATTACCGATTGGCTGATGTTAGACTTTGGCTGGTTCTCTTGGCCTTTTACCCTTTTCTGGATTGTTGGTATTACCAATGCTGTTAACCTGAGCGACGGTCTTGATGGACTTGCAGCAGGGATATCGGCAGGGGCCTGTGGGGTAATTGCCATACTTGCCATCTGCAACAATGACGTTGTCATGGCGGTGCTAATGCTCGCCCTTTTAGGCAGCTTGACAGGCTTCTTGCTCTTTAACTTTGACCCGGCAAAAATATTTATGGGGGACTCAGGAAGCTTGTTTTTGGGCTTCACGATTGCATCTTCCAGTGTGCTATGTGCTACCAAGATCGAGACTATTACAGGATTGGCTTTGCCCATCTTGGCTCTGGGATTACCCATTCTCGATACTTTGTTTTCCATGTTGCGACGGTTTCTTGAGCGCAGGTCTTTATTCGCCCCTGACCGCAGCCATTTCCATCACCGGCTCTTGGCCCTTGGCCTCCATCAGCGCAACGTAGTCATAACGGCTTATGTAGTGACCTTGCTTGCCACCGGACTTGGAATGTTCATGCTGGTCACACGCAACGGTCAGACTATAATCGTCTTTATCTGTACTATGCTTCTGCTCGTGCTGGTGTTCCAGGTCGTAGGCTCCGTCCGGCTGCGGGAGACGATCACCGGTTTGAAGCAAAAATACTCCATCTCCAGCCAGAAAAAGCAAGAATTAGAGACTTTCGAGAACATCGAATTGCACTTCCGACAAGCCGAGAAGTTCGATGAGTGGTGGCAGGCAGTCTGTTTTGCCGCAGCTGAGATGGACTTCGTGAGTGGTTTTCTCCCACTAACGAATAGAGACGGAACAAAGCGAACGCTCGTTTGGGAGAAAGGTGACGGAGACATCCCGGCAAACGAAAATGTCAGGATGATCGTGCCGGTGCGTGATCGCCGCACCGATTCGTTGTTGAAGATTGAGGTCCAAGTTCGCACAAACGGCTCGCTCGAATCCGCCGGCAGAAGGATAGCCCTCTTTACCCGCCTGATTTGCGAGCACAGCATTGCGAATCTGGCCAGGTGAAGACAGTCAGAAGCAACATGCTGCTGACCAAGCATGACTATCAGTCAAGGGAACCACGGCACAACTTGTTCATGGTTCTACGCAAGGGGCAATGAATGAGTCATGATTCAATTGGGATATTTCAGCAAGGGTGAGAGTGTCTGTTTTTGACGTAGTCTCAGGAAGCTGCTGCAAAGTACTTCAGAGGGAACAAGCCGCCTTGGTTGTACCACACTGCGGAGTGACTTTTTTCCAGTTGAGAATGAAGCGTTCCCAGGGGGATATGAGGCGTTTCCAGTTGAGCATAAAGCATTCCCAGGAAGGAATGAGGCGTTTTCAGTTGGAAATGAGGCGCTCGATATAGAGAAAGGGGCAAGGCTTGATCTCAGCAGTTTTGCCGATATGTACGAGAACAATGCCGCGAGTTTCAACGCGCGTCAAATAGTCCTCACAGAATATCCAATGCGCATCAATTGCGCCTCGGGCTGCATGGATGACTTCTGTGTCTATGGCCGCGCGTTGAGGGAAGGTGAAATCGTGACACTTTGCAATATGGGAGGATAAGACACCGAATGGCAAAGAAATTCAACATCGCGGCTTTCTCTTTTCTTGCCGAGGACGGCTCGAAGATGCCCCTTGGCGGTTTGACGCGATGGGGAAGGGATGTATCTTTTCTCATACGAGACAAAGGCTACGAAGTGACGGTTTACCAAAAGGCGACGAAGCCCTTTGAAAAGGAATTCGCTCAGGGAATCAGGGTTATTGGTGTCAAGTGTCCTATGTGGATTTGGGGTAATTGGAGCTTCGCGCGATGGCTGGAGCAAAATGTCGATACGGATGATCCCTTTTTGTTCGTTTCACAAGAATTGGCCCTTTCCAAGAAAATTCGCCGCGCCGTTGCCGTCAACCATGGCATTTGTTGGAATGGCGACAAACCATGGTACAAGAAATGGCTTAACAGACCGCTGCAGTATCGGCTGATTACTCGCCTTCGTGGCATCATCTGTGTCGATACAAATTATATCAATTGGTGCCATGCCGAGCTACCTATCATCGGCTTTATCACCGTCTTATTCTTTTTTATTTGTTTCAAAAACACAAAAGGTCAATCTGTGTCAATGTGAACTGATCAACAAGC
>Ga0209427_10001057_pt1 | contig 31228 bp, 30 predicted proteins | sample DeeMarSWOR136_30_FD_187465 | JGI IMG/M metagenome (GOLD analysis project Ga0209427, IMG submission 187465) | Marine sediment microbial communities from White Oak River estuary, North Carolina - WOR-1-36_30 (SPAdes) (version 2) | ecosystem: Environmental > Aquatic > Marine > Intertidal zone >...
AAATCTAGATGATAAATTATTTTCCGATCTTTTAAATCTAGTTTTTCCAAATTGACCTCAACAATAAAGGATATTCTTTTTTTCTATATTACAATTATGTTATCTTATACTATTGTGAAAAATATCTATTTAATATACAAAATTGCTTAATAAATAATTAATGTGCAAAGCCAGCTTTGCCGGCTTTGCCCCTAAAATAGGAAAAAACAGTGAATTTAAGGTCAAAATCGGGATTTTAGGGTCAGAACAGAAAGAATTAAATAGTTTTGCAACCCGACCAAACAACAATCAATAATAAATCAATTATCACCTTCGATCCATTTTTCCAATATATTTAAAATTCAACTTGATAGTTTCACAATTGTTAAGGTAATATTTATATTCTTTTCCTGATTTGTTTAATGTGGAAGAAAGGAGGTGAAAGATATGGAAATTAAAGAGATGCCTATTGAAGAGAAGTATAACAAGCTCATGGATATGTTCAGTTACAGCTACCTTATAGACCACGCCCTCTTAAAAGAATTGGGAGCAGAAGACAAATTTCTTGAGTCGTACTTAGAATTTCAAAAGAAGATGATGCCAAGTTTTTTTGGTGGAATATTCAAGGTGATGAAAACGATTTCTCCTGGTAAAGCATTCAAACAAGCTACTGACCAATTTGTGAACATGATGCAAATTATGATACCACTTTCAAACATCGAATTAACAAGGGTTTCAGACCGTGAAGCAACTCTCAGAGTTAAGAACTGCCCCTATCTCAAAAAAATGAGAGATTTAATTAAAAAAGCTGGTCTTGACCTCGACCCAAGATTTATGTGCGAAATCGACGCTAAAATGAATCCAAAAATATCCAAAGAGTTCGGCATAGATATGACTGTGGAGCTTGAAGAAGATGGATGCCAATACACAGCAAAGCTAAAATGAGTTAAATGACTTCTCTTTTTTTCATCTTTAATCCCCATATTTTTATTATTTATTAAATTCTATAAAATTTCATTGAAAGTAAATATTTGGATTATTTAATGTGCGGTTTAAACATTAACATGGTTAATCGTATAAATCCTAAAAAATCTTAGAAATAATTTGAATGAAAAATCAAAATGAATTACTACTATCATTTATCTTAAAATTCTCTATTTTTATTAATCCATCAGCCCTTACTGACCAAGAAATTCCATCAATAATGACACTGAATCCTTTTAAAATGTACAAAGGAATACATGCTACATCTTCCATTGCAATAGCAAACCCCTCTTGCATAAGATTGAGTCTTTCCATAGTATTCAAATTATAAAAAATATCGTCAGCAATTCTATCTATCTCTGGATTTGAGTAATTTCCAAAATTAGAAAAACCAAAACCATTCTCAATATCAATGCTTCTCAATATGTTATCAAATATTTCTCCAGCATCACCAGAGTCAATCGCCCAACCCACAAAATAAAATGAACTATTCCTATTTGAAATCTTAGAAAAAAAATCACTTCTTGGAAGAATATTTACTTCAACGGTTATATTTATCTGTGAAAGCTGATCAGCAATTATTCTAGATACATTTTCCCTTACTTCTCCCTCTCGGCAATCTATAATAATTTCAAATCCATCTTCATAACCTGCATCTTTCATATATCGCCTAGCTTTTTCAAGATCAAATGACAATCGCTTTATCTCTGGATTGTATCCAAAAATATACTCGGAAACAAATTGTGAAGCAGGTTTAGCGTAACCATCTGTACCATTCTTGATGATTTCATCAATATTAATAGCGTGATAAATTGCCTTTCTAACACAAACATCAGAAAAAGGGGTGTTTTCCTCAAAATTAAAACTTAAATAAGTTACAGTGTTAAATGTAAAAGGTAATATTTCTATCCCAGGTTTTTGTGATAAATTATCGTAGTCATAGGGATCGATAATATCCATCACATCTGCGTTTCCTTCAAGAAAAGTATTAAGTTTATCTTCATAATGATCAAAAAATTTAAATGTAACCTTCTGAAACTCTGGTTTTTCCTTCCAGTATCCTCCAAATCTTTCTAATACAAGGTAATTATTCTTTGAATATTCTGAAAACTTATATGGACCTGTACCAATAGGATTATTATTAGATAACTCTTCATGGCATTGTTTTGAAATAATAAAAATATAAACAAGTTTATTCAACAATATTGGATAGGGTTCTATTGTAACAATATCCACGGTAAAATTATTAACAATAATAACTTCTTTCACCATTGACAAAAAATTGTACAAAGTGTTGTTTTTATCTCCTTTTATTAACTCTATTGAGTATTTTACATCCTCAGCTGAAAAATTGTAACCGTTATGAAATTTCACATCTTTTCTTAGATTGAACCTCCAAGTAATATTATTAGGATTATTCCAACTTTCAGCAAGTGTGGGAACTATTTTAAAAATTTCATCAAATTCTACTAAACTATTGAATATATTTGAATTTATAGAAAGTGTTTGATAATTAATAAAACCCATCCAGGGATAAAAACCATTAAAGATATCGTTACCAAGTGCAATATTAAGATCAAAATCATTTTTATCATTGGTGATACATCCTGTCAAATTGATAAATACTAAACATATTATTATTCCAATTACAAGAAGTTCTTGATTCAAATATTCAAACCTCCCAATTCAAAAAAAGAAATAATTAATTATTTATAATTCTTTCAATTGTTTTAAAATCGAGAACAAGACAGGAGGCTCTTTGAGAATATCTAAATGGACTTGGACAAGTATAAAATTTATACAATAAATAGTAATATTATCTCACTATATCCTATTTAATCTATACAATAATTATTTTCCATAGGTAACAAAACAGAAATCCTCATTTAAACAGTAATTCCAATTTTCACCATAATCTGTAGAATATAACAGAGATCCATACGGATACACATCCTCATTATTACTAGCCCACAAATTACGTTGTGATCCTTGCCAGAAGAAATTAGTTTTACAAACAATGTAATAAGTCTCATTTATGTTTACATATAAATCTGGAATGTCAAACATAGCCCAATTATTGACACCTTTTGAAATTTCGTTATTTGTTGGTGGGACTATCATGCAAGCTTCTGCCAAACTTTCCTCATCATCAATATTCTTTTTTATGTATAAGTAGACAGGATCATTTGCTCTTGAAAATACAGGAACAGCTACTTTTGAAATATAATTCATTTGAGGTTTAAAGGATTGCCCGACCTGAAGATTATCAGTTATGGGATACCAACTGTAATATGATTGATTTAATTGTATTTGATCTATCTTGTTTTCATCAATTATCATTATCACATTTTTATAAGGAAAAATGTTTCTTGAACCATGAATATCTTCTGAATAAATATAGAAATTAAAAACCCCTTCTTTTTTCCACAAGTGTGATAAATTAATTATTTCATTGGATGGATGAAAATCAGAATATTCGAAGGTTCCGTCACCCCATTCAATATAATACCGAATGGGATCATTATCTGGATCTTTTGATCTTATTTTAAAATTATATGATTTTCCTTTTTCACCAGTGGATAGATTTGTAAATGATTCAGGTATAGAGGGTGGTAACTCGGATTGTGTAATTACTAGTTCACCAGAATATTCATCAAATATTGAAGGATAAATTGTAAAGTAAGTGTATTTTGATGAATACTCAGTTGTCAAAGGAGCTGAATAATTGAAAGCTTCTTCAGCTGTACATAAATAATCATTGTTTACATCCGAGAATCCCTGAAAACCTTGTATAAGAAAATCAATAAACCATGTTCCATCTACACCCTCATCTTCTTCGCAAGGCATCAATATAACCCTACCTGAATCTGTTAGATCCTTACAAAAGTTATAGGAAAATTGTTTGGTTTTCGTAAATAATTTTTTGAAAATATATGGTTTAGTTAGGGATTTTCTAGGGGGGTCATCAAATTCTCCCCCTTGACAAGCTAAAATAGCAACACAAATACCTTCTGAATCTAATTTGCTCAATAATTTATTAAATTTATCATCAGATATAGCACTTATATAAAGCCCCAAAAGATTTAAAAGAATCGAATGTTTTGAACAATATTCACTAGTCCAATATGTGCTAAGATATCCATCATATCTATCATCTTCATCAAATGGTGGAAAAAGCTCAATGCTTATTATTCCATGACCCCCATAAAAAATAAAACAAATATCATCTTCATCATCATTTATTTCAAGCCATTTAAATGCATCAATTATATTTTTACGTGTAGCATTTTTACCTGTTATTATTTTGATATGATCCTCTTGCCAAAAATCAGAATAAATCAAAGTATTGTATAGGCGTTCAATAACAAGTTTCATTTCAATAAAACTGTCTTCTGGATAGTTATAATATTTATTAACACCAATAAGAAGCCCCCAATATTCTGTATCTTCATTAGATGTTAAAACATTTGAATTTATTTTTTTTATGGAGTTTGGTATTGCTGTTGTTCCAAAGCCTGTTAAAAATAGATTTATAATAACTATTAATTGAAACATCCTTTTCATAAATTCAACTTCCAATTAATATTATGATAAATTATATGTATATAATGAATAATAAAATGTATTATTTCAATTTAGTACAAAATCAAAAAAAAGATAAAAAAAAGATAATTATGTACAAACTAAATTCATGATGCATTTTATCATAAGATTAATGATTTTTAAAGCCTTAATTATTGTGCAAAACACACATTGACACGAATTAATGTGCAAAGTCAACCTAAAATCCAAAAATATAAAAAAGAAATAAAATTATGTAGAAATAAACCACCAATTACAATCAAATATTGTTCCTACATTAATTATAGCATATATTATAGGCACTGTTATCATAACTATAACATAACCGATAAGCCCTATCAGTCGAAACCATAAACCAATTGACTCAAGAGACGAACCAAATGCAAAAAGGATTAAAGGTATTATCATTAAAACATTTAAAATAGAACAAAGAATTGGGAAATCCCAAGAAGACGTTTGTTCATTATCACAATCACACTCCGAGTTTAATATTTGTGTCACTTCCCTATCGAGAGTTGCATCCTTTTCAATAACAGCAGTTATCTCCTGTTGCATCTCTTGACTATTGAATCGATTCTGTTCAAGTATTGATTGCATATTCGATTTACTGAACATCCCTTTAAACAATAAACCAATAAAATACATCCGTTTGATTTGGTTTTTTGTTATAGTAGGAGTATCTAATGAAAGGAATGTTTCATCTGGATACAATACACCATCTCTTTTTATCTGAAAGTTGAGAATAATTTGTTGTATTTCTTTATTATTTGCAATATCAACAATAGTTTGAAACAACAATTCTCTCTGATCAACTTCTTCATTTATTTTATTCTGGTTTGTTGATTGAACGGTTTGGTACCCAACAACAGTGCTGAACGAAGCAAGAATGAGAAAAACAACAGAAACAATACTCATTACAATTAATTTTATTCTCTTCATTTTATTAATCACCATAAGTTAATTAAAAAATGGTATGAACTTATTAATAAATGTTATTGTCTGACCTAAAACTCTGTTTTTTGACCTAAAAGTCTGACTTAAAAGAGAGTTTTAAGGCAAAGCCCCCTTTGCCGGGTTCTGTTGCATCTTCGGGATTTTTAATACTTTAAAATAGAGTGTTGCATCAATTAATTTAAGAGATAAAGGAACTAGAATTTGCGAATTTTGTTAATAGGCTAATTTGGATGAATGATGGTGAATCATAAATTCTCTGTTATAAGATATTAGTCGCAATTTATTTTTAGTTCCTCTTTGATTTAATTTTCTCTAAAGCCTTTTTTGCTTCATATTGAACAAATGGAAATGCATCATCTAAAGCTTGCTTAAGAGAATCAATTGCTTTTCTATCTCCTATCTTTCCAAGAGCTTCTATAGATTTCCATCGAACATCTTCATGTTTATCTTTCAAAGCTTGAACCAGATATTCTACTGCCCTCTTATCACCGATATCCCCAAGAGCCTCTGCGGCGCTCCTTCGAATATCTTCATGTCCATCCTTTAATTCTTGACAAAGTATCTCTACTTCATCAAGACCTGTTAACGCATTTTTATTCTCTTTGTTTTTTTTAATCAATGATTTAGCTCTAGGACCAATATTGTACTGAACTATAACCTTACCTTTATCTAGTTTTATGATGGCACCTGGGCGAATAGCCTCAATTTCCTCTGAAGTTATTGAGAAACCTAACTCGTCTAGGAAAACTTTCGCATATCGTGGTCCCTCACCAATATACCCCAAAGAGAGAAAATTAATATCATATTCACCGCGACGACGACCAGAATAAACAGTGTGTATCTCAAAAACAAAGTTAATCCCGAAGTCTGGATAGTGGCTTAGATATTCAACATACCGAAGAGGACCATACTTCAGTGAAAGTTCACGAGCCATCTTTCTATAACGTTGCTCAATCGGTTCCCCTTCTTTACCCTTTTGACCAGTTTGATTGTTGAAGCCACATTTCGGGCAATTCGGCATTCCAACCCCTTTCCAAAATGTGTCATCCCATCGAAATAGGTTGCCACAATTTAAACAAGTTGTTATTAATTCCATGTGTTATCTCCTTTTCCCTAGGTTACTAAATATCTATTTGTTTTAAAAACTCTATCTTATATGCTTTTCAAATCCCTCCACAAAACTTCTTTTAATCAAAAATACCCTTAGCAGTCTTTTTTACCTTCTTATTTCGGTCGATCATCAACATATTCAACCCAGTTTATTGCAGCTGAGATGTTCACAATAACATCTACATTCAAATTAGGATTTTCAACGACAAAATCAAGTGAAGATGTAGCTTCGTCTACCGTAAGTGACCTGGAGAAATTTATCATCGATACATCTTTTGCCTCATAGTAAGCGGTGTACTCCTCTTCATTAAACCATCTATCGTAATTTGAAGAGTCCAAAATGTAGAAATTGAATTTTCTATTTTCAGTTTCTGTAGCTTTCACTTCAAGCATAAAATCCCTGGCTTTTTCACTAGGATCTGCAGACAAATGATTGGAAGAAAGATAATCTGTATTATCATAATTTGGGTTTTTCTCAATCCAACTGATCATTGCATTGACATGAACTTCAGGTGTTACTCCTTCACTATACTCTTCTATAACAAAGTAAAACGAATCAGGAACTTCATCTTCTGAAGTAATAGAGAAGCTAAAACTAACTGACGTCTCTTTCTGAATCTCGTAGTAAGCATCATAAGATTTTCCAGTTACCCACAAATCAAAATTAACAATGTCAAACACGTAAAAATTAAACATTAGCTGAGGTTGTGATAGTTCAATTGCTGTTCCATTTATCGCAAATTCCTTTGATTCTCCCCATAACCATGGTTTATTACCGCACCAATAATCATAGTTCTTTTTGGAGGTAGGCCAAAGGGTAAAATCTATTAGTTCTTCGCTTTCTGAATGCCACAAAGGTATAACCTCTAGGGGATAATCAACTATTACCTCATGAATATTAGTAGGCATCCACGCATCGGCATTAATGTATGTCTCTAACCATTGCTTTAGCTTTTCAAACTCAACATGAGCGCCCCTGATTTCAGTAGTTTTGTATAACTCTATTTCCCAACACTCACGTGTATAACCATATAAGGTTGTGCCTGCAACTATTTCCCCTGTTTTCGCTTCTAGCAGTTCAACATTTAGACCCCATTGATATCTTTTAATAGAGGGACCATCATAGTAACACGTTTCTACCGTTTCCTTCTCATCTCCAACAAAAACCACCAATTCTACATCTGTAACATTTACAGGGCGCCATTCCATCGGTATCTTGTTTGTCCATGGATGCGGACTACCTGACGAATTCAATAGTACAATTGTATGGAGACCGTGTCCTTCATAAATTGCTGCTTCGACAACTCCATTTCCTTCAGATACATCTGAGAAAGCTTCAAGAATTTGTCTATCAAATTCAATTTCAACAGCATAATTTTCAAGTATATGCATCGTAAACCAAACGATAGCGACTGCAATTAGTAACACGCTAATAATAACCCACAGGGCTGATCTCTTCTTATCATGCTGGGGCGCATGTGCAGACTCTTCTTTGCTAGTTATATCCTCCCTCATTATCACCATCATAACCATTAACAGTTATTAAAGTATTGTCAACACCTATGTGTTTCTATCGTTATCTATAAACTGTAAACGTAACATTATATTTGCCTTGAATAAAAAACGTGTGGGATGTATTCCCTTTCATGCCAGCCAGCACTCCCCTTTTCCCTGCTTCCATTCCTCTAGTCCAATCTCATGCCAATGATGCGATAGATCATTTGCAGCGCCAGGGCCAAGGGCTAACGAGACTCGATCGGCAGCTTCGCGCATCTTCTCCAACCTTTTGTTACCCAATTCGTAAAGCTGTCGCCCGATCTCGACGACACGAGGATTCTTTATAGCTCCGTCAGCTGGTAGCCAGAAATTGCTTGGCCCACCGTCATGCCGATACGTAGAGCAGCCAATATCAACCAACTCTTCGACAAGTAGTTCAAAGGCCGCGTACGGCGCCGAGGGGTTGCTTGCATCTGGCCAAGCGATTTGGTTCCAGAGTTCGGTCAGGAGTTCTTGCAGCCTAAGAGCTTCTTCTGATTCCACAGTATCTGTGATAATAATGCACTTACCTGGATCTTTCTCAAACACCTCTACCCTCCTGAGATTATACCCAAGGGGCTTGTAGCGTCGGGACGCCTCTTTATGAAAGCCACTAATTTTCTGGCGGAGTTGGGCGTCAATCTGCTGTCGTGTTCGCCCCTCCGTGCGGATATCCACTATCATCGCGATGTCAGTTTTGGACATATCACTACCTCCTCGTATCACAATGATATGCCCGCCTAAATTTCGCTTCCATATCTTTGCCTCCTTTTGTTTGCGTATTGATATACTTTTTCCTTCACCAGAAGTGATTCACCCCTATTCCTCCCGTAACAACAGCTCAAACTGTTGTTGAAGTTGCAGCTCGTCAATCTTTGTCAGATAATCATCTATAGCATTCTTAGCCTGGGCGAGACTAATCCTATTGCCCTTATATTGTCTGATTACTTTATTCAGGAGAGGAAATCCTTCTTTTTGGGATTTGGTAAAGGTAATTTTCCGATCGCATCGTAACTTGTTATTTTCATCGACAATAAGTGCATACGAAAACTCCTGGTTTAGTAATAGACTTAATCGTTTACGGGCTTCCTTGGAAAGAGGATTGTAAGGTCCAGGGTCAATCATTTCATCATCATATGGGAATATCCATGTCTCTGTCCACCAAAGATTCTTTATATCAGCGATTACCGGGTAAAAAAAGAACATATCAGCATGTTTGGTTCTACACAAACCAATGTAAAGTCTCATTTGGGTTGTTTTGATGGTGTTAGGGAATTCTGATGACGGAACGCGAACAATAGTGGCAACATGCTGCTTGCCTTTGTCGAGAACTATGAAACACATCGTGGTCCGAAGTTGCTTCAGCATCAATGGGTGCAACAGACTGAGGTCATTCTTGAGTTTGGACCATTCGGGATAAGAATAGTTAGATACTTCAGACTCGAATGGTTTGAAAGCCATTTCTAAGAAGTGTTTTATCTCATTAAAGATATGTGGTGCGATGTAAATCGTTTCATAAATGAGACTGATGTGACTGCTCGACTTGTCAATGAGGGTACTGGGTTTCTTATTGATTAGGTGTTCAAACCTAGCCATAAACTCAGCATGTATATCATTTACTACCTGACACCGCTGCTCGAAAGTGGCAAACCGTGTTTCATCGAGATGTGAGGTATAAGCTATAACAAACGTGTCTAATTTTTGGGCATTATCAAAAGCAGAAGAACTATCACTTGCTGTAATCCTGTTCTCTTGTTCGCACTCTGGGCATATAGCTCTCATGCAATCAACTTTTCCAGAGACCGAAAGGAGACACCCACATGAATTACAGTTGAAAACGATAACCTTAGAAACTCCTTTCTTATTTTTTTCAATAGACCCCAATTTTTCTTTTAACCTTATGTCAACATTCTTCTTCTGCTGTTTCTTATTTGTGAACCGATCAAATGTTCCCATTTTATTACCTGCTGTTTATTTTTTCAATTAGGCATACAACCTTTTATATTTTTCACGTTGAAATACGACCAATTTCATATAATGGTTCGAGTTTATCTGAAATTTGTGGCCAACAAGGGTAAATTTGGGCGAAACGCCCGAGGCTGTATAACCCATGCTATGTGGTATATGATACAGGAGACCAAGTATTTTCATATAAATATTATAATTGGGGTTTCAGTAAAAAAATCTATCTCATGTTTTGCTATAATTCTATCTCCTTCTACGACTTCCAGCTTCTCTGGTTCAATGTAATTGTCCTCGTTAAAAATTAGACTAAATTTCGCTTTGCCCATGTTGTCTGTCGAGAAATTTTTTCCATCAATATTAATTGAGATTCCCTCAATAGGTTGGCCATTTTTATCCAGAACTAATATATCATATATCCTCTCGACTTGAGCATCTTGCCATTGAAGATGCTCTTTCAACTCATGGGAGATTTTTAAACTTCCCCTAATTGTGAAGTTATTTTCCATTGAATGATAGGGTATTCCTCCAATTATTTCTCCTGCATTAGTCCATGTACAGTTTTCAAAAATAATAGTTCCGAAAAAATCCCTTGGGATAAATTCAACCATATGTGAATCAATCATATTAAGTGTTGATTCCCCACTTATCTGTATGAAAAGATAAGTAGAATTATATATAGTTATATCTGAATCTAATATGGTAAATCCCCACTGACCGTTTATTATGATATTGTTTAATTCTATGTCACTGTAATTTAGACTTGAATTAAGACCAATTTTCAAATTTTCCAGCTTTATTTTTTCATTTTTAAAATTGAGAAACACTTTCCTCAATTCTGAGTCAGATATTTTAGCATGCGCTTGTGGATCAATAAAAAAAATCCATCCCCGTTCATAGGGACCAGGTTCAAGTTCATCCTTTAAAATTTTTGTTTTTTCTAATACAAGGTTATAATCAACATTTGTAATAATATCCTTAATATCCCATGATTCTAAATAAATTCCTGATTTTAAATCACTTATGTTTAAATAAGAATTTGCAGGAACAGTTAATCCGATTGCACCTATTGTAGAATTATTGAGTTTTATATCCCCACCACTCACTTGTAAAAGGCCCCCAATATCAAATACCATTTCAGAATTTGTCATGGATAGTTGTGCACCATCATAAACCTCTAACAAATGTACTGAAGTAGGAGAATCTGTTATTTTTAGGTTTCCATTGTTTCTTATAACTACAAGAGCACTCATCTTATTTGCCGGTCGCTCTGGAAAAATACTAGAATTTTCTATTTCTAATGAAGCTTCTTCACTCACAAATATGTAGGTATGTATTGTGGGTATATTTCCTCTACCAAGCATAACTTGAGAATTTTTTATAACGAGTTTAGCATCATCATTTATGTAAATATTGCCCTGTTGTAAGTATTTAGTATCTTCAATTAACATCATTTCGGTTCCGTTTATTACCAAATCTCCATAATGTTTTATCCACTCTGATTGACATTCTTTTTTAGAAGCAGTTTGGCAACCAAAATCAACAAGATTGAATTCATACATATTAGTAAGTCCTTGGTCAGGGATATCTAATTGAATAGTTCCACAGCAAGGGAAATCAATCTCAGCTAGACCAGAAACCCATGGTTCAGTTCCAATAATGAGACCTGTCGGAGGTTTATCTAAAGGTGCATTGGGACGAATAATTGGATTTCCTGCACCACCTTCCATAGATATCTCTTCGCCATCAACATACATAGTCCAGTTGCCCCAAGTTGGAAATATATTAAGAGTTATTTCAATAATTCCTGAACTAGAATCCCATGACACATCAATTATCTTAATGCTGGGAGAAGACTGAGGAGAAGGTGGTGACGTTTCCTCTTCCAGAGGAGGAGAAACACATCCTGAAATAACAATTATTAAAGAAATAATCGCCACAAATATAATTATTAACTCACTTTTTTGCATCATTTACTCCTCTATCGCCACTGCCTTAAGTTGATTACTATTCTTCAAAGCAAATGCTCCGAATGATATGTTATTAATACCAGTTTTTTGGAGTTAAAGCAGACTTTATAACATATATCTAATATAATTTTTGATACCTAGTAAATTTTTGACTATCAGTGGGAGAGTCCAGATCGACAAAATCTATTGGTGATAGACAATGCCGAATCATTAAACTGGACGCCTCCCTTATAGCATCTTCTCTGCTAATCTAAAGTATACAACGTTTATTTTGTTTATTGATTTTTCTATAAGAAAGAAAGGTCAATCTTTGTCTTATCCTTTAGGAATGATGATAAAAACTTTTTTGTTAGCCCAGTCTTTCAATCCCCAGATTTTACCATCTTTATTTACTGTCTTTTCAAACATTGCTTCAACGTCTGAAATTTCAATTCTTCTCATATTACTCAAAATGAGAATAATATGACCTTTATAAATATTTTTTTAATACTTTTAATGCCCCTATAATGATATTTATATACTACTAATAATTTAGCATTATTTGGTGATAGATGATGTCGAAAGTAAATTTAGAAAATCCTAGAGAATTAAGAGGCCTAGCTATACTTTCTATGGGGAATGCTATAACCCAATATACTCACACCATATACTCGGTCAAATCACAGACTGAAATAGGAGAATATCTTGTTAAAAAGAAAGGAAAAAAATGGTGTTGTAATTGCATAGATTTCGTCAAGAGACAACGAAATTGCAAGCACATCTATGCCGTATTGTTGTCTAAAAAGTTGAAAGCAGATTTTGTAGAGGATGCTGATGAATTGATACAAGAGATAGATTTCAGACCTCCAAACTGTCTCAGTTGCAAAGGAGAACATATTATAAAAAGCGGTGTAAGAAAAACCAAAAGGGGAAATGTGCAACGATACAAGTGTATGAATTGCGGCCTACGATTTGTTATGGACAACGGATTTTATAGGATGAAGCATACTCCGAAAGCGATTACGTTGTCTATGGACTTGTATTTTAAAGGAATTTCGTATAGAAAAATCTGTGACCATCTCAAACAATTCTACAATCTACATGTTAATCCTACCACCCCTATGCGATGGATTCAGAAATATCTCAAATTGTTATCTCAGTATTCAGACCAATATAAGGCTAAAGTAAGTAATATTTGGCATACTGATGAAATGACTGTCAACATCAAAAAGAAAGGAGAGAAGGGTTATTATGAATGGATTTGGAATGTTATGGATAGTCAGACACGGTTCTTATTGGCATGTAAAGTTACAAAAAACAAATATTCAAAGGATGCCCGTAAACCTTTGAAAGATTCTAAAAAGAGAACCCGGCAGAGACCCGATGCTATTGTCACTGACGGGTTACAAGCGTATAAAGAAGTAATCAAAAAAGAGTTTTATGACAGATCTGCTAGAATCCATAATCCACATCTTAGATTAAAGAGCTTTGAGATTAGACCGAATAACAATATCATTGAGCGGTTGAATAATACTTATCGGGAGCGTTTAAAGATAATGCGGGGGCTTAGCAAAATCGGTGGTGCCGATGATTTCGCGGAGGCTATGAGAATTTACTATAACTATCTCAGACCCCATCAAGGACTGGGCGGTCTGACTCCTGCTCAGATGGCGAAAATACCGATAAACCTAGATGGTAACAGGTGGTTGAAAATGATTGAACTTACTAATATATCAAAACTCCTACCATGCAACAGTAAACAAAATTGATGTCTAAATCCCGTTAACGCAACGCAGCACTTTGCCGGGTATTGGTCAAATAAGAGGTGGTTATTTTGGGTTGGTCAAAAAGGGTTGGTAATCCGTTAGATTTTTCGGAAAAGTTTATCTCATTTGAAATTATCCCGATTTTTACTATGTCGGAGTTTAAGATTAAGCTCCAATTAAAAAAAGATATTAGGGAAGGAGTATTAGGTATAGCGGAAATAGCTTCTGTTTTACAAAGATTACAGGATACAATTTATAATATTGCTGAATTTAATATTGCTGAAACAACTCCTGATAAAAAAAGAAGTTTTAGAATTACAGGTAAAAGACCTTCTTATATTGAAAAAAGAGCAAAATTAACTTTTAATCAATGTAGTATCGGTTCTTTTGATGCTGAAATTATAGGTGAAGCACAAGTTCCATTAGTAGGTAAAACAATGGTAGATGAAGCCATTGATGCTTTTGGGAATATTACTTATATTTTAAATTCAGCAAAAGAAATTGAAAAAGAAGTGAAAAAAATTATTCCAGATTCACGTCATAGATCAAGAATTATTCGTGTTATGGGTGAATTTTGGCCAGGTTATGAAAATAAATATAATATTTTTCTTGAAACAGCTCATTTTAAACATGGTACTTTAAACAGAGAAAGAAAAAGAACTATACAACATATAGCAAAAGAAGAACAACTTTTAGAAAAAGAAACAGCAACCGGAGTATTGGCAGGCGGACATCTTATTAGAGAAAGGAAATTTGAATTAGAAATGACAGATGGAAGAAAAATACAATGTCAATTCAAAAAAGAATTAGATGCAACAATTGATAAACTTTTAAGAAAACCAATTGTTGTAGAAGGAGTTTTTACTACTCAAGCTGGTGAACTTAAAAAAGTTGCAGAAGTTATTTCTGTTAAACTTCTTAATAATATATCTCGCAAGAGAATCATTACTGAGAAGGGAGAATTAAAACTTAAAAAGGAATTAAGAATTGAAATTTCTTTCGATAAAGATGAAGGATTATGGCTTTTTGATTATCCTGAATTAAATATTTTTTCATATGGAAAGACTTATGATGAAGCAATTGAAGTATTTCAAAATGATTTCTATGAACTCTATGAATATTATGGACTTGGTGACCCTAAAACAATGGTTGGTAATGCATTAAAAATCAGACAAATCTTTAATATTTTAGTAGAACGGTGATATTGTGGTTGTTTTCAAAAGAAGAGATGTTGAATCTGCTTTGAAACAAAAGGGTTTTCAAAGGAAAGATACTCATCATAAATTTTTTCATTTACTTGTTAATGGTAAAAAAATTGGTGTTTTCACAAAAATGAGCCACGGACATACCGAAATTTCAGATTTTCTAATTAATCGAATGGCAAAAAATATAGGAATTAATAAAAATGAATTTATAGGTATAATTGAATGTCCGATTAACAAAGAAAAACTTATAGAGTTATTACGCAATAAATATCAAAAGAATATTTAATCTATTGGAAATATAGAGTGTTAACATGATTTTTGGAATATCCCAATCTTCATAGCGATTTGCCAGAAGTACAACCTTCTGGTGTAGCTAAGGAGATTTAGAATATAGTGAAACGCAAGAAAAAACAGTTTTTTTCTCCTGTCCAACAGGAGTACTTTCAATCACCCTACAGGAGAGTATATAAGGAGTGTAACAGATATAGAATATGTAGTACAACCCTGTTGGATTTTGGGTTACAAATAATAAATAATGACCCCAAGAATGCTACGAACATTCAAGGGGTCTGGAGTCATGATAATATGAGTATCACAACCCCAGAAGAAAATAAAGAATCAGTTGATAATAAACCTTTTTGTTGCACTCATTGTGGTAGTGAGAATTATATAAAATACGGTAAGAAAAACAAAAAGCAACAATATATGTGTAAAGACTGTAATCGTAAATTTGTAGATAATTTGTATTTTGAACGATTAAAAGGCGATCCAAAGATTATTTGTTTGACTTTAGATTTGTATTTCAAGGGAGTTAGTCTTAGAAAGATTTGTGACCATCTTAAACAGTTTTATGGTTTAAAAATAGTTCATGGTACTTTGTTGAATTGGCTTAGGAAATACATCGACATTATGGATAATTATGTATCTCAGTTTAAGCCGAAATTGGGTACTGTTTGGCAGGTCGATGAAATGATGGTAGACATAGATGGAAAGTGGCATTATCTCTGGAATGTTATGGATGAGTTTACAAGGTTTCATCTCGCATCAGTTATTAGTAAGGAGAGAGCAACAAAGGATGCAAGGAAAGCTTTTCAGGTTGCTAAAAAGAGAAGTCATAATGATAAACCACGATGCATAGTTACTGATGGATTGGGTTCTTATAAGAAAGCGATTAACAAAGAATTTCATACTGTAAAGAAAGAAACCACTCATATTGGTAATACTGGTATTCGTGGTAAATATTACAAGAATGCTAAATTCTACAACAATGATGTTGAAAGACTACATGGAACAATCAGGGAACGTAATAAAACTCAAAGAGGTTTAGAGAAAGAAGATTCTGTTTTTATCAAAGGTCATCAACTTTATTATAATTTCATAAGACCACATCAAGGCTTAAACGATTATACTCCTGCACATTTTGCAAACATATATCTGGGATTAAGTGATAAGAGATGGGAAAACCTTCTTATGCAATCTATTGAATATCGAAATGAGAAAAAGGAGAAGAATAGGGAAAAAATTAATGGATTTAACAAATTATCTTAAATCATTTGAAAAAATACATAAGAAAAAAATTCAAACAGGTTTCGAGAAACATGATAGATTGAATTTTATTGATGAGATATTAGGACAAATGGGTTATTCTAGAGATAATATATATTTTGATGTTCCACAAAAGGAGAGAACACCAGATTTAAGAATATATGGAAATAGTGAAAAAAAATCTAAAAATACAATGTCACGTTTTGTAATAGAAACAAAAAATTATGGGTTATTAGAGAAAAATATCAATAATATAGATTTTTTGCAATTAAAAAATTATGTAAGAAATAATTCAGGTAAGATAAAATATATTGCTTCAACAGATTACATATCTTTCTTTCTTTTTAATGCAGAGGTTCTATTGAACGAAAACAAACTTAATTTAGATATTTTACCAATAACAAAAGCTGAAATTGTAGGATTTAAAAGTGTCTTAGTTTATAAATTTGATTTTACTGATTTCTCAAAATTAGATGAACAGAAATTTGAAATGTTATCTCATAAAAATCTTTTTGAAATTTATGATTTCCCCCATCCTGAGAAAAATGCAGATAGATTCAATATTCAAAAACGAGCAGTTCGTGAAAATTTTATAAAATCTTTATATTATCTTACAGTAGAAATTAAAGACGACATATTAATAAAATTTATGAAAATATTTAACACTTTTTTAGAAGAATATCATAAGATAGAAAATTTAGATGATGAGACATTTGGCAATCAATTCCAAATCTTATGCAATAGAGAATGTTGGATGTGGATAAGAAATTTATTTTTTTGGGCTATTGAAATGAATTATATTCAAAACTTCATTCAGCATCCTAACTTGTTAGATAAAAAAGAAATTGAAAAAATTTTATTAAAAAAGAATCCTGAAGGAAAGGAATTCTATTATAACGAATATCTAGTAACATGTATTTATTCTGTTATTAATAAAACACTTTTCATAAGAATATTAGAAGATAGTGGTTATAGAAAAGGGGGAAATATTTTTATTAAAGGTGAAAAGGAGTGGCGTTATCTTTCGAATGGTATTGTACAAGAAAAATTTCTTGAAGGGAAGCTAAAACAATATATCTCATATGTGTTTGATTTTCGTAATCCTGATTTAATGAAATATAGTTTTCTTTTAAAACATGAAATTTATGATTGGGTTATTACAGAAATTGAAGAATACATTTTAGTCGACTTCTTGAGGGTTTTCAATGAAATTTATCTAAAAGAATTAGACCAAGATATTTTAGGAGATATTTATGAACATTATCTTCAGGAAGAACGTGATGAAATTAAAGGAAAATCCTATAGAAGATTATTAGGACAATATTATACTCCTAGACCAATTGTTCGATTTATGTGGTTTTTAGTAAGAGATGTTTTAAAACAAGAAAAAAATATTGATGTATATAATAAAAATCAAAATTTACTACAAATTCTTGATCCTTTTGTAGGTAGTGGAACTTTTTTAAATGAAGCAGTTTTGCAAATGAAATCTGCTATTAGCGGAAAATCTATTATGAAAGGGGAAGTTTTTTATTTCTTCAAAGATAGAACTCAAGCTAGAAAGATTGAAGAATCTTTAACAGGTTTTGAGATAAATCCACTTTCATGTAGTATAGCAGATATAAATATTTATTTTCGTTTAATTAAATCATTTTCACCTGATAGATTGAACTCCACCCCAATTACTAATTTAAACATTTTTCGAACAAATTCTTTTGATTTAACCTATCGAAAAAACAATAACAACAATACATTACAGTTATCTCTTCTTTCTGAAGAAATTAAAACTACTTTTACTTTTGATAAAAAGATTAAAACAGCGAAAACACAAACTTATGATATTATTATTGCTAATCCACCATATGGAATTACCAAACCTACAAAATTTATGAAAAATGAGTTAATTCCTTTTGCATATCCTAAATATAATTTTGATAAAAACTATAATGAAATAGATTTTAACTGGCAGAAAATTAAGAACGGAAAGATTCCAAAAAATGAGCAGAATCGAGGAAAACTTCGGGATATGTATGCATTTGCTTATGGGGTGGCTGATAGATTACTTAATCAAGAAGGGATTATCTGTTTTATCACTTCTAATACTTTTTTAACTCTTCCAACTTACAAATGGATGAGAAAATATTGGCTTAGAAATTATATGATAAAATATATCATTAATTTTAATCGAATTATGGAAAAAACAAATTCTATGTTTGCTCCTGAATCTTCCGTAGCAACAACAATAATTGTTATGATAAAAAAGAAAACAGAAGATAATTATAAAATTAAATATCTTGATTTATCAAATTTAAATTCGATTAAAGAAAAGTATGATTATTTTAACTATATTGAATGGAAAAAACCTGCTAAAAATAAAAATGATATTCAACTATTTAATACAAAAAAAATTGAAGAATTAAAATTCTCTATATATACTAGGAATGAATTTCTTGCAAATCCTGATTATGAATTAATTAAAATCGATCCTATTGTTAAGATGATAGAAAAGGATACTGATTATCTCCTTAACTTTGGCAATTTTCAATTAGGAATACAAACTTCTAATGACAAAGTATTTGTAGGAGATAATAAAAGAAAAATACTAGAAAATATTGAAACTTATATAAAAAATGAAGATTTGGATTACAAAGTTAATGAAGATAAAATCGAGAAGTATATAGAACATCAGAACTTAGAAAAATACGGAATAAATGGATCGAAATTTATCTATTACGATAAAATACTTGAGAAACTTATTCATGAAAAAGCAAATAAGGAAGAACGTAGAGCATCTATGTGGTTAAGAGATGAAAATAAACTCAGAAAATCTTACAAATTATTAATTGGTGCTTATTATTTTTATGTTGATAATAAAAAATATATGTTAGCACAAAATTGCATTGACAAAAAGAATCTATATTTTTTAAATAACAATAATGAAGATATTCTTTATTATATCTGTGGAATATTGAATTCTTATTTAGGAGTATTTTATAGAAATAAAACTCAAATTGATAATTACGAAAGATTCCCAATCAAGAATATTAAAGAACATGAGCAGATTTTTCATTATATTGTAAAAGAAGTAAAGAATATTCATAAAATTAAATCAGATTATTTAAAATTAAAAAATGGAAAAATTAACTTTGAATCAGATTTTTTCATTAAAAATATATCAAAAAGATTAAAAATCTATCCTATTGAAGAAAAAAATGAATATTTTAATTTGAATTTGCCAAAAGGAATAGGAGTAAAAATTTTTGTAAATTCGCCAAAAATTTCAAAGGAAAATGATAGAATAATAAAACTAAATGAAGAGGGATTAGAATTAGTTTGTAAAAATAGAGATATATCAAAAATACTATTTGAACATTATTTCAAGGATGCATATGGTGACCTAAATGAATTGGACATAAATATTAACATTACTCAGATGGATGATTTTAAATTTAATAAAATTAAAAATGAAATATCTAAAAAAATTAGATCAATTGAAAATACAATTAATATTCTCGTTTATACCCTTTATTTTGATATAAAGATAAAATATAAAAATGAGAAAATATTCAATGAAAAAGAAATATTATCAAACAAATATGTTAAAAATATTGAAAAAAATATAAAATAATATTTCTACAATAGTTATTTTTGTTTCAACATTTTTTTTCGTTGATAGAGAGAAACCTTACCTTTTGAATATTTTAATAAAGGAAGCCCTGTTTTTTTATTCAAAAAAATTTCATATCCATCTGGCATGTCGCATAGTATTCCACGTTTTGGTTTTTTCTTACTAAAAAAGTACATTGGACGTTGACCAATTCCTCTAAAATTTACTTCTATTTTATATAACTTGTAATCTTTATATGTAAAAACCATCAAATCTTTAAAAATTAATAACTTTTTGATTTAAATAGTTGATGATTAAGAGTAATTTACCAACCCTTTTTGACCAACCCAAAATAACCACCTCTTATTTGACCAATACCCTTTGCCGGAAGATTTAAATACTATATCGTCTATATACGTGTTAGTACGTATTAAAACGTTTATAGGATGTGAATAATATGAATAAAGGAACAACCGCGGGATTATTACTGGTTGTAGCCGGAATAATCATATGGATAGCCTATGGATTATATCTAGGCTTTGAAGAAATAATGCAGGCATTAGACATAGTTACAGGATTTATCGCAGGAATAATAATAATTGGATTAATAGTGCTGATAGTGTCGATTATAATAGAACAACGAAGAGATACCAAAAAAATGAAAGAAGAAATAAAAAAGGAGGATTTAGAACCATGATATTAGTCAATACCGATTTTGTGAGTGGAAAAGAAATAAAAGAAATAATTGGTCTAGTGAGAGGAAATACAATTCAGGCAAAAAGCATTGGAAAAGATATCAAAGCAGGTTTCCGTCACATGGCAGGAGGAGAAATAAAAGAATACACTGAAATGCTTGCAGAAGCACGAGAAATTGCTTTAAAAAGAATGCAAGACAAAGCAGAAAAATTAGGTGCAGATGCAGTTATTAACATACGTTTCATGACTTCAGCTATAATGGGTGGCGCGGCAGAGATACTAGCTTATGGAACTGCAGTGAAATTAAAGTAAAGGAATACAAAATGACAGTTGCTAATTACATATTCATAATACTAGGAGTAATAATAGCCCTGATGGGCGCACTTTCAATTATTTTTCCCGGATTAACTAGAATAATTAATGCACCAGGAGATCATAGACTTAAATCGATCATAGCAATCATAGTTGGATTGATAATTTTAATAATAGGAATAACTGTTGAACTGTCAAGTACTTAATAAAAAGGTGTTATTATATGAAAAATAAGTTAATTATAAATCTATTAATAATTCTTACAATATCAGCATTCATATCAGGATGCATTGAAGAAAAAGAACCAGTAGAAGAAGAGAAAACAACTTCAGAAATCGCCATAGATTTTATATCAAATTTATCAAATGGAAATTACTTAGAAGCATACAATTATTTTAATTCAACAGTTAAAAGCCAGTTGAGTATTGAACAATTACAAGGTACTTGGGAATATTATACAGGAACCTACGGAGAATTTCAATCAATACAAGATAAAATTGCATCTAATGAATCTGGTTTTCAAATTGTTAGAATAAATTGTACCTTTGCAGATGAATATGTTATAACTTTCAGATTTGTATTTAATGAATCAAAAGAAATCTCAGGTTTTTGGGCTGATAATATTGAAACCATTCAACCCTATACTGCTCCTGATTATGTAAATACAAGTAATTTTACAGAAATAGAAGTAACTATTAGATCAAAGCCATGGGAATTACCTGGAACTATTTCCATTCCAAATGAAGAAGGACCATTTCCAAGTGTTGTACTAGTTCAAGGATCAGGTGCAAATGATAGAGATGAAACTATCGGACCTAACAAACCATTAAAGGATATTGCATGGGGTCTTGCATCCAAAAATGTTATTGTTCTTAGATATGACAAGAGAACTAATATTTATCCAGAAGAAACAGCAGGCGATAAAAATCTAACAGTAAAAGAAGAAGTCGTAGATGATGCAATAGAAGCTGTAAAATTACTCCAAACATACGAACAAGTCAATCAGAATCAAATATATGTACTAGGCCATAGTCTCGGTGCAATGATGGCCCCTCAAATTGCAACCTACGAAGAAAACGTATCAGGCATAATTATGTTAGCAGCACCAGCTAGAGGCCTAGAAGATTTAATCTATAATCAAACACTGTATTTATCAGAACTTGATGGTATTGTTGACGAAAACGAATCAATAGTAATTAATACAACAAAAGAAGCATTAGAAAAAATTAAATCATTAAACATATCAGAAAACGAACAAGTTATCACTGTTTATAGAAAATATTGGGAATATCTTAACAATTATGACCAAGTACAAACCGCAGATAACCTTAAAATCCCGATACTGCTTCTTCAAGGAAAAAGGGACTATCAAGTAACATATGAAGAGGATTATGCAATTTGGAATCTAACCTTTTCAGATAATAACAATGTTTTATTAAAAACATACAACCAACTAAATCATATTTTTTTACCTGGAGAAGGAACCCCAACCAATACAGAATATATGAACAAAGGTCATGTGCCAGAAGAAGTAATTCAGGATATTGTGAATTGGATTACCGGTGGAATTTAGGATGAAGAAAGTTACAATCACGCTAAATGATGAAACTTGGAAATGGTGGAAAAAAAATCCATGGATCAATCTTTCTCAACTTGCAGAACGAGAACTCAATCGCATACGAATGCTAGAAGAAAGAGTTCTTGGTATATGCCCTGAATGTGGGAATCCAAAATTAAGATTTGATGGAAAGACATACCGTTGTTCAAAATGTGGATTTGAATATAGGTGAATTATATGAAATTCTGTCCAAAATGTGGATCAAAAAACATTGACTGGGTACTTCCCCAGGATTGGTCAAAATGGGAATGCAAAGACTGCGGATACATTGGAGCATTCATAATTGAAGATGGTAAAATAGCTAACCATATAAGTAAAGAATATCTTAAAAAACAGAGAAAAGATAACGGCTGAGGTAAAAACCATGATAGTAACAACAACCGAGAATCTCCCCGGTAGAAAAATTACGGAAGTATTGGGTGTAGTTTTCGGTAGCTGCGTACAAACTAAGCATCTTGGAAAAGACGTTCGCGCAGGTCTTCGAAGTGTCATTGGTGGAGAAGCAAAATCATATACTGAACTTATGGAAGAAGCTAGAAGAACAGCTATGCAGAGGATGATTGATGATGGAAAAAAACTTGGTGCAGATGCAATAATTTGCATGCGATATGCAACTGCACAAACGATGCATGGCGCTGCAGAACTAATTGCCTTTGGTACAGCAGTTAAAACCCAATAAAAACGAGGGGAAAAATGGCGGTTATAAAAGTAAATAATTTAGTAAAAAATTACGGGAAATTTGAAGCTGTTAAAGGTATATCATTTGAAGTTAATCTAGGTGAAATTTATGGACTTATAGGACCAAATGGTGCAGGAAAAACTACTGTATTAAGAGTTATGTCAACCCTTCTAACAATAACATCAGGATCAGTAAAAATAATGGATTTAGAATTAAAAGAAAAACCAGATGAAATTCGAAAATTAATTAGTTATTTACCTGAAGATGCCGGTGCATATAAAAATCTAACAGGTAGAAAATATCTAACATTTATTGCAAATTTTTTTAATCCAAAAAATACACAAGAAATGATTCAAAAAGGAATTGAAATTGCAGATCTTGATGACAGAATAGACGACAAGGTCGATACCTATAGTAAAGGAATGAAAAGACGCTTGCTTGTTGGAAGAGCACTTATGACCAATCCAAAACTAGCAATATTAGATGAACCAACAGCAGGACTGGATGTTCTAAATGCTCAAGAAATTAGAAAAATAATTAAAAACACTGCAAACCAGGGTACAACAATCTTGCTTTCTTCACACAATATGCTTGAAGTTGAATATTTATGTGATAGAATAGCTTTAATTGCAGAAGGTAAAATAGTTGAAGAGGGAAAACCAAGGGCATTGATGGAAAAATATAACTCGGTCAATATTGAAGAGGTATTTACAAAGGTGGTAAAATGAGTGCACTCGGCAACATTATCTCAAAAGAATTAAAGGAATTACTTACACCCTCGGCAATTATACCAATTATTGTTATTGCACTAATTTATGGATCAATTGGAAGTTCTATTGAAAACATCCAAGAAGGACTTCAAGAAAAACCAATCTTAGGATACATTGATGAGGATAATAGTGAATTATCCCATGTTATAACTAACTATTTAAAAAATAATACAGATGTAATTTTCAATTCAACAGATATTTTAGACAAATCCATAGGTCTAGAACAAGTTAAAGAAAAAGATGGAGTTGCTTTACTTTTAATTGAACAAAATTTTTCAAAAAATATTTTAAATGATTCTCAAGGAGACATTGAAATATATTGGATAATGAAAGGTGGAGGTATATTTGACACAATTTCGTCAGATGCCTTAGAAAGAGTTTTATACTCCTCAAGCCAGGAGATTTCAAAAATTCTTATTGGGGGAAATACAACTATAAATTCTACTATTGCCTTGTGGCCTACAAAAAGAATTGATACAACATATTTTAAGGACAAGGAAATTCGTCTTTCACCAAGCACAATCTCAGGTTTGCTAGCTTCTCAATCAACTTTTATGCCTATTATAATCATGATGTTAATAATCTTTGCAGGACAGATGATTATCTCTTCTATGGCTCTTGAAAAAGAAAACAAAACACTAGAAACGTTGCTTACGCTACCAGTAAAAAGAACAAGTATTGTAACGGGTAAAATTGCTGCAAGTGCTATTATTGGACTTCTTTTTGCAATAATATATATGTTTGGAATGAATAATTATCTTCAAGGACTTTCTGGATCTGGGCAGCTGAATTTAGCAGATTTTGGACTAACATTAGGTAACCAAGATTTTATTTTAGTTGGTATCTCTTTATTTATTACTTTGATTGCAGCACTTGCATTATGTATGTTACTTGGGACTTTTGCTAAAAACTTCAAAAGTGCACAAACGTTTGTTTTTCCAGTTACTATGCTTGCTATGATACCGATGTTTATCACTATATTTTTTGATTTTGAAACATTACCTCTAATATTTAAGGGTCTACTTTTTGCAATTCCATTTTCCCATCCAATGATTGCAACTAGAGCACTTATTTTTGACAATTATTTATTGGTTATATCTGGAATAATATATGTGTTGATTTTTGCAATTGTTATAATTAGTATTGTCGTGTGGGTGTTTAAAACTGATAGATTACTTACAGGAAGTACTCTTACAAGAAAGATACGGCTTTTTAGAAAGAGGTTTTAACACTAGCTCTTATTATAATCTTATACAATAATTTAAGTAAAATATTTCTTTTTTAAGAAAAATAGATTATAATTTAACAAATATTTAAATATTAATATTTACTTTACTAATATATGTTGGGGGAAACATATGAAAAATAAAATAATTGGAATTATAATAATAGGAATCATAATAACAAGTAGTTTCGGTAGTCTTGCTGCTGCAGAAAATAACTTGTTTGAAGCTTTTGAAAAAACAGATGTTCAAAACAAAATAACTGAATCTTATAAAACCATAATAAGTGTAGAAAATGAAACACAGGTAAATACAATTGGCCCTATCGCACCAATGTTAGGTGTTGCTGAAATTCTCATTATTAAGGGACCGTTTATAAAAACTTACATAATTAGATTTATTTTATCAAGTTTAAGGGCATATTTCCTACTTCCAAACATTTCTATCAATGTCAAAGATATGACATTTCTCGTCCATTATAAAAGAAACGTACCAAATTTACCGTTTTTAAATAAGTTTTCATACAATACAACAGTTAACGACAATGGAAATGAAAACACATATAATAAAAAACATATTCTTGTAGTATCAGGATTTGATGGGACATTTGGATTCTGTAGAATGAAATTCTCAGAGTTGAGCCCTGCAAAGTTCAGGTTCGACGGAACTTGTGATAATTTAATAGTTGCCGCTTAAAAAAATTTTTAAAATATTAAAGCCTTTAGTATTAATAAAATACGGACGTGGCGGGATTCGAACCCGCGACCCCTGGCTTAGAAGGCCAGTGCCATATCCAGGCTAGGCCACACGCCCATAAGACGACAGTTTTAATCTAAGGATTTAGATACGCGCAATTTATTATTATATTGTTTTATCTATACTCATCAAAATCGTTATGTATAGACAAAGTTGGCTGTAATAAAATCTTTATTAGTTAAAAGTATTGTCTAATAAAACTTTTATTTCATCACAAATAGGCAATTATCGATTAATTTTAACGGATTTTTTTCAGATAATTATAGATTTTTTAATTTAGTCCTAGCAGGAATTTCAGAAAAGGGAACATATTTGGAAATTGTTCAAACAACCAATTTATTAAAGGAAAGTTGTAATTAGAGACTTTATTCTTTGGTGTTGTTATAGTTACATCTAAATAAAGGTAGTCTTCTGAGTTCTCAAGATTTTCCACCTTTACCTTTCCATTAAATTCTTTATCCTTTACATTTGGTACTACACAAGTTACCTCTACGGTTATATCTTCATCTTCAGGATTTAAATCTATACCTGATCCAGGGTTAAATGTCCATTCACCCCAGCTTGGCCAGTCTGTTACTTTCCAATCAAGCTGTGTACCAGGATCTCCTACGTTTTTAACAATGAAACTTCCTTCAACGGTTTCCCCTGGTTTTACATTTGTCCAACTCAAATCTCCACTGCATAATAAATCAGGCATGGCTTTCCTGAAAATATAGACTGAACCAGCGTCGACTCCACCGCTTGTATCATCGCTTTGGGCGCCTATAATGGCAAAATTTCCACTGATAGACACAGAATTGCCAAAGTGGTCGTTTGCTGAGCCGTCTGAAGCCAATAATTTTGTTTCCTGCGTCCAGCTTGTACCAGAACGTTTAAACACATACGCTGAACCAGCATCGACACCGCCGCTTACATCATATTGATAAGCCCCCACTAGTGCATAATCACCACTGAGAGAAACGGATCTTCCGAAGTGGTCATTGGGAGAACCATCTGAAGCCAATAATTTTGCTTCCTGCGTCCAGCTTGTACCAGAACGTTTGAAAATATAAGCTGCACCAACACCCATATTTTTAGTAGCAGCTCCTATTAGAATATAATCTCCGCTAAGAGAAACAGAAAGACCAAAGTAGTCGTTTGCTGAGCTGTCTGAAGCCAATAATTTTGCTTCCTGCGTCCAGCTTGTACCAGAACGTTTAAACACATACGCTGAACCAGCATCGACACCACCGCTAGTATCATCCCAATAAGCTCCTATAACGGCATAATCCCCAAACACAGAAACTGACCTGCCAAATAGATCATTACTTTCGCCGTCTACAGCTACCTTTTTTGCCATCTCCGACCAGCTTGCCATATTGCGTTCTCGAAAACTTATTTGTTGAACAGGATCACTATAATTATTGGGCACTTCTTGAATCGCTTGATTTTTATTAATCATACTCCCTGCTATTGATACAACAGGGGTGGTTATAAACAGCATACAAATTATAATACTAAATAAATTTCTTTTCATATCTTTCCCTGCTTTAATGCAGCAATATAACACCATAAATTAGTTTCCTTTAAAATTTTGAACAAAATAAAAAATTTTAACCTTTCTTAGAGATATTAGCAGATTTCTGTATAATTAAAATGATAAAAATCTGCAACAATAGGAAAAAAAGATTAAAAGATTATTTTCATTTCAACGATACTGTAAACTTTTAGAGTGCAGAGTGATAAAATAAAAGAGAATTTGTAGATTTATTCCCCTGTAAAATATCTCAACAATAGGAACACATTTGGAAAATGTTCAAACAACCACGTCAGTAAAGGAAAGTTGAAAATAAACGGTTTATTTTTCGGCATTATAACGTCGAGATAAGCCCAATCGCTTTCAGCATCATAAACGTCTTTAGCTTTACATTGAACAGAGTGAATTCCCTTTTCCGTCCAAATATATGATAATGTTATTGGTTGACCTGATTTATATGGACCATAGATGTATATGATCTCCTTATCACCCCAGCATATGTGATACCAAATATCATCTCCATCTTGGTCAGTGGAAACAAAAGTATAATTATATTCGATTCCAACTTTGCCATATTTTGACCCTGTAATAACTGGTGTTTCAGGCGGAAAATTCCCAACATTTACAACGTAATGCTGGGTATCAATTAAATTGTGATTATCATGCACTAACAAAGTAACCTGGTAAAAGCCCTTTTCATTCCATACATACGAGGCAATTGGACTAGTTGAGTTTTCATCAAAAATTAGATCGTAGTTCCAATCCCATTCATACAATTTGATATATCCACCTTCATCATAACTACTGGAGGCATTAAATACAATGTTCTCACCGGTTTGTGGGTTTTTAGGTGTCCAGCTAAAATTTGCAGTAGGTTGATAAAATCTATCGGGATCAATAGTGAGTGCTGATATCTCTGCACCATCTCGGAACTCCCCAATAAGGTTACATTCTCCAGTTTGTTTATCTACCTTGTATAATTCACCTTGGGTTGTAAATGTAGACAAATAAAGAGTGCAATCCTCCACGTAGAATTCAAGTTCTGCGGTGCCATTTATTACAATCCCAAGTGGTCCAATAAATTCAGTGTCACCAGTTTCACTATCGATCATATATAAATCATTGTTATCACATTCGACACCGTATAAATGATGGTTACAATAATCAAAGGCAATACCGCCCATTCTTCTACCTTCGGGTAGACCAAATGAGCCTATAAGAGTTTGATCACCGTTATATTCATCGATGCTATATAAAGATGTGTTACTCGATCCAAGAAGAACATCATCTGCGGTCCAGGTTAATCCATTTAAATGAACGCCACCCCCACCAATCTCAACCATATAACCAGAATCCCAGTCAATCTTCCACAAATCACCACTACCATATTCACAACAATACCATCCACCCCATGTCCATGTACCACCAGTCATTGGCGCTGGAGAAGAAGTCCCCCAGAGTTGAGACACATTCCCAGGGTCATCTGAATAAAAACAAACAGGACCCTCTATTAATTGACCATTTGGATCCCTCGTACAATAACCATAACCAATATTATTCTGATTAATTATTCTCCCGTTCTTATTAATCATCAATTCCTCTGTCTGATTAGACACTCCTACAAAAGATATTGACGTCATCAACAGGATTATCATTATCGGGATAAAGGGTTTCATCCTTATTCCTCCCCAATTATCAATTATATCTATAGACGGTTTGATATATAAATGCTATGCTCAGGCACAAATTATTCTGGGTAAAAACACTGAACTTTTTAATAAAAAAATAATGCATCAGATAGAGTTGAATTTACAGTATTATCAAATCAAAAAAACGTTAATTTATAAATTTTCTAAAAAAAAATTGATGATATGTTATTGAATCGTTAAGATCCACTCTGCAAGACCTCTTAAAGCAAACTGTACGGCAATTGCCACTGTTAAAAGACCCATAACTCGCGTAAATGCATCCATACCTTTTTTACCAAGTGCCTTAATCATAAATCCTGAACCAAGGAATATTAGATATGTAATCACCATTGTTAATATGATTGATAAAATTGCAATAGTAATTGCAATACTCCATGAGTTTTCTACTGTAAGAGATTTCATACTTACAATTGTAATTGTAATTGCACCCGGCCCTGAAAGCGAAGGCATAGCTAATGGCACAAGAGCATAATCTGCCTTATGTTCTTTATCTGGTGGACTTTCACCAAATTGTTCTCCTCTTCTAACCATGTCAAGACCAACAAATGCAAGTAAAATTCCACCTGCTATTCGTAGTGAATAAACTTCTATTCTAAGATATTCAAGGATACTTGAACCAGCAATAGCAAATATAATCAAAAGAATCGAAGCATAAATAACTGTATTTTTTGCGGTTCTTCTTCTTTCTGACTTTGAATATTTAGCTGTAATAGCTGAAAAAAGAGCAAGAGTCGAGGATGGATTTACAATAATTAAAAGAGGGATAAATACAGATAAAAATTCCTGAAGCATCTCCTAAGTTATTAGTACTTATGTAATTAATCTTTTCTTTAAGACTGCTAAAGGTATATAAAAATATAAAAAAAATTATAATAGTTATCTTACAAAATAATAATCTATAAAATTAAAAAGGGGTTTAATTTATTGGTTTTAACAATTTACAGTTTTGATACGAATACATCCAATATGCTTGTCCAGGGTTTAGAATGTCAGATTGTTCATAGTTTTGATTGAGTTCGTTCCATTTAAAGATAAATCCAAGGATAATATCATTAATAACAGCCTCCTGCCAGGTGTAATTTGTCCCATCAAAATGTATCGTGATGTTCTCTTTTTCAACTGAAATATTATCCGGTAATCCAATTATATTCCAATTAGCAAACACATCGGTTAGATAGTTGTCTTTAATAATAGTATTAATTCCCTGCGCCCAAATCTCACAGTCCTTATATGCATAAATCCAATATCCAAAGCCTGGATTAAGTTTATCAACTGGTTCATAGTTTTGAATACCTCTATTCCAATGATAGAAAAATCCAAGGAGTATATTGTTATTGATTGCTTCCTGCCAGGAGTATTCTGTGCCATTATGAGTTATCAATAGATCTGTCTTGTTGACTGAATTATTAAAAGGAAGAGAAACAAAATTCCAATTTGGTAGTAATTCTGATATCTGTATTTGGTTGCAACATTTTAATAATTTAACAGAAAAATTATCAATACCTGCTTCTACAACAGAGCCATTGTCTAAATCTGATGCTTCAAAACAAAACCTAACTTTGCTTGTTGGAATAACATAATTACATAGAGCAAAGCTATATTTATACCATCCATGTGGAATTCTTGTATTTGGACCAATTGTTTCAACCAACGTCCAATTTCCTCCATCGTCATTTGAAACATAAACTTTAAATAAATCATTGTTTGGATTACCTCCAAAATCGTTTGTATACCACAGAGCATAATCTACTTTAGCGTCAATGCCCTCTG
>Ga0209427_10001058_pt1 | contig 31216 bp, 63 predicted proteins | sample DeeMarSWOR136_30_FD_187465 | JGI IMG/M metagenome (GOLD analysis project Ga0209427, IMG submission 187465) | Marine sediment microbial communities from White Oak River estuary, North Carolina - WOR-1-36_30 (SPAdes) (version 2) | ecosystem: Environmental > Aquatic > Marine > Intertidal zone >...
CGGCTCGCTTGACCTGAATGGTTTTCTATTCCAGTTTAGCCCGTCGCTATGATGCGTTTTTTTTGCGAACACAGCTCGCTGAAGCGCTAGTAGGTGTCTTGCCTGGTATGGCGCGCTGCGATGGTCTTGGAGGTGCTTCTTCGGCATAGCGCGTTTTGTTCGTCAGAAAGGCGCGCTCATAATGCTTGATTGATTGCTGGTCGTTGGCTCGCTTCACTTGTATGGTTTTCTAATTCGATATGGCTCGCTATTTTTGCGCGGGCGTCTGTGCTTGCATAGCTCGCTGGCGTCGGATGGTTATCTTCTTATCGACGGCTCACTAACAGTCAGTGGTTTTCTTAGTGGCCATAGCTCGCCAAAGGTCGATGGGTAATTTTCACGGTCTGGCTCGCTGTGATGTATTGGTTGTCTGTAAACGCCCGGCTCGCTCGGATCATGAGGATGTCTGCTGAATGATGACTCGCTTCGTCCTGCTGGTTTTTCTAGGAACTCCTGACTTGCTGGTTCGATTCGGTTATCTTCCCTTCCGTAGCTCGCTGGGACATGTCGGGTTTCTAACAGTCTACGGCTCGCTTCGTCCTCGTGGTTGTCTCGGCATACCCGGCAAAATCTTTTTGCTCCAAATCTTACTTCCGGTAATAGGTTTTACAGGCCACAAAGTATAGATCAAATCATCGGTTTGAAAACAGGTCTTCCATGAGGGGCGCGAGCATCTTTGATGCTTTCCTATCTTCAGGACTAGCAAATTTTCCGTCTTGGAAAGTAGTAAGAAATCCCCTCAGAAAACCACCAAGCTCACCAGTAAAATTGGAATCTGCAACCCCATCGTGTAAACCGCCAAAGGGGTTTTTGAAGACAAAATCATAGTCACCGCCGCACCCAAGACATGTGGCCTCGTTGCGCAGCCAGGTTTCGCGGTGCTCGAGGATTAATTTTGCAGCGAGCACTTCTTCCTCTGGCGGAACCGTATTATCGTGGAAGTGGATGGCACCGCCATCATCAATGTCGTAGCAGATCCTGCCCACCCTCTGAGCCTTTTTTGAGTTGCGATGGGCAAGCAGGTACCTGTGTCCCGTAAGCCCGCCCACGACGATCATACTGCGATCCTTGGCCCATTGATGGTGCTGTTCCTCATCTAGAAAGCTCAAAAGAACCTCAGTCGCTGGCTCGATCGAACCGGGAATGCAATGAGGACACGATGGTGTTGGTCGGGTGACTGTTGTTACTTTCTTTTCTTCTTTTTTATCTGGCTTTGTTTCTTCTTTTTTGGCTAGAGCTTTTTCTTCTAGCTTTCCTGATTCAAGAAGGTCAGCCAGTTCAGTGGTCGTCGTAACTGGTTTCTCTTTAGAAAACAAACTCAAAAGCCACGCGAGAAATCCCTTTTCCCCGGTCCCTTTTGCTTCCACTTTTCCGTTCTCGAAATTGACGGCGGTCAGCGTGGCGAGGCCAGGCTTCAGATAGCCAATCATGTAGATACCGATTTCTTGAAGCGGAGCCTGCACGGTAAAGATTTGGACATCTTTATCGCCTCGAGGATTCCAAATCGTTTTACGCTTTCCCATCCACCCCTTTTCGCCAAACAGCTTTGCGAGAGATTTGAGCACCCTTTGTTCGCTCGCCGTTGGCTCGGTCATTGTAATGATGGTTTTTCCATCCTCATCAGGATGATCTTCGATACGAATATCACCGTTCCATGATGGGAAATACCATGTCGTCATGGAGAGGCCTCCTGCAGAGCAGATTGCTGCGCGGACTCGGAACACGCTTCAGGTTCTTTTTCTTCGGCGTCGGCTATGTCATCATCGATTAGTTTTTCTAGTTTGGCAGCGATAATATCCAGTCCCTTTTCTTTCGCTTCGGCGATTGCATCCACGATTCCCTGATAATCGACAACCTTTTTATTGGCTACGTCTGTTAGGGCAGGAACCAATTCTCGTATGAGTTTTGTAGCGAAGGTTTCGTTCGGCGCCGATTCTAAAACCTGACCTTCGGGATAGTCATAATAATCAGATTGTTGCGGGGGGATATAAGCCTGCGGGTTAGAGCTATAAACCGAATTGAAAGTAGCCTGAGACATGCCGGTTCTTTTTCGTCGTATATCCGCAATGGGATGCCTCACCATCAAAAGCTCTTGCGCCGTATGAGCAAAGCGAGATATCTGATGAAGATTTGCGATCGTGATATCACCCTCAATCATCTCTTTGAGTTCAGATTGGATTGCGCCTTTTAATGCTTTGCTTGTTAGTTTGTCAACATCATCGGGGACGCGTGGCGGCGGCGGACATGCTGGTGGATTTATCGCGTAATTCATAGTTTGAATTCCTTTTCGATGTAGTCATTATCGCGATATACAAAATCCGTTCCCGTGCCAGCGAGGTCAAAGAAATCGCAGAGCCTGGATTTTTGTTCAGCTTCTTTGATGATCGGGTCCATATCGAGAACATGCTGCGAAGGTTTTGGCTTTGCGCTTACCCATAGCATGTATCGGGGTGGAGTTAACTTTCCATCGCCAGGGCGCATGGTAATTCGCATCTTGGGCTGTCGGCGTTTTGGAAACGCCGCCCGAAGCTCCATGATAAAGATTTCGATGACGCGTTTTATTTTTAAGTCGCGTCTTAGTTTTGCGCGCTGAAGCTTTATATATTCATCGAGATCTTTGACTGGGTCGTTGGTTGGGCTTTTGGGCCGATGAGGTCTGGGCCTTTTTCTTTTAGGTCTTTTTCTCTTGGTTTTTGCCATCGCCTGTTACCTTGGTGAAACCGAAACGGTTTATAAATAGATCATCGATTTTTCGAACAAGCCTTTTAATAGAGCCGTCGTTTTCGATCAGAAATTCAGACTCAAGCTCATGAAATTCGCTTTCATGCGTTTTGGTATACGCATATCCAGGACGCCTAATTGCTATGACCTTGCTTTCGAGACGAGTTGTGATGAATTGATATTCGTTTGGAAAGCGCATGTCATCGATGACGACATGACCTTTGGGTAGCGTGTTATACCAGGCGGTTATCCATATATCCGGATCGATCAGCTTTCGCCCCCATTCAGTACCCAAAGTTTGCATTGCGTGTCTTGGGGTTTGTCCGCAAAGCAAGCTCGTGGGCATCTCTTTGAATCCGCCATTTATGTGCGCGTTTTTGAGTCCGAGAACTCGCAGCATATCTTTTAAAGGATCTGCAAACGCACGACGAGTGAATCCATATTTTTTGACAAGATACTTAGCGGCCGTCGTTTTGCCTGAGCGCTTCGGGCCTATGAGGGCGATGATCATAGCCGCACAATCGGAAGGGGCTTGTTCGGATCTCTTTTTAAAATGTATGCTTCACGTCGCATATATGGACAGGTATCTTCTGTGTGCGGTTCGGTTACTTTATTTCCGCATACTTCACAGATTATATAGTTTATTGTTCTAGTTGGAAGCTTCCTTTTTTCTTTTTTCATTCTTTTTTGTCCGAGGTTTGATTTTCGTTTTCTTCTGGATGATGAAGATCATATTCTTCGCGAATTACCTGAATTAAATGCCGAAAACGAGCAAGCCATGGTGGCGCCTCGAGTTGACCTAAATCCATAGCAACCGCGTGATTTAATATATCGGTTAATGGATAATGAAACACTAGATGATCGATTTCGATATTAATTCTTTTACTATGAGCTATACCGCGATGAAGCGCGTCAATGACGCCTTCTATGACATCGATTGTTCGCAAATTGACTTCTTCGCGAACATAAATATTGAGGGCTTTTCGCGCTTCTTCATGGCTCATTTTTTCTACCATAGAGCCCCATCGAGGAATCGAACCTCGAACCCAACCCGCTTTTCGTTTGGAGAAACAAAAGATGTAAAGGCGCTCACCAGAACTGGGGCAAGATGGGGGCGGTTTCCCGCCCCCTTTGTTTCCCTTCTTCCTATGCCAGGAAGTACTTGGTACCGCGAGCCTGACCGCAGTACTCGACGCGCTCCTCCTCGATTAGCTCGTTTAGAGCCTCCCGCGCTTGCTTTGAGTCGCCTCCAACAACCTCGCGGATTTCGGCACTACTCATTGCAGAATCCTCTGCTTTCGCCTTGTTCTCCTTGAGGCACTTGATAAGTGCGACCTTGTATGCCTTCCACTCTTTTCCGTTCTCGAGGCTGAGGGACTGGTCCTTCTTACCTTTGTTTTTCTTGGGTTTTTTGGGCTTCTCTTCTTTGTCATTTCCCTCTTCGTCCTCGTCCTCGTCCTCGTCCTCGTCCTCGTCCTCGTCCTCTTCCTCCTCGTCTTCGTCTTCGTCCTCGTCCTCTTCCTCCTCCTCTTCGTCCTCGTCCTCCTCGTCTTCCTCCTCATCGTCTTCGAATTCCTCTTCGTCGTCAACAGCAGGAGTGTCCTCGGTTTTGGGGGTGGCCTTGGAGGCCTTCGCGGCCGGCTTTTCGGCTTTGATGTATGGAAGAGTGGTTCGCGCCAGGTCCTCAACGGTCAAGTCTCTGAAGATATCACGCATGATGTGGTCACCATCCGTGTCTTCATCGAGAGCGTTGAGGATTTCTCCAATGGTCTGCTCAGGGTTTTCACAGACCGTTTTCATCAGCGCCGCCTTTGCGTTCTCGCGCTGATTATCGGTGAGTCTTTCTCTAAAGTTGGACATAATTTTCGTTTTGCTCCTTGTTGGATGTCGAACAATAAAGCGTCCGACAAGATTGTCAAGTATTACTCCTCGATTATTTGTATGAGCGCCATACCCTGACGCCCCACGTTTGATATATAAAGACGTATCCAAATACGTCGGTGAGAAATGTTTTTGTTTGTTCATAGATGCCCGGAGATTTACTTTCTCTCGGGCCGGCTATATTCAGGATTTCAATATCTCGTAATTTACCATTTTCCTCCTCGATTTTGGTTTCACAAATCCACTTTACTACTTGTGGTACTTTGAATATTTTGTACGGGTTAAAAATTCGATATGGTTTCTCCGCTTTTCGAAGCGCTTTAATTGTAAGTTTTGTTCCTGGAGTAAGTAGTTTTCCCGTTCGGAGAATTAATGTTGCATCTCCTTCCTGAATGTTGCGTAACGTGCGTTGCTGGTAGCGACTAGAATCTGTCTCCTTCAGGCCGCAATCTATCCTGTCCGAGACAAAATAACGCTCGGGGATCTCGCCGTCCTCGGCGAGCCTGCCCTTGGGAACCCATCCTCCCCACGAATATATTAGACGCGAGATTGCGCTGTCAAGCGCTGCGCGATCTACACCCGTTTGCGCGCCGGAAATAATCCTTCGTAGGGGCATGAGGCATACTTCAAAACGTCGCAGACAAGCTCCCACAGGGGCCCTTGCTGTTTTTCGACATCATTTTGTACTTGTTTGTAGGAATGAATGAGCGTGGTGTGGTTACATTTCCAAAGCCTGGCAAGAATCGGATAAGTAGCTTCGGTGGTCTCACGAAGAAACCAGACGCAAACCTGTCGGCTTTGAGCAACGCGCGTACGACGCGATGACAAAATGTCATCAACAGACAAACCGGTAATATAGGCTACATCAACCGAAATTCGATGCATGTGCCAACGCGCGGTAAATTCTTCGAGTAAAGATCGGATTGCTTTTTTTGCTTCGCTATCGAGTTCAGTAATTTGTTTGTCAAATCTTTTTCTCGCGCCGTCTTTACCCCTTTTTGTAATCGCTTGTCGGACTTGAGATTCGAGCCGTGAGACTAAAACGTCTTTTCGGCTTGCGACTTTGTTCTTTATGTTTTCAATTTCTATTTCATAATCATCATATATGGGTGGGTCAGTTATCTTCATCGAATCCGAGATCATCGTCGTCGTCATCTTCATCGTCGTCATCATCGTCGGGTGGAATGACTTCGACAAGACCATTTTCTGTCATGTCGAAGAACGCGACCTTAGTCGAGTCGCCAAATCTATTCTTCCCCTCACACCCTAATGTACGCATGCGCTGTCGCTTTTCGCCATCAAAAACAAAAACAGCATCGACAGTATGCTCCAACACTTTGGGTCCAGCAATCTGCCCCTTTTTATCGACGTGCGAGATAATGATTACGGTTATGTCTGTGCCCGGCTCTTCGTCAATTCCCTTAGTCCAATCCATCAGATACTGACCAACGGCTTTTACCTGGGTAACAGAACCAGGACGCTTATCTACTGAGTCCAACGTCACCGTGCCAACGGAGTCGACCACGAGTGTACACACGCGAAGCTTCTGCGCGGCGCGACAAATTTTATCGATGCTACGTTCGGCCAAGAGCAAAAAATTTTGATGCTTCGAATCTAATCTATCTAGAGCTTCGCCAATCTGATCGGTTGTTTCCTCGCCACTGGCATAAAGAACTTTTTCTCCTGGATTGTTTTCGACAACATTGTAACAAATCTGTCGCGCAAGCGTTGATTTGCCAATTCCAGGATATCCACCAATAAGAACTATAGATCCTCGGACAAGTCCATATCCAGCATCATCGGTACCGCCCAAAAGTTCATCTACGCTTTCCATTCCAGTAGAATACCGAACATATGTAACGGCATTATCAACGGCATCGATCGCAGTCACAACATCTGCCAAATCTTCATCATTTGGATCGATGCGATAAATTTCTTCTTCCTGCTCTGCTTCTAGTGTGGCCTCGTCAGACTCTTCAGTATCATCGAGGGAGCCCAGCCAGCGCTTTTCCATTTCTTCGGTAACCGAACGAGCTTCGTCTTTTCTTTTATCATCATAACGCGCAACCATTCTTGGATCGGTATGGCCAGTAGACTGCTGCACTTTATGGATGTTTCCATCTGTTGCCTCGAGATTTTCTGTGGTATGAAAGTGACGGAAAGCATGTGGGCCAAGTATTTTTTTGGTCGAAGCCTCTGCGCCAATGTTTCGAATTATTTTGCGGGCCGAACGAATTGTGAGCCGACCAGATCCTTTCTTACCACGATCGAGTGAGATGAAAATTGGACCATCGTGATAACCTCGAACCTGAAGCCATTCTTTAAGAACGGACATAACCGCTGGTCCCGCAGGCCGCGGTATATAAATTTTACCTTTTCCCTTCCATCGTACTTTGAAAGTTCTTTGTTTAAAATTGATATTTTCATAATTAAGGGAAATGACTGATGATATTCTCATGCCCATAAACGCGAGCATATATACCATCAATTTGTTACGGATAGAAGCCTTTCCTTCTGCGCGATTTATAACACGAAGTATCCGACGAAATTCTGCATCGCTTGGTCCGCTTGTATCTTTGATGTTTTCGGCTTTAACGCTCTTTACATCAAGCTTCCATTCGACCCAGCCTACGCGACGCGCTGTATCGACAAACCAGCGCAGTGCAGCGAGCCTCACATTGATCGTGTTCGGTGCAAGGTCCTGCTCCTCCTGCATCCAATGAACGTACTCCTCGACAAGCGTGGAGGCCTCTATGTAAGAGAGCATGATCAGGCGCGCGACAATGGCAGATACCTTAGACTCGCCGCGTTTTAGCCCCATGTATTTTCCAAAATGCCGTGCGGAGCTTTGATAGCTGCGCTTCGTCTCGTCGCTGAGGCGATCAAAAGCTGCTTGAAATCTCCTTTGGGCTCGAGCGTGCCATTCTTTAACATTTTCGATTTCGCCAAGCTCTTCTCTTCGCGCTAGCTCAGTCTGTTTTTGCTTGAGCTTTTCACGAATAAACTTGTCGTTGTACCATGTAGAGTACAGCCCGATCCCGTTATCTTTTGGTTCCGACATTAGAAAGGTCGATTTTAAGAACCTTTATACATTCGCGTAATGCAAGCCCCATTTTATCGAGCATTCTGCCTTGTTTCGCAACTTCGTCTTCTAGCCGCGCGCTTGAATCGTTGACAATCTGCAGTTCGCTTTCCAGCTTCTTTACGCGCTTGCGCAGCTTCTTGATGGTTGTAGTTAGTTCCGCCTTTGGTTTCTTTATTTCCATATCCTAGCTCTTCACATCTCTCGACCCGAACGTAGTCGCAGAACTTTTCCGCCATCCCCTCGTTCCCCAATTTGTTCCACACGAAAATCGTTATCGCAATCCCAATCATCAGGTCGATATACAGTATATTCTTGATTGCCTTGGAGGCGCGCATACGACTTACTCCTTTCTAGCATGCCTCTTAGCGCCTCGTCTTGTATCATGCGAAGCGCTTGCTGGCGCGGCTGTAAAAATAGCTTATCAAATAAAGCCGCTGCGCCAACGCCAATTGCTAGAAATAATATTACACCGAGTATGCCCATTATTTCTTTCTTTTCTTGATTTTTTTGATTGATTGTTTTGCTGTTTTTAGGATACGGTTTAGCATATTGATGTATTTCTTCGCCTCCTTTGTTGCATATAGATATTGATCTTGACCAACATTAAAGATTCCATCTAAATGAGGTTTTCCGGTTCGACACGTATCCATACCCACCGCAAGCGGGATTAACTTGATCATTTTCCGCGCTAATTCTGCGGCCTTATCCCATTCATTTTCTTTGATAGCTCGACTTAAATTTTGTTGTAGAATGTGTAATTTTCTAATAGGAATTTCTTCTCCCACTAGACCTCCTCTATATTGCGTGCCATACCTCCTACTTCATCAGCAATTTGCCGAATACTTTGTGGTGACGTCGCGTATATGTACCACTGTTCTCGGTTTTCTAATTTTGGCGTTTGATCTGTACCAAAACGCCAATTATAATTAGAAAGCTGATAGAACTCATCTTCGAGATAATCTGGATCTATCGTGTCCATAGACCCAGTCCAGAAAGTAAAACCATCTTTTGATTTAGTGGGCCTACCTAAGGCGTTGCGGATTTCATCGAATGTCACATAATTGATAGTTGCGCGATGTGTTGGATGCCAATGGTCGCGTTTTGCTTTGCGGAAGAGATCATCTAGAAAACCCATTATTTGGCTCCGGTAGATTCTGCCCAGGTAATTCCTCGATGGATATCTGAGACCGCTTGTCTTGAAATGCCATACATTTGGGCAATTTCTTTTTGAGTAAATTTCTTTTTTAGTTTGTAAATTTCTTTTGCATGTTTTTTTGTTAGTTCTGCTTGGCTATTTGATTCGCCTTTTTGATGTGTTCCATGAATATATTTGTCGTCCTTGTTTTCGGCATATGATCCATATTCTAGGTTGGAAAGTTGCGGATGATATGTTTTTCCATCTTTATGTAAGACGAGTCGGCCGCGTGACGGCCCAAGAAAGGCGTGCGCGACCAAAAGGTGGACACGCCGAACTACTTTTTTACCTTGATTGTTTTGTAATGTAACTCGAATATAACCATCGATACCTTTTCGGGTTTTCATCAATTTCGGTTTCTTGGATGCCTCGGTTTCTACCGGCTTCCAACTTCTAACCCGGCCAAGATCGCTTACATCGTAGGCTTTGAAGCCACGGATTTGTCTCCATCTTTCGCGGCGTTTGGCCATGGGTATATTGTATATCACAGGGCCCCGAAACGTGTAAAGCCTCGAGGCCTTGTGACGGTGTAAGCCTGTGGTGCCCCTAATCTTTGACGTGCTTGTCGTAGTTAGGGTGAACCCAGACCACTTCCCCGGCTTCTTGCTTGGAGAGTTCTTGAAACGCGATCAAAAACAACTTTGCTATTCGCGTTCCAAACGGGGTCTCCATCGGGCCGTCTTCAAGAAGCTCAATGTTGAGAATCTTGAAATATTTGACCTTCAAGACCCTGCTGATCATATCAGATGCAGCAATCTTGGCGTCTTGCTCTGTAGCGCTTGGCGGCAGAACAAGGCGAATTTGAGGAAGTATTTTTTCGTACATTTCCTCCATATGAAAGTTAGCTCAGAAGGAAGAACAATGCGACCGTGAAGCCCAGGACCGCCAGGGCGGCATACCTAAGCTTAATCCACGACGCAGTGTTGCCCTCCATACCGAGCAACTCATCACGCTGCTCCGAGCTGATATCGCCCGCAGCATGAGCGTCGTTGATTTCATCAACGCGCTGCGCATGGTTGCGTAGATTAGACATGACCGTCTTCTCCTTTTCAATATGGTTCATAATTCCCCAGCACCATTACCGGGAAAATTTTCCTCAGACTGCTCCTCGAGCAACCGCTCGATTATTTTTGCAGCTTCGGAAACTTCTGAATGGCCAGAATGGCTATTGGCCATTAAATCGGTTGCGAGTTCATGTAGATTTTCTACACATTTTTTTACGCGTTTCTTGAAGTTAAATAAATTCGGTTCTATCGATTGCGTAGTCGCAAGGCAATCGATTGCTAATCGTGATTGTTCTTTTGCAATGGATCGTAATGTTCGAGCCTGTGCAGGTAGCCCTGCAAAATCCAATTCTTCCGCAATATCATTTAACGCCTGCTTTGTCTGTGTGGCGAGCTTTGCTACACGATCAATGAACTTATCAGTCACGCCTATTAGTTTACCCAACAATAGGCACAAGATGCAAACGCGCTACAAATAATCATCACTCCAGCAAATGCTCCGGCACGCGCTTTTGTTCTTTCAGTTTTTAGTTCTTCGCGTTTTGTTTTATAACGTTCAATTTCTACTTCTTGTGTAATCTGCTCGACATAACATTCTTTGCTGTTTACGATTTCGGCTTCGATGATTTGTCGCTCGGGCGAGTCTTTGTCGTTTGAGGAATTCATTTGTTGATCCAACAATAAATTTCAAATCCACCACTTCGGCGTGCGATTGACGGCAATTTGAGTTGGATGTTATGTTGCTCGGTGCCATTTCGTCGGCGCCCTTCAATCTCGAGGTCACGACGAACGGCGATGTATAAGCAACCGCCGGGTTTGACGTATTCCTTGGCGTGTTTTAACACATTACGACGACGGTGTGCGGATAGCGCATTTAAAACATAGATACATACAACAGTATCAAAACGTCCTCTGGGTTTTTTAGGATAATAATAAGGATCCCATTGAACGATATCGCCGTCAAGAAATTTTTTCAGGTCACCTTTTCCGCAGCCATAATCAAGAATTCTACCTATCAGCAAACCCTCATCGAGAAGATATTCCGCGGGTGCCGATAATCGGCATCGCGATATCGCGGTTTTGGCTGAATTATCGATCATAAAATAACCTGAAGATAATTAACACGCTCGGCTTCAATGGGGGGCATCTCTCCTCTGACGCGTTGGTCACCTTTGAATGTCTGCCGCCTGCTGACCCGCTTCACATCTTTGTGTGAAAATCCTCTTGTGGCTCGCTTTCTCGAAAACGGTTTTCTTGATGTGCTTGGCCCGCTTCCAGAAGATGGTTGACTGTGATCGTCCGACGCGCTTTTCTCCTTGGTGTGGATATGCTGCCTGGCGCGCTCTCTACATCTGATTGCTTGTGATACTTCGGCGCGCAAACACATCATGGGTTTCTTGCGAGCGGTGACGCGTTAGTACAGAATGTGTGTTTTTCGTGTGATGACACGCTTCGCGGGCGTTGGTATTCTACCTCTCTCGAGCACGCTGTTCTGGTATGGATTCCTTGACGTGATTAGCGCGCTATTACGATGTGGTTGATATGAGGACGGTGACACGCTGTTTTGATATGGGCTTCTTGACGTGATTGACTCGCGTACTGTAGCGCGCTCATGCGGTCGGGTTTGTCCATTCCTCACTAGCAACTATATCTGAGCCTCTACATTTGCGCCGCCATGATCCCCATGCTGTCTTCCCAGCATTGCCTCCGAATAAGGTGGAACTACTTCAAGCCCCTCAAGCTCGCGCCAGGTAGTCCATAACTCGAGCAGAAACATCTTCACCATTTTTCGCATTGCTGCATTGTGTCGATGCATTTTTGATGCGCCCCAAGGAGCAGGACCGCCTGTACCTCCACAATTCGAACAGACCTTCTTACCTTTTCCATTTTTTTCTTTGCCATTGGTATCGTCGTCGTCATCGGTTTTCGAGACTTTTCCAGTGCCATTACAGGCCATACACACATCGACAAGTTGATTCTCTTTGCGATTTTTGTAGTTGTCGTAGTGGTCGCGCCAACTACTTTTTGACTTGATCATGCAATCGCCGAGAACCTTGAGAACCTTGGATTTCAACCAGGGATTGAATCCGCACTTCTCGCCTTTGGTTCTTCGTGCTGCTTTACCATCTTTTACGGCAAGGCCACAGTATGCCCATAGTGCCGATGGTGTATCGCACCGTGTGATATCAATTTCGGCGAGAAGAACGCCGCTCATAGTAGGCCCAACACCTTTTTGTTTCTTGAGCCACTCATCGTAGATAGGCCAACTCTTCAGCAGCCTCCGAATATTTGAGAGAGCCTGTTTCTCTAACTCGTCCAAAAGGAACGATTGAATGGTGATCGACCTTTTGTGTTCCTCGCTGAGTATGACGGTTTCTGTTCCCGTACGGTTTCCCGACTGGATCCGCAGCTTCTGCAGATCGTAGAAATGGCGAACGCTTTGCCGAAGCTCGATTCGCTCTTGCTCTTTGATTGATAGCTCTTCTTGATTATTGTTTTCTTCTGTCATTTGATTTTTGGTTGTTTGGTTTGTTGTTGATTGATATTGTTTTTATTATGGAATAGGTTTTCCGATTTGAAACCCCCTATCGATTAGTTGCTGCGCCGTTATCTCTAGAATTTCTTCATCGTTACAATCTGCAACCACTTGGGCGTTATCCCAGATAACGCCCCAATAAGGCATTGGACTTCCTAGCTGCATAATGCAGAGGACATGAAAATGCGGGTACTCTTCAGAGTCAAATTCATTGGGATCTGGCGGAATCTTTATGCCCGCCTTTTCCGCGGCGGGAACTAGCACGCGTGGGTATGCAATCATTCTGATTCTCCTTCGTCTATGTTATCATGATATTTTATATCTGCTCTTTTGTATTGTCGTATTTTGACTTCATCTGTAGCATAGACATGAAAGCCATGGTGTTCAGTAAAGATGAACCACCAACCCTCACCCGTTTTTAGCGGCTGCAAACCATCGTGAGGGTGACGCTCTACAAAGGCAAATTCATAGAAAAGTATTGAGCCGTCGTCATGAACGATCTGGACGGAGCCGCGCAGGCGCGGGTCATCAGCGCGTAATAAGACGTTGAGCGCTTTAGCGCGCTCATAGGCTTCTTGAAATTGCTTAGTCGGCATGGACTCCTTTTTTCGCCATCTCAGCTATGAACCGAGATAGCAAAGTATGTGTCATTAGCAAACTATTGATGGCATTCGCTTTGCTTGAATAGCCCTCGTAACAAATCGCAATGATATCGCCGTTATCATCTCTGATTTTCCAACGATGTCGCCCAGACGGATCGTTAAAGAATTCGATGTTGTCATCTTTGACCATCACCTCGCTCCTATGACATGAGAAAAAATAGTGCGAAGCTTATCAGCACAAAGAATAGTATTATGTAAATCATATACAAACCCAATGGGATTTCGGTGATTGGTTTCACAAAATAAATCCTGAAACAAAGAACCTGCAATAGGGAAGAATGATTGGCCCATCTAGCTTTTTAGAGCTTATCCTGTACTTGAACCAAGACCCAAATATCTTGTCGAACTCCTTTCTGCTCATACGAAGCATGGAAGAGCGTTCGTCTCTGTGGGTCTTGTCTGCCCACGTGACCTTTGGGTCTGTCACCAACTCGAGAAGCAGTGCTAGCGCTTCATCGATTTCGTCTTCGGTGTGTTTTTGATTATGCGTATTGTATTTCGCATAATTTATATAATTTCCATGGCACTTGTGCAGCAAGGACATGTTTTCCTTGCTCAAATCTTTTCGCGGAATCAAAAAGAACTCGAATATGTTTGGCAACTGTTCCCACAGAAGCAAAACATACTTCGGTGGCTTTTTGGATTTCATTAGCCTTCGGTTATGCGGCCTTCTCGTTTTGCGCGCCTTCTGTTGTCAATCGGAATAAGCGCGGCGAAATTACTGTCGATCAATACCTGATAGATGGGACCAGCAGCAAAATCAAGCTGGTTATAGGGTATGTTTGCAACCCAATGAAGTTGCTCGAATGTCATCTTACTAAAAGGTGTATCCGTAAGCATTTCAAAAAGCGGTTTGCTTGCGGCTGGTGCCTTTAGCTTCAGTTTCTTTTTGTAGTTAGTTTCATCAGGGCTGGGACACGACTCCATCATTGCCCCTCTAAACACGTTTCCGCCTTCATCATATTCGTCAGCATTCTCGCCAATGTATAAATATGGATCTTTATTTTCGAACGAAAAACGTGTTGGATCGAGAATGCGACCGTCGGGAAGCAGAATCCACCCGTGACGCTGAAAAGCTAAGCCTTCTCGATTGCTCCAGCGCCCATCAGGATCGATCGGCCCAAGATAATGACCGTAACACACACTGCCCTCGACAAGGCCGGCGTCGACTATTCTATGAGCAATTTCATGACAGCGCTTGTGCCATTTATGGGCTGGTTCTTTGATACCTTTTTCACATATTTCTATTGTTAAATCTTCAGGTTTATGCACTTATTTTTCTTTCTTTTTTGGAATGCCTATAAGACCGCCGAGTTGAGTGGCAATAATGGTTTCGGGCCCAATTAAATTAAGAACGCTTGCTGTTAACGATACTTTGCTACGCAATGATTCTTGTTGTTCTTTGGTCCAACCCGATCGGCGCAAGGATGGTGACTCGACATGAACGACCAGCGCACAAAGGACAGATCCATATACATTTAATATTGCTTCATCGATAGTATCTGGATCTAGCCCTGGGAATTTCGAGATCCAGTGCGCGCGCGATTCTCTAAAGACATAAAAGTCTGGATTCAGTAAAATCGTACGACTTTTTGAATTCCACTCGGCGGCAAATTTAGATCCAATATCTTTCGCTTTACCCCATCGCCATGGTGGTGGGCAATCGGCAATCTCGGGATTGATTTGCATGCGCGCGAAGTATGGGCGCAAATGTTTACTGTTGGAATGCTCTTTTAAATCTTTGGGTTTTTGTTTCATGGCGCGATGCTTTTGTTGCATGCGCCGCATCCACCATTCTATTGCGTTGGTATATGATTCATCAGATATATTCAAACGGTCTAACACGGCATTGATATGTTCTGCCGCGTCATCAACCGAATCCAAAGCGACACACAATCTTCTTACATCATCCGCATTTACGTCTTTATCTTGTAAAACCTCGTTGATCGTCCCAATGAATTCCCAGACTTTTTCAATGTCTTTTCGTAGGCTCATTCGCGGATTTTTAGATGATTTGTGTTTGATTTCTCCTGAATGATTGCTCCACATCATGCTGCTCGTAATCGTGTGATTTCATGTTCGCTGAGGCCGCGTACACCATGATAGACGAGGCCGATTCGTTTATAGCCCAGGACTGCTGGAATGTCACTTTTGTTTCCATCGCTGTATCCTGCGCGTTTTCTTTCTTGTAACGTTGGAAATACTTTTGCGTGTGGATAGCAGATATCAATTTCGCTATCGCGTTTTCCGCCCATACTTTGGACGATGCGTAAGTTATCTGGATGCGAATCCCAATCCAAAAAGGGAATGGATTTGGTATATGTGTAGAAGGTTATCCACTTTACGTCTTGGGCAATATTAACCCAGGTCCGATAGTATGATTTCGAAAAAAAGTCTCCGCTATCATGCATTCGTATATGCGTGACGTTGCGCATATTAATGATATCATCGATGATGGCATCGCGCAATTGTGTTGGGGTTAATTTGTTGACTAGCGTTAAATTTTTTTCTCGAACACGTTTGGCTGAGAATAACTTCAATCGCCCCTGGTCGGCATAACAGATATCAGCGCATATGCCAGCATAGGGACATATGACTTGACCCGTTTTTGATCGCAAACGAGGAAGATTAAAGCTCACAAATTTGGCTGGAGTGCCAAATCGCTTGGTCCAAGCGATCGAGGTTTTCAGGAGCTTGTGATTATTCGCTGACCAGAAGAAATTTGCCATGGCGCTCCTAAGTAAAATGGGTTGGTTTGCATGATAGGTAACCGATCCATTTTGTCGTTCGAGTTTTTGTAATCGTTACACGCATTTTCTTGTCTGCAGATAACAGATAAAAGCGATACTTGGTTTGACTGTGACGTCTGCCGCGACCCGTATATTTGCCAAGGTCAATGTCGGTGCCGTCGGATTGCCATCCCGCATCGATCAACGCTTTTCTTATGTCTTCTAAATGTTCATATTCGACACTTAGAGCTGCGGGGTCTGGTGTTGTACCTGCCAAGCAGGAGTCGAGCCATGCTTGAGCATTTTTATTCATTGTTGATTATACCATATAGGCCGTTCATATACGGCGAAATGATGAAAAGCGCCCGTCTCTCCAGGCTGTCCCCGATTTCACTCAATGGGCGGTGCGGGCCATCGAGCCCCAACTATTTGCTCGGGTTGGGCGAGCCAGATCTCCGTGCTGGATTCGTAACTCCCGTTTAGGCTCGGGGCATTGACGCAGGAGGTTTAACCACCCGCACGAAAGGCTTTATTACTCTTCCTCTTCTTCGTCTTCCTCGTCTTCAAGTTCCTCGTCGTCTTCCTCTTCGTCGTCATCATCATCTTCTTCTTCGAGATCCTCGTCATCTTCGAGTTCTTCCTCACCGTCATCCTCGTCGTCCTCGTCCTTTAGAAGATTCTTTAACTTGCCAATGACTTTGTCACGAAGTTTTGCTACCTTGGCTGCTTCTTCTGTCAAATCGTATGCGCTCAAAACGGACGGGGCTTTTTCAATTGCCTTTAGTTGGCGAAGGATTTTACGATACTCTTTTTTGTCATCACCCGAAACGCGACCATCCTTGACAGCGGTTTTTAATCCGTCGAGAGATTCTTTTGCTTTTTCTTCAGCCAATTTTCGCTCGAGATCCTGGATGCGTTGTTTTCTGGAACGTACTGTGCGTTGTTTTCTTTTCTTTTTTTCTGTCATTTTTCCCTTCTTCCTTTAATGCCCAAGAGGGGTCATAGTTATTGCTTAGAAACACGGAAACGTCAAGCATCTTTTTTGGCAGTTCTGCGCCGTTGTGCGGGTTGCCCTGCCAGGCCCTAAACGCACCTGATGGCCCTGTGTGCCGATTTCAGGGGACGGGAAGCCGGTTGACTCGCGCCGTCAGACGCGGTTCACCACGTCTCTTCGAGGTCGCTCATGGGCAAAAACGACTCAAGAAACCCCAAATCTTCAATAGTGTCGAACGCCGCTTGTTTCATTGCGCTGAAAATTTCCTTTTCATGTTTAATTAAAAAGGCGCGCATTGAATCTTCGTCAACGCCAAAATAGTCAGCCGCTTCTCGCACATCAATGCCATAGGCAATAATGTTGCGGATTGGCTCTTTGTTATTAGCAGATTTCACATTATTCCGAGAGTGATAAATATTTCTTTTTGTATAACTCCAAAAGTGCAAGATGGTCGAGTCAATTCTTCGGGGTTGAGCCACTCAACATAGCCCTCGAATGGAACACTCCGAAATTTATCCCGAGGTAAAAATATCATTCCATTGATGGCAAATATCGTGGTGAAATGATAATGAGACATTCCGTTGTAAACCGGAACGAATTCAGCGCTCGTATCTGGTGTTATTCCAGTTTCTTCATGCAGTTCTCGAGCAGCAGTTTGTGATGGGGTCTCGCCGGGCTGAGCCATTCCGCCGGGAAGGCCCCAGTCGCTAATATCATAACCACGAGATACGCTAAGTATTTTGCCGTCATTTGGGTGCCGCACAAGTGTGCATGCTGCTCTGCGGAGATAATTCACCTAGATAAATTATACCACATTTTGTTTATTTTTTGAGGTTTCTTTTTTGACGATTTTACTTTTGTGAATTTTGAGTTTATAACGCGTGCCCCTGCCTTGTCCTTTATAAGTGACTTGACCGGCGTTATAAAGACGCGCAAGAGATGTTCGAGTCGCGTGCGGTGTGCCGCCAATCTTCTTGCGAATAGCTTCAGCAAGCCACCAATCGAGATCGCTCCTAAGCGTCTTCAAAACCCTGGCATCATAACGAGCCCTAGTGGCTTCTGTGCTTAGACGAGGTTTCGCTTCTTTCTTTTTCTTCTTTGGTTTTTTCTTACTAGCCGCATGATGCCAGTAAGAAATTGTTCCCTTTGGAATTCCGAATTTCGTTTCGGCCTCAGCAAATGTATGTGTCTCACAGAACTTCAGAGCCTTTTTCTGAAGAGAGTCCGAATAACGATTTCGATGCTCTTTTGTTCCTTTTGGTTTTTTTGGTTTTCTTGGCTTCCTTGGTTCCTTCTTTTTCTTCTTTTTGGGTTTCGTAAATTTACCAAGATTTTCTTGAAAAGCTTGGTAAATTTCTGGCAAATCGTTTAGAAAACAATCGCCAATGGTTAAGTGGGTCAGCTTGAATTCGGCAGCGAGTTTTGCCACATCATCAAGACTGAGATCCGGCGATTGTCGTAATACTCTAATAAACGCGCCTTCATATAAGGTAGAGAAAAGCGTTTCCTTGAGCAATTTTTTTACACCTGTTAGATCGGACATATATTTACCCCTTGTGATAGTTTCTAATGTAAGCAAGTATTTTGCTTACAGCATTTGTTCCGAGTGGCTTTGGAATATGCAAAGCCGGATTTACAGAGTTAATTTCATGAATTATGGCAATATCAGTAAATTTGTCGCCGCACGGAGCGACGCCATCTATACATATGGTGCCATCAGCTTGATTTTGACGAAACTGTAGTTCCATTTTTACCCCACCTCCTTCCATGATGAATGTTTGCGGATTGTGAGATCGCCTCTAAATTCGAAGGGTGATTATTATATCCTTTATAATCTTTATGATTTATTACGGCGTTTTCAGGAATTTCACCATGAAAATGACGATAAACGACGCGATGGGCAGATATGTGAATGCGTACGCCATTAATCATGAGACGCAAGCGTAAATATCCGTCGCGTGGATACTCGGCACGACGACGCTCACATGGTACTATGGTGCCGGATCGCATCGTGGCAATACGCCATACGCGACCATTTTCATCAATCTCGAATAGGGTGCCAACACGTTTGAGGAATATTTCCTCGGCCCGACTATCATTGTGCGGAACAGGATCGGCATCGGCGATTGGCTGTTCGTGCCCCTGACACATTATTTTGCTAATGCTTGCGCTTTCTTTTGTTCTGCGCGATGGGCCTTAGCTTCACGTTTTGCTTGCTTGATAGCTTCTTTGCGTTGGGCTGAAATATGAGCAAATTCTAGTGCTAAATCATAGCCAGCAGCTTCGGGAAGATCGCTATCATATTCGGTCATTTGTACGGTTGGGTTCAAAACGCGCAAAATAGAAATCATCTTTTGTACAAGCTCTTCATCTTCGCCAAGCGACTCTTTGATGATCTGATCGTACTTTTCAAAGAAATCAGCGCCAACAGAAATATATTCGCTCACGACGCCTTCGTAATCATCGCCAAGTATTTTCTTGAGTGATTCGATGATTTTCTTTGTGGCCTCTGCCGAGGCGCTGCCCATCCGAATTGAATAGGTTTTCTTTTGCGTATAAGGCTCGAGATCGATGCCTTGTTTTTTAAGCGATTCGGCCTTTTCAATCGTGACTTTGGCAACTTTTTGCTGAACGACTTTGAATGTTGCCATCGAGCTACGGGGCCGTCGCAAATCGGGCATATGTCCATTGATGGCAAAATGCTCACACCATTGTCGCAGCATTGCTGACTTGATTACTGTTTCAGCTTCTTCAATGATGATTTCAATTGCTGCTACAGCCTTTTTTGCGCCGGCCAAAATATCGCCATAGGTTGCGATATCTTTGCCGCTAAGCTCCTGATCGTCTATTTGTAATTTTTCGAGTTTTTCTAGCGCGATTTCGAGGGCTTCTTTTTTCTTTTTACTTTTTGCTTTTTCTTTGTTGTCAGTAATGGGTTTTTGATTCATACCTGCCTCTTTTCAGTTTATTGAATTATAACCGATGTGCTTGATCTGAATGAGAGCATGCTAAAATCATGGTGTGGTAGTACGTGCAAGGACCAAGATAGAACTTCGCAACTTGCGCGGCGATATCTTCCCGATTGGTACAGAGGTTACCATTATTGAGGAGGCCGAAGCGGCCGGCGCGCGAGCATATTTTGTGGAGATTCCAGTCGTGGACGGAATAAATTCTGTCGGTGTGAGATATGCTGGATTTATGGTCAAAGAACAAGACCTAGAACCAATCGAATAGTTACCCAATCTTTCTGACCGTGCTCGCAAGCTTTGCGATTTCGGGGTTGAGAATTAATTGCTCAAGCTCCCAGATCGCCTCGTCAAGCGATCTCAAAGCGTCGTCTATTCCGCTGTCGAGAGCATTTGCAACCGCGACGGAAGCGGGATTATTGTCGTCATTTGGAAGTAATATGTCTAGGTTTACTAAATAACCCTGCAACATTTTAGTAGACGCGTGCGCGGCGATTGCTAGCCCAACCGCTTTTGCAATGTGCCTGGTTTCTTCAGGAGATAATTTCATTCATCTTCTCCGTATTGTTCAGACAGCGCGACCAGTTGCGCTTCGACGCCCTTTGCATAATTCTCCGCGGTCACATCGACACCGTGAAGCGCATGAAAAAGCGTTAGACCCAAAACAGTGTCTACGGCGACATGGTAAGGATCTTCCTCCCAGTTATCCGGACGCTCTTCAATAAGCGGGGTATCGATTTTTCCCCCACCTTCTCCGTCTAGCTCGACAGTGATTCCGAAGTGACCGATCTCGAGTGTTTTTACTGTGTCTTCAGCCATGATGTGTCTCTTTTGTTTTGGGTTATAAGACGCGTAGCCAGGTAAGATCTATATCAGGGCGAAGGTTTCCCCCGATAGCCCAACGAACTGCAGCAAGCAATCTCGTCTCGTTACCATCATTGACTAAGTAAACGGCGACGATTTCACCTTGGGCATTTTTACCACCAGGAAGTTTTGCAAAGTCGCCTTCGTAACAACCTTTTTCGTTATTCCACCGATGATTATCATGCCAAAGCCTATAGGATTTTGCTTCTTCTGTTAGCGTACAGATGCGGCCAAGCAAATTTGTTTGAATATTTGTTTTACTCATTTTTCTTGGGGATAATGAGGTCACGAAGGATTTCGAGTGAGCAATTACTTGCATGTCCGTCTGTAATAAATTCTTTGCATGCGGGACAATTTTCCAAGCCGTGATCTTTGATGAAATAATCGATATCTTTGATAAGCTTAGTAGCCAAATATGCTGTTAATGATTGTCTATTCATCGACATAACCAGTCAAATATGTTTGGTTCATCTAACCAATGAGCGCGAATAAATTCGCCGCATTTGGGCTCTTCAGGTTTATCACCTTCAGGCATAAATACCAGGTCGTAGTAGACGAGGCCATGCGCATTACTTTCGCGTAGCCAAGCAATGAGTCGCGGTCTTGGTTTTCCATATGCTGTTTGGCGGCGTTTCTGATTGATGGTTGGCATTATTCCTTTGGCTTCTTCGGTTTGAGCTTTGTGCCGCAATTTTTACAGCGTCTTTTGCCGGTTTTCTTGCTACGAACTATATGTGGATTAGCACAGCATTTTTTCTTTTTTTTCTTCTTTTTCTTTTTCTGTTCAAGTTTGATTACGGCAGTTTCTTGAGGTTTTGTTGTTTTTGGTGTTGGTTTACAATCATTTGTATATATATCTTCGGCCTCCATCAGTATATGCCTAGCGCTCGCCAGCAATTTGGCCCTGCGTATTAGTAGGCGCCAACCTCCACGTATGTTGTCATAGTGATTTCGAGATTCTATAACTCCCGCCTGACCAAGCCATGGAAAAGCAGACATGATCGTGTTTGTATGAAAGTCCTTCTTCGGTCCAGAATATACTTCGAGAAGACGACGTGCAAACGTGAGTTGATCGTGCTCCTCGTACTCGGATAGCTCCGGCAGGGTCGCGAGGAAGAAGTCGCATAGATCGCGTGGTGGGGCCTTGTAATAATCGTACGACATTGCTTTAGATCTTCGCGCGGACAGCCTCGATGTGATCGGCGTCAAAAATCGGGGTTAGATGCTCATTCCAGTTATGGAAGTTTCTTTCCAGTCGGTCGCCAAATGTACGGACCCAATCAGCGAAATTTACAACACGCCTTACCGGCAAGTCAAGAATATCTTTTTCGGATACATTCATTTCGGCAATCGGCATGATGCCGGTTTTGCCGCCTTTGAAGTTACCATAGAGCGGAATCGGAACCTTGTCTTCTTCGGTGCATGGTTCTTCGTGTCCGCTCGGTCCACAACCTTCGGTGTCGATGAGATAGATACCCTTAGTAGTGGGAACGTATCCTGGCTTTGCATAACCATGAAAGCCTGTGAGGTCTTCGTACTTCTCACTGTGGGTTGGATGGTTTTTGTATTGCCTGTATGCCTCGTCAAGCAGTGGCTGCAGATCGAACTCCACAACAAAAACAGTGCTGTCCCGATGTCTTTTACGACGACTGCGGGTACCATCGGGGTTTTTCACCAATACTTCATCAGTCATTATCGTTCCTCAACTTCAATTCCGGCCTCTTTGGCGATTGCTAGATAATCGCCATCGTTTACAAAGTCTGTCTTCAGCTTGGTCGGAATCTTCCATGTGTGCGCACATTTTTGGCAGTATAAACCCTCGCCCTCCGACGCTTCCGCATAGTCAGCATACGTATCTTCGTCCACATAGAGAACGCCGTTGACCACACCATGAATGTATCTATGCGAAGGAATCATCTCATACCACTGAATTTCGTGGCGACCGTCTGTGCCGTCATTATTGCATTTGGGGCACGCTAGTTTACTCTTCGTGTTCTTTGTCATTGTCATCTTCCTGCAGTCCTGCCGCAACCCATAATCTATCTTCTTGGTTTAGAATGCCGGCTTCTATGATATCAGCTAATTGGATTTTGTTTCTTTTTAGCAAATAAGCCAATGTTGGAAACAGTGCATCAGATTCGAGGTCATAAAGGTCGCAGGCGTCTTGCAAATTTGAAATTTTAACGCGCTCGAGATATGGAAGGACCGCTGCGACGCGCAGCATTTCTTTATCGCCTTCATCCCCCTCGCCCTCGATTCTAGGATTGCCTTCATCAGTATGAACGATTGTGCCAAACGTTCTTTGATGAAGTCTGGCATGTCGTATTTCATTGGGCGCTGGAGCAATACTCATTTTTTGCATTTCGGGGAGGTCTAACTCCGTTGCCAAGGCCCATTCGTCAAATCGAACTATGAATCTCGTGCCCTTTGACCAAGCGGCCTTTAGCCAAAATTCATAATTTGAGCGCCTGTCAGGGTGTGGATTATCCACATCCTGTGTAAGCTCATATAGGCCCTCGCCAAAACGACTTGCTAATTCTGCTGATATGATTTTTTCTTTCTTTGTCATATTTTTGCCGCTCCCCAAATCCATACCGTGTTGATTTTTGCGCGGTGTTTTTGGATATAATACCGCATCATATGCCCGTTGTTTCCGTATCCTCTATAGATGTCGATGAGCGCTACATCCGCCTCCATTTTTGGAACGAGTTTTTTGGCGTCGCCGATGACGACATCTACATCCTTACCATGCGTGTCGCAAAGAGGGAAGATCCAATCGACAAGCTCCTGATCTATCTCCACAAGCGTCACCCTGTCTACCGAGCGCTTCTTGCACACCTCCTGAAGCTGGTAGCCCATCCCAAGCCCAGCGACGATGACATGCCCCTTCGCCTTCCTCGTGCCGGGCCTGAGCGTGAAGACCTCCATAGGCGTAAACGACATCCAAGGATCTTCATGATAGTCCCCAAGCTTCGCATGACGATCAAAAATCATGGGGATCTTGACTTGCCCATCAAATAAAACATCGCCGCTTTTGCTTCCGCAATATGTGTCCATTTTATCGCCGCGTTTTAATACGCGTTCACGATATACGTATTTTCCCGTTGCGGAGCGGGCTTGCTGCGATGGTTTATCTAGATTTGCATCTCTGTGTTTGACTGGCTCGACTTTAAAGAGGCTTGGCATCTTGTAGGTCTTGGCCTGAATGTTTAGCTCGGGCAGCCAAGCCATCTTGGGATCCCACGGAACACATTCCTTCAATCTGCGCTTGCGCTCTTCCTTCTCGTGTTTTTCACGACGCTTTCGTGCCTCTTCGCTTTCAAAAAAGTGAAATGGAAAGAACATTGTCTTCCTTTCTTTTAGAGAAATTTGTTTATGTTAATCGTAGCCCACAGTAATCCGACGGTTAATGCACCGCAAAATAATCCCCATATCATTTTGTCCTCGTTATAAGGTCGGAAGTTCGTTATAGACTCTTTTTGGTAAATGAAGATACCACTCTTCGAGATAACATATATCGCCCGGCTTTAAATCGTCAATGCGGTTTTCCTGGTCGTCTAAAGCGTGTCTCCACGCGTCGATGAAATATAGATTGGATTTTGCTCTTACCTCTTGAACGAGGGCGACGCTATTGTTACCACCATCTCGACCTACCCAAATCGTTTTACATTTGATCATGTCTTAGCCTTTTCTACACAGCAATCATATGCTTTACTAAATTCGCTTGGAATCTCGCATCCGGTCAGTGAAGCGACCTTGCTTGCGAATAAGACGTTGATGGGGTGTTTGTTGACCCAATCGGTTCCCTTGCCCATAAGCTCGGCGTCTTCCCAGATTTTTCCTACAAGGCGTGACCACGCACGTACTACGCCTGATAGATTGCATGCATCTTGAACAAAGATTGCATCTTGATAGTCTTTTTGGCCAAGTCCTTTTATATCTTCCATTGTCATCCTAGATATTTATGGATTACATTCGCAGCCTCTTGACACATTTTGTGCATGAGGTCATTGGTGATTTCGAGATCCGATTCGGGAAAGAATGTAAATTCCACCCTTAGAACTTTATCTTTATCTCCGCGCATATGATATGCAACTTTAAGACCATAGCCATCTGATCCGTCATTATGAATTATTTCAGGAATTTTATTCCATTCAATTTTGGTTTTATTCTTTTTCATATGTAGACATTCTCCATGCGCTTGTGATCTCGATAGCGGCTGTCTCTCATTGGATATAGCTGCATCAGGATCTTGGGCCTATCTTTCGGGCGCTTTGGTTTACGCGGCGGTTTCTTTTTCTCGGATAGCCACTCGCATTCTTTTAGTGCCTCGAGGATTGCCTGGTCTCGAGACCATCTATTTTCTTCAATGGCGCCATTTACACTTACGCCAAACGCTTCGTAGACGATCTCTTTAAAATGAGACCACCAGCTTTCGCCGTGTCCCCAACCGCCCCCAATGGCAGCGCGATCGTCATCGATGATATGCGCAAGCTCATGACAGATGATCATGACTGCCTGAAAGCGCGTAACTGCGCCGCGCTTTAGCCATAACTTCATTGTCGATGAACTGCCATAAACCTTTCCGTGGTAGGTGGTCTTGCAGTTATCGCGCTGGACGAATATGTCTGTAACGATACCTTTTCTTGCGAGCCCAGTTCGAAGATGCGGATATGAACAGATGCGCGCAAATTCCTTGCGAAGATCTAGACCATCTACGAGCCAAAATGTCTTGTGAGCTTCTTTGGTTGCGCGCCTTCTTCTGCTTATCTTCGCTCGCTTCTTGGCTGCCTTCTTTGCTGATTTCTTTTTTGCTTCCTTGGCTTTTTCCTCGTTAACTTTGCATTTGCGTTCTACGAGTACGCCTGCCTCTTCAGAGCATGGCAGGCAGTATCTTCGAACGTCAATTTTTCTCAGTTTGCCCGGCGCGAGAATACCCGCTCTACATTCTGGACAACGCCATAATCTGCGTTTTGATTTTGCCATAATCTACTGTGGCCACCATCCTTCTCTTGTAAGCGCACGCCTTGCGCGGAGACGAGAGGCTCGAGTGCCAATATGATTCATCTTTGATACCTCAGCCTTGCATTCTTTCGGCCAACACATATCATGAAATTGTTTAATGCTTAATGTGCCTTGCGCAAACTCGATGAGCGCATCACGAGTTGAGCTATTTTCAAAAAATGGTTTCCAGTTAATCGTTTGCATTATTCACCAATTTCAAAAGTCGCTGTAATATATGCTGGCTTTCCAAAGCCGCCCGAACTGGCGTCCACGACAAATCCAAGCTCTTGTAATGCGCCTGCAATATCGGCTATAGTCTCACCAATATCAACCTTAGAGCCGCCAAGACGATTTGTACCGACTTTGGTAATCGCATGCGCCAAAAACGACATTGCGGCACTGCGACTAAAGTCTGTTAACTCAGCGACTTTTCCCGTTTCTTTTTTAACATTCTTTTTAGTTGCCATTTTTCTTTTCTCGTAGGCCCGCTCGGGCTCGAACCGAGGACCGTGCGGTTATGAGCCGCATGCTCTAACCAACTGAGCTACGGGCCCGTTTTTAGTAATCACCACCCCAGGGATCTACATCCGCTCTCAAAATATCAGATACACACTCACCCGTTTCCTCGCCCCACTGAGATCGATGAGCAAGTTCTTGCCCGGCCTGATTATAGTCGGTGCCGCATACGCAAGTATTGGTAAAACCGTGCAGCACCACATGCTCTCCGCAGTTATTGCATATGCCTACGGCGTCCTCCCAGTATTTATGAATACATCTTTGGATTCTGCCTTTTTCGATTGGTTGGCCGTCTACAATTCCTGCCATACAGCCGTTATAGTTTTCTTTTGCAACCGGACCAAGAGCGTTTATATCGACATTCCCATTTTCATCACAATCAAAGGCAAAGCCACAGTTTCGCTCTTTTTTGGAATCCCAATCGAAACACAATTGATAATATTCTTGAACAATATGTTTTCGTTCTTGGATGATTTTCATTTTATTCCTATTCATCTAGTGCCCGAATGCACCAGCTTTTGAAGTATCGAACCGTGCGCGAGAAGCACTCTCGGTGTTCCAAATCTAGCGCTGTATGCATGCGTGACAAAAGCGCAATACATTCCGCCCGAAAAATTGACTCACCCTCGTGGCGCGGGACCTTCAAATCATGATATCTGTTTTCCGTGATATCAATCGGCCAACGAGGCAAAGGTCCTCTTTTGTCAACCCACGTCTCGAGTATGTCGAGGCGGTCGATCAACTCTTCTCGCTTACTTCTGCCTAGATTATTCGATTGTAGATAATCGAGAAATTGTCTCAAAATTGAATCAATATCGTTATCCATTTTATCCCCAAGACATTTTTTGGTTGTGTTCAATAGCGTATTTTAAAACTTCGATGATTTGCTCGAGTCGTCTTTTAGTTTGGCTATCTGTGTTTCCGCTATAGAAAACTCTTGCTCCGCGAGCGCCGGTTTCCATCATTGGTTCTCGATCGAGACATTTACGACGATTTCTTAGATTGAGGGCAGCAAGAGCTTTACGAAGAATTTCTGGTGTTTTTTCAAGTGAAAGATCTCCACATGGTTCTTGTGGAAGATCGATTAACGACATGATGTCACGCGCATTTACATTCGCAAAATTACAGTTCGGCGCAATGCTTTCTTCATAGCTTCCTTTTCCGGTTCCAGAACAATGAGAACATTTTATGTCAACTTCGCCGTCTTGAGTGCAGATGCATTCAAATTCTTTGGTGATTGTTGGTGCATCTGGAATATAAAAGGTTACTGACATTTTTATTTCTTTCGCAAATTTTGTACCTCAAGAATAATTGGTGTGAGAATTTCGGCGACGGCTGCGCAGATCGCGAACGCGGCGGCCTGGTCTTCGGGCATCATGAGGGCGCGCGGGTTCGCCTTGCGGGCGATCTCCCTGGCGCGTTTGAAGAGCTTGTCGGCAACCGCCTTCTCCTCTTGTGTGGGCATGATGGGGCTTTCTACCGCGGCTCGGGATCAATCATCAAGCCCGACGGGTGTAAGCCCCCGCTTTAGCCACTCTTCGACACAAACGGGATGAAGGATGCTCCAGGGTGTGCCTTCAGGCGGGTCTTTTTCCTTAGCGTGCTTTCGAAATTCTTTTTCTTCTTCGTCGGAAAGTGATTTAAAAAGTGGATTATTCGAAGTCCATGCCATTTTCTTACTCCCAAAGTTCTCTCGATGTGTATCCAATTGCCTCATCCGCAACCATGAAAACAACACCTTTGTCTTCTTCATATTCATCATCTTCGACCGTGTTGATATCGAAAATGTCGCATTTAAGTGGATGATTTTCTTGAAAGGCGATACGGACAATGGCGTCTTTATCGTATTCCTCAAGCGCCCTAATGAGTTGTTTTACTTTCATGATTAGGCCTCAGCACCAAATGTCGTCCCATTCCTCATCGGTTTCGGGGAGCTTTTTCAGTTTGTGCTTGAGCTTGCGGATAAGCTCACGCCAGCGTTTCATATGCCAATCTCGATTGCCGAGGTCGTCCCACGCATCGGGGCCCTTGGCCTTTTCGATTAGTTCATTCATCCCAGCAATCGTAGCCTCGACAAGATCGCGCGATTCGGGGACTAAAAAGACATCTTTGAAATCCCCCTCTGTGAGAACCATTGCAACATTTGTAGCTCCTTGAGTGTTATAGCAAGAGTGATCTGCCTTTAATTCTCTTTTTAGTATCTTGATGATTTTGAGTGATGCTTTTTTGGATTCCTCGCGAACGCTGTAATAAATATCTGCGGCGCCGTCTGATCCGCCGAGCGTAATGTCTGTGTATCCCATTTTTGTTCTCCTATAGTTTTACTAATACCCCATCGCAGCGCCTATGCAAATAAGGCCCCTCATTGCCAAAGGCAAAAGCGCCCCGAAAGTACGGATGCGATCTCAAGGGCTTGCCGCACTCTTCACACAAGACTTCTCCACCTGCGCGAATAGAACTCATGACAAGCTCTTCAATATATTTGTCACATTCTTTGCGGAGATCTTTGAGCGTAGGAACAGATTCAAAAAGGCAAATCTTTTTCTCGTTTTCTCCCCAAAGATACAGATCTTCCAACCAGAAAAAACAGTCGCGATATACGAATATATGACCATGTAGAGCGGGCATTAGTAATCCATTAAACCCCTTGCGGCTTTTTGCTCGAGATCCTCTTCGCGATGAACTGGATATTTCCCGGTCGGTATGAGCGCGAATTCCTTCGCGAAACGTTGCATGTAGATTTGAATTCGACGATCAAACCGCTCGCGTGCGCGCGCGTAGGTCTTTTTCAAATCTCGTCCGCGAACCGAAACATTAACCGACATGTCGCACTGAAACCAACCAAATACCATTTCAACGATCCAGCATGTTTCATGCTGCGCGGGTGATTCGATATGTATTTCAATATAGAACGTTTTATTGGTCCAGCTATAATTTGCTGTTACAGGATAGTGCCCGCTCCATTCTTCAACACTCCACTCAAGTGGCGGCAACTCTTTGTTGATGACTTTTACATAGTCACTTGCGCTCGTGTGCATGAAAAAGCTTCTCCTGTTCTGGGTTGACCGGAATTTGACGGCCCGTATTTTGGATTTTGATTAGCTGATCTAAAGCCGCTTTTGCCGCTGCGCCATATAGCGGCCGACCGGATGTGGCCGTAGCAACACCGTCCTTTGATCCTAGTTTTATCTCGCTTGCAAGAATGTAATCTCCAGTCGGATCGCCCCAAATTGCGATTATCTCCCTGTCGAAATCATCCTCTGCTTCACGAGTCTCGCGAATCGAAGCCTCCACCAACACGGCGTCGTTATCGGTTTTGCCGGGTGGAACGACCCAGACGCCCGAGTCTTGTTGGTCGTCCCAGTCGAAATCATATATGATTGTCATCGTTCGATTTCCACCTTGATTCCGTCACTTTCCTCCATATACCAACCATTTATTCCGTCTGGAATACCATGATCGAGAGCTTTGTCACAAAGCGCCATTCGGATTGTTTCCTCGTCGGCGTTTTCATCGACCTCGATCTCAACCTGCTTTTTGAAAGTGAGAACTTCAGTGACGGTTCCCTTGATCTTCTTATGCTTTGTCAAACTAGCTAGTCTCCGCGCTCTCCTGTCCCGCCGCAGAAAGAACCTCGGCCTCATGCTTGGCCTGAAGCTCGAGGGTCTTTTTTGCCGCTCTCCACCGCCTTATTGCCAAGGCGCCCGCTCCCACGAAAAGAATAGCAATTAGAATGATAAAGATTGTATTAGTCAAAACGACTTTGCCTCCTCTAGTTTTTGTGCTTTGGTTTTAAGATATTTGTTTAAGCGATTAAGAAATCTTTTTCCAGCGGACTTATCTTTAAAATAGATGAACATCTGACAAGACTCTGTGTCATCTTCGTCATTTTTACCGATGACTTTTGCCTTTTTGAGTTTTTCGGCAACCTCATAATTGTCTTCACAGTCATCAAATAGCGGTGAGCAGGTTACGATCATAGCAGCCGTGAAGGTCCATTGCGCCCCTTCCCAATCGCCCTTGTCAAGATCTCCGTCGTTAAACTGAATGACTTCCATTATACTACCTTTTTGTTAATATGATCAATTGACATACCCACGGCTATTTTTACGCATACTTTATATAGGTCAGTCCCTTGTTCTCGTACGAAGATCTCTTCGTAGCCATCGACTTCTATGGCCCCTTCCTTTAGAAGGGCTTTTCCAAGCTCGACTGCTTTGTTAATGGCTTCTTGCAGATCTTCGATATTGTCAGTGTAATGAAGCCCCGCGTTAATTACATCATAGGGCACGGCATTATCCCTCCGCGCTTTCCCAAGAAACGTGTGCTTGAATTTCTACACATTCTTTTCCGTTGAAAGTCCAGCGCCACATCGAATTATCTTCTCCACACATTTGTATGTAGGAACCCTCTTTGACATATGGTGCAATTACTTGAAATAGAGCATCCTCGTCGCCAAGCTTTTCGCGATGAAACCAGATATCAGAGATATTTCCCTCCGCATCTATATTGGCATCCCAACGCGCGATAAAAAGCGCGTCTTCGAGCGTTTTTGCTTCTAACAATCGATCGGTGTCAATCCAGCATTTTAGATATTTCGCATTTGCTTTGATAGCTTCCAGCGCCGCCTCATGATGTTCTTTCGCAACGAAGAAGCTTTGTTCCTGCTGGGTCATGCAGTAGCCCATGTTCCCTCTCTTTTTCACGGCGACATTGCGCCGCGTGCTCTAGTGTATAAACCCATTTGCCACAAATTGGGCAACGATACCTTGTTTCTTTTAGATCAGTCATTGTAATTTATGTGAAGTGCAGCGAGTGTCAGCGCTGCATATATTTTATCTTTGAATGCCGTTCTTGATGTTTTTGATTTGTAGTGGAAAAATTGCCATCCTGTATAGGGGTCTCTATGTGGATTAGAAACTGTTCCTATTTTTTCCATTCCTACTTTGACTATCCATACATGTTCATTGCGGGGTAGATCTTTGAGGATTGAAATTACAAATTGGCATTCTTGCTCAAG
>Ga0209427_10001061_pt1 | contig 31128 bp, 29 predicted proteins | sample DeeMarSWOR136_30_FD_187465 | JGI IMG/M metagenome (GOLD analysis project Ga0209427, IMG submission 187465) | Marine sediment microbial communities from White Oak River estuary, North Carolina - WOR-1-36_30 (SPAdes) (version 2) | ecosystem: Environmental > Aquatic > Marine > Intertidal zone >...
GTGAGTACCCGCCTCAGCCTTATCGATTCCGCAAAAAATGCGCTGGATGAAACGAGAGCAGTTCTTCAATATGATCTTGCCCTTCTGAAACCTAAGAAAGGAACCATCTATGAAGGTGATGCCTTGAAACCTCCTCTCCCTGAAGAAGAACTCGTATTGAAAGTAAAAGAGGGAATGGAGGCATCCGGAGGGAATGTATTAAAGATTGAAAAGGTCTCCTTAAAGGATAACGATTGGATTTATGTCGGAAAGGTCGATTTCGGAACCTACCAAAAGAACTTCTTTTCGAAACTGGCGAGCAGAAGGGCTGCCTGTGATATCTGTCATGATACCTACTTTATTTACACTTTCGATCCAGAAGGAAAGGTGATCGATATCGTCCCTATCCAGCTCACCAAAATAGACAATCTCAACTGGACTGAAGAGGATATTAAGAAATTGAAAAGCCGTACCCTAGGAAAATCCATTCTCAAACCTTTCTCGTTTGATCCTGATGTGGACTCCGTCTCAGGAGCGACCATTACGGCGGCTCTGGTTTTTGATAGTCTGGATAAGGCCAAAGTGATTTTTGAGACATTGAAGAAGGAGGGATATGTTCAATGATATCCAAGGGAAGATTGGCCAGCTCCCTGTTCATCTTCCTTGTCATTTTTGCTCTTTATCGACCTCCCTTTTCCTACTCAGCCAATCTGTTTAAATACCAACAGGTTGCCATGGGAACAGTCATTGAACTTACCCTTATTGGGGAGGATGAGGAACTAGCAAAAAAAGCTTCCATGCAGGCATTTCAGGAAATAAAAAGGATTGAGTATTTCATGAGCCCTTGGGTCGAGACAAGTGATGTAACTTACATCAACCGATCTGCAGGGAAAGAGGGGGTTAAGGTTTCTTCTGAGACTATCGAAGTTGTCAGAAGGGCCCAAGAAGTCTCCAAACTTTCTGAAGGTCGATTTGATATTACGATGGGCCCTCTTGTTCAACTCTGGAGAGAAGCAAGGGAGAGAGGAAGGCCTCCTGGGATCGAAGAGATTAAGGAAACTTTAAATTTAGTAGATTTCAGAAATTTGGAAATTGATGATAGGAAAAAAGTCTTTTTGAAAAAGAAAGGAATGTCCATCGATCTTGGAGGAATTGCCAAAGGATACGCCATCGATAGAGCCTTTGACCGTCTGAGAGACCTAGGACATAGGAATTTGATTGTGAATGCCGGTGGAGATTTAAGAGTTGGAGGATTCAAACCAGAGGGTCCCTGGTCTATTGGAATTCGGCATCCCAGGGATTCTGAAAAAATCATGGCACGCATTTCTGCTGCGGATATAGCCATCGCCACTTCGGGGGATTATCAAAAATTCTTCATTCATCAGGGTAAAAGGTATCACCATATTCTAAACCCAACCAACGGTTTCCCCGCAGAGGGGTGCCAGAGTGTCACCGTTCTTCATAAAGAGGGAGCGATGGCCGATGCCCTTGCCACCGCCATCTTTGTCCTCGGCCCCGAAAAAGGATACTCTCTCTGCCAGAGACTTGATGGTGTGGACTGTCTCATCGTTGATGAGCAAGGAAAGGTCATCTTCTCGCCTGGCTTAGAGGGTCGGGCCTCCTTCGGCCCTTAATGCCGGGATTGAAGCAGATTGAATAGATCAAGATGGGTTTCAAGATAGGCGTCTGAAGGGATCTCTCTGTTTTTATAAGCTACAAATTTAATACCTGATGATTTAGCCGTCTGCTGGTCTACCTCAGAGTCTCCCACAAAAATGGCCTCCTCTCTTTTCAAGTTGAAATGTTGGATGATCTTCTCGATCGATTCGGGGTGGGGTTTTGGATTTTGGACATCCAAGGCGGTGACGACCATATCGAAAAAAGGCCACAGGCCAAACCGTTCCATGATATGTTTCATCGATGTCGTCCGGTTGGTGTTGATAGCCCTAAGAATTTCTTTCTTCTTTAGTCTTTCTAAAGCTTGAAGGAGATTCGGTTCCATTTTTAAGTAAACAATGTATTTCTTAAGATCAACCTCTTTCAGTAAGTCGAGGGCATTTTTTTCCAATTCCTCTTCTCGCCCAAAAAGAAAATGGATCGATTCATAAACGGTATGGGTATGGACATATCCCATCTCTTCTTCTTTCAAAGGATTCCTTCCCACGGCTATACATAAGTCATTATACAATTTTGTATTCGCCTCTATGGAATCGAAGAGAACTCCGTCACAGTCGTAAATGACACAGCGGATTTTCCATTTCGGTTTGTCGGAATTCATGTGTAAATACCGTAATCCCTCCCCGCCTCCCTTTAGGAAAGGGAGGGGAAACTTAATTCCCCCTTTACTAAACGGGGATTGAGGGGGATTCCTTAGCCTGCAGTCACATTCTACAGAATCACTTCCTGACCTACCAGGACCAGCCCTTCCCTGATCTGACCATCCATGTAATAAAAGATCTTGGACTCACCATTTCTTTGAACAAGGTAAAGCATATCGTTGGTCTGCTCAATCATCAAAACCTTATCCTGAGGATAATTCATGAGCATACCAATCAACAGACGATTGACCACACGGTGGCCCACGATCAGGACCTCCTGGCCCTCATGATCTTGGAGGAACCTTTCCATAAAAGGTTTAATCCGGTCTGCCACATCGGCATAATTTTCAGCCCCGGGAATACGATAAATGAAGCGATTATCTTTGAACTTCTCCCATTCTGATTTCAGTTCCTCATCAAAGGGGTAAAGAAGTTTTCCCTCCAGAATCCCAAAGGCAATCTCATCCAATTCGGGCTGGCTTTGGATTGGAAGTCCCAAATGGTTTGCCAAGGGTTCTGCAGTAAGAATCGATCTCTGCAAGGTGCTGGCATAGATAGCCGAGAGGGGACGATCTTTCAGCTGATGGCGCAGCGCCACGCTCTGGGCATGACCTTTGGGGCTGAGTCCGGGATCGCTTCGACCTTGTATCCTCCCCTCCACATTCCAAGTCGTCTCCCCATGCCTCGCAATGTAAATCTTAATCAATTTGAAGCAACCTCTTTCTCCCCTTCGGATGAATGCCTGAGCCTTCTCGGGGTCTCTGATATCAAAAACAGAAATAGTCTAAAATGTTTTTCTCCTTATTTGCAATAGGGTCTACATTTTCCCCAGCTTTTAGGGGTTGAGGGATGATCTTTCCGAGGCTGGCGAGGTCTCCTTTGATGCCACCCATTCTCTGACCCCCTTCCTAAACGACACAAAACTCCATGAGGAGCCTTTCGAAGAGGAGAACCATCCCCCGGCGAGCGATTGCCGTTTTGTCCAATTCGGAGCAAAAAGTGTCCATTGATAAGATCCTTTCCAAAAGGTGCTTTGTCTGTATTTAACCATCCTTGACACGATTTCTTCCGGGTTTACGCAAATTCCATTTGGCATCCTTCTTGAACTATGCTAGGATAAATCTCTTTTTAAGGAGGATCCACTATTATGAAGAAGCTAGTTATCATTTTATTTGCTTTTTCGCTCCTGGTTGTCCTGGGTTGTGCGACCTCTAAAAATGAATGTCCCGTCTATGTCGCCAATCCAAACTGTAAACTCGTTTCTTTTAAGCCCGGTTCCGAACCAGAGGGGTATAATGGTATCAAATGGGAAACAAAGTTATCCGCTCTTGAAAGGATGAAACATACGCGAACAGACCCAAGTCACGGCGGCATAAAGTTTTACGTCAGAGAGGGTGATACGTTTAAATTAGACAATGGAAAACATCTCAAGGTTGAGTATGGTTTCTGGAGAGAGAAGTTTTATGTTGCCGTGATCACGATCAAAACACCGGAAGAATTGAATGGTATTAAACACGCTGTGTTTAGAAAATTTGGGGAAGGTGCGAAACCTTTTCTGAATCGAGAAGAATATTTGTGGATTGGAAAGAATGCGGTTATGGCCTTACAATATGATGAAAATCTGAAATTCGGAAGTTACTATATCCGGTCTGATTCGATGGCGAAACAAATGGCAGCAAAGTAAAGGTTGGGGATTTCTTCCGCCCCAAACGAACCGAAAGGTTTTTGTTGCACGGGGAATTAAGAGGCATTCAACCCCACAAAAGTCAATGAACAAGAAGGTAGAGCCAATGAGGCTCTACCTTCTTGTTGGTAGGCCCTACGAATCATTTTCACTGTCTTACCACAATCGCTTCATTCTACGATACAAGCGGCGCCATCCGCATCGTTCAAAAATCATATCTTCTTGAAAGCTTGACCACAGGCTTCAATGGTCTGATCCAGATCTTTCTGAGTGTGGGCCAGAGAAAGGAACCACGCTTCGAATTGGGAAGGAGGAAGATAAATTCCTTGTTCCATCATTTCGATAAAGAATTGAGCAAAGCGTTTCGTATTACTCGTCTTGGCGGTCTGATAATCCTTGACGGGGCCCTCCGAAAAAAAGAGGGTGAACATTCCGGTTGAACGATTAATCCAAATGGGAATTCCACTTTCCTCGGCCCTTTCGGAAATACCCTCCGTCAGAAAAGAACTCTTCCTCTCCAAATCCTGATAAACTTTCCTTGACTTTAAGAGCTCCAATGTCACCATCCCTGCGGTCATGGCCAACGGATTTCCCGAGAGTGTTCCTGCCTGATAAACACCTCCGAGGGGGGCGATCTTTTGCATGATCGCCCTCTTCCCACCAAAAGCCCCCACCGGGAGACCTCCGCCAATGATCTTTCCAAGGCAGGTGAGATCGGCTTTAATGTGGTAAAGCTCCTGGGCACCTCCATACGCAACCCGAAATCCAGAAATGACTTCGTCAAAAAGAAGGACGATTCCCTCCTCATCGCAAATCTTTCTCAATCCCTCCAGGAATTCTTTTTCCGGCAGGACCACTCCCATATTCCCGGCGATCGGTTCAACAATGATACAGGCAATTTGTCCAGTATGTTGGCGAGCGAGAGATCTTACTCCTTCGAGATCATTATAGGATGCCGTGAGGGTATGTTTTGCCAGATCCTCCGGAACGCCAAGGCTATCTGGAATCCCCAACGTCGTGGCCCCGGAGCCCGCTTTTACGAGGAGGCTGTCTCCATGGCCATGATAACACCCTTCAAATTTAAGGATCTTGTCTCTCCCCGTATATCCCCTGGCTAACCGAATCGCGCTCATCACTGCTTCTGTTCCCGAGCTGACCAACCTCACCAATTCCATGGAGGGGAAAGCCCTTTTCACCTTCCCAGCAAGTTCGACTTCCAGGAATGTGGGGGCACCATAACTCGTCCCCTTTGGAATGGCCTTTTTCAATGCGGCCACAACCCTTGGATGGGCATGGCCCAGAATCATGGGACCCCACGAACCGACGTAGTCAACATACTCATTACCATCGACATCCCAGATCTTCGATCCTTTCGCGCGATCAATAAAGGTAGGGGAAATACCGATGGCTTTGAAGGCCCTGACCGGGCTGTCCACCCCTCCCGGAATCATCTCCAGTGCCCGTTGATAGATGGTGATCGATTTTTTTCTTTTCATTCATATCCCCCAATTCTTTCCGGGTTATTAACGTATACCCCATAATTTAATAGGATTTTATTCCCGATTGCAATAGAAAATCTATTTGAAAACGATCCGGATCTTTTAGAGTGGAAGACGGGGTCGATTGCCTTTATCTATTGAATGCTTTAAAATTATCCATTAATCTGTATGAGGAGGATTTCGCATGACAACGATCAACTTTGGGGGTGTGAAGGAAAGGGTGGTCACGCGTGAGGAGTTTCCACTTTCTAAGGCCCAAGAAGTTCTCCGAGATGAGATCGTGGCTGTTTTGGGTTACGGTGTTCAGGGTCCAGGCCAAAGTCTCAATATGAGGGATAATGGAATTCGCGTCATCGTGGGACAGCGCAAAAATACTTCATCATGGGAGAAGGCCCTTCGGGACGGGTGGGTTCCGGATCTGACCCTGTTCCCTTTGGAAGAGGCGGCTGCGAGAGGAACGGTCGTTGAATATCTGCTCTCAGACGCAGGTCAAAAACAATTCTGGCCAACCTTAAAAGCTCATCTTACCGAAGGCAAAACCCTCTTTTTTTCCCATGGCTTTGCTATCACCTATCGGGACCTAACGGGTGTCATCCCCCCGAAAAACGTTGATGTTGTCATGGTCGCTCCCAAGGGGTCAGGTCTTTCCGTGCGGCGGAACTTTCTCGACGGGAGCGGCATCAACAGCAGCTTTGCGATCTTCCAAAATTACACGGGAAAAGCAGAAGAAAAAACGCTTGCCCTCGGTGTCGCGATGGGGTCAGGTTATCTCTTTGAAACGACTTTCGAAAAAGAAGTGTTTAGCGATTTAGTGGGGGAGAGAGGGGTACTGATGGGAGCCATTGCAGGCATTATGGAGGCCCAGTATAACGAATTGAGAAAACACGGGCACAGCCCCAGCGAAGCGTTTAACGAGACGGTGGAGGAGTTCACCCAGAGTTTGATCAGGCTTGCGGCAGAAAAAGGGATGGACTGGCTCTATGCAAACTGCAGTACCACAGCCCAAAGGGGGGCTCTTGACTGGAAGGGGAAATTCCGAGAGGCCGTTGTCCCTCTCTTCGCTCAGCTTTACGAAAGCGTTGCGAACGGAACTGAAGCGAAGATCGTGCTCGAAAAGAATAGTCAGCCTGACTACCGAGAGAAACTGGACGCGGAACTCGCCGAGATGCGAAATTATGAAATGTGGCAGGCTGGAGAAAAAGTCAGGGAGCTCCGGCCGGAAAACTGGAAAAGAGAAGCTTGAGCTTCCAGCCTTTTGCTCCTTATGGATTTGCAAGATATCTAAGAAAGCGGTCGGAAATAGTCTTCGGGATGTCTGATGACGACAAAACGGTCTTTCCTCACTGTAGACCATATCACCTGTCGTTTGCATGACCGGCTGATGTTCCAAAACAGCTCATGGCGGATTCATTCGGACGAGCATTGGGCGATCTTGGGACCGAACGGGGCCGGGAAATCCACCTTCGTCAGAGCCCTTTGGGGAGGCGTTCCCCTTCGAAGCGGAAGAATTCTCTCCCACTTCTTTGATTCAAAGACAGAGGACCCTTCCATTTCTCAAAAGGATGCTATTGGCTATGTCTCATTTGAGATGCATCAACGGCTCATGGAGCATGAGGAAATGCAGGAGGACTTTAGGGCCTTCGCAAATAAAATGGATGAAGTCACGACGGCCGAGGATGTCATCTTTTCTGGTATTCTCGCAAATCGCCCCTTGAAGCCTGAAGATGAGGCCCGGTGCGAGGAGATCGCAGACCTCTTGGACATTCGCCCTCTCCTCCAGCAGACGATCACCTCCCTGTCCACCGGTGAAATGCGCAGAACCCTGATCGCCCGGGCTTTGATCAAGGCTCCGAAGCTACTCATTTTGGATGAACCTTTCGACGGACTCGACGAAACAGCACACCAGTCCCTCTCGGGGTCAATCAATCACCTCATGACGAGCTCGGTCCGCGTCATCCTCGTGGTTCATCGATTAGAAGAGATCGTGTCCCACATCACCCATGTCTTATTCATCAAAGAGGGTCAGCTGTTTATGCAGGGGCCGAAGGAATACCTCCTGACCTCCGAAAACATCAGCCAACTCTACGGATGCCAACTCCAGCTGGAAAGAGACAATGGGAGATACTCGGTATCCTTTGGGAAGCAGTGCGGCGAGCGGATAGAAACGACTTTGGGAAGCCAGGAAAAGCAAAAAAATGTGTCTGGTGTCCTGATCGAAATGAAGGATACGACCGTTCAATATCAGGGTCAGGTGGTCCTTGATCGTTTCAACTGGGTTATGAGGCAGGGCGAAAACTGGGCCATCCTCGGACCCAATGGATCCGGGAAATCGACGATCTTGAAGCTGATTCTCGGGGATAATCTCCAAGGATATGCCAACCAGGTCATCCTTTTTGGAAGGCAGAAAGGAACTGGGGAATCGGTGTGGGAGATTAAGAAAAGGATCGGGGCTGTATCATCTGAGCTGCAGGTTCAGTACCGTAAGAAAATGAATGCGTATGACGTCATCGCCTCAGGATTCTATGATTCCATAGGATTGTATCAATTCCCTACCCCGGACCAGAAGAAGATCGTCGATCAATGGATTCAGCTTCTTTGTATTGAGGATATTGCCCATCAGCTTTTTCACCAGCTCTCCTACGGACAGAAGCGGATGATCCTCCTCGCTCGAGCCATGGTGAAGTCCCCGGATCTCCTGATTGTAGACGAACCATGTCACGGATTGGATATCCCGAACCGGAAAAGGATTTTGGACATCCTGGAGCGAATCGGCCGCACCGAAACCAACCTACTTTATGTGACCAATCATAAAGAAGAGATTTTGAATTGTGTCACCCACGTGATGCGAATTCAAAAGGGAAAAGTCTTCAGCCAAGGGAGAAAAGAAGAGATCTTACAAAAACCAGCCTAGACCGAAACCCATCAAAGTTGTCGGAAGTCACCCCTCTCAGAATTGGTATCGATACGATTAGCGCGGATCCCTGCTTTCAAGAAAACTCGCCCAAAGGGTAACGGGAATGGAATGAATTTAATATCACCTCTCTCTGTGAAGATTTATTGAAAATATTATTTCCATAAGGTTTGAGCTCTTTTGCTCCTCTCGCATAAACCCATCCAATTGAAAAATATATTTCTGATCCCATTGACGGCGATCGGAATTTTTTTTATATTGTCGGACACCCTGACACCTGAATAATGAATCAATTGAAATGTGATGCGATCAGGCTCATTCCCAAGCCTGCAGGCATTCGATGGTTTTCTCAATAAAGGAGGATCAAATGAAGAAACGGGAAAAGAAAAAGGAGATAGGATTGGCCGTCGTGGGTTGTGGGACAATCGGTCGTCTCCGGGCGCGCTTCGCTCGCAATTATCCCGGCGTGACCTGGCTCGGGATCTGTGATGTCAAAGAGAGTCTTGTGAGAAAGCTTGCTGAGGATGTGAAAGCTGATCTCTACACGACGAATTATGAAGAACTTCTGAGGCGTCCCGAGATCACTGCGACCATTATCTCCACAGACGAGAATAACCATGTGGGCCCCACCCTGGCTGCGGTTGAGCGGGGCCATGACTTGCTGATTGAAAAGCCTTTGGCCACAGATAGTAAAGACTCCTTGAAGGTGGTGAACGCAATCAAGGCGAGCGGGGTAGATGCGGTTGTAGGCTACACCAACCGGTTCCGACGCCGCTTCCTGACTGTCAAAGAAAAAATCAGAATGGGACAGATAGGCGATGTGACCTCCGTTGTCACGCGAGCTTTCATGAACCGGATGGTTCCCATCGCTACGGTTGGCCGCACCGAGAACCGGAAACATTTGACACCCATGGTGGTCTCCGGCACACACGCCCTCGATCTCATGATGTGGATGTTGGAAGGAAAGGAACCGGTCGAAGTCTATGCCCGCTCCGTCGATAAGGCTCTTGGAAAATGGGGAACCAAAGACTCGACCTTCGCCTTATTCACCTTCAAGGATGGCACCCTTTGGAGCATGAATATCAGTTGGGCCTTACCCATCGTGTGGCCAGGAGCCGTTTATGGAATCGAGGTGGGGATCGTCGGAACCAAAGGGGTGATCGACATCGAAGATACCCATCGGGACGTGATCATTGCTTCTGAATTGCCCCAGTGGGCCGGATACAGACCCGAAGGCTACCAGCCAGATTTTGAGCGTCACGTCGATTTCCTCACCAGCTACCCACCTGGAGACGTTTCCTTCAACCAGACGTGGGGTCCCATCCGGGAAGAAACGAATGCCTGGTTCGCCCGCCTCTACACTGGTCTTGAAACACCCCACGCCACTGCTGAAGATGGACATCGTAATCTGGTTTTGACCATGGCGATCGATCTATCTGCAGAACGGGGCTTAGCAGTAAAGCTCCCCGTTGACTTAGAGGAGTTTTATCGTTAAATCAACTGAATCATCGAGAGGGGCAGGAGAAAGACCTGAAAGAAAAAGGAAAGGACGCCTTTAAGAAATATTAGTCCCAGAGGCATACGGAAAAGGGATGGGTAGATGAGATTTGCAGCCTTGTCCGAAGCTTACCATTTCAAGATAGAGGATCGGCCTTGTCCTGAACCCAAGGACGACGAGGTTCTCATCGCGGTGAAGAAGGTTGGGATCTGCGGTTCCGAAATCACAGCTTTTCAAGGGACCCACAGATATCGGATTCCACCCGTCATTCTTGGCCATGAGATGGTGGGGCGCGTCTTAGGGTATGGTAGGGAAGTGAAAAGATTTAATGTCGGGGACCGAGTGGCCGTTAAGCCCCATACCTTTTGCGGGCGCTGCCCTGACTGCCTCAGGGGGGATCAGAATATCTGCAAGGAGAAGAAAGTTCTCGGAAGTAGAGAGTGGCCCGGAGCTTTCGGTGAATTCATCGAGAGCCCCGAATATCTCGTTCATCATCTTCCAGACTCAGTTCCCGACGAGGAGGCAGCCCTGTTAGATCCCTTCTGTGTCGGACTCCATGCCGTTCGCAAGGCCGACGTTCAGGCCGGGGACCGAATTGCTATCTTAGGTGCGGGAAGCATTGGTCTCTGTACGTTATTGATGGCCCACGAAACGGGTGCAGAGACCTATGTCACCGATGTAAAGGCGACGAATCTGGAGGTCGCTCGAAGACTTGGGGCAAAGGAAGGATTTAACGTCTCCATCGCAGAGGAATCTCGTCGGGTCATGGATCTGGCAGCAACCGTAGAGCTGGATACTGTATTCGTTACCGCTGGGGTTAATAGAGCCGTGCCCGATGCATTAAGAATGGTTAAGAGGGGTGGGAAGGTGATCGTCGTCGCTCACTTTCATGACCCGATGATTCCTGTCGATTTCTTTAACCTGGTGACGCAGGAGAAGAGACTGCAAGGGTCCATCACTTACACGAGCCTCGATCTGGAACGAGGCATCCAATTGATGGCGAAGAAGAGGGCCAAGGTCCGCCCTCTCATTTCAGAAGAGAGAAGTCTGGAGGAGATACAATCCTGCTTTGAAAGATTGATGACCGGTGAGGAAGGATTGATCAAGATTTTGCTGTGTCCCTGAAAAGAAATGTAGCTAACTCTAGAGGTCTCATATACAATGCCTAAAAGGAGGATCACCAGAAGATGAAACCCGAACCGAGGATCATTAATACCGACAAGGTGGAAAAGGACACAACCTATGAGCCTCCCCTTATGATTGCGTGGGGAGTCGACGAATCCACGACTGGAACAAAGACCATCACCATGGGAAGGACCATTATTCCACCAAGGGGGAGAAATCAGCGTCATTACCATGCCAACTGCGATGCGGCCTTTTTTGTAAGAAAGGGAACGATTAAAGTCTTTATCGGGGAGGAAAAGAAAGAGTACATTGTCCCAGAAAACCATATCGTCTTTTCACCGGCTGGAGGCATTCACGGTCTATTGAACATGAGTAATACCGACGCGGCAGAGCTCATCTTCACCTACGGAAACTGCCCGAGCAGACAAGCTGCAGGGACTGTTTTTACCAATTGGAACCACCTTGATCATTATCGTTCTCATCACCTTTATAGGGAGCCTCTATCGAAAAAAGGAAAAAAACAAAGAGGTCAGTTAGCGAGACTCAGATGTCCCGAAAGAGGATGAATTCCATCAAAATCGCAACAATTTAGTCCTTTTGAAAAATAACGTGAGAGGTGCCGGCCAGGAATTCTTTCAAAGCTTTAGAATGCGGTCTTTCCTAAGCGTTACACGTTTGGTCATCCTATCGCCTTATGGTCGTCCGACGAACCGACTATCCAACGAAGCACTACCAAATAATCAGAGGTTTCCGCTCTAAAGCTTTTCGAGCATCCCTGACCGCTGCCTCTTTCCACTCAGAATATCTCTTTCAAAGGGCTAACGTGTTACTCGGTATCTAATTCCAAAGAGGCGATAAGGCTTCAATTTGGAGCGCCCGTTGGCGGTATGGAAGAACACCCTTTTCAATTTCAACTGAACGAAGTCCCCCCTTTTTTCAAAAATCTAGCCTATGCCCTCCAATGGGTAATGATCGCTATCCCAAATGTCATCATTTTTTCAGCGCTAGGATCGACTGCCTTGCAGCTCGATGCTCTCGCCCAAGTCAGCTTCTCTCAACGTCTCCTCCTTGCAACCGGCTTGATGACCCTTCTCCAAAGCCTGAAGGGACATCGGTTTCCGATCCTTGAAGGACCCTCTTCGGCTGCTGCCCTCAGTTTCGTCATCTTGGCTCCTGAGGGACTGTCTGCGATCCAAGGAGGGATGATGATCGGGGGTCTCCTGTTGATCGTCATCGGTGTCTTTCGGTGGTTTCGATGGCTTTCCAAGCTCTTCACACCGAACGTGATCGGTGTCATCCTGATCCTGGTGGCCATCACCTTACTTCCCTTTATCGCCCCCTTGCTCATCGGTACGAGCAGATCCCATCCCTTTGGTGAAGTGAACGTTTGGGCCTCTTCCCTCTTTATTATCCTGTTTGTCTCTGTCTTCTCTAATCGGTTACGGGGTTTTCTTCAAACGACGGCGATGTTGGCTGGGATCATTCTGGGATTCTTCCTCTTTCTCCTCCAGGGAAGAATATCGATGGTTATGGTGAGAGAGGCGAGCTGGTTTGCCCTGCCCTCTCCCTTCTTTGGAGAGTGGCCATCTCTCTCCCTCTCCTCTCTTTTATCCTTCCTGATTACCTATTTGGCGGTCATGATCAATACCGTCGGAAGCGTCCAAGGTGTTTCCGAAATGGTGACGAAAGAGGGTTTGGAGAGACGGATCCATAGAGGAATTGCTTTCACAGGATTGGGCGGGATTGTTTCTACATGCCTCGGCGTAATGGGAATGGTAAGTTATGCCATCAGTCCAGGGGTAATCCTCGTCTCCAGGGTGGCGAGTCGCTATGTCCTTAGCCTGAGCGGGGCCATCATGGTCTTTTGTGCTTTCATACCCAAACTTTGGGCCTTTCTCACAACCATCCCTTCGTCCGTCATCGCCTCGGTCCTTTTCGTAGCCCTGGCCTCTCAACTAATGGCAGGTATGAATACAATGATGACGAGAAAAAATAAAATGGAACGGAGAGAATATTTTACCGTAGGGATCCCCATTCTGCTGGGAGCCTCCGTCGCCATCTTACCAAAACCTTTTATTCTACTTTTCCCCAGCACCATCGCCTCTTTCGTCGGCAACGGTTTAGTGATAGGAATCCTTTCCTCTCTCCTTTTTGAGCACGTCCTTTTCAGACCCCGAGATACCTCAACCCGAAATAATCTCATCTCCTGAATTTCACCCCGGAGAGCTTCTCGGTCGTTGCCGCGATCGCAGAAAAATCTTCGTCTCCCTTTCCGTCGACCAAAGCCTGTCCATAGATCTGCCGAACAAGGCCGATGATGGGTAGGGGAACCAAATCCATCGCCCCCGTCTCAAGAGCCTGCCCCAAATCTTTATGAAGATATTTGAGCAGGAATTGCGCTGGATACTGGCCTTTTAGAATGTTGGGGCCTCGAAGCTCGAGCATCCGGGACGATGCTGCTGAATTCTTGAGAACCTCAAGCATGAGATCGGTCGAGATCCCTGCCTTTGCCCCCAGACACATGGCCTCAGCAAGAACAGCCATATTCGTTCCCATGATGGCATTGGCAACCAGTTTGATATAGCAACCCATACCATTCTCACCGATATAGAAGATGTTCTTTCCCATGGCAGCCAAAATATCCTGATGGGTTTCAAAAACCTGCTTCTCTCCTCCCACTTGAATGGTCAGGGCTGCAGTGGCTGCGACTCCCACAGTCCCAGCCACTGGAGCATCCAGCATCTTGCATCCATTTCTGGCCACCTCGGCAGCAATCCGTCTGCTTGTGTCCGGAGAGATGGTGGTCATGTCGATGACGACACCACCGGGTTTCATCCCTTCGAGGACCCCTTTTTTCCCGAGAATCACCTCTTCGGAATCCAAAGATCCTGTCAGCATCGTGATCGTGACCCCACTCTTCTCTGCAACTTCTTTGGCAGAGGCCGCTGGTTTTGCGCCAGCCTCCAGAATCTCTTTCATCTTGGACGTCGTCCGGTTCCAAACGGTTAGTTCAAATCCAGCCTTGAGAAGGTTCTTGCTCATGGGGTTCCCCATCATCCCCAATCCGATAAAACCGATCTTCTTTGCCATATCCTCAGCCTCCTCTGATTCGAAACCAGTACCTGTCAGCCTTACCCCTGTTTTTCCCATCGTGCATGATACACCCTCCAGCCCGGGACAACACCCTTTAGGACGTGATTGGACGCTTCTCCTCTAATCTCGGGTTTAGCCGAAATTATAAACTTATCCCCAACCATTTTTCAAATGTCGCGGCCAAGGCAGAACGGTCCTCGTCCCCTCTTCTCTCAATACCCTCCCTTTTTTCTCCACTCGAAACAGAAAAAGAACGAGGAGGACCACGGATTTTGTAAACCCTCAAATGAAGGGGCGAGCTAAGATGGTATTCGACCGCTTATTGAGATCTTGAGTTCAGAGGTAAAAAAAGAAAACTGAAATTTCAAGGCCTGATCTTTTAATGAAGAAAGGAAAAAAAGGAGACTTTATCTAAATCAACCCATTCGACTCTCCGGTCTGAAGCCCAGGGAGAAACAGAGGGTTGGACCGTAGCGACCAGGGCCTGGCCCTGGAGCCATTTTGAGATGAAAAGGTAGTCTTGGTCCCTAACGTGTTATTACAAGGCCTGACTTTTGGTTCAATTTTTGTCTACGTATGATCTTTACAAACCGCCTACTTTCGATTATGCCCTAGAAGCAAAAGAGTTTTTTGACAAAGATTTTTTCAAAAGTTATATTGCTATAAAAACCAATTACAAAAGGGAGTTTTTAGTGTATCTTACAGATGACGAAAAAGCTATGTTAGATGGAAAAGAAGGACCAGCAGTTCAAAAAGCAATGGAATTACTTGTTAAATACGCAGATGCATTGGGTGCAGAAAGATTTGTGAATACAAATAACGTCTGTGGTACTATGGGCGCATCTTCACCTTTTATAAGAGACTTTGCTGTCAAATCACATAGTCTTGATGCTGTGTTTTGCGAATTCAATCTTGACTCTCCTGAAGTATTCGAAATACCATCAGTTAAGGTATACACATGTCATCTGATTCAAGGTATTGATCCTGATAATTGGAAACTCCTATCTATTGATAGGAACATATACGAAATAAGCATGAAAGGTTATGAATTCTGCGCAAAAATAGGCATACAATTGATGAATACCTGTACACCTTATATAGTTGGGAATGTTCCAATTAAAGGTGAGCATTGTGCATGGATGGAATCATCGGCGGTTGTATTTTGCAATGCAGTTTTGGGTGCTAGAACCAATACCGAAGGACGCGAAAGCGCTGGTGCTGCAATGTTGACAGGTAAAACACCATTTTGGGGCTATCATATTAACGAAAATAGGCTCGGCACACATCTTGTTGAGGTGGAAGTTGAGGTAGATAGTGTTATGGATTGGGGTCTTTTAGGATATTATGTAGGAGAAATTGTCCAAGAAAATGTTCCAGTAATAAAGGGTAGAGGATTTATACCAAATCTACCCAAGCTGAAGCATTTTGGCGCTTCCGCTGCCTCATCCGGCGGAGTTGAGATGTATCACATAATTGGAATTACTCCTGAGGCGACCGCTTTTGAACAGGCCTTTGGCAAGAAAAAACCTGTTGGCCATATAAAATATGGAGTAGAACAAAAAAAGAAAGTCCACGAAAATTTGAATGCATCTGCAAAGGATATAGATGTAGACTTAGTAGTCCTTGGATGTCCACACTATTCTATAGATCAGTTATGGGAAGTGTGTAGGCTACTTAAAGGAAGAAAAGTTCATGAAAATACGAATCTGTGGGTCTTTATTCCCAGAGGGCTTAAGGATATTGCCATTCGTAACGAATATGTTGACACTTTAGAAAAGGCTGGCGGTGTTCTTATGACAGATACATGTCCTGCCTTTGGGCGCCTATTGCCAAAGGGCACGAAAGTTGTAGCCACAGATTCTGCAAAGCAGACTCATTACCTTCCTGCAATTATGGGTGTGCAAGTGTGGTTTGGGTCAATTGAAGAATGTATCGAAGCTGCAATATCTGGAAGATGGCGAGGTTAGGTTGAGAAAAATTAAACTTTACGGAAGAAAGGTTGTAGGTGGATATGCTGAAGGCGAGGCTCTTGTGACGAAGCAACATATCTCGGGCTGGGGAGGAATTGACCCTACACACGGCATAATCACAGAAGTCCGTCACGAACTTAGGGGTAAGAGCTTCAAGGATAAGGTGCTAATTTTCCCTGGTGCAAAGGGTTCATCAGGATGGTCAAATGCATTCCATATAGCAAGACTGGCGGGCAATCTGCCCCGAGCTATGATATTTAATGAGATGACCACAAAGATCGCCCTTGGTGTCGTTGTAATGCATACCCCCGCTGTGACAGAACTTAATCATAATCCCCTCGATATAATAGAGACTGGAGATTGGGTAATCGTTGATGCAGATAAAGGCATAGTAGAAGTTATAAAAGACCGGTAAGAGTTCAGACTGTTAAAAAGATGTAAGGGTGTTGCAAACTACTCAATAGCCATTGCGTGTGGTCACCATTGGAGTAACAGACTCGAATGAATGTAAGTCTTCGGGGTTAGCGTTCGACTGTATCAAAATAAGCCACCAATACGTTACCAGATGTATACTATGTCTTAACCTGAAAGAAGATAAATATTGACAAGAATTTGAAAAATTAAGTCCGGTACTGAAGATGAAATTGGAACTTTCAGTTCTAAAGATTACCGACGTCAAGTTTGCTCACAAAACGGATATCCGTGACGGAGTGCTATTTTTAAATGGCGAGGAACTTAAGGAGTTGCTCGAAGAAGATGGGAGGTTAAGAAACGTTGAGGTTGAGATAGCCCGTCCCGGGGAAAAACATCGAATTATACGCGTTATTGACGTTATTGAACCCAGAAGCAAGATCGAAAAGGGTGGCCCGAACTTTCCTGGTGCAATAGATGTCCAAGGAGTGGTGGGGTACGGACGAACTTGCGTCTTGCAAGGAGTAGGTGTTGTCGTGACTGAATTCGCTGATATGGTCGATTCGGATGAGTTCAGGAAGGCGGTAGATATTGTTGATATGTGGGGCCCGGTGGGTGATCTTACACCTTACAGCAAACTGAATAACATTGTTATTCTGGCAGATCCTGCCGATGGTGTTAGCATTGAAGAGTATCGTGTTGCCCTGAAAATTGCCGGGCTCAAGGCTGCTGTTTACCTTGCCAGGGCTGCGGAAGGTTTTCCTCCGGATGAGGTAATGGTATATGAGTTGAGTTTAGATCGAGAAATAGGAAAAAAATTGCCGGAACTACCCGGGGTGGCATACATTTTCCAAATATTGAGTACTCAGTTCAACCCATTAGACGGAGACCCTGTTCTATACGGTGAAAATGTCGAAAGGATAGTGCCGACTATTCTCCATCCAAATGAGATTTTTGATGGTGCCGTCACGGCACCATATGGGAGTATCTTCATGGAAACCTATTTCATTCAAAATAACCCTATTTTAGGCCAACTCTACCGGAATCACGGGAAGAACCTCCGTCTTCTGGGGGTTATAATTATGAATGCTCCGAACAATGTTGATGAGTGTGAAAGAGCCGCCAATATGGCTGCCAATCTAGCCAAGCACGTGCTGCATGCTGACGCTGCTATTCTTACCAAGGCGGGTGGAGGAGCGCCTGAGTGGGTAATGATGCGTACTGCGCAAAGATGTGAACAGATAGGGATAAGGACAGCTCTTGCTTTCTTGCACATGGGTATGGATGTTACAGAGCCCACTCTAAAGCCTACCAGTCTTTTTTATGCCCCGGAGGTGGACGCGATGGTTAGTATGGGTACCCCTGTGGGGAGCTTAAAACTACCCCGGGCAGAAAAGTTTATCGGAAGGTTCAAAGCAATCGGTGCAGTAAACGAAGGAGTGGAGTGGCCTATCCGTCGTATCAGAGGTTCTTTAAGTCAGCTCGGAAACTCCAGACTGAGGGCGCTTCGATATTGAAAGTGTGGTCTTTCGGGAGGTGGAATGGAACTTCGCAGGCTAAGAGTTGTTCATTATCTTAATCAGTTCTTTGCCCGTATAGGTGGGGAAGAAAAGGCGAATGTGGAACCCAGGGTGATTGAAGGGCCCACGGGACCGGGGAGGGCTATACAAAACGCTTTGGGGGAGCGAGGAGAGGTAATTGCCACTATTGTGTGTGGTGATAACTACTTTTCTGAAAATGTTGAGAATGCAGTTGATGAGATAATTCCCCTCGTTTATCGTTATCAGCCCGATGTGATGATAGCAGGGCCTGCTTTTTTGGGTGGCCGCTATGGTGTTGCGTGTGGTGCAATCTGTAAGGCGGTTAAGGAGAGACTTAACATCCCTGCGGTTACGGGTATGCACGCTGAGAACCCAGGGGTAAATTTGTTTCATAGAGATGTATACATAATTCAGACCGGTCCCTCAGCCGCAACAATGAACGAGGCCGTCAGCAAGATGGTACAGTTGGTTGTGAAAATAGCGGAAGGCGAAAAGATAGTTGGTCCCGCCCATGATGGTTATATCCCCCGCGGCATAGTTGTCAACGAGATGACGGGTCAGACCGGCGCAGAGCGGGTTTTCGAAATGCTACTGGCCAAGATTCAAGAGAGGTCTTACGAATCTGAGGTATTGCAACCGAAACATGATCGGGTGGTGCCGGCTGCACCGGTAAGGTTAATAGAACAGGCAATGGTTGCTCTGGTTACGGATGGCGGTCTGGTACCGAAAGGAAATCCGGATGGCATTGAATCAGTGGGGGCCACCCGTTTCGGCGAGTATAGCCTGCAAGAGGAAGTCGCTCTGAAAGAGGAGGCGTTTGACGTATGTCATGCCGGTTATGATAGCACTTTTGTTAAACAGGATCCAAATCGTTTGGTTCCTGTTGATGTGATGCGAATCTTGGAACGGGAAAAAAGAATCGGAAAGCTCTATAATAAATTCTTTAGTACCACGGGAGTGGGAACTACAGTAGAAGATGCTAGAAAAATAGGCCGCGCGATTGCTTCCGAACTAAGAGCAGAGGGCATGTCCGGTGTCATTTTGACTTCAACGTGAGGTACTAGCACGCGCTGCGGGGCAGTGCTGGCTAAGGAAATTGAGCGTGCCGGAATTCCGGTGGCACATGTTTGTCCGTTAACGCCGATAGCAATAGTGGTGGGATCTAACCGTGTTATCGCAGGGGTTAAGATTATACACCCTGTGGGTAATCCCGAGTTGCCACCAGCCGTTGAAAAGGAGTTTCGCATGCGAATAGTGGAAAAGGCTTTGGTAGCTCTGCAGAGCAAAGTGGAGGGTCCCACACTATTCTGAGGATCAAAATCTTGTGAGGAGGCTACCATTCGGTTCGGCAATCGTTGCAACATGCCTGCTGTGAGGGGAGTAACGTATTTTCTGGCGCACGTGCCCAGTATGGTGCGATATGGGTCAAAGCCATTTCGGGAAATTTCAAACAATAATTCTTTATTGAACCAGATCTTACAGCATCTGCGATCCTTTGAGGAAGCGGTGGTCTACCCGCCGAACCAGGTTTTCATCGGTAACCTGGAACCTGACGATCTAGTGAGACTTCCACTGCCATGGCATAAGAACCCACTTGCCAACGCCTCACGGTGGGGCGATTTCGGTGAAATTATGCCTGAAAAGGAGTTCTACGGTATAGTAAAGATCTGCGATGAATTCGATCTTGTTCTCCTTGAAGAGAAATTCCTTCAAGAATTAGTATCCGTCCTGAAGAATCACCCCCTTGTCACGGAAAAGGATATCAATAGACTCAAAGAAGGCGTCTCAATAAATGAAATCCAGAGAAAAATTGAGAAAGAGGGCGCCCTCCCTCTTTATGTCGAGGGGGATCGACTCATCGGATGTCTCAAGGTAGGCCATGAAGAGGATCCAAATTTGGCGCCTATTTTCCTGCTTGAGAACCTTTCTTGCCGAGCTTCTGGAGTGATGGCCTTACGGCACCTTGTCTCCAGACTTGGTAGTGCCGATGAGATAGATTATCTCCTTGGTTGTGGGGAGGAGGCTGTCGGGGACCGCTACAATCGTGGCGGTGGCAATATGGCGAAGGCGATTGGTGAGCTGGCTGCATGTCTCCGGGCCACTGGGGCCGACGTGAAAGCCTTTTGTTGTGGACCAGTTCATGCGATGATAATAGCCGCAGGTCTAGTTTCATCAGGCCTGTTCAACAATGTGGTCGTGGTCGCCGGAGGTTCTTTTGCAAAAATGGGAATGAAATTTCAGGGTCATCTTCGGAATGACATGCCCATTCTGGAGGATGTGTTAGCCGGGCTTGCCGTCTTGATAAGCCAAAATGATGGCAGGAATCCTGTCATAAGACTGGATTCAATTGGTAAACACGAAATCCGTGCGGGTTCATCTCAGCAAGAGATTTTGAGGAATCTTGTGATAGAGCCTTTGTCCAGGTTTGGAATGAAAATAACTGACGTTGATAAGTATGCTACGGAAATGCACAATCCCGAGCTTACAGAGCCACAGGGCAGTGGTAATGTTCCCAGGAACAATTATCGAATCATCGGGAGTTTTGCCGTTCTAAACCATGAAATCGACAAGAGCGAACTTGAAAATTTTATTCTAACCCACGGCATGCCCGGGTTCGCCCCCACCCAGGGACACATTCCTTCAGCAGTTCCTGTATTGGGACACTCTCTTAGGGCTATCCTAAGCGGGCGTATGAGAAATACGATGTTCTTGGCCAAAGGTAGCCTATTCCTAGGTCGAATGACACAACTTTCGGATGGAGTTTCGTTCCTTTTGGAAAAAAACGAAGGAGAAAAAAGAGATGCTGATTGAGCTAACTCGCGACAATTATGAACAAGAAGTGTTGCGGTCAAAGGGTGTGTTATTGGTAGAGTTCTGGGGGCCACAATGTGCGTCTTGCCTTCGCCTCATGCCGGCAGTGGAAGAACTTGAAAAAGATTATGGGGGTAAGTTCCAGGGTGCCAAGGTAAACGCCGCACAAAACCGGATGCTCTGCGCCAAACTGAGGGTGATGAGTCTTCCAACGTTTATCGTATACAAAGATGCCAATGAGGTGACACGGCTTACCGGCGAGAAGGTTGCCGTACCCGATCTTATATCTGCGATTGAGAATGCATTACAGTCAGGCGGGCATTAAATATCCTTTTTTTGAGGAGAGTTTAACTATGGAGCTAAAAGGGAAAAAAGTGATCGTTATCGGTGAACGCGATGGTGTTCAGGGGCCGGCTATTGAGGCATGTATCAGAAGTGCCGGAGCTGAATCCATATTGGTGCAGACTCAGTGTTTTGTATGAACTGCTGCTGGCGCCTTTGACCCGGAGGGTCAGGAGATGGTAAAAAAGGTTGTTGAGCAGATCGGCAGAGATAATCTTGTGGTGATAACCGGAGCACCGGATGCTGAAAGTGCCGAACTTTATGCCACAACATTGATAGAGGGCGATCCAAGCTGGGTTGGGCCGCTTGCTGGCATTTCCCTCAAATTGCCCGTTTATCACATTCTCGAGCCAGAAATAAAAAAACAGATAGACCCGGCCGTGTACAAACACCATTTGGAGCTTATGGACATAGCTATAGACATCGAACAGATAGCTGAAAGGTTAAAAAACATACGCGAAAAACATAATCTGCACGCGGTTATAGATGAATAGACTGCATAGCGACAATAACCCACAGAAGGTCCTAGGCGTAAGGTCAAGTTATGGAGAAATCTAATTTAGAAGGTGTGATGCAGGTCTGTCTGCCTATTTCGGGGGTTATAGGTATAGGTCTTGCAATCTTTGTACTGTTCAGTTTTAACATAGGCGGGAAAACCCTTTATTATGGTAGCTATAGTTTTGCCCTGATTGCCTGTTTTTTGCCTCTCGCATTTTTATTGGTTCCAATGCGCAAGAAAGATAAAGGGAGGTTGCACTGGTACAATATCTTCTTTGGCGGACTCACTGCGATATGTGCTCTTTACCTGAGCACCAAAGCGTACGAGCTATTGACTTACGGTTTTTTGCCCATGTCAACGCTTTATATGGCCACTACAATCATCTTATTTTCTTTAATCGCGGAAGCAGCAAGAAGGAGTGCTGGCCTAATATTTGCGATTATAGTTCTTTTTTTCGGACTATATCCCATATTTGCAGACCATGTACCTGGTCCGTTCAGAGGTATGAGCTTTTCTTTTCCAGAGACCATGGGGCACATGATTCTTAGCCCCAATGGGATACTCGGGATCCCAATGCAAATATTGGGCGATCTTCTCATCGGCTTTCTTTTCTTTGCTTCTGCTTTAAGGGCCTTCGGAGCGGGAGATTTTTTTATCAATTTGGCCAAAGCCATTCTTGGAAAATACAGGGGGGGCGTAGCCAAGGTGGCGGTTGTGTCAAGCGCTTTCTTTGGGAGTCTCAGCGGAAGTGCAATATCCAACGTTGTCAGCACTGGTTCCTTTACGATCCCAGCGATGAAAAAAACCGGATATGCTCCCGCGTATGCTGGGGCGGTAGAGGCCTGCGCATCCACGGGTGGCGTGTTGATGCCACCGGTTATGGGAGCGATAATCTTTGTAATGACCGCTATGTTAAATATGGAATACAGGCAAGTGATGATCGCTGCATTCATTCCCTCGATCCTTTATTATTACACCTTACTGGTACAGGTCGATTGTTATGCGGCAAAAAAAGGGATCAAAGGGCTCAGTGAGCAGGAGATACCCTCTATAAAAGAAACACTTAAAAGAGGGTGGCAATACTTCGGTGTGTTGTTTTTTCTTGTGTGGGGCCTGCTTTACATGAGGTGGGAAAGACTGGCGCCTTTTTATGCTACAGGTCTGTTATTTCTTCTCTCTTTAATCAATCCCTATACTAGGCCTAAGTTGAAAACGATTTTGGAGATGTTCAGATCAACGGCAGAGTTGATCGTCCAGACAATGGCAGTTCTGCTTCCTATAGGTTTTGTCGTGGCAGGATTGATCGCAACCGGAACTGCGGGTAGCCTGACAACCACAATTATTACGCTGGGAAGAGAAAGCTTGCCTTTCGTACTATTTTTAACTGTAATGATGGCCTTTGTATTTGGGATGGGGGGTATGGGAATTGCCGGTTATGTTATATTATCAGTAATTGCTGCCCCCGCAATCATAAGAGTAGGTGGTTTAAATCAATTGGCGGTCCATCTTTTTATCGCATACTATGGCATGTTGGCTCTGATAACTCCGCCTGTAGCTGTGGCTTCCTTTGTCGCTGCGAGCATAGCCAACTCTGATCCGTTGAGAACAGCCTTCGCATCCATGCGATTAGGAATAGTTTTATTTGTTGTGCCAATCTTCTTCCTTCTCGAACCTGTGCTGATTCTGCAGGGCCCTATCATTAAATCCTTATTCTATTTCGCCACATCCCTCGTAGGGTTAGGGTTAGTTGGCTTTAGCATAGAGGGCTATCTACCCAAGTTCGGCAGAATATATTTTGTAGAACGGTTGGCAATATTTTCTGCTGGTTGCTTATTTGCTTTCCCGCTGTGGCAGTCAATTACAGGAGGATTTATCGCGACTTCTTTAATATATGTATTCAAGAAAATAAAACTACAAAGAAAAATAAAGCTTTTTTAACACTCCCAAAAACTTCCGGTGCTGTTCTGCGTCATGGGAGATTCTGCTATCCCGTCAATTTTTTGACTATTTCCGTCAATTCATGAAGATCTTTTACCACATAATCTGGTTGTATTCCCTCAACTTCGCCTGTAAACCTGTAAGGCCTGCAAACCAATGCGGCCTTCATGCCAAAAGCCAGCGCACCTTGTACATCCCACTGCACCCCTGCACAGTAAAGAACATCCCCGGTTTCAAGGCCAACTTGTTCTAAAACCCACCGATAAGCTCGCGGCGATGGTTTGCAGCACTGACTTTTATCCATATCTCCCAAAAAATCGGGTCGAAAGTCCCCAAGTTTTCCAACCATCATCTCCAGATATTCAGTTTCTACATTCGAATAGATGAGTATCTTCGTATACTTCTGTTGTTCTTTAAACGCAGAGACAACATCGGGGAAGGGGTAAACCTCATTCCACATATCTGTCATAAATTTAACGTCCTCAGGGTCACCTTGGATACCAAAACACTTGTATGCATACTGTAATGCAACTTTATGGCTCTCAGTAAATCGGCGAAATTTTGAAAAAGCAACCTTGTGGTTTTCACCAGTCAGAAAAGTCTGCCAATGTCGCCAGAACAACAAGGGGTCAATATCACTTCTCTTATATTTTTCTAAGATTTTTGAGCTAGCCCTAATCCATACACTGTCCCAATCAAAAAGCGTGTTCTTCGAATCGTAGAAAATTGCCTCAGGCCATATTCTCTTTGCCACAGTTTTACCTCGTACTCCATTATTCACATTTTAGTTTAGTTGATTCTTTTTGAGATCATCCGTCATGGTAAGCCGCGAAGACCAAATTTTTCTTTATACGATGCCCAGAGTCTTTCCCATTCTGCAGTGCCCATTTTGATGTTTTCTTTTTCCGTTGCTTTCACAGCCTCATCAAAGGCTTCCACGTACTTTCTTATTAGCGTAGTATATTTGGCTTGTCTTTTTTCATTTTCCGGAGACCACAGATTTTTTTCTTTCAAGTACCTCACAGTCCCTTCGGACATTGGTACAAATACGCCATCCACTGTCTTAGATTTAAAGGTTTTAATATCGAGCAATTGCGCCGTGGGATTTACGTCTTTATAGAAGGGGTAGTTTTCATCTAACCATTTCACTAAGTGATATATAAGATCAGGATCTGTTTCAGCCTTGGTTACATAAAATTGAGGTTGGACGATCATGGGGACACCGACCGCCGATTTCACACCCAAACTGCACTTTCCAAAAACCTGGACAGGATTTACACTCAACCATCTTTTCACGAACTCCGGATCTTCTTCGGCCGTTGGTATTGGAAGCCATCGTATTCCCACAGGGGTTGCATCTAATTCAAAAGTTATTCCACTGTGGGGAGACACATATGCCGTATCGAATTTCCGCTCAGCTATTCCTATGATATTAGTGCGGTAGTCGCTAACCGGAACCAGTGTCACATCCTTCTTATCCAGTCCGAGAGCATGCAAAAGAGCCTCCACCGCAACTACAAACATCGGCGAACCCGCGTACCAAGCTATCCGGCGTCCTTTCAAATCTTTAAGGCTCTTTATAGGAGAGTCAGATAACACAGGAAACCCCCAATCGCTGATAGAAGAAGTCCACACGATTCGCATATTGAATGGTCCTGCCTCTTTGGAAGCGTATCCTTTCATTGCCTCAAGACCCAATCGGGCATCCTCTGGCCAATCTGCAGCCATCAACACTTTCCCAGATTTTACCATTTTGTGTCTATCAACAGTTCCCGGCATCCCTATAACCTGTACCTTCATCCCTGCCTTTTGTTCTAAAATCGACCCCCAGGCAAGCGTGTTAGCATATTGAGCCGTTCCAACCTGGGGAGTAGCAACAGCTATTGATTTGGGCCACTCCCATGCTGAAACAAAGGCAGGTCTCAATCCATAACCACCAGCAAAAACCAGCACTGCCAAGGCCAACGACCTTACTATCCAATTGATTTCTTTTCTCATTTTTTCACCTCCTGCCTAAAATTTTCGTTTCATTTATTTTCCTTTATATGTCAATTATTTTTTCCACTATCACAGGAAAAGAATTAAGTCAACCAATTTTTTATTCACGAGTACATTGTCTTGACTTAAACGGAAATCCGTGTTAGACAATCTCTGTTTTATCCTCTCGTTAAGAGGCGGAAACGGGTTGGAAATGAGAGTAAATACTATTCTTTTTCCGACCTCTGAGGAGGATACCCGCTTTCTTGATTCTTTAATCTATCCACGACAGCTGGATCCAAGGGAGATTGTTGCCCTGCTCTGCAAGATGCAAGGATCAGCCATCCCAAACGATTTTTCCGAAGAATTGAAACCCTATCTCCCAATACAAGCGTTAAACGTTGGCGATGAAGGATGAAGACGAGTGTTCGGAACCTTTTGAAAAGAAATGATCCGATGCCTCAGGGTCCTGTTCGCAGTTCAAATGCTGCGAAGGGACAAATTACCGCACCAGCGACGAAGATACCGTTGCTCGCTGAAGCCGATGTTGTCGTGATCGGGGCCGGACCTGGAGGTTTTGCTGCAGCTCTGCGCGCGGCTCGATGTGGTGCAACTACGGTTCTCATAGAAAAATACGATATGCCGGGAGGTGTTCATACAGTCGGACTTCAGGGGGCGGCTGGGACAGGTGTTGGGGGAATTCATACCGAGTTGATGCAACGATTTGCTAACGAGGGTTACGTCCATACGGCGACTGATGAAATGTACCCCTATTTCAATGGGAATCCGCTTTCTCACTACGGCCAGAACGCTGTGATTGGTAGTCCTTTCACAAGACGGACTTTTAATCCCGAAGGGGGCGGGTGTCTGATGTTGAAGATGCTGGACGAAGCTGGCGTAAAATCCATGTATGGTACTGTTTTTGTTGATACGGTGGTGAAGAGCGGGGTCGGAGATGGAACTATTACTGAAGTGATTGTTGAAAATGCTTCCGGGAGGCACGCAATCAGGGGAAAAGTTTATGTAGATGGGTCCGGAACGGCCGAGGTGGTAGCTCGCGCACGCGCACCCTTTGTCCGAGGAGGAGGCGGAAAGCATGGCTGGCCTGTTCCAGGGGGACTTCTATGGACAATGACGGGCATAGACTATCTGGAATTAGTTGACTACCAGCGGAGTACGAATGATTGGGCATTGTCTAATCTTATTTCTGCTGCCAAGGCTGCAGGAGACATTCCTGATAATCTTTATAGGTCGAGATGGGAGCCGGGTGTCTCTGGGCAGGGGCCGAGCGTTTACGGCAATTTGTATATAGGTAAACCCACTGTGGACATGCACCCTATCGAAGGTCCTGGCAGCTTTCTATTTTGGCAGAATGTCCCTTACGAATGGGCACTTCATATGGATGATACTGCCGAAGACGAGGCACGTGCAAAGGCAGAGATGAGAAAGCTTGTAGACGCTGAGGCGAAATTCTTGAAAAAGTATGTTCCGGGATTTAAAAAGTGTTGTATTGCAAATGTGGGCCGCTACATGGGCGTACGTGATGGTCGCCATCCAATAGGAGAACATGTATTTTCGCTTGAAGATGCGGGAGAGAGCCGCACGTTTCCCGATAATACAATAACCAGGACCAGTAATTTTCACTATGGAGGAGTGGGCAAGCGTACGTATCAAGTTCCTTATCGATGTTTCCTACCCAAGAAAATCAACAACCTTTTGCTGACAGGTGCCTCAATGTCTTTTGGGTATGAGGTGATTTTCATGGCCTTTAGAAATTTCCCTTGGTGTGTGCAAAGTGGAGAGATTGCAGGATTTGCGGCAGCCTGGGCAGTGAAGGATGGCATTGCACCGAAGGAACTCAAATGGACTAAGCCATATTTTTGAATCTCCACCGATCTATGCTTCATCTTTGGGTTAAAATCCTACCGTTACTCCAACAGATTATGTGCGGAGGCAGAGGGGTATTCTGCGGATTCGCGCCGCAGGGTTCGTTGATTTCGCCAGAAATATTATGAAAGATTGCGGGTCACCCGCTTCATTTAAGCCGCAGATCCAACCACGCAGAGGGGAGGTAGGGGGAAATATTTCTTTTCCTTAACGTTTCAACAGCTTGCTTCCATAAAGACCGGTCGGCTTGATCAGGAGAATCAGCAACATGGTGGCAAAAGGTGCCATTTGCGCCAGAGGCGCGTAGACGAGGGATCCCAGTGAGACGACCTGTCCCACGATGAAGGCGGAGGCTAGGGTTCCTTTAATGCTGCCCAGACCGCCGATAATCACGACCATGAAAACGAAGGCCAGCACCTCGAGCCCCATCTGGGGATCCACCATGATGAGCGGCGCGTGCAGGCCCCCTGCTAGCCCGGAGAGGGTCCCGGCGATGATAAAGGTAATCGTGAAAAGTCTATAGACGTTGACGCCAAGCCCTTCCACATGTTCCACATCCTCGGTACCGGCCCGGATGGCCTTACCGGTGATGGTGCGGTTCAAAAAGAGCCAGATGCCGACATAAACGAGCAACGAGATACAGACGACAATCAACCGGTAGACGGGGATTCCCGTGCCCAGAATTGTGACCTGTGCTTCTACCGGGAAAGGAACCGGCCGGGGAATCAACCCCCAGACATATTTAATGGCGCCTACACCGGCGAACAGAATCCCGAAAGAGGTGATCATGGTGAAGGTGATATCCCGTTCATAGATGCGCAAAAACACGAACCGCTCCACACCAAAACTGACGATGCCCGCAGCTGCCATCCCCCCAAGCACGCCAACCCATGTGCTTCCCGTGGCGACATGGAGCGTATAGGTGATGTACGCACCGACGGAATAATAGAGCAATTGGTCGAGGCTGATGATGCGCATGAGGCCGAAACAGAGCGACAGCCCGATCGCCAGCAGGAAAAAGATACTGCCAATGCTCAACCCGAAAATAATTCCGGAAATCAGTAGTTGCGTGTCCATCATCTCCTCTTGTCTCCGCTCTCTTGCTATCTGGGCAAGGCGCTTTTCCGTGGAGCCCCACGTGCAAAGTTCGAGGTACCCTATCTGACGCCTCAGTGGGGCGACATCCCCCCGTCCAAGACGGCGGGGCAGGGCCGGTTAAACGCTGGCATCCTCATCCACGGCCAGAGGCAGTGGTCTTCTGCCGGGGGAAAAGGGCCTTTTTCAGAAGGGGCTCCAACGTGCCCCAGATGCCCTTTTCGCCGGCCAGCATGATGAATACGAGCAGCAAACCGATAAAAAGTTCCCAGTTGGTGATAAATCCGCTAAGCAGATCTTTCATACCGGTGTAAGCGACCGATCCAACGATGGGTCCATAGAGTGTCCCGACACCTCCCAAAATCGTTACGACTACCGGGTCGGCGACGCGAGCAGGGTGGGTGATGGCGGGACTGACAAAGCCGAAATAGATGGCGTATAGTGTGCCCGCCAAAGCCGTCGTCGTATTGGCAATAATAAAGGCCATCCACCGGATTTTGAAGTTGCTGTAGCCGAGAAATTTCAATTTGTCTTCATTGATCTTGGTTCCCAAGCAACAGGCACCGTAAATCGAATCGTCCAAATATTTGTAGAACGCCCACACGGCCATGGCCACCAGGAAGACGAAGATGAAGAAATGGTTGGGTTTCCCGAGATCAAGCACGGGTGTAGATGACATGGTGGTCAAAAACCACAGGCCGTTGTCCCCATGGGTAATCTTAGCCAAAACCTTTTCCATCAGATAGAAAATGATCACCGCCAGCGCTAGATTTACCAGGGCGAAATAGTCGCTGCGCAACCGGACGAAAAAAGCACCGACGAGCGCCGATACGGCGAATCCAGTCAGGATCCCTACGAGGATGCCGATGTAAGGATTGTGGCCAAAGTAATAGAGATAAAAAGCGGTTCCATATGCTCCCGTCGCTAAATAGGCTGGTTGGCCGAATGAAATAAACCCCACACGGCCCAAAAGGAAGTTGCAACCCATGGTATAGATGGAAAAAATAATGATCTCGTTCGCGAAGGGCAGAGGCAAAAATACCCTTGCCACGGCTAACAAAAAAAATGCCAACAGAATACCCCACCACCATCTGAACATATTCATCACGGAAATTTCCCTCTTCAATCCCTTGCGTCGGGTCTGAGCCAAACGCTCAGGTGCTTTCCGCAGACTCCGCTGTCATACCGCCACTTCAAAGCACCGCTTGGCCCGCTTTGAAACCTAGAGATACTGTTCACAGATGTTAGACCTGATTGACTCCTCGTCAGAAATTTCAATGACGATGCGCCCCTCTTTGACAGCGTATACCTTATCGGATATGGCGCACACCAAGGCCAGGTTTTGTTCAACGATTACCAGCGCCGTTTTCTGGCTCAGTTCCTTGAAGACGTCTCTGAGTTGTGCGACCAGGCTCGGGGCCAGCCCCTCAGTGGGCTCATCAATCAGCAACACCTTAGGGTTGCCCAATATGGCTCTGCCGATCATCAACATCTGACGCTCACCACCACTCAAGTAACCACCCTTATGATCCATGAGTGATTTCAGTCTCGGGAACAAGCGGGTCACCTGATCCCAGTTATAATCCTTTGTGGCGTAGCTGCCCAGTTCAAGGTTTTCCCTGACCGTCAAATCCGAAAACACTTTTTTGTCCTGAGGAATGTACTTAAGCCCCATTTTGGCAATATCGTAAGGCATCTTGCCGACCAGATCGGTATTGTTGAAAGTGATCGATCCAGACGTTGGTTTCAGGAATCCGCCAATGCTCTTGAGCAGGGTGGTTTTACCAGCTCCATTACGGCCAACGCAGGCCACCACCTGGCCCGGTTTCACACTGAGATTGGCATCGAACAGAACCTTCGATTCACCGTAAGAGACATTCACGCCTCTGACCGTCAGTATCTCGTCGCTATTCATCGCCATGGACTCCATCTTTGCTGGCTTCCTCGGTTCCATCCGAAGGGGTCTCTATCTGCCAATAGCTTCTGCGCACCTCTGGGTGCTGGAGACATTCCTCACACTCCCCGTCTGCGATGATTCTGCCCTCATGCATGACAGTGAGTCTTTCCAGAAAAGCTTCTACTTTTGAAATCTTGTGTTCCACAATCAGTATGGTCTGCTTGCCGACGTGCTTGCTCAGTACTCCCAGAACCTCTTTGATTTCCAATTCAGCCAGGCCCGCCAGAGGCTCGTCCAGCAGCAGCACCTTTGGTTCGGCGAGCAGGGCCATGGCAATTTCCAGCCGCCTCTTCTCACCCAGACTTAGCTGCTTTACCTGTCTGTTGGACTGATGCTGAAGCTCGAAGGTTTCCAGGGATTCGGTGATTTTTTCTTCTCCGCGATAACGCTTGCGGGTGGTAACGAAAAGGGGAAACAATGACCTACTTTTATGTGCCCTATAAAAGGAAAGGACCAAGTTGTCGATCACCGTGAGATTGTCGAAGGTGGAGGTTAGTTGAAAGGTCCGCATCATCCCCATGTCAACACGTTTTTGCGGCGACAAGCGGGTGACGTCTTCCCCTTGATACAGGATGGTCCCCTCATCGGGCGGG
>Ga0209427_10001062_pt1 | contig 31127 bp, 20 predicted proteins | sample DeeMarSWOR136_30_FD_187465 | JGI IMG/M metagenome (GOLD analysis project Ga0209427, IMG submission 187465) | Marine sediment microbial communities from White Oak River estuary, North Carolina - WOR-1-36_30 (SPAdes) (version 2) | ecosystem: Environmental > Aquatic > Marine > Intertidal zone >...
GTACATTTCGGGCTTTCCTTCTGGATTATCGTCCCCTTGGCCTTCATGAACGGGGCCATCTGGGGAATCTTACTCGGCGCCCCCACGCTCAGGCTCACCGGGGACTACTTCGCGATCGTCACATTCGGGTTCTCCGAGCTGGTGGTCCTCCTCATAACAAACGAGATCTGGCTGACTCGAGGACCCCTGGGCCTGCCCGGCATCGACCCGGTTTCCATTGATCTGTCGCTCTTTGGCGGGCCCAAATGGGAACTCGTCGGGGAGCTGCCCTACTATTACCTCGCTCTCTTTTTGGTCTTGGTGACGGTATTCGTGATGTACCGCATTCAGGACTCCCGGTTGGGTCGAGCGTGGTTTGCCATCCGTGATGACGAGGTCGCTGCAGTCTCCTGCGGGATAAACCTGTTGGCCTACAAGGTGATTGCCTTTGCCATCAGCGCCGCCTTCGGTGCCGTGGGTGGCGCCTTTTTTGCCCGGTGGGTGACCTTTCTCTCGCCCGATATGTTCAAGTTCTGGGAATCCTTCTTGATCCTCTGCATGATCGTGCTTGGCGGGATGGGCAACATCTGGGGTGTGATGGTCGGTGCCTTTGTGCTGGTTTCCATGAGTGAAATACTCCGCGAATTATTGCCCCTCCTGGGCCTACCCGTGGAGGTCCGGTTTCTGGCCTTCGGACTTATCATGGTTCTCATGATGCGTTTCCGCCCTGCGGGTTTGATGCCCATTCCGGCGGTCGCATCCCGGATGAAAGCGGGTCGGGTCAAAAGGAAGAAGGTGAAAGTTGCCGTGGGCATGAAAAAATGAAACCGATTCTGGAAATAAATAGGCTTTACAAAAATTTCGGGGGACTGGAGGCCCTCAAGGATATCAGCTTCGAGATAAATCCTTTGGAGATCATCGGCTTGATTGGACCGAACGGCGCGGGAAAGACCACGCTTTTTAACTGTGTCGCCGGATTGGAAAAGCCCAGCAGTGGGGAGATCCTGTTTAGCAATAACAGCCGCACCGTTTCTATCGGCGGGAAGAAACCCGAATCGGTCACGTCATTGGGGATTGCCAGGACGTTCCAGAACATACGACTCTTCGACAACCTCACAGTGATCGATAACGTCAAGATCGGCCAGCACTGCCGAACCCGTACAATGTTTTTGGGAGCCGTGGTCCGAACACCAGGGCAACAGGAAGAGGAAAGGCTGGTTACGGACAAGGCGAACCAATTCCTGGAGTTCGTCGGACTCGCTGGCAGGGGGCAAGAAATAGCGAGTTCCATGCCTTATGGGAACCAGCGGCGCCTGGAAATCGCACGCGCGCTGGCTACCGAGCCCCGTCTCCTCATGCTGGACGAGCCGGCCGCCGGCATGAATCCTCAAGAGTCCCGTGACCTCATGGCTCTTATCCGGCGAATCAGAGACAAGGGCATTACCATTCTTCTCATTGAACACGACATGAAAGTGGTGATGGGGGTTTGCGAGCGTGTGGTCGTGATCAATCACGGGCAATGGTTGGCTGAAGGGAAACCGCAAGACGTTCAAAATAACCCCAAGGTGATCGAGGCATACTTGGGCAAGGGAGCCGCGAATGCTGCTTCAGCTTGACAATATAAAGACCTACTACGGCAATATCCGTGCGCTGAGAGGTATCTCCATCAAGGTGGATGAAGGGGAAATCGTGTGCCTCATTGGCGGTAACGGGGCGGGCAAATCCACCACCCTGATGACCATCAGCGGTGTCCTCACGCCCGTGGAAGGCGATGTCCTTTATAAAGGCCGAACCATTGTGGCCGTGGCCATAGACAGTATTGTCCAGATGGGCATTTGCCAGGTTCCTGAAGGCCGGATGATTTTTCCTCTTCTTACGGTCATGGAGAATTTGGATCTGGGTGCTTATCTGAGAAAGGACAAGGGGGGGATCAAAAAAGACGTGGAGCGTGTATTCACACTTTTCCCTGTTTTGCGCGAGCGCCGTAAGCAGGCGGGCGGCACCCTGTCCGGTGGCGAACAGCAAATGCTGGCCATCGCTCGAGCTCTCATGAGCAGGCCTAAGCTTCTGCTTCTCGACGAGCCTTCGCTTGGGTTGGCCCCCATTCTTGTGGACTCCATATTTGAGACCATTCGCCAGATCAATGAGCAAGGAACGACCATCCTGCTTGTTGAACAAAACGCTCAGATGGCACTTCAGTTTTCCAACAGGGGATATGTCATTGAGACCGGTGAAATCGTTCTATCCGATGAATCCGAGTTGTTGCTTCAAAATGAACAGGTAAGACGCGCCTATCTGGGAGAGTGATAAGGGGACCTCCCGCCCCCCTTTGTTTCCTTCTGCGTTTTTCACACAGGAACCCCGCCTACGCGTCATCCACGAGATAGTCTTTGAGTTTTTCTTTGAGGGAATTAGGCCACTTATCGTCCTGAAGGAAGGCTTTGATTTCTTCTTTGGTAAGAGAGTGCATCACCTCCTTGGGGAGATTCCTCAGGGCCTCAAGCCTCTTCAGATCCGGCTTTTTCTGAGGGTTTTCCATTGGGTACCTCCTTCCATGCGTGCTGGAACCCCTTGATAAAAAGGGAGAAAACTTCTTGTTTGGCAAAGCTGTTCAATTTTAAGCCTTGCATATTCTTGGCGCGATGACAACCCCCATTGAGCCAAATTCAGGGGACGGGCTTAATTTGTCTTGCAATAGTCCTGGCAAAGGGGGATGACCGCCCGTGGGAGGGGGTAAACCCCTCCCCCATAGCAACCTCACAATCTCACGGTCGTTTCTTCAGGATACCCTTCCCTCGCTTTCGCGGGGGTCGAAATGACACCCACGTAACATTGTTTCGAAAACGTTCCAATGGTATTTCACCCAGACCTAAATCCACCGTCTATTTGAGATATTAAGCGTGAAACTATCAGGTTACGATGTATTCCTGATCACCATCAAGGTATTGGATGCAAGTCGCAGATCCCGTTTACAGCGGGGGCGCCAAGGAGCGACGACTGAGGCGTATGGCGCAATACGCCGCAAGGAGGAGAGATCGAAGGCAACGCCGCAGATGATGCCTTGGTGGTGGATCAGGGCCAGACCTCTTTTGTTGACTCCGCGGGCGCTTCATCCTATAGTTGCAGCCGGCTCTTAAAAACGATTTGAAGGAGGAAGAATCCTATGAAGGGGGTTATCGCTTCGATTGTGGGCGCAGCTTTGTTTTTTGGCGTTCTTGGTGGATCTCTGGTCATGGGAGCCACCCCGGGTGCCTTGCCCTATCCCGATGTCCCGAGGATCACGAAGGAACAACTCAAGGAGATGATGGGGCAACCCGGGTTTGTCCTTCTCGACTGTCGTCCGGAAGCCCAGTGGCGGGTCAGTGAGATGAAGCTCCCGGGTGCGGTGCATGAGGACCCTGCAGATGTCGAATCATGGGCCCACAAGTATCCCAAGGACGCAAAAATCGTGATCTACTGAGCTTGACCGACGGAGTCGACCAGTGCCCGTGTGGCACTGAAGCTTATGGAGATGGGTTATAAGGATGTTTCTTGCCTCGCGGGAGGCTACAGGGAATGGCTGAAAGCGCAATGGCCCGTTGAACCCAAGGTGGCGAAACTGGAGAAGAACTGCATCACATGCCACAAGGAGGTCACCCCTGGAATCGTAGCAGATTGGGAATGGAGCAAACATGCCAAGAATGAGGTTTCCTGCTCCGTATGCCATGGTGAACACCACATGTCAGAAGAAGATGTGGAGAAAGCGCTCCCCGTGGAACCGGGTCGATGCATCACGTGCCATCAGGTGCAAGGAGACCAGTTCGGGGCAGGAAAGCATGCGGTGGCGTGGAGTGCCATGAAAGCCATGCCCACAGCGCACTGGCAACCCATGGCCCTGATGGAAGGGATGAAAGGCTGTGGGGGCTGTCACAGGCTCGGTTTCAAAACAGAAGCCGAGATCAAAGATTTGAAGGAGAGCGGTGCCGGCTTCGGCTACGCGTCCTGCGACGTCTGTCACACACGTCATGCCTTCTCGGTAGAAGAGGCCCGGCAACCTCAGGCCTGTCAGACCTGCCACATGGGTTTCGACCACCCCCAGTGGGAGATGTATTCCTCCTCAAAGCACGGCGTGCGATATTTACTGAAACAGACGGGCGTCCTGCCTGAAACAGCGGCTGCACCCACCTGCCAGACCTGCCATATGGGGGAAGGAAACCACGAGGTGAGGACAGCATGGGGATTCCTGGCTGTGCGCCTTCCCATGCCGGAGGACAAGAAATGGGCGGAAGCCCGCGCAACCATCCTTCAAGCTCTGGGGGTTCTTGACCCTGCGGGCCAACCCACGGCCAGGCTTGATCTCGTGAAGGCCGCAGACGTTGCCCGCCTGACAGAGCAGGCCTGGGTCAACGAGCGCATCAAGATGGAAAAGGTCTGTAACCGTTGCCACTCCCTCAACTTTGCAAAGGGCGAACTGGAGAAGGGAGACGAGATGATCAGGGAGGCGGATCTCCTGCTTGCTGAAGCGATTCACATCATTGCCGATCTTTACAAAAAGGGCCTTCTAAGAAAACCGGAGGGCTATGCCCATCCGTTCCCGGATCTTCTCGCCTTTCATGATGCACCGACAAGCATAGAACATGAACTCTGGCTCATGTGGATGGAATATCGGATGCGCGCTTTCCAGGGGACGTTCCACGCCAACCCGGACTACGCCTTCTGGTACGGCTGGAGCGAGATGCAGCAGAGCTTGACCCAGATCAAGGAGATGGCGGAAGACCTTCGAAGGAGAAGTCGGTGAATAAAGGCATAAGGCGTAAGGCTTAGGGGTCGAGGAATCTTCCATGGCGATTGCCTTGAGCCCTGCGCCTTGGGTCTTGCGCCAACCTTTAATACAGACGCTGACCTTTGAGCGCAATGTTTATTAATCGGTGACAACAGCACCCACATACCGCGTGCCCTACGGCAAAGCCCACCTGGAATTCGAATTGCCTCCAACGATGCGGGGCACTCTGGCCCTGTCCAGACCGGCAAAACCGCTGGCCCGCTTTAGGTCTGCCGTGGCAAAGTCCCTGGCGCATCCCATCAACTCGCCAACCTTAAGGGAGCTAGCCGGACCGGGGTGTCGGGTTTGCATTGTCTTTACCGACATTACGCGCTCATGCCCGGACCATGTGCTGGTGCCCGCCATACTCGGAGAACTCGAAAAAGTGGGGGTGAAGGATGAAGATGTCACTTTGCTTTGTGGAACAGGTCTCCACCGGCCCAGCAGCCCCGAGGAAAAGCGGATCAAACTGGGAAGGGCGTTGGTGGACCGGTATCAGGTGATTGATCATGACCCCACGCATGAGGAAGCTCTGGTAGATTTGGGAAAAACCGAGACGGGCATCCCCCTGTCTGTTCACCGGATCGCCTTTGAGGCGGATGTGCTCATCGCAACAGGCATCGTAGAGCCCCACCAGTACGCCGGGTATTCCGGAGGGGGTAAAACAGTGGCGATCGGTGCAGGCGGGGAAGCCGTCATTGCTCACACACATGGCCCGGCCATGGTCGACCATCCAGGCACCCGTCTTGGGAGGATTGAGGGGAATCCCTTTCAAGCGGCTGTTGTCGAAGCATCTCGAAAAGCCGGGCTCAAGTTTATTGTGAATGTGGTGCAAGATGAAGAAAAACAGCCGGTTGCCGTCTATGCCGGCGAGCCTGAAGCGACCTTTGCAAAGCTTGTGCAGGTTGCCCGGACCCTTTATGAAGTCCCGATTCCCCACACCTATGACGTGGCCGTCGCGGGTGTTGGTTTTCCTAAAGATCTCAATCTCTATCAGGCCAGCCGCGCTGTCAGCTATCTCTTTTTCGCCCCGACCTGCGTGGTCAAACAAGGCGGGGTTTTCATTCTGCCTGCACCCGCACCGGAAGGGGTGGGCCGGGGATTGGGTGAGCAGCGATTCCTCGAGAAGATGGGGAGCGCCACCCATGCGGCGTCTTTAGTCTCCGAGCTTCGTCGAACCGGTTATCCCCCTGGGGGACAACGCGCCTTTATCATGGCCAAAGTGCTCGAAAAGAGTCATGTCATCGTGGTGGGGTCCGAGACGCCGGAGATCGTGCGAACGCTGAAGATGGTTCCTGCCAAAGACATGAAAGAGGCTTTCCAAATCGCAGCTGAGACGTGGGGCCGCCAGGATCTGGATGTCTTGATTGTACCCCATGCCATGCTGACCCTTCCCGTCGTGTCAACATAGCCACCCGCTAGCAGCCTCGCTTTTCGAAATCATGTTCTTTCCGGTTTTCCATGATGGCTGTTCGGGGTCCCCCTCTCTTTCTTCAAGAGCATATCCATTTTCTCCAGCGAAGGTGGGCCGATTTTTGAGGGTTTAAGGAACTCAAGTGGATCTTGGAACCGGACATTCTGCCAAGGCCTTATGGGCGTAAACCCTCAAAGATCGGCCCACGGCACACTCCTCTGCATATTTTTTCGGGATATACTCTTTCAGAAAGAGAGGGGGACCGCCTCCAGAAGTTCATTGGGAGCCGGGATTGCTCAGCTCGGAGGATATGTTGGGGTGTCTCCCATCAAGACCATATCTATCATTGTGCCCTATGGCACCGTTATCGGTTGAAGAAAGAGAGAAGCACCTCGAACAGCTATGACGCAGACAAGGAGAGAAGGTCTTTTCAACGACGGAAACCCTTGCGTCAACCGCGCGCGGGAACAGCCAAGCTCAAGTAACGCTCGCCCTCCTTGAACATGAGCTTCTTATCCACCATCATTTTCAAGAAGGGAAGGATGGCTTCCTCCCCAAAATCAGGAAATTGCCCCAGAATCCGAGACAAGGAACGATTTTCCTGGCAAAAAAGATAGATCTTACGGGATGTGCCCCTGAGCCGATGGGTCATATCCTCCGATCTGTAACGCCTCTGGCGGATGATGAGGAAATCGCCGCCGTCCTGATAGGAGAGGATGGGCCCACTCCCCGGGTTCTGATGAAGGCTCAGGTAGGCTGTTTTCCAATCGTCCAGCGCTTGCTTGACAGGTCGCCACAATTGCTCCTGGTGCCGCATTCCCCCATGGTAGCCCTGAATCATGAGAGCCAGATTCTTGAGCACCGTGGGAGGGAAAAGGCGGGCGTAAGAGGGGTGGGTATGCACCCTCTTGATGCCGTAAGCTTTTGGGTTCTGCCACACAGGACTGCCGTAGCCAAGCCAAAAGGGCGTTGCTTTGAGAGGCCGGAAAGGGAGGGCAAAGGGGAGAGTTTCGAGTGTTTCCTCCACATCGTTCTGATCACTGCCTGGAAAGTTGAGGATCACATTGCCTGTGATACGGGGGAGTCCCGGGATCTCGCCGTTTTTCATGATTTCCAAATTTTGAATGGCAGTCGTCCCCTTGTTCAGTTTTCTGAGGAGTCTGGTGCTCAGAGCCTCTATGCCTACCTGAACCTCGGCCATGCCCGCTGCGCCCATGGCCACCAGTGCCTCTTTGCGGGTGGTGGCTCGGATCTCGGCAAAAAAGCGAAAGTCCTTGCCCTCTCGGGCGATTCTGCGAAAGAGCCCGTCCATGTCTTTTGCAGGCAGAAGGTTGTCCATGAAAGAGATGGAGAGGATCTGGTAGCTTTCGGACAGGGCTCGGAGCTCGGAGACGATTCGGTGATGGGACTTTGCCCTGTAACCGGCCCACTGGATGTTGAGATTGCAGAAAGCACACCCCGTCGGTTCTCCGTGGGAAGAGGGCTTGCGCCACCAGCAACCCCGGGACATTTCCACAGGTAGTTTTGGAAAGAAGCGTTTGGGGTGAGGGAGCGCGTTCAGGCGGTCGAAATAATCGCGGTAATCGGGCATGGGGAGTCGGTTCAGATCGGGCTGTTGGTTCAGTGATGCGGTCTTTGATGTGCCTTCGCGATCCCGGCTGACCCGACTGAATAGACCGGCTATGGGCTCAGGGCCCTCGGATCCGCCGGTCTGGAGCATCCATTTTGTGAGATGAAGAAGAGGTCCTTCACCCTCACCGCTGATCACAAAATCGATTTCAGGGAAAGCCCTGAGAAGGCTCCGCCCCATTTCCCCAGAACAGGCGGAGCCTCCCAATACGACCTGCAGATCAGGGGCCCGCTGTTTGATTCGCTGAGTGAAGTAAAGGGCACTGGTGAGTTGGTTGAGAGAGATGGAAAGCCCCAACAAGGCATAGGCGTGCCAATCGATTTCTGCCAGAATCTGATCCGACACTTCCTTTAAGATTCGGCAGATCTCTTCAAATGGCTCTCGGATAAGCCCCGCAGAGCGCTGTCGCCAGAACCGCTCGAGTGTCTCCTGCCGCTCCGGATACAGAAGCGCTGCGTAGCAGGATTCGGAAAGCCAGGTTCTTTCCGATATGGGCCCGTAGAGACCATAACCTAGGGCTGCTGCCACGCTCAAATAGACGTGATGGGCGTCAACGGCGACATGGGGTAGTTCCTTCTCCACAAAGGCCTTGAGGACGCCCAGTTGAATAGAAGGGCGATTGAAGAGCGGCCATGGTGTGGACAGGAGGGCGATGCGCGGCGTCGCCAAAGTCACCGGGTCGATTTTTTTTCTTTGAGCTTCAATGTCTTTTCAGATCTCCTTGTTCCAAGTTTCAGGATCTTTGAGGTCTTTCCATGAGGCATTGAAACCGTATCGGCTGTCAAGCGTTTTTTCAGTCAGGAGCGAGGCTTTGGAGGGTTCCACCCTGAGGGCCGGAGGCAAGGGGTTGTGGCACGAAAGAGATTCCACGAAGAATGACCTTCGCGGTCCCAGTTTCTTTCTTCAAGAGCATCTCCATTATCTTCGGAGGAGCCGGTTTGATCTTTGAGGGTGTAACAAACCAAGGTGGATGTCGGAACGGGAAATCCTGCCAGGGCTTGCCCGGCGTACACCCTCAAAGGTCAAACTGGAGTGTGCTTCTAAGAAATCTTTTTCGGGAGATGCTCTTTCAGAAAGAGATTGGGACCGCGTTCCGATGAACGCCGTAAGCCTTAAGCCTTGCGCCTTACACAAGGTCATGGCTTCCACCACGGATGCAACGTTCATTCGCAGTGCCAACACTTTTGAACGATACTAAAGTGCTGCAATCAGGAAAGGGCGAGACTGAGGATCTTGTATCCTTTTCGGGTCAGGAAGCCGGCGATTTCATCTGGAAGGGCGAGTTGGCTGGCGAACACGTTCCGGCCCTGATTGTCCTGGAATACGATCCCCGGGATGGTCATGCTGATATTCTTGGACGCATCCCTGGGGGTTGCCATGAAGGGGTGGGGATCGGCATCGAATTGGACGCCGATGAACTGAAGGGTTTTGGACACGATCACGGGCGGGTGGCTTTCCTCAGCCAGGGAGAGGACATCATAACGGTGATCCCGAAGGATGGAAAGGATATCAGGGCCCAAGCCCGTGAAATCAACAATACAGTTTCTTCCATCAACATAGAGGAGAAAGTCGGCCTTGACGATGAGGTTATAATCCGTTCCCTGGCCCTCATAGATCGGTATATCGACGTCCCTGTTGTAGGTTCGGCCGGTGAGGTTCAACACCATCTCAATGAGCTCGGGCTTTTCATGGCTGGCTTTCATGATTTCAATTGCGGGTTCTGGTTCGGCCGTCGGTTCATCAGTGGGCGGGTAATCGATCACCTTAATTCCCAAAGTGGCTAAGAAATCCCTGATTTCCGGCGGCGTTTTGGCGCCGTGCTGTTCCGTCAAGGTGATTAGAATGGTCTCCCCTTTTTCGTCGGCAGAAGGCTTGATGATCCAGTCGGCGGTCATGCGGAGATGAATGTCCCCTCCCATAACGAGGGGTTCACCGCGTTTGTATACCTTGTCGTAATCACAAGCAGGAAGGATTTTGTCCAGTGCATTTCTCAAGGTTGCGGCTTTTCCGAGATGAACAACGCGATAGTTGCTCCAGCTGGATGTAATCAGTTGGGCCATCTTATCGGGGAGATTGTTGGACAGGTCTACAATGACCCGGTTGCCGTTGAAGAGATTGACGATGGGAAAGGCATTGGCTTTGAGTTTTGCCTGTCCCCCGGACTTCAGGGGTATAAAATGTTCACCCGTGTTGACCCACTCCTCTCCCATGAGAGAAAAGATCTGCATCAGGTGATGACTCAGGACGGTCAACTCCCCGGTGAGCGCTTCTTCGTCGGGCTGAAAGGAGCCCTCCGGCCCGATGGGTAGCCTCACCACCTCTGGGGTGTAAACGGGAAGTCGTACCACCTGCCCCGGTTCGATGACGTCGATATCGCTGATCTCAGGATTCAGCCTGGCGAGGAGTTCAAGATAGTCATCCGTGATTTTTTCCTGCGGCACATTGTAGCGTTCCTTGACCACTTTGACCAATGTGTCCCCTTTCTTCACCACGTAGTTCTCGAGCTTGACATCCTTCAGGGCTTCAAGGGGAATGGGGGTTACAGGCCCTTTGCGGCCGAGTCCCGGAACCGGAGAAATGGTCAAGGGAATGACAATCTTGTCGCCGGGGTAGATCAAATCGAGATTGGTCAGAGACGTGTTCAGCCTTTTAAGGACAGCCAGGAGTACGGGGAGATTGCGCTTCTCGAGCAAGCCCCTTTCTCTGAAAAGCTGCCATATGTGGTCCCCTTTTCTGACCACGTAGTTTTCTGTGAGAACTTTCTGTTCATCCAGCAGGCGGATCTCTTTGTCCACCTCGGCAGTCTGCACAAGGGAGATGGAGTAGGTCTCCTCCTCTTTCTGCTCTGCGAGGAGGGGGCTTGGGGCGAGAAAGAGGGCGGTTAGCCATAAAAGCATGCTGATTTTTATAGATCGATTTGACATTTTCCTAATTTATCAGATAATTGGTTTATTTTAGATAGTTAATCTAAATCTTGTCAATCTTTTTTTAGTCATGATATGATAATTCTACTACATATTGGTTAAGGAAGCCAAATGTCATACAGCATGTGGTATTTCTGCTTTACAAATCCTTGAGAATCTGCTAGAAATTCAACAGTCTGGCAATTGCGTTCACACCTCTGCTGGGGAGGTTTTCATGAAGATCAAGAAAGTCCGCTTGCTCGGTTTCAAATCCTTCTTGGAGCGACTCGAAATCCCTTTTCCAATGGGCATCAGTGCCATTGTCGGACCCAATGGCTGCGGAAAGAGCAATATCGTTGACGCCATAAGGTGGGCGATGGGGGAACAGAGCGCAAAATTGCTGCGAGGCCGCAACATGGAAGACGTGATCTTCAATGGCTCCGATCAGCACAAGCCTCTCGGCATGGCCGAAGTGTCGATTCTCTTTGAAAACGGTGACGGGTCTGTGGGGGGGGAATTCGCCCATGAGAGCGAGATATCGATCACGAGACGACTCTACCGCTCCGGAGAAAGCGAATACCGCATGAACAATGTGGCCTGCCGGCTCAAGGATATCCAGGAAATCTTCATGGATACGGGCCTCGGCAACAGGGCCTACTCCATTATTGGCCAGGGACAGATCGGCTCGATTGTGGAACAGAAGCCTGAAGACACCAGGGCCATGCTGGAAGAAGCGGCTGGGGTGACCAAGTACAAAAAGAAGGTGGAAGAGTCACAGCGAAAGATTGAGCTGACAAAGCAGAACCTCCAAAGGGTCGAAGATATACTCGGCGAAGTTCAGAGACAGATGCGATCTCTCAAGCGGCAGGCGGCCAAAGCGAGGCGCTACAAGGCGATCGGCCAGGAGATCCAGCGATTGGAGTTGATACTCCATGCCAACATGTATCATGAGCTGAAGGAGGAATCTAAAGACAGGAAGAAATCCACAGAGGATCTTCTTCAGGAAGAGATCTCCAGATCCAGCGCCTATTCACGGATACAAGCCAACCTGGAAGCCATGAACCTGGAGCTCGAGGAAAAAGACAAAGAGCTCGCCGGCCTGCGAGACACCTATCTGCGCGCCAAAGAGAGGGTGAGCAAGAAGGAGTCCATGGTGGAATCTGTCAGGACGGAGCAAAGGATGCAGGTGGAGCTTGAAAAACGTCTTATCAAGGAGAAAGAAGATCTTGGCAGGCGTCTTGAGGAACTGGAGAAAGAGAAGGGCGAGCTTCTTCAGAATATTGAAAAGACAAGAGAGAAGGCTGCGAAGCTTGAAGATGAGATGGCTCTCACAGATGCCAGGGTCAAGAGCCGCCAGGACCTGTTGAGGCAGGTCAAAGAGGCCTATGAAGAGGCGAGGAACAGGGTAAGCTCCGGCATGTCCAAAGAAATGAGCCTGACACAAGAGTCAGGCTACTTAAGCGATAGAATGGGGGAGATCACGAACAGCCGGTCCAGGCTGGAGAAGGAAAAGGAAGATGTGGGGCTGAAGATCGACAACCTCTCCCGCGCGTCAGAAAGGGACAGCCAGGTGAGACAGGCGTTGACCCAAAAGCTCGGGGAGATTGATGAAGACATCTCTCGGGAAAAACAGGCCTGCGAGGCGCTCGATCAAATCAAGAGAGATTTGGAAAGGGATCTCAAAACGGCTGAGGCTGAGCTCAACAGGGATCAATCTCGCCTGGCCAGCCTGCGGTCTCTGACCGACAATTTCGAAGGGTACAAAATCGGTGTTCGAACCATCATGAAAGCGGATGATCTGGAAGCGCGACGTGCCGGCCGAATCATGGGATTGGTGGCGGACCTTGTTCAGGTGGAGCCCAAATATGAACAGGCAGTGGAAGCCGTGATGGCGGACAAGCTTCAGTACATCATCGTAGAAACCCAGAAGGACGGGAAAGAGGCGGTGGATTACCTGAAGCTTCGTGCCAAAGGGAGAAGCAGTTTCATTCCCCTCCGTGACTTGAACGGCACACATGACAAAGCCGGTCAGAACGGCTTTCCCCTGTTGCGCGACCTTGTGACCGTCCCCGATTCTTACAGGCCCTTGATCAACGTTCTCCTGGGCAATGCCGCATTGGTTGAAGATCTGAACCAGGCCATCACCGCGTGGAGCGAGAACGGCAAGGATCGGTGCCTGGTGACCCCCGAGGGGGACATGGTTGACAGAAGCGGTATCATCAGCGGGGGGAAACTCGCGCAGGGCTCTTACGGCATTCTCTCCAGAAAGAGGGAAATCCGTCAATTGGAGGAAAGGGTCAACGAGTGGGCAAAGCGTTTGGAAGAGCTTGAAAGCAAGATGGCGGCTCTGCTCGTTGATAGAGAAAAGAAGGAAGCTTTGTTGAATGGGCTCCAGGAAGAAAGGCTGGGCTGCCAGGAGAAGATTAACGATCTTGATAAACGTAGTTTCCAACTAAGCCACGAACTGGACCAATTGGAAAAGCTTTCCAGACGTATCTCAGAGGAGCTTGGACAGAAGGACAAAGAAGAGAACAGGCACAGAGAGGCCCTGAGCAAAATTGAATCGGAACTCGTGACGTGCAAGGAGAAAAGGAAACAACAAGAGATCTACCTGCATGAAAAGGAGCTGGAACTCAAAGAGAGTGAGGAGGAGTTCGAGCAATTCCGCAACGAACTGGCAAAAGTGAGGATGGACCACAGCCTCGCCAAAGAGGAGCAAAGAGGCCTCACCAGGGAGGTCGAAAGGATCGACGATTTCGCTCAAGAAGCCCAAGAGACCTTCAAAAGATTGGAGGAAGAAATTTCGGGAGCCAAGGAGCGATACCGCCATTATGTCAAACAAGAAGAGCTTCTGCAGGAGAACTTGAAGGCGGTCTACGATGAGTTAGAGCATGCTCAGGAGGCCGTGAATCGGGCCGATCTTGATCGCAACGACTTCAGGAGTAAAATCCGGGAGGAAGAAGGCAAAGGCGAGGTGCTGCGAGGAGAGCTGGAAGCCCTAAGGGAGCAAGTCCACAGAGCCAGGATGGAGCAATCCGAACTCGGTTTCAAGCTGGACAGCCTGGCTGAGATGATCCGAGAAAAATATGGCATGGGTTTGTCGGAGATCTACAAAGAGTACCTGCTGGAGGATTTCCAGGCCGAAGAAATCAAAGATAAGCTCGACCATCAGAAAAAATTGAGGGAAAGGCTCGGAGAGGTCAATTTGACGGCTATTCAAGAGCATGAGGCTCTAAAGGAAAGATTTACCTTTATCACAGAGCAACGGCAAGATCTTCTGGATTCCATTGATTCGCTCAACGAAGCGATACGAAAAATCAACAGGACCTCTCTTGAGAAGTTCATGCAAACCTTCAAAGAGGTTGATCAAAAGCTGAAGACTGTTTTCCCTATTCTCTTCAATGGGGGCAGCGCGGGGTTGAAGCTGATCGATGAAACCAAGCCTTTGGAGACTGGGGTGTTGGTGGAAGTCCGACCCCCCGGCAAGCGGCTGAGCCACATGGGGCTCCTTTCTGGCGGGGAAAAGGCATTGGTGGCCATGGCCCTCCTGTTTGCCATCTATTTGATCAAGCCGAGTCCTTTTTGCCTTCTCGACGAGGTGGATGCACCCCTCGATGAAGCCAATATCGATCGTTTTAACGAGCTGCTCAAGGAGATTAAGAAATACTCGCAGATTATCCTCGTGACCCACAACAGGCGATCCATGGAGATCGTGGATCGGCTCTATGGGGTCACCATGGAGAGAGAAGGGATATCGAAGCTCGTAACGGTCAATCTCGAAGGCTTCGACAGACAGTAACCCACCCGTTCTGTCGCCTCCCACCAGTCACTCCAGAAAACCCTTCCTGTCCCCGCGCGGGACTCAATGCTTGGGGATTGTATGAAGCACATCTACCCCCGGTGTCAAGCAGGGCCACTTATGGGTAAAGGTCAGTTTCGAAAAGGGGTTGGGGGGATTTTGACGCCAGGCCGCTTTTGAAATGACGACACAACTGCGTTTTGCGATTGCCTTTGTCATAATCTGTTCTATTATGTAGCGGGTGACCAGAAGGCCTGTTCACGTTGGAGTGAAAACAATAGAGAAAGAAGTCCATGAAGCTTTTCGGCAAGAAAGAGAAAAAGGAGAACAAAAACTTTTTCAGCAGGCTTAAAGAGGGGCTTTCCAAGACAAGATCGGGGTTCACAGGCCGGCTCGATCAGCTTCTTTTGGGGAAAAAGGAAATCAATGAGGGTATTCTGGAGGAACTGGAGGAGATCCTCTTCACTTCCGACCTGGGGGTGACTACAACCCAGGAACTCATTGACGCGGTTGAATCCGGCGTGAGCAGAAAAGAACTGGATGAGCCGGAGAAATTGAAGACCGCCCTCAAAGAAAAGATGCTCACTTTCTTGGATGTCCCCGAGGGTGATCACAGCAACCCCGGACCTGGTGAGCCCTTGGTGATCATGGTCATTGGCGTGAATGGTGTTGGGAAGACAACCACGATTGCCAAAGCGGCCCGTCATTTTATCCAAGAGGGCAAAGCCGTGATGCTGGCCGCCGCCGATACCTTCAGGGCCGCTGCAGTTGAGCAACTCCAGATCTGGGGTGAAAGGGTGGGGGCTGCGGTGGTGCAGCAGAAACACGGCGCGGATCCGTCGGCTGTGGTGTTCGACACCCTTTCTGCAGCCTTATCGAGAGGGATCGACGTGGTTTTCATCGATACGGCCGGGCGGCTTCATACCAGAACAAACCTTATGGATGAATTGCAGAAGATTTCTCGAGTTGCCGGGAGGAAACTGCCCGGTGCTCCCCACGAGGTATGGCTCGTTCTGGACGCCACCACAGGGCAGAACGCCATTTCCCAGGCGCAGATGTTTCATGAGGCTTTAAGGGTGACAGGAATTGTTCTGACCAAGCTGGATGGAACCGCCAAAGGCGGTATCGTGGTGGGCATTGCCCATCAAATGAAACTTCCCATCAAGTTCATCGGCATCGGTGAGAAGATGGACGACCTTCGTCCCTTTAATGCCAGCGATTTTGTGGAGGCTGTCTTCAGCTGAGGCCATTCGCTCTTTTCCCGCATCTAGATTATATGAAACGGGCTGCTCCCGGGTGTGTGTATCACACCAGGGAGCAGCCCTTTTCATATAATCTAATACTACACGGTTGGAGCACTGCCTATGGCCCCTCCAGGCAGATTGACCGCAACCGGTCGAACCTATCCGTGCCCTCCACCATGGGTGGTGGGTTTGATGACGACTCAGGGAGGATTCTGCAATGTTTCTTCAAGATGGGAGACAATATCCTCGAGTTTTCTCAGAGAGGTGATGGTGTAGTCCGGTTTCATCATCTCCAAGATTTCTTTTTTGGCATGGTGCTTCAGAAAGAAGGTGTCCATGGCTTTGGATCGGAGTGCCTCTTCAAAGCCTTGCGCAACGGTTTGGTGGGCATGGGGACCTTGACTGATTTTGACGGTGATCATGCCGAGCCGTTTTGCCCCGAAGATGTCCTCCCAGTAGCGATCCCCTACCATGAGAGCCCGAGAGAAGTTGTAACCGATTTCCTTCTGAGATTGGAGCCACAGGTAGGGATAAGGCTTTGTTTTTCCCCTTTCAGCCGTGGCGAAAAAGAAATGACTTTGAACTTTTGAGGGCCTGTCGTAGCGAGAGAAAAGATGGCTCAAGCCGAGTCTTACAATTTTGCCGGCTTGTTTGAGAGGAGGGCCGTTTGAAATGATCGCGAGGGGATATCTGTTGTGGAGCACGCTCAGGACAAGTTTCGTCTCAGGCGCCGTGGTCATAATGCCTACCTTGCAGTCCCAATACTTTTCGATGCCTGCTGCAATGATGAGGGGGTCGGGTTTTTTGTTGAAGTGGACGCACAATTGATCGAAGTGGTTTTTACCATTGGGATTGACAGCGCGTATTTCCTCGAGCTTTTTCAAGGCCTTCCTGTGCGTGGCTTTCAGGCCTGTTTCGATCATCGCCTTGACGGACAGAAGCAGAGTCGTCTCAAGAAAATCGGAAGGGATATAGAGGACGGAGTCCAGGTCAAAATTGATGCATTCTATTTTGGTTTTCATCAGCTGAAATCATCCAAGGGCGTTTCTTACAGTCTCCGCAATCTGGGTGCAATACTTTTCGGTTAATGGCTCCGTCGGCCCTTCAACCATGACACGGCAGAGATTCTCAGTGCCTGAATAACGCACCAGCACCCGTCCCTCATCACCCAAGTCGGCTTCCACTACCTTAATGGCCTCGGCTATCTCGGGTGTCGAGGAAAGGTCCGGTTTGTGCTTGACCGCCACATTGATCAACTTCTGAGGATACACTGTCATCATTGTCGCCAACTCGGAAAGGGGCTTGCTCTCTCTCAACATGGCGGCGATCAATTGCAAGCCGGCAAGGATACCGTCCCCTGTCGTGTGATGATCGAGAAAGATAACGTGGCCGGATTCCTCTCCGCCCAGGACGGCATCGAGGCGTTGCATGTCCTTCAAAACGAAGCGGTCGCCCACCTTGGAGGGGTGATGCCTGAAACCGTAGTCCCTGCAGGCTCTCCTGAGTCCAAGGTTGCTCATCACGGTACTCACCAGAAGGTCGTTTTTCAGCCTACCTAGGTCTTTGAGCATCTTGGCACATATGATGAGAATCTGGTCTCCGGTGATTCGTTGCCCCTTCTCATCCACGGCAATGAGGCGGTCACCATCGCCGTCGAAGGCAAGTCCAATAGCGGCGCCCGATTCCAACACCCGCTTCTCGAGGTTTTGCGTGTGCTGGGAGCCGCATTGATCATTGATGTTCATCCCATCGGGATGGTTGTGGATCGTCTCCACAGAGGCGCCAAGTTCAACGAAAACGGCGGGTGCGACCTGGTATGTGGCCCCATTGGCTGTATCGAGAACGATCTTCAAGCCCTTCATGGGCGATGGAGGCGTAAAGGTCTTTTTGAGAAAATCGACATAACGCTTTTGGGCGGCTTCGAGAATCTGCGGGCGACCGATTTTTGCCGCAGGGCATGTCATTTTCTCCGCTCTGGGGTCTAAGATGAGTTTCTCAATCAACCCTTCCTGTTCATCGGTGAACTTGAGACCATGACCTGTGAACATTTTAATGCCGTTGTCTTGATAGGGATTGTGAGATGCCGATATGACAATGCCCGCATCTGCCTGAATGCTCCGGGTCATAAAGGCGATGCCCGGGGTGGGCAACACGCCGACGAGATGGGGATCGCCTCCCATGGAGGAGATCCCTGCAACAAGAGCGCTTTCCAACATATCCCCAGAAATGCGGGTGTCTTTTCCGATGACAACCCGAATCCTTCGGTTTTTCTTTTTGATGGTGTGGACGAGAGCGCGGCCTATGGACAGGGCGGTCATTGCATCCATAGGATAACAGTTGGCTTCCCCACGAATGCCGTCGGTGCCGAAAAGCTTATCCATGAGAAGATCTCCTAGATGCCCTCGTGCAGATCCTAATGGGCAGAGTGCCACTGATAAGGTTATCAAAAATGGTCAATGGGCGGGCTTTAAGCCCGCCCGCATTGTGCGCGCTCCTGTTCGGGCGGTGATAAACACCGCCCCTACATGACACACCATTGAACCAGCCTGATCCGATCATCAAACCAGGGTGTGCGGAATGCGGACTTTTCTACTTTTCGAACAGTCTGAGTGAAGGCATCATCGCGGCAACCCGGCCACACAGCCCGTCAACAATCTGCTGAAGCCAGTACGTGCCCTCTTGACCAACAGCATGGGGAAGAGATTGAATAACCTCGAGATAGGACCCACCATGGGATTTGCTGTGATCTCGAAATCCTGCAAGAAAGCGCTCTCTGTGATCAGCAAGGGCCGGCGTTCCCACTTCGTGAAAGAACAACTCAGAGGCCTCGGAAATTCTTTGGGCAAACTCCCTTTTCCCGGTTGCGGTTTTTTCCTTGTGTTCATGTTTCTCAAGGGAGGTGGGCATCTTCTCAGCCATTGCCTCAAGCCGGCGGACCCTCTCCTGCTTGGCAAGGGAGAGCTTTTCAAGAGCGCCCTCATGCATGAACGGACCAAAACCCTGTCTGCTGAAGAATTCCTGACGCACGTGGATGTACCACTGCTCGAGAGCGACCAAGTTGGCCAAGTAGATCATGTTATTTCCCAAAATGCGGGAAAGTCCGGCATAGAGGTAAGGCGTGTAGTTTGTAACGAGATCCTTATACGATTTGCCGACGATGAGCTTGTTGTCCGCCAGTGAATCATTGCGCAAGATGGTGCCTGCAGCAACCATGGTGCCATAACCCAGCCGGACGGGGCCGACCATACCGCCCTGGCCTCCCAGGAAAATGCGAGGTTGTTTGAGTAGAACGCCTCGGGGTACATCGCCGATCAGAGAAGCTGTCGTCTTGTCGCCATCAGGGGTAAAATTGAAGTGGATGTAAGAACTGCCTACCTCACTGTGATCATCGCGACTGGTTCCTCCGGCCATGAGACAGTCGCAGAAGTTGATGAGGCTTCCAAGGGTTACAAAGGGAAATAGGATGGTGTGCTTTAGGGCAACACAGTGTGCACCGCTCGCCTGCTCTTCCAGAATGCACCCTTCCCGGACGTGGGCACCCAGGCCCATACTCGCTTCTTCAAGAAAGACCGATTCCTTAAAAAAACCGCCTCTCAGTTCAACGGAAGGCCCAATGTGACAATTCTCGATGGTGACGGGACTTTCGTAGCCGATCTGAGTGCCCTCAGAGATGACCGTTTTTTCACCATAGATGCAACAACCGGGGTAGACCGTCACGCCGCGGCCTGAAATCCGCGTCGTGTCGACTTCGTCGCCGATGTGGACGGTCATTGGATTGGGGATGTCCACCCCTTTTTGAAGGAGGTCCTTGATTTTGTCGGCGCTGCCGGGACTGAGTTCCACCTTTTCACCTTTCGAGTCACGCATATAGGGGTTGAATTCGTGTCCTCGTCCTTGATGGGTTAGGCCTAGCGTGGGTTGGTCGCATGGCATCAAGGGAAGATGAGAACCGAGTGACAACAGTTTATGGAAGGCAGGATATGAAAAGGGAGGCCCTTTGTCAAGGAGGGGCCTCCGCATTATCCCTGTATACCTTGCAAAGACATCCACGAAGTGGCCAACCGCCGCTGATGCGGTTACACACATCAGGATCATCATCGGTAAGGACATTGCAGTTGGATTTCCAGACACCCTGCAGAGAAGGCTCTGCGCCGTCCTCTTCCGGATACCACCAGCCGTGTTGCACATGGATGACTTTGGGGTGGATGCCGTCAAAGAGCGTACACTTTTGGGCGATTTTTCCCCTGGGTGACTCAATCCAAACCCACTCTCCTTCCTTGATGCCAAGTCTTTGAGCGGTCTCAGGGTTTATCTGGACAATAGGATCGGGGTGCATTCTTCTGAGGGACTGATTTTGGCGATGTTCAGAGTGATAGTAGGGTTGATGCCGGCCACCTGTAATGAGGATGAAGGGATATTCGGCGGCAAGGTCAGGACGGCTGTAAGGAGACTCTGTGGGTTCGTGAAATTGCGGCAGGGGATCGCAGTCCAAGGCCTCCAGGGTTTTGGAATAGAGCTCGATTTTGCCTGTAGGCGTTCCAAAACCCAGCTTTTCGTAGCGCCCGAATTCTTTCGGGGCCGAGAGGAAGCCGCCCTGGTCCATGAACTGTTGAAATGTGAGCCCGCAGGGCTCGAGACGATAGTCATAGAGATCCTCCAGGGTTTCCCAGGGCCAGTCATCCCCTTGTCCGAGTTGTAGGCCGAGACCTCTCCAAAAATCGTAATCGTCCCTGCGATCGTAGAAGCCTTCCACCGCTTTGGGTAGGGCGCGTTCACTGCCCACCACCCCGGAGTATGTCCAAAGCCATGGCCTTTCCAAATAGGTGGTGGCGGGGAGCACAAAGTCAGCCAAATGAGCGCTTGGTGTCATGAAGAAATCAACAACCACGTAGAGATCTAGGCTTTTGAGTGCCTGGTAAACGAGATGGGTATTGGGCACGGTCACCATGGGATTGCTGGAAAGTGTGATCATGCCACGGACAGGGTAAGGTTTTTCGGTGAGCACGGCCCTGTAGATGCTGGGGCCGTGGGCGAAAACTTCATAAGACGTTCGATTGAAGGCAAGGTTCCCCCAAACCTTCTGGACATTGGATTGAATGAGGTCAAATCCTTTTCGTGAAAGCAGACGAAAGCGATCCATCCCGAGAGTCTTTTCGATTTGTGCTTGGGGGAGCCTGTCGTGGGCCGCAATTTCCTGTTCGTGAATGATTTTGGGATAGGGTGTGGTAAACACGTCGCCCCCTTTCACGTCCACGTTCCCACAGAGGGCTGAAAGAATGAAGTGGGCATGCAGGGTTTCGATGGCGTTTCCCGAATGCTCGATGCCCATGCCGTGATTGGTCACGCCGGGTTTCAGGGTGGCGTACCACTCGGCAGCCCGGCGGATCTTTGCGGCGGGGATCCATGTAAGCTCCGCCACCTTGTCCAAGGGATAATCTGCTGCTCTCTCCTTCAGTTCATCAAAGCCGTAACACCATTTTCTTACAGAGGCTTTATCATGCAGGTCTTCTTTGATGATGTGGTTGATCATGGCGAGTGCGAGAGCACAGTCCGTGCCCGGGCGAATCTGAAGCCACAGATCAGCGTTTTGTGCAGAGTCTATGCCCCTTGGGTCAATGACGATGATCTTGGCGCCTTGCTCCTTACGGGCCTTCCGAGCAGCTCTCCAGAAAACGTCCCAGTATCGGGGGCCACCCCCTCCCCACAGGAGAATGCACTTGGTGTTGGGCCGGACGACGGGGAAGATGCGCCACCCGAAAAGAACGTGGCTCATCACGCAGAAGGGGCCGTAACAGATCTGGCCGGCGCCGGTATGATTCGGGGATCCCAGCAGGTTGAAGAACCGCTGCCTGATTTCGTCATGGGTGCGGCCCGTGCCGCTCGTGGTCGCCATCGCCTCAGGACCATGTTGGTCCATGATCCCCATTATCCGGGAGCCAATCTCGGCCAATGCATCATCCCACGAGATCTTTTGCCATTTGTTTTCTCCCCGAGCTCCAACCCGTTTCAGGGGGTAATTGAGCCGAGCCGGATGATGGACATATTCAATGACATGTCTGCGGCGAGGACATCCTTTGGTAATGGGATAGGACGACTTTGTGCCTGGGAATGTTTCGTCAGGCTCCACAGAGATGAGCCGGTCACCATCCACAGTGGCGGCCAACCTGCACGCATTGTGACACTGCATACAAACGACTTTCTTGACGTTCATGAACCTGCTTCCATGGCTTCAGGCACGTTGTTGATTGGCCCGGTGTTCAGGAATGAGGTGGATAATGTGCGAAACCAATCCGGGATACTATGATGGCGCCGGAATGATTCTCTCAGGATGGCAGTAGCAGTTCATCCTCCCTTCTCTGGAGAACCCGATAACGGTCAAGCCAGCGCCCTCGCCGATTTCAATGGCATCGAAGGTGGCAGCCGAGACGGATGCCACGAGCGGGATGCCGACCATAAGGGGCTTGAGGACCATATCGGCAGGAAGTCTGCCGGAAACGGCGAGCCAGCAGCGTGCAAAGTCAGCTCCTTTTTTCAAACCACCGCCAATGGCCTTGTCCACGGAGTTGTGCCTCCCAACGTCTTCGGCAGACATGACGGGCTCGCCATCGGAATCAAAAAGGGTGGCGCAGTGAGTGCCCCCTGTTTTCTTGTAAAGCGGCATCTGGGAAAGCATGCGGACCCCTTTGATCAACACTTTTGCGGAAACCCGGAGCGGTGAAGAAGAGAGCGTGCTGGCGAAGTGTGGGGCGATCTCTAGGGCAAGATTCCTGCTGCCTGTGGACTCGAGCAGCCTCAGATCAGGCAACATCCCCCGGTTTTCGGGATGCCGCAGGACGGAGGCGGTGCCCTTTTCCACCTCCAAGGAAGTGAGGTCTTCGGGCCCATGAATGATGCCCCGGGTGACCAGGAAGCCCAAAACGAATTCTTCGAGAAGGGAGGGCAAGACCACTGCTTGTATGAATTCCTCACCGTCCAGGTGAATGAGGAGACGGTATTCTCGGATGATATGATCCTCCAATTCCATCACCTTTCCATTCTCGAAGAAGCGGGTTATACGCTTTTTTGTTATGAGTTCATCCACAACAAACCTCCGTCCAATAAATTACAGGATAATCGGATAGGGCTTTTGGTTCGCTAGATTATCCCGTAAGCCAGAAACTAGTATCACGTCCCAGAAATACCTTGAAAAAGTCCGTATTCAGATCAGATCGTTCCTTCTCTCAAGGGACCGTTGGGGGGTGGTCTTACAGACCCGCAACCCAAATTCCCTCCGAGCTTGTTGGACGCCCCCATGATGTCGATAGGGGCAACGTGCAGGCCCAGGAGATATAGAGTGTTTGATGCGCTATCTTTCTGGGGCTGCCCAGTGATAGATATGAGGAATATGGGGCCGTTCCAAAGGCACAGAAGGTATGGTTGCGGGCTGGACGACTACCCCCCAACGGCCCCTAGAGCAAGCGAGAACTTTTTCAAGGTATTTCTGGGACACCACACTAGAACCAAATCGTTCAATTGTCAAAATGTTGTACCGCCAACAGTTTTTCTAGAACTGTATTGGGCGGCCCGGGATATACTCGATTATGAGAGGACTTGAGCACCAGGACAGAACATCGAATTTTGGGGACAGGAGGGAAGATTGTAGATCATTTGCTTTCACCTAAGAAAATGCGGTAGGGGGGCTGGTCGCAAAAATGGGGAAACTGGTCTATGTGGAGAACGCTATCCAAGACAAGAGCAAGCCCAAAAAAGAAAGAAAAGCCCTTTGCTGTTTTCTCTTGGATACTCTATTTCTCCCTTGACAGGGATAAGCGGAGAAGGCTAAGTCTTGATGTGAAAACAATGTTCATAGTATGAAACTATTGGCCGGCTCTCTTGGGAAAGAGGTTGAGGACGGAAACTGCTCGCCTTTAGGCGAAGGATAGCCTATAGTATGTCGCCATGCGCCTCTACAAGCTTGAAGCCCCTACGAAGACGGACTTGAAAGCCCACCTGATCTGGATTCCCAAATACCTCAGGCGCGTGCTGATGTGACCGGTCGCGATTCGAGCTGAGGCGTTTATGGATGGGAACTAAATAACGATCGAGCCAAAAGGAGGATAAGTCATGGCCCGGGAAGTCATTAAATCTGACTGCATATTGTGCATCAACAGCTGCGGTATCGAAGCAACGGTTGAAGATGGCAAATTGGTCAAAGTCCGGGGAATGAAGGAACACCCCATCAGCGAGGGGGTGCTTTGCCCGAGAGGCGTAGCCCTTCCTGAATGGGTCTATTCGCCCGACAGGCTTCAATACCCCATGAAAAAGGCCGATGGCGGCTGGGAGAGGATCTCCTGGGATGAAGCACTGGACACGACCGCGGAAAAGCTTCAGGAGATCAAGGATAAATACGGTGCCAGGGCCCTTGCCGTCTATACCGGCTCATTGGGGACCGAGAATATTGAGTTGGCGGCCTTTGCCCAGCGCTTTCGAGGCGTCTACGGGACGCCGAACCTCTTGTCGGTTGAAGGCAATTGTTTTCGTTCCCGCATTATGGCGCGCCAGATGACTTTCGGCGGTTACCCGATTGAGGAGCCCTGGAATTCCAAATGTATCCTTGTCTTCGGCACAAACATGGACAACTCCAAAGTCACCTTGGCTGCCAAGGTGTATAAGGCCATAGATGAAGGCACCATAGAACAGGTGATTGTGGTCGATCCCAAACGTATCCCGCTGGCGGATAAGGGAATCCATATCAAGATACGACCGGGAACGGATACGGCTCTCTGTCTCGGGATGCTCAACGTGATCATTTCGGAAGGGCTTGAGGACAAGGCGTTTGTGGAAAAACATACCACGGGATTCGACAAGCTTGCAGAGCATGTCAAACAGTATCCCCCAGAGAAAGTTTCAGAGATTACATGGGTCTCTGCTGAGGATATTGTCAAGATCGCCCGCATCTTTGCCACCACGAAACCGGCTTCGATCGTTCCGGGGACCTGCTCCATTGACCAGCATATCAATGGCTTCCAGGGGAATCGCATCCATGCCATCATGCAGGCAGTGACGGGAAACGTGGATATCCCGGGTGGATGGGTTTCCATCCCCTTTATCCGCCTGGGGGACCTCCGGGTTACAGAGATCAGCGATCCCATCGGCACCAGGGAGCATCCCCTGTTCAGGCGTTTCTGGGGCCGGACATCTCCTTATGGACAGCAGATGCTCTTTGCCGACGCTGTTTTAAAGGGGGAGCCCTATCCCATCAAAGGCCTGGTCTGTACCGGCGGCAACCCCGCCGTGACCCTTCCCGACTCAGCCCGAATCAGGGAGGCGATGAAGGCTTTGGATTTTATGATGGTGGCGGAGTTGTTCATGACGGAGACAGCCAAACTGGCGGACATTGTGCTTCCCGCCTGTTCATTCCTTGAAAAGGGCGGTGTCGGATATGTTTATGGTGTTACGAACTGCATCCCCTACGCCATGGTTCGAAAACAGGTGATCAAGCCCATCGGCGAGAGCTGGCCGGATTGGAAGATCTGGACGGAGTTGGGGAAGAGAATGGGATATGGTGAGTTCTTCCCTTGGAAGACGGAAGAGGAGATCATCGATTTTTTCCTCGGGCCCAGTGGCTTAACCCGGGAACAGCTGACCCATGAACACCCCGAAGGAACGTTTTACGCCGAGAAAAAATATATCCAGGGCAAATACAGGACACCCTCAGGGAAGATCGAACTCTACTCAGAGACGCTCGCTGAAAATGGTTACGATCCCATCCCCCATCATGTGGAACCGAGTAAGAGTCCGATCAGCTCTCCGGAACTCTACAAAAAGTATCCGGTGATCCTGACGACCGGTAGCCGGATTCCCGAATACACCCACTCCCAGTTGAGGGGGGTTCCAACATTGGAGAAGACCGCACCGGAGCCCCTCGCGGAGATCCATCCGGAGACGGCCAAAAAGTACGGTATCTCTGACGGCGACATGATGACGATTGAAACGGTGAAGGGAAAGATCCATGTCAAGGCCCGGACCACGGAAGACCTGATACCCGGGATAGTCAGTATTCCTCACGGATGGGCGAATGCAAACTCGAATGAACTGACCGAACTCGAGCCTCGAGATCCCGTCACAGGCTATACGGAAATGAAAGCCCTGCTTTGCAGGATCGGTAAGGCGGAAAATGTCGGCAAGGCTGCATAAACCCCGACCATTTCGAACTTAAAGAACCCGCCGGGCCCAGGGCCCGGCGGGTTTTTGTGTCCAGCTTTGGAAGATGGGATTTATTTTAAGAACAAGGGAAAGGTCAAAGGTCCCCTAAAGGGCTTTCTGGTTGATTGGGATGCCGCCATGTTCGATCTTCATATAGGGGTTCTAAACGAAGCCGGACTTGGTTTTTTCTTCTCGGGGACGGGCCGGAAGTCTCCGTTCGGGGCAAGGAAATTTAGCATAAAAACTTGACATTCATTTTAAGATCGTAACTTAGAATAAGATCTGGTGGGATGAAGGCTTCTTTCATCTCGATCATGATCAGGAATCATAAAGCAGAGACAAAGAATATCGCAAAAACTAAATCTTTGAGGGGTTTTCCATACCACCGGTTCTAATGGTGGTCGCTGATTGTTCAGATGATCGCCAACAAATGATGACTTTCAGGAGGAGCTATGCCACAGGGTGTCACATTGGCAAAGGGATCCTTTTCAAAGGATTTCGCAGAGCGTCTGACCGACTATTACCGATTTGCGGATCCTGACGGGCGTTATGCAGAGCACAAACTGAGGCATTGGGAAGGCGACGGCCGCGTCGTCCTCTACGAGGCAAAAGGGGAATCCAGGCCGGTCGGGTGGGTTGTGTACAGGTGCGACAGCAGTACGATTGAAGAGATCATCCTTCGAAAGGAAGAGGCGGCAGGGGAGGGGCTGGAGGGAGCCATCGTGGACGCCCTCATCGACCGGGAGAGCCTCGTCTCCGCCGAAATCCTCAAGGAAGATGTGGAAAAACACCGCTGGATGATCGAGTACGGCTTCCGACCTACGCGTCATTTCACTGAAGATGAGTGGGCCCTCGTGAAGATGGATTTGAGCATCGCGGTATATCTCAGAAAGATCAAGGGTAAGGCGCCCGCGAAAACCTATCCGAATGTGGAAACCGTGGTGGTAGAAAAGGTCCCGGCAACAAGAAGCGGCGAAGAGCTCAGGGCCTCCCTCATGAATATTTTTCATTCTCTCGGCGGAATGGAAAAGTTTGTGAAAGAGGGGCAGAACGTGGTCATCAAGCCCAATGTGGTGGCGGATCACGGCCTCAGGGACGGCGTTTACCAGGGCGGGGTCGTGACGGACGTGGGTCTTGTCAGGGCCCTGATAGAGATCCTGCTTCCCGTGGCAGGGAAGGTGACGGTGGCCGAAGGCGCGTCCATCAATCGCGCCGAGACGGATAAGCTCTTTGAGCATTACGGGTACGACCGGTTGAAGGAAATCGATCCCAAAAGGGTTGCTCTCGTGGACCTCAACACGGACCGTCTGATTAGAAAAACGGTGCCGAACGGGAAAAGGATGCTGTCTCGAGAGATTCCCCTCACCCTGGAGCAGGCGGATGTGTTCATTAACCTTCCGGTCATGAAGACCCATTTTGCCGCTCTTGTGTCTTTGAGCGTCAAGAGTCTGCAGGGCGCCATCCCTCCCCTTGAGAAATACATGAGCCATTTTTTCGGGCTCTGGCAAAATCTCGTCAATATCCACCATCTCATAAAGCCGAAACTCGTGATCGTGGACGGTCTCACGGCCCAGGAAGATTTCGGACCGGTCTATGGAAGGCCGAAGACCATGAATCTGCTGATCGGCGGAACCAATCCTGTAGCCGTTGACGCCGCAACCATGAGGATCATGGCATTCGATCCTGCGCTTTCCCCTCCGGTCATGCTCGCCTACATGCAAGGACTGGGGCCCATTGAGCCGGAGAAGATTCAAGTCCTCGGACCCTCTGTTGAGGAGCTGAGGGACGCCTTCAAAGAGGCGGAGGTCGATGTGAGCGGCGGCCAAAAGTTTATGGTCCATGATGGCCGCGCCTGTGGCGGTTGCAAAGGCTATCTGCACTATGTCCTCTATAAACTCAGACGTCCGGATCCGAAAAACCCGGAAAGGCTCCTGATCGATCGACCCTTCGAGAAAAAGGTGAACGTCTTCTTGGGGCCTGATACGGAAGTGGAACCCAACCCGGAGGAGACCAACGTCTTCATGGGCATATGCCAGCAGCACCACGCAAGGATGGGAAAACACTTGCCCGGCTGTCCTCCCCATGCTGAAGTGATCATGAAGGGCCTCTTCAGCCTTTTCCCTGACGTCAAAAGACCCCGTTATGCGGACCAGCACGCTGAAGACAAACTAGAGGAAATGCTGATGGAGGTTCTGGAAGAGGATTAGTGAATGATATTTTCCGGATTGCAGTAGCAGTTCACCTTTCCGGAGTTGAAGAAAGGATGAATCTTTTTTCTGACAAGAAGATCATTCCTGAAGGTGCTCGAAGTTTCTTGTGAGACGGCTACAAGGCTCTCAGCCATTCGGGTCTGAGACCGACCTCTCCTTTGAGGGCCCGGTCTATGAGGGCCAGGGCTTCTTGCTTGCCCTTGGGAAGTCTGGCCTTCACGGGCAGGTAGTTGGAAGCGTGGTTCGAGAAGAATAGCCCCCGGGTCAGATTGGTGTGGGCAATCATCTCTCTCAGTTCCACAAGAAGCTCTCTTTCGTCGGGGAGCTGAAACCGGCCTGCGAGGAAGTCTTCATAAAGCGGTGTGCCAGGGATCAGCATCACCGTCAGGGCACCGACATAGTTGGGGTCCATTTTACTGAGCAGTTCACCTGTGGCCCGGGCATGTTCCGGGGATTTTTCTCGGCCCGCAATGCCCAGGAGAACCGTGACAGAAAGCTTGATTCCCGCCTCTTTCACCTTTTTTCCCATGTCGATACAGGTTTGGGCGCTCGAGCCTTTGTTGATCTTCTTGCGGAGTTCAGCATCCCCCGTTTCCACACCCAGGTAGAGGATGCCCAGCTTCTTTTCCCTGAGCTGAATCAGTTCTTCCGGAGTTTTCATCTTAATGCTCTTGGTATTTGCATAGGCGCCGACCCGCTTCACCCACGGCAGGTGCTCGTGGGTCTGGTCGAGGATCCAGAGGAGTCTCTTTTGTGGAATGATCAGGGCATCTCCGTCCATGAGGAAAACCCGGTCCTGTCGCTTCATGTACTTGGAAGCGAAGAGAATGTCGCTCAGGATGGTCTTATCATCCTTTATTCTGAATCTTTTGTCTTTGTACGTACCGCAGAAGGCGCACTTGTTGTGAGAACACCCTACGGTCACCTGAAGGAGGATGCTATACGCTTCGCTGGGCGGCCTGATGCAGGTTCCTTCATAGTGCATTCCTTCACTTTCCAAAGCCTGGTCCATAGACTGTTCTCTCCCGTGTTCTTGAAATTTTTCGTGTATTTCTAAACCATTATAAGTACAGGTCCGGAAAAGTCAATTGGCTCCCACACGTACCCCGCAGGGAGTTGGCCGCAGGGTCGCTTCGAAAATCCCCCCAACCCCCCTTTGCAAAAGGGGGGTTGGGGCGGATTCTACAAAAGGGGGAGAGAAAAGACATCCGCAGCGGGGAAGGGGGCACAGGGGGTGCACAAGATCCTCCCCTTTGAAAAGGGGAGACAGAAGGGATTTTGAAACGTGGCGCCAAGATGTGCCGCTCAATACGTCGCACCATTGTCCCGGTAGCCCCCTATGGGGGCATAGCCACGGCCACCTCCTTCGGGCGCGGTTTCTTTACTCTCAATCGCGCGGTTCGGCGCGCATCCGCACCACCACGTGGCCCCAACCGCCGCAAGCCGGCCCCACGTCAAAACACCCTGTCTGGTTGAACATCACCTCGTTGGGGTCTCGACCGTTCATGAGGTTTTCAAAAAAGGCGTTGATGAGGACCGTCAAATTGGGCATGAGAAAGGCGCAAACCCGTTCAGGTCCATGGCGGGTCAGAAGATTTCCTGAGTTGTCAAAAATGAGCTTCTGACCCACCACATGGCCTGAATGGCATCCCTTTGACTCGATGACCTCGGCCACCAGCCTGTATTGCGAAGCCTTCAACGCATTTTCAAAAAGCTTCTGAAACTTGGGATTTTCGCCGATGACTCGAAATTCATCTTCATCCAGATCCAGTCTTTTCCGTATGATCTCAGCGAGTTGCTTTTTGTCCATGGGGACCCCCCTTTTTTGTTCATTCGCCCCTGTCTGAGCGCACTTTGCGACACAAAATCCGCCGCCGCCCCCTTGAACCAGGAGAGGGAATGATATATGTTCTTGAAAATTCCAACAAAAACGGAACTGAAATCCCCCTTTCACCCCATTGGGGAAAGGGGGAAATTCTTGGTCTCCTCCATGAAAGAGAAGACCGACACGGAAATGCAAAACCATGACCAGGAGACTTGAACTATGACCGAAATCAGCCGCGGCGTCCACTTCATCCAGGGACAGGATGAATTTATACCCGATTCTCACGTCTATGTCATCGGCCTTCCGGATTCTAAGGATCTATCCGTCATAGACGCCGGCCTTATGGGCAAAGGGGAATACAAGCTAAAGACCATCCGCAAACTCGGTATTGCCCTTGAGGACATCAAAAGAATTATCATGACCCACACCCACCTGGATCACATCGGTTGTCTCCGTGAGATGATGGAGCAGATTCCTCATGCCGAACTCTGGGTGCACGTTGATGAAGCCGAGCCCCTTGAAAAAGGGGACGACAGGACCGTCTATGGCATGGACATGTTCCGGAGTATGTGCCAAGCCCAGTACGGTCTCGCTCCGGGGGCTTTCACTTTTAAGGTAGACAGGAAGCTACAGGGAGGTGAAACGGTGGAGATCGGCGCCATGGAATGGGCGGTTCTGCACGTTCCCGGCCATTCCGCAGGCAGCATCGCCTTCTACAATGCGGACGAGAAGATTCTCATCCCCGGGGACGTGGTCTATGCTGATTATGCGATCGGGCGGTTCGATCTTCACGGGGCGGACGGAGCGACGCTCAAGGATTCCCTGATGCGCCTCGGGGAACTGGATGTGAACATTCTGCTGCCAGGTCACAACAGGGTGGTGAAAGACGTGCCTGAGGGATACATTCTGAGCACGGCGAAACAGTGGGCGCCTTACCTCACATAACTATCCGCAGGGTGGGAGCGCTTGTCAATCACGAGAAGATTTGCTAGTGTGGTGTCCCAGAAACACCTATCATAATTGCCATAAAGGGAATGGCCAAAATGGGGTTCTCTAGGGGCCGTCGGGAGGTGGTCGCCCCTTGTCGCGCCGTAGCCTCTTGACCGCCATAGCTTTAGCGGCGGCGGTTGGCGAAGG